>Ga0247823_10000002_pt1 | contig 177568 bp, 169 predicted proteins | sample 13C_PalmiticAcid_2_FD_192426 | JGI IMG/M metagenome (GOLD analysis project Ga0247823, IMG submission 192426) | Soil microbial communities from agricultural site in Penn Yan, New York, United States - 13C_PalmiticAcid_Day30 | ecosystem: Environmental > Terrestrial > Soil > Agricultural land... | reverse complement strand
AGACCAGGCCCGTACGCTCGGCTTCCTCGGCGTCCATCATCCGGCCGGTCAGGATCATGTCCATGGCCTTGGACTTGCCCACCAGGCGGGTCAGGCGCTGGGTGCCGCCGATGCCGGGCGCGACGCCCAGGTTGATCTCCGGCTGGCCGAACTTGGCGGTGTCGGCGGCCAGGATGAAGTCGCACATCATCGCCAGCTCGCAGCCGCCGCCCAGGGCGTAGCCGGAGACCGCGGCGATGATCGGCTTGCGCACCGTCTCGATGGCCCGGGCCTGGGCCGTGAAGAAGTCGGCCTTGAACATGTCGGCATAGGACTTGTCCGACATCTCCTTGATGTCGGCGCCGGCGGCGAAGGCCTTGGGCGAGCCGGTCAGCACGATGCAGCCGACCGTGTCGTCGCCCTGGGCCTGCGCCAGGGCCTGGCCCAGCTCGCTCAGCAAAACACTGTTGAGGGCGTTCAGCGCCTCCGGCCGGTTCAGGCGGATCAGCGCCACGCCCGGCGCGCTCGCGGGGCGTTCGACGATCAGGGTCTCAAAGGCCATCTGCGCTCGTTCCTTTCGCTCACTCCGGCCGTCTATCGCGGCCCTTCGACGTCGTAGCCCAGCGCGCGCAGGCGGGCCGGCAGGCCGTCGGGACCCAGAAGGTGTCCCGCGCCGACCACCACCACCGTCCGGCCGGAACCGGCCAGACGCGCTTGCAGGGCGTCCATCCACCGTGCGTTACGCTCGACGATGAAACGGCGATAGAGGGCGGGCGAAGATTTCCGCATTCCGCCGACCACGGCGCGCTCCAGCGCTTTCTGATCGCCCTTCGACCAGGCGGCCACCAGCCGGCGATAGGCGCCGGGGTCCTTTTCCAGCTGCCTGACCGTGGCGTTCAGGGTCCGGACCTGGTCGGCCTCCGTCGCGCCGGCGAACAGGGCCATCTGCTGGTCGGGGGTCTCGAAGGCCTTGCGAACGACCTTGGGCGGCGCGGCCGCCTGCAACCGCCGCTCGACCCCGCCCTCGGCCAGGCCCTGGTCCTGGGCGAAGGCGGCCGTGGTCAGCCGCACCTCGGCCATCCACGGCTTGAGGCGCTCGATCTCGCTCATCGGCGCGCCGAGCCGGTCGGCCAGCTTGCGCAGCCGGGCGGCGGCGCGGGGCTTCAGCCGCGAGGTCAGGGTCTGGCCCGGCGGCAGCAGGCCGTAGGCGCCCGCCAGGTCCTGCATCCGCCGGTCGGCGGCCGCGTCCATCGGGACCTCGAACCACAGGTCGTCGGCCTGGGCGAGGGCGGCGTCCAGCGCCGGCGGCTTCCAGTCGAGGTCCTTGGGCAGGACGTGCATCGAGCCGAACAGCACGATCTCGGAATCTGCGTCGCGCACCGTCCACACCGGCGGCGCGGCCAGGGCGGGCGCGGCCAGCAGCGTGGCCAGGGCGACAAGGAGGGAACGGAACATCACGCCAAACCGGAAAGCCGCGCTTCGACGTCGGGAAGCGCGGCCAGGGTCATTTCTGACAAACGGGGCAGAAGAAGGTCGAACGCCCGGCCTGCACCTCGCGGGCGATCACGCCCTTGCAGCCGGGGGTGGGGCAGGGCTCGCCCTCGCGGTCGTAGACCCGGAAACGATGCTGGAAATAGCCCAGGGCCCCGTCGGCGGCGGCGAAGTCCTTCAGCGATGAGCCGCCGACCTCGACGGCCTCGGCCAGCACGTCCTTGATGGCGGCGGTCAGCGGGCCCAGCCGCTTGCCGGCGATCTGGCCCGACGGCTTGAACGGCGAGATGCCCGAGCGGTGCAGGGCCTCGCAGACATAGATGTTGCCCAGGCCCGCCACGGTCTTCTGGTCCAGCAGCAGGGTCTTGGGGCCCTGCTTGCGGCCGCCGAAGGCCTTGACCAGCGTCTTGGCGTCGAAGGCGTCCGACAGCGGTTCTGGCCCCATGGTCGCGAACCACGGATGGCGATCGACCCTGTCGGTGGCGATCAAATCCATGAAGCCGAACCGGCGGGGGTCGTAATAGGTGACGGTCGCGCCCTCATCGGTCTCGAAGACGACGTGGGCGTGCTTGTCGTCCGGCCTGACCTCGCGGGCGAAGTCGCCGGGTCGCACGCTTCCCTCCGGCGCGGCGATTTCGAACCTGCCGGTCATGCCCAGGTGCATCACCAGGGTGTCGCCGCGATCCAAAGGGGCCAGCAGATACTTGGCCCGCCGCTCCAGCCGCAGGATCCTCGCGCCGGTCAGCCGCTGGACGAAGCCGTCGGGCAGGGGAAAGCGCAGGTCGGGGCGATTGGCGCGCACGCGGATGAGGCGCGCGCCGGACAGGACGGGCTCGAGTCCGCGGCGGACGGTCTCGACTTCGGGCAGTTCGGGCAAGGAAGACCCCTTAAAACGATGACGCGGCGCGAGACGCGGTCTAATAGGCGAAGATCATATAGAGAGCCCGACCCGTAGACGTCATGAGCAAGCCCTCCGCCACTTTCGGATTCAAGGACGTCGATCCCGCTTTGAAGGCGGGCCTGGTGCGCGGGGTCTTCGACCGCGTCGCCAAGAACTACGACCTGATGAACGACCTGATGAGCGGCGGCGTGCACCGGCTCTGGAAGGACGCGGTCGCCGCCCGCCTCAACCCGCAGCCGGGCGAGGTGATCATCGACTGCGCCGGCGGCACCGGCGACATGGCCCGCCGCTTCGCCAAGCTTGCTCGGTCCGCCCAGCAGCGCCGCGGCGGTCCGGACGCGACCATCAACATCATCGACTACAACGCCGAGATGATCATGGCCGGGATCGAGAAGGGCGGCGAGCCCGAGATCACCTGGACCGTGGGCGACGCGCAAGCCCTGCCGCTGCCCGACGCCTACGCCGACGCCTATGTGATCTCGTTCGGCATCCGCAACGTCACCGACATCGACGCGGCCCTGCGCGAGGCGCGCCGGGTGCTCAAGCCCGGCGGCCGCTTCCTGTGCCTGGAGTTCTCGCGCCCGGCCACCGAAGCGCTCGCGAAAGCCTATGACGCCTACAGCTTCAAGGTCATCCCCCAGGTCGGCGAATGGGTCGCCAAGGACCGCGACGCCTACCAGTACCTGGTCGAGAGCATCCGCCGTTTCCCCGACCAGAAGACCTTCCTGTCGATGATCGAGGCCGCCGGCTTCAAGCGGGCGACCTACACCAACTTCACCGGCGGCGTGGCGGCCCTGCACCAGGGCTGGGCGCTCTAGGGCCAGGCGACGGGGCCTTCGGCGTCAGCCGCCGCAGCGGCGTACGACGTCCGCGTAAAGGGCCTCGTCGAACGCGTTGTAGCGGGCGATCTTGCGGCGCAGTTCGTCGGGGATCGGCCGGCTGGCGTGATCCCCCGCCGTGACGTTGAGCCGCGAGAGGTTCACGCCCGCCATCTGGGGGAGGATATCCGCCAGCCGGGCCAGGTCTTCCTGCATCGCCTCCTGCCGGCCGATCCAGACACATTCGTCCAGCGTCGCCTTGGCGCGCTCGAACGCGTCCTGCATGTCCACGCCGGTGTTCAGGACATGGTCGCCCAGCTGGCGGACCTGGCGATTGTAGATGTTGCGAAAGACCGTCTCGACGTCGAGCGAGAAGAAGTCGTCGATGTCATGCGACAGGGCGGCCATCACGTCCGGATAGGGCGGCACGCCCACGCTGCGGACGAAGCGGTACCACGACAGGCAGCGCTCGACCGGGTCTCGCACGGCGGTGAGCAGCATGGCGTCGGGAAAGAAGCGCCGGGCGTCGGTGACGCTGATGTGGCCGAAAACGACCGAATAGCGTCGCAGCGCGTCGGCTTCGGCTTCGGTCATCTCGGACGCCCCGAAGGCGGGGCTGACGGCGTCTTCGCCCAGGCCGCGGCAGAGGGTCTCGCGCAAGCTTGTGCCGGCCGTCTTCGGAATGTGCAGGAAAACGGCGCGGACCATGGGAGACTCACTTCACAAAACAACTGCGGCAAGGATAGCCCATTCGCCGCGTGAGGGGACCCGTGGGGCCCAGGGCGAGGCGTGGACGGGCGATCGCGGCCTGGCCTCTTGACCTGCGGCCCGGGCCGGGCTTTGAGGCCAAGTCATGATGAAGCCCCCCTGCGACGCGTACGCCGCTCGCGCCTTCGCCGCGTGAACCGCTTGGCCGCCTTTCTGCGTCTGATGGGGGCCGGTTGGCGCCTGGTGCGCGCCGACGCCCTGGTTCCCAGGGAAGTCGAGCCGCTGTTGCCGCCGTCGGCGCGGCTGGCCGGCCGGCTCCTGCGCCTGTTCGCCGGCGGCAGGACCCGCAAGGGCCGTCCGGGCGAACGCCTGGCCCGCGCGCTGGAGGGCCTTGGCCCGGTGGCCATCAAGATGGGCCAGTTCCTGTCGACGCGAGCCGACATCTTCGGCGCGACCTTCGCCGAGGACCTGTCGCACCTGAAGGATCGCCTGGCGCCGTTCCCGACCGCCATCGCGCGGGCCGAGGTCGAGCGCAGCCTGGCCCGGCCGATCGACAGCCTGTACGCGACCTTCGGCGAACCGGTCGGCGCGGCCTCCCTGGCCCAGGCCCACGAGGCGACCCTGCTGGACGGTTCGAAGGTCGCCGTGAAGGTGCTGCGTCCCGGCATCGAGCGCCGCGTCGTCGAGGACAGCGCCACCCTGCGCCTGGCCGCCGACCTGGCCCATCGCCTGGTCCCCGCCGCCCGCCGCCTGCGTCCGCGCGAGTTCGTCGAGGTGGTGATCCGGGCGCTCGATCTCGAGATGGACCTGCGCTTCGAAGCCGCCGGCTGCGCCGAGCTGGGCGAAGCCATGGCGCTGGACACCCACATGCGCGCCCCGGCGGTGGTCTGGGACGGCGTCGGCAAGCGGGTGCTGACCCTGGCCTGGGCGCCGGGCGCGCCGCTGTCGGACCCCAGGGCGCTCGAGCAGGAAGGCCTCGACCGCAAGGCCCTGGCCGACAACGTCACGCGCGGCTTCCTGGCCCAGGCGCTGGACCACGGCCTGTTCCATGCCGACCTGCACGAGGGCAACCTGTTCGTCAGCGCCCCGGCCGCCATCACCGCCGTCGACTACGGCATCGTCGGGCGCCTGGGTCCGGCCGAGCGCAAGTACCTGGCCGAGATCCTCTACGGGTTCCTGAGCCGCGACTATGTGCGCGTGGCCAAGATCCACTTCGACGCCGGCTACGTGCCCGCCCACCAGGACATGGACGCCTTCGCCCAGGCCCTGCGCGCCGTCGGCGAGCCCGTGTTCGGCCGCGACGCGCGCCAGGTGTCGATGGGCAAGCTCTTGGCGCAGCTCTTCGAGATCACCGCCCTGTTCGAGATGGCCCTGCGGCCCGAGCTCGTCCTGTTGCAGAAGACCATGGTCACGGTCGAGGGCGTGGCCCGCCGCATCGACCCTTCCCACGACCTGTGGGCGGCGTCGGATCCCGTCGTCCGCCGCTGGATCGCCCGCGAGCTGTCGCCGGTAGCCCGGATGAAGGAGCTGGCCGACGAGGCCCTGCGCGCGCTGAAGGCCATGGCCCGCTACGCCGAACAGCCGCCGACGCCTCCGGCGGTGGTGGTGGAGAAGCGCGCCGCGTGGCCGTGGTTCCTCGCGGGCGCGGGTGCGATGGTCCTGGCCTTCGCCGCGGGGGTGGGCGTGTCGAGCCTGCTGGGCTAAGCCCACGCCCTCTTCCTCCCGTCATTCCCGCCACGAGGGCGGGAATGACTGGAAGCAGGAATTACAGCCCCAGCGCTTCCCGCGCCGCCGCGATCGCCGCGGCGCGCACGTCCTCGGGATAGGGAACCCCGGCGCTGTGGCCCCACACCGGACCCGGCCAGGCCGGGTCGCCGGCCCGCCGGCCCAGGACGTGGACATGCAGCTGCGGGGTGACGTTGCCCAGGGCGCCGACGTTCAGCTTGTCGACCGCCACGCCCAGCACCTTGGCCACGGCCCGCACGGCCGCGCCGACGGCGACGACCTCCTCGGTCAGGGCCGCGCGGCCCTCCACCGACAGGTCCTCGATCTCGACCAGGCCGTCGGCCCGCGGGATCAGCACCAGCCACGGATAACGGGCGTCGTCGTGCAGGCGCACATGGCACAGTTCCAGCTCGCCGAGCGCGTGCGAGCTGGCCGGAAAGGCCGGGTGCAGAGAAAAATCAGCCACGCTTGGGGACCCCCGCCCAGTAGTCGAAATCCAGGATCACCGACGGATCGTAGGTTCCGTCGACGTCCTTGTCGGGGAAATCCTTACACGGCCTGTCCCGGGTGGCGACCAGCCGCAACCGCAGGGCGCCGAGCGCTCCCCCAGACCCAGGCAGGTCCGCCTTGTCCAGCACCTGGCTCCAGGCGAACACGGTCGAGCCGGCGAAGAACGGCGCCACGTGGCGGCCGCCGTTGATCCCCAGGACCAGCCCGGCGTTCTGCAGGCCGTTGAACGACAGCGCCTTGGCCGTCGAGATCACCACCCCGCCATAGACCAGCCGTCGGCCCGACGGGTCCCTGCTCCGCTCGAACTGGTTGAAGTGGACCTTGGCGGTGTTCTGCCACAGGCGCGTGGCCATCTGGTGCTCGGCTTCCTCCACCGCCATGCCGTCGACATGGTCGATCTTCTCGCCGACCGCGTAGTCCTCGAAGGCGTGCGGCGCGCCGGCCAGGGCCCAGTCATAGGCCGAGACATCGAGACCCTGCGGGACGACCAGGTCGCCGGGCGCGACCGCCTTGGCCAGGTCCGGAACCGACTGGCCCTCGACCACGGCGGCCGGGTCGCGCTTTCTCACCATCACCCAGCGGACATAGCTCAGCACCGGCTCGCCGCGCTGGTTGGTCCCGGTGGTGCGGACATAGACGACGCCCGTCCTGCCGTTGGAGTTCTCCTTCAGCCCGATCACTTCCGACGTCGCCGCCAGGGTGTCGCCGGGGAACACCGGGGCCAGGAACCGGCCCTCGGCATAGCCCAGGTTGGCCACGGCGTTCAGGCTGATGTCGGGCACGGTCTTGCCGAACACCACGTGGAAGGCGACCAGCGGGTCGACAGGGGCGGCGGCCAGGCCGCAGGCCCGCGCGAATTCGTCCGACGAGAAGAGGGAAAAGCGCGGCCCGTAAAGCGCCGTGTACAGCGCGACGTCGCCGGCCGTCACCGTGCGCGGCGTGGCGTGGACCAGCACCTGCCCGAGCCGGAAGTCCTCGAAAAAGCGCCCGGGATCGGTCTTGCTCACAGCGCCTCTCCTTGTGTTTGTTGTGATCGTTTTGCCGCAGCGCAGCGAAACGGGAAAGGGGGCTTGAGACTGAGCCGCGAGGGGCGTAGACCGCGCCCCGACATTTCCTGTCCACAGCCTGATGGAGACCCCATGGCTCGCGCGAAGATCGCCCTTATCGGCGCCGGCATGATCGGCGGCACCCTGGCCCACATCGCCGCTCGCGAAGAGCTGGGCGACGTGATCCTGTTCGACATCGCCGAAGGCACCCCGCAGGGCAAGGCGCTCGACATCGCCGAAGCCTCGGCCGTGTTCGGCAAGGACGTGGCCTTGAAGGGCGCCAACGACTACGCCGACATCGCCGGCGCCGACGTCTGCATCGTGACCGCCGGCGTGCCGCGCAAGCCGGGCATGAGCCGCGACGACCTGCTGGGCATCAACCTGAAGGTCATGAAGGCCGTCGGCGAGGGCATCAAGGCTCACGCCCCGAACGCCTTCGTCATCTGCATCACCAACCCGCTTGACGCGATGGTCTGGGCCCTGCAGCAGTTCTCGGGCCTGCCGAAGGAAAAGGTCATCGGCATGGCCGGCGTCCTGGACTCGGCCCGCTTCGCCTACTTCCTGGCCGAAAAGACCGGCGTGTCGGTCGAAGACATCCACGCCTGGACCCTGGGCGGCCACGGCGACGACATGGTCCCGATGGTCCGTCACTCGACCGTCGGCGGCCTGCCGCTGCCGGACGCCGTGAAGGCCGGCTTCCTGACCCAGGAAGAACTTGACGCCATCGTCGAGCGCACCCGCAAGGGCGGCGGCGAGATCGTCGCCCTGCTGAAGACCGGCTCGGCCTTCTACGCCCCGGCTGAAAGCGCCATCGCCATGGCCACCAGCTACCTGAAGGACAAGAAGCGCGTCCTGCCGTGCGCCACCTTCCTGACCGGCCAGTACGGCCTGTCGGACCTGTACGTCGGCGTGCCGGTGGTCATCGGCGCCGGCGGCGCCGAGAAGATCGTCGAGTTCGAAACCAACGACGCCGAGAAGGCGATGTTCGCCAAGTCGGTGGAGTCGGTTCAGGGCCTGATGGAAGCCTGCAAGGCCATCGACCCGTCGCTGGTCTAAGACCGGTTCGACAATCCGATAAGACGAAGGGCGGCCCCGCAAGGAGCCGCCCTTTTTGTTTTCGCGTTCGTCGAACCTTCTCCCAGAGGGAGAAGGAGGGGCCCGCGCCGCAGGCGTGGGAGGATGAGGGGTTAAGGTGTTTGCCGGAGTGCCGGCACGCCGGTTGAGGCCGTCACCCCTCACCCTCCCAGGCTATCGCCTGGGCCCCTCCCTCTCCCCTCCGGGAGAGGGAAACTCAGTGCGCCGCCTCGCCGGGCTCCTGCGAGATCTCCTCCAGGGTCTTGCCGACCTGCTTGGCTCCGTAGTCCTTGGCCACGTCGCCCAGCGACAGGATGCCGGTCAGGCGGCCGGTGTCGTTCAGCACCACCAGGCGGCGGACCTGGTTGTTGGCCATCTTGGCGGTGGCGTCGGCCAGGATGTCGTCCTCCTTGACCGACAGCACCTCGCCGTCGCTCATCACTTCCGAGACGGGGCTGTCGAAGCTGCGGCCCTCGGCGACCACGCGCAGGACGATGTCACGGTCGGTGACCAGGCCCAGCACCTTGCCGTCCTCGACGACCGGCACCACGCCGCTGTCGACCTTGGCCATCACCTCGGCGACCTTGCGGATGCTGTCGCCGGGACGGGCGACCGAGACCTGGCTGGTCATGGCGTCGCTGACTTTCATGGGTCTTCCTCCTTCAGGGGGAATGGGAATTGGACCCGCTAGAAACCCCGCGACGCCGCAGACCGTTCCGCTTGTTCGCGGATGGGGCGCCTTAGGCCAGGGCCGCCTTCTGGCCCGCCAGGAAGGTCGCCACCGTGGTCGGCGCCTTGCCGGTCAGGCGTTCGACCGTGTCGGTGATCACCGCGTGGCGGCCCTCGGCGGCGTCGTGGTCGAAGGTCGCCAGGAGCTCCACATAGGGCGGCGGCAGGCCCGCGCCCGCCAGGCCCGCGCGCAGGGCGTCCAGCGGGATGGCCTGGTGGACGAGCGGCTTGCCCGAGACCTGCGCCAGCAGGGCGGCCAGCTGGTCCTGGGTGATCGCCTCGGGGCCAGAGACCTCGAGGATCTGGCGGCCCTCCGCGCCCAGCAGGGCGGCGGCGTCGGCGCGGGCGCAGTCCTCGCGCGTGACATAGGCCCGGCCCTTGCCGGCCGTGGCGGTGTAGAGGGTCCCGCTGGCCAGGGCCTGGCCCGCGCCCATCAGGATCACCTCGGCATAGAGGTTGTGGCGCAGGATGGTCCAGTCGAGCGAGGCCTGCGCGAAGATCGCCGCCTCGGTCCAGAAGTGGTCGTCCAGGCCCTGGGCCTGCGGGCGCACGCCGGGAGCCGAGGTGTAGGCGACGTGTTTCACCCCGGCCTTGGCGGCCGCGGCGACGGCGGCGCGATGCTGGGCGATGCGCCGGCCGGGCTTGTCCAGCGCGTCGGTGCTGACCAGCAGCAGGCGGTCGACGCCGGCGAAGGCGCTTTCCAGCGAGGCCGGGTCGTCGAAGTCGGCGGCGCGCACGTCTACGCCCTTGGCGGCCAGGTCGGCCAGCTTGGCCGGATCGCGGGTGGTGGCGATCACGTGCGGGGCGCCGGCCTCCAGCAGCAGTTCGACCACGCGGCGGCCCAGCTGGCCTCCGGCGCCGGTCACCAGGAGGCGGTCGTTGAGGAAGGGCTTGGCGGTCATCGAGGTCGTCCTTTGCTGGTCTCTTTTCGAGACCAGGTGTAGATGTGAGACCGATCGTGCGCCGTAAAGACGGCAGTTTTCCGGGAGATAGGCACCTTGAAGGAACCACCGATCCTTTCGTCGGACGCCCTTTCACCGCAAGCCTTTTCGCCAGAAGCCCTTTCGCCAGAAGCGATGTGCGAGGCGATGGACGGCTGGCGAGACCAGGGCTTCACCAGCGCCGACTGCCCGGTGCGCGACGTCGTCGACCACCTGGGCGACAAGTGGAGCACGCTGATCCTGTCGCTGCTGTTCATCGGCCCCAAGCGTTTCGGGGCCCTGCGGCGCGCCGTGCCCGACATCTCGCAACGCATGCTGACCCAGACCCTGCGCGATCTTCAGCGCGACGGCCTGATCGAGCGCGAGGTGTTCCCCACCAAGCCGCCCAGCGTCGAATACAGCCTCTCGCCCCTGGGCATGTCGCTGCAGACGCCGCTGAACGCGCTGATCGCCTGGGCCGTGGAACATCACGGCGCGATCCGCGAGGCGAGGGCGCGCTACGACGGCGCCGAGGCGGCCTGAAAGATCCTCACCCTCTGGGGGAGGTGGCCCGGAGGGCCGGAGGGGGGACGTTTTCAGCTTTCGAGGCGTCGGAAACTCATCGCCAACTCCCCCCACCGATCGCTGCGCGATCGCCTCCCCCACGGGGGGAGGTTCGCAACACCGCGGGGCTGCGCTCGCCGCCGAACCACCCTACATCCAGCGCCCAAGCCTCACCGGAGCCCCCATGACCATCACCGCCCACCGCGTCAGCGTTCCCGTCTTCGTCCAGGGGCTGAAGGGCCTGTCGGGCGTGCTGGCCAAGGCCGCCGCCCATGTCGAAGAGCGCAAGCTCGACCCCGAGGCCCTGCTGAAGGCGCGGCTCTATCCCGACATGTTCCCGCTGATCCGCCAGGTGCAGATCGCCACCGACTTCGCCAAGGGCGCCAGCGCCCGCCTGGCCGGGCTCGAGGTTCCGGCCTGGGACGACGTCGAGACCAGCTTCGAGGACCTGTCGGCCCGCGTGGCGCGCGCCATCGCCTATGTCGAGGGCCTCGACCCGGCCGCCTTCGACGGCGCCGAGGACCGCACCGTGGCCCTGACCCGTCGCGGCGAGACCACCGAGCACAACGCCCTCGACTACCTGACCGGCCAGGCCCTGCCGAACTTCTATTTCCACCTTTCCACCGCCTACGCGATCCTGCGCGAGAACGGCGTGGTCCTGGGCAAGCGCGACTTCCTGGGCGCGGCCTGAGGCCTGACGAAACCTCGCCCTTCGACAAGCTCAGGGTGAGTTTCGACTGCAAGGCCTGTGAAATGGTCCTCACCCTGAGCCTGTCGAAGGGCGAGGACCACCCACTGTCGGCGGCGCTTCAAGGCCGCCGCCGAAACGCCCACACCAGGCCGGCCAGCGCGGTCAGCACCCCCGCCGCGGCCGACAGCACGACCGCCAGCTCCTTCAGTACCTCCGGTTCCATTCGCTCCACCCGTTACTCGCCCCGCATCGCGGCTACGGGCCAGAGTGACTCGCTCCGACGTCGAGTTCGGACGTATGTTCTCTTTTTGTTCTCAAGGCGAATAGGCGTTCAAGCCACCTCGCGCGTCGCCACCGCTTCCAGGCCTAGGATCGCGGCCTTGCGGGCCAGGCCCCAGTGATAGCCGGTGAGCCGCCCGTCCTTGGCGATGGCCCGGTGGCAGGGGATCAGCAGCGAGATCGGATTGGCGCCGATGGCCCCGCCCGTGGCCTGGAAGGCCTTGGGCTTGCCGGCCCAGGCCGCGACCTGGCCATAGGTGGCCGTTCCGCCGGCCGGGATGCGCAGCAGCGCCTTCCACACCTGTACCTGATAGGGCGAGCCGATCAGCACCACGGGCAGGGGGCCTTCGCCGGCTCCGAAGGCCTTGAGCGCGGTGTCCCGCGCGGCCCCGTCGTCGCGCACCCATTCGGCGCCGGGCCAGCGGCGGTGCATGTCGGCGAAGCTGAAGTCGTCGTCGCCGTCCGAGAAGGCCAGGCCCGCCAGGCCGCGCTCGGCCAGCACGAACAGGCCGCGGCCGAACGGGGTGGGGGCCCAGCCCCAGCGCAGGGTCATGCCCGCCCCGCGCCGGCGCACGTCGCCCGGGGTGGCCGCCTCCTGGGCGATGAACAGGTCGTGCAGTCGCGAGGGTCCCGAAAGGCCCGCGTCATAGGCTGCGTCCAGCACGCTGGCCCCGGCCTCCAGCGAGCGGCGGGCCTCGGCGTGGGCGATGGCGGCCACGAAGGTCTTGGGGCTGACCCCGGCCCAGCGGGTGAAGATCCGCTGGAAGTGGAACGGCGACAGGCCGACGGCGTCGGCGGCCTCGTCCAGCGACGGCCGCTCCATCCAGCGCTGGGCCAGCCAGTCCAGGGCGGTGGCCATGCGGTGGTAGTCGGCCGAGCGTTCGGCCAGGCGCGCGAGGGTTTCCGAAGGCGAGACGTCGAGAGGCATGGGGAAAGTCTAGCGCGGGGAGGGCGGGGCGTCCGCCCGGTTCTTGCGCCCTTTCAGGCGTAGCGCTCGGCCCGCGCCGCCTTGATCGCCCGTTCCAGCGCGCGGGCGAAGGCCACCCTCTCGTCGGGGCTGAGCGCTCTCGCCAGGGTCAGGCGGCGGCGCGACATGAAGAGGCGCACGCGGCTCTCGTGCTCGCCCGGCTGGTCGAGATCCACGCGGGTGAAGGCCGTCGGCGAGGTCCAGACCACCCTGGCGCCCTTGGCGTCCTCGCGGCTGACGATGATTTCCTCGGCGGTGACCTTCACCCGTTCGGAGCGCGACAGGGCGCGGTTGCTGGCGCGCAGGGCCAGCCACAGGGCCAGGACGTCCAGCCCCAGGAACGGCAGCACCGGCGGCGCGCCGACCACCAGCAGGAACACCGCGACCATCAGGTTGAAAGCGACGGCCACGCCCAGCACCACGGCCATGCCGGCGCGGCTCAGCGACCGGTTGGGGCGGATCACGGCGTCCATGTAGAGCGCGGCGGCCATGGACGAGGTCTACGCCCCTCGCGCCGCCTTGGCGAGCGGGCCGCATCACGGCATGGTCGCGCCGATGGCCGTCACCCAAAAGACCTCCAAGTCCCTCGTCAGGAAACGCCCCGCCGGCAAGCGGATCACCGCCGCCGAGCGTGAGCGCGTGCTCATCCTGTTCGAGCGCTTCGAGAGCCTGGAACTGCGGCCCAAGACCGAGCTGAACTACTCCAACCCCTACGAACTGGTGACCGCCGTCGCCCTGTCGGCCCAGGCCACCGACGTGCAGGTCAACAAGGCCACCGGCCCGCTGTTCCAGGTCGCCGACAGCGCCGAAAAGATGCTGGAACTGGGCGAGGACGGGCTGATCAAGTACATCGCCTCGATCGGCCTTTTTCGCACCAAGGCCAAGAACGTCATCGCCTCGGCCCACATCCTGATGGACCGCTACGGCGGGCAGGTGCCGCTGAACCGCGAGGCGCTGGAAAGCCTGCCGGGCGTGGGCCGCAAGACCGCCAGCGTGGTGCTGAACGAGCTGGACGTCGAGCCGGCCATCGCCGTCGACACCCACGTGTTCCGCGTCTCGCATCGCCTCAAGCTGTCGGCCGGCAAGACGCCCGACGCGGTCGAGGACGACCTGATGCGCGTGGTGCCCGGTCCCTACCAGACCCGCGCCCACCACTGGCTGATCCTGCACGGCCGCTATGTCTGCGTGGCCCGCAAGCCCAAGTGCGAGATCTGCAAGATCGCCGACCTCTGCCCGTCGCTGGGGCTGTTCTAGCGGCTCAGACCCGCGCGCCCGGCTTGAACCGGGCGGTCATCGCCATCATCGCCACGACGCCGGCCGCCATCAGCAGCCAGGCGGCCGACAGGTCGGACGAGGCGTCGCGCACCCAGCCGGCGAAGAACGGCATGACGCTGGCCATGACGTAGCCGCCGCCCTGGACGAAGGCCATCAGGTCGCCGGCGCTGTCCGGGTCGCTGGCGTGGTCCAGCGTGACGATCAGCGACAGCGGGAAGATCGCGCCGATGCCCGCGCCCAGCAGGCAGACGGTCGGCAGCACCAGCCACGGCGCCAGCAGCAGGCAGGCGATGCCGGCCAGCAGCGAGGCCAGGGCCGCCGCCAGCAGCGGCCGGCGGTCGGGGCGGCGGGCGATGGCGGCCGAGACCGCAAGGCCGGCCAGCACCTCGCAGACGGTCAGCGCCGACAGGGCGTAGCCGGCCTGGTCGGCGGTCAGGCCGCGGCTGGCGTAGAACGGCGGGAACCAGGCCAGCACCAGGGTGTAGGCCCCGGTGCCGATGCCGAAGAAGGTCAGCAGCAGCCAGGCGCGGGGGCTCTTCCACATCGATGCTTGTCGCAGGACGACCGGGCCGCCGGCCGGGGCGGTCGTCTCGCGCCCCGCGGCGCGCATCCACAGCAGCAGGGCCAGGATCGCGGGGGCGGCCCACAGGCCGAACATTACCTGCCAGCCGGCCAGGCGGGTCACGCCCGTCGACATCGCGGCGGCCACGGCGGCGCCGGCCATGATGCCGGTGGTGTAGAGGCCCATCATCCGCGGCGCGCCAGCGCCCGAGGTCCGCTTGATGAAGCCCGGCATCAGGGCCTGCACGGCCGCGACGCCGACGCCCACCATGGCGGCGCTGGCGAGCAGGCCCGCGGTGGTCGGCCAGATCGCCCGCAGGCCGCAGGCGACGGCGATGGCCAGGAGGCCGATGGCCACGCCCATGCGCTCGCCCAGAGCCCGGCGCAGCGGCGCGGCCAGCAGGGCGCCCAGGCCCATCAGCAGGATCGGCAGGGTGGTCAAGAGGCCCGCCGCGGCCGAGGAGGCGCCGGTGGCGGCCTTCACCTGGTCGAGCACGGGGCCCAGCGCGGCCAAGGCCGGGCGCAGGTTCAGGGCCGCCACGACGATCGCCGCGATGGTGAGCAGGGCGCCGCTTTTGGCGGCACGAGCGGAAACAGACGCGCTTTTACGCGCCTTGGCGTCTTCTTCGTAGGCGAGGACCACGATATATCTCGTCGGAAAGTATCTTGATGGCGAGATATATCCGATGACGGCGAAAGCCAAGCGTCATGACCGCGCAGGCGCGGCCTCGGTCCAGTGGCGGCGTGAACGCCCGGACCTGGATCCGTTCCCGATGGAGCTGGTCGGACGCCTGTGCGAGGTGGCCGAGATCGTGCTCAAGGAGCGGCTGGCGCCGCTGTTTTCGGCCCATGGCCTGCAGCGCGGCGAGTTCGACGTCCTGGCTACCTTGCGCCGGGCAGGGGAGCCCTATGCCCTGACCCCGACCGACCTCTACGAGACGGCCATGGTCTCGTCAGGCGGCATGACCGCGCGGATCGACCGGCTGGAGAAGATGGGGCTGGTTCAGCGCCGTCCACATCCCAGCGACCGGCGCGGTACGCTGGTGGCGCTGACGGAGGAGGGCAGGGGGCTGCTGGATACGATCCTGCCCCTGCACATCGACAACGAACGGACGCTGCTGGCGTCGCTCGACGCAGGCGAGCAGCAGGCGCTGAGCGGCCTGCTCGCCAAGCTGCTGGCGGGCCTGGAGCCGGCGTAGGGGAGGGGGCGCTAGACCCCCAACCCCAGTCCGCCCCGCGCCTTGGGCGGGTCGATGTGGCCAGCCTCGCGGGCGCGGGTCCAGTTCAGCTTCTCGACGTTCTCGCGGAAGGCGAAGCGCAGGATGTGGTCGGCGACCACCTGTTCCAGCTTGGCCAGGGCTTCGAAGTCCTCGGCCTCGACGGTCATGTCCAGGCCTTCGGCGTCGGTGGTCATCCGGCACGGGCCCAGCGGCAGCGGGAAGAAGGCCGTGGTCTCGGTCAACTCGACCTCGAACTTGTGGCCCCAATGCTTTGCCAGCTGGGTCATGTAGCGGGCGGCCTTGTCGGTGACGAGGCGGGCGTGGCTCTGCATGCGATGTGCTCCTCTGTTCCGGCCCGGTTCAGACAGCTTCGATCTGCGTTGCGGCGTCGTCCAAAGCCTTGGCGATGGCGGCGATCTGCTCGGAGCTTAGGCTTCCGGCGTGCAGTTTCAACCGCAGGGCCGTCTTGAGGTTCTCGCGGGCCCGCAGGATCTGCGGCGCGAAGGCGGCGCTGCGCGAGGCGGCCTCGGCCATGCGCTCGAACAGGCCGTTCACCGGCTGGGCGTTGGTTTCCAGGAAGGCCTGGCCCTCGTCGGTGATCGTGTAGAGCTTCTTGCCGCCGCCGGCGTCGGTCGCGGCGACGTAGCCGAGCTCTTCCAGCAGGGTCAGGGTCGGGTAGATCACGCCCGGGCTGGGGCTGTAGGCGCCGCCGGCCGCGGTCTCGACCGCCTTGATCAGTTCGTAGCCGTGGCTGGGCTTGTCGGCGATCAGCTTCAGCACGACCAGGCGCAGGTCGCCGTGGTCGAAGAAGCGGCCGCGCGGGCCGCCGCGGCCGAAGCCCCGTCCGCCCATGCCGCCGTGCTCGCGGCCGTCGAAGCCGAAAGGATGGCGGCTGTGATGACCGCCGTGGCGGCCGTGGTGGTGATGATGACGTCCAAACATATGTGCTCTTTCGATGCAGTTTCGTTATATCGAAATGATAGATATATCGAAACCGATCGGCGTCAAGAGCTATTTAGATATATCTGATGCTATCGGGTCGCGACGGCCGTCGGAAAGGCCTGGGCGCACAGTTCCTCGCCGAAGGCGTCGCTGAGCTGTTCCTCGGCCTCGCCCATCTTGATGACCGCCAGGCGCGAGCCGACGATGGTCTTGCCGATGGCGTAGTTGCCGACCACCTTGCCGGTGCGCACGTCGACCAGCCGCGCCTGGCTGCGCAGCACGTTGGCGCCGCCGACCAGGGCGGTCATGGCCGGATTGGCCTTGTCGAAGCGATCGAGCTTCACTTCCAGCCGCAGCGGCCGCTGGCCCTTGGCGCAACCGTCGAGCTTGGCCTGCACTCGCTGCTTGAACAGTGTGTCGAAGCCGTCGGTGACCTTCAGCTCGCCGCGCGTCAGCCGCACTTCGGCGACACGGCTCTGGGCCTTCCAGTCCTTGGGCAGGTCCTCGACCGCGGCGCTGCGCGAAAGGCTTACGCAGCCGCTCGCCATCGCCGCCAGGCCCAGCAGGGCCGCCATCTTCGCCGCGTTCATCGCATCGCTCTCCCAATCCCCGGCCCTCAACGCGCCGAAGGGGGATTGGTCGCAAATTCGTGGAACGTCGGTATTGAAGAAAGGCGCTCAGGCGGCGCGCAGGGTCTCGGCCAGCAGACGGCCCTCGGCGGCGCGGCTGGAACCGGCCCGCCAGGCCACGACGATCTCGCGGCTGGACTGGGCGGTGGCCAGCGGCCGCACCGTCACCGGCGCGTTCTCGGCCAGGCCCGCCTGCACGGCCATGGCCGGCAGGAACGACACGCCCAGGCCCGAGCCGATCATCTGCACCAGGGTGGGCAGCGAGGTCGCCGCGAAGCTCTCCTCGTCGCCCACGCCCTTGGGCGGCTCCAGGCCGCAGGCGGCCAGGGCGTGGTCGCGCAGGCAGTGGCCATCCTCCAGCAGGATGACGTCCTGGCCCTCCAGGCTGGCCGGATCGACTCGGTCCTGCATGGCCATCGGATGGTTGGCGGGCGCGGCGGCCAGCAGTTCGTCGTGCTCCACATGGGCCCAGTCCAGGCCGGTCATGTCGTAGGGCAAGGCGATCAGGGCCGCGTCCAGCGAGCCGGCCTTCAGCGAGGCGATCAGCCGCTGGGTCAGGTCCTCGCGCAGGAACAGGCGCAGCTTGGGGAACTGGTCTCGCAGCATGGGCAGGGCGCGCGGCAGGAGGTACGGCGCCACGGTCGGGATCACCCCCAGTCGGAAGCGCCCGGCCAGCGGCTGGCCTGCGCCGCGCGCGGCCTGCACCAGGTCTTCGGTCTGGGCCAGGATCGAGGTCGCCCGGCGCACGGCCTCCTGGCCGGCGGCGGTCAGGATCACGCCCGAGCGCGCGCGGTCGACCACCGGGGCGCCGAGGATCTTCTCCAGTTCCTGGATGCCCGCCGACAGCGTGGGTTGGGTGACGTAGCAGGCCTCGGCCGCCCGGCTGAACGAGCCATGCTCGGACAGGAGCTTCAGGTACTGCATCTGGCGAAGGGTCGGGAGCATGGATCCGATATAGGCGGCCTCTATCGAATATCCAAAAGCAATCGAGCAGATCTCAGGGGCGGCCCGTCATGCCTCAGGCAGCCGAGGCTTCCGCCGGGATTGCGAGGCTGGGTTGGTCGCCTTAAAGCGCCGCCTTCACCGCCGCCGCGAACGCCGCCCCGTGATCGTGGGCGTGCTGGAGGAAGAGATCCGGCTCGATGATCTCCAGCTCCATCAGCTGCGGGGTGTGGTCGAGGCCCCGGATCAGGTCGATACGGGCGTAGGTCAGCGGTTGGCCCAGCGCATCCAGCACCATGTGGGCGGCGTGCAGCGCCTCGGGCTCGGGCGCGATCTCCGAGACCTTGCCGCCATATTGCGGCTGCACCCGGAAGTCGCCGGGCACGGCCACCTTGGTCACCGCGTGGCTGAAGGCGCCGTCGAAGAAGAACAGCGACAGCTCGCCCTCCTCGCCCACCGCCGGCAGGAACGGCTGGATCAGCGCCGGACCGGTGGGAGCGTCGGAAAGATCGGGGTCGCGACCCAGCTTCACCGTGCGGTGCGAGCCGCCCGAGACCTGGGGCTTGGCCACCACCAGGTCGACCTGGAAACGCTCTCGCGCCTCGGCCACGGCCTCGGGCGTGACCTTGTCCAGCGTGATCGTCGGCACGACCGGCGCGCCCTTGGCGGCCAGTTCGGAGAGATAGGTCTTGGCGGTGTTCCAGCGCAGCAGGCCTGGCGGGTTGGCGGTGCGCACGCCGGTCGCCTCCAGGGCGTCGAGCCGCGCGTACCATTCCGGCTCGCGGTGGTGATAGCCCCACGACAGCAGCGGCAGGACGATCCCCTGCTCGCCGGCCTCGACCGGATCGGTCCATGGCCGCGAGGCCACGGTGAGGCCCAGGGCCCGCAGCGGCGCGGCCAGGCGTTCGAACAGCGGCGGCCAGCTCTGGGCGAAGCGCGGTTCGTCGGCGGCGGGAACCAGGATCAGGACGTCGGGCCGGTGCGTGCTCATCCCTTCGCGGTAGAACGCCGCAGGCCCGGCGGCAAGGCCCGCCTTGCCCAAGCCCTACGTTGCCAGGGCCCTCCCCTTCCTTTACTTGCGGTCGGTCAATCTTCCCGGAACCAGAGCAGACATGACCGCCCTCTACGACGTCGCCGCCATCGGCAACGCCATCGTCGACGTGATCGCCCAGTGCGACGACGCTTTCCTGGACGCCCAAGGGCTGGTGAAGGGCTCGATGGCGCTGATCGACACGGCGCGCGCCGCCAGCCTCTATGACGCCATGGCCGCCGGCATCGAGGCCTCGGGCGGCAGCGCCGCCAACACCCTGGCGGGCGTGGCCAGCTTCGGCGGCAAGGCCGCCTTCATCGGCAAGGTCGCCGACGACCAGCTGGGCCGGGTGTTCACCCACGACATGCGCGCCATCGGCGGCGTCTTCACCACCCCGCCGCTGGCCGAAGGTCCGGCCACGGCTCAGTGCCTGATCAACGTCACTCCCGACGCCCAGCGCACCATGTCGACCTATCTGGGCGCCTGCGTCGAGCTGACCGCCGCCGACGTCGACCAGGCCATCATCGAGGGTGCGCAGTACGCCTATCTCGAAGGCTACCTGTTCGACCCGCTGGAAGCTCGCCGCGCCTTCGCCAAGGCCGCCGCCCTTTCGCACGGCGCCGGGCGCAAGATCGCCATCACCCTGAGCGACAGCTTCGTCGTCGATCGTCACCGCGAGGCCCTGCTGGGCTTCGTCGAGACCCAGTGTGACGTCGTCTTCGCCAACGCTTCGGAAGTTTGCGCCCTGTTCCAGACCGACGACTTCGACGCGGCCGTGAAGGAGCTGGCCAAGCGCGTCGAGATCGCCGCCGTCACTCGGAGCGAAAAGGGTTCGGTGGTCGCCTCCGGCGAGCACTTCCACGAAATCTCGGCCTTCCCCGTGGAAAAAGTCGTGGACACGACGGGCGCGGGCGACCAATACGCCGCAGGTTTCCTCTACGGCCTCTCCCAGGGGCGCTCGCTGGCCGACTGCGGCAAGCTGGGCTCGCTGGCCGCCGCCGAGGTCATCGCCCACTACGGTCCGCGTCCGCAGGTCAAGCTGCGCGACCTGGCCGCGCAGAACGGACTCTAGAGCCAGCCAGGTTTAGATGGTCCCATCTAAACCTGATCAGCAGGCTCTAGAATCAAACACTTAGAGCGCGCCCGGGCGGGTTAACCGCCTACACTTAACCCTGGCGCGCTCTGACCACCCCTGGTCCCGACCGGACCTTCAAGGACGAAGCATGGCCCGCACCGCTGAAGTGGTCCGCGAGACGAAAGAGACCCAGATCCGGGTCTGGATCGATCTCGACGGGACCGGCGCCTCGACGATCTCCACCGGCATTGGTTTCTACGACCACATGCTGGAGAGCTTCGCGCGCCACGGCGGCTTCGACCTGAAGATCGAGACCAAGGGCGACCTGCACATCGACATGCACCACACGGTGGAAGACACCGGCATCGTGCTGGGTCAGGCGATCAACAAGGCGCTGGATGGCTTCAAGGGCATCCGGCGCTTTGGCCACGCCTACATCCCGATGGACGAGACCCTGACGCGCTGCGCCATCGACCTGTCCAATCGGGCCTATCTGATCTGGAAGGTCGAGTTCAAGCGCCCCAAGGTCGGCGAGATGGACACCGAGCTCTTCAAGGAGTTCCACCACGCCTTCGCCATGAACTGCGGCGCGTGCATCCATCTCGAGACGCTGTACGGCGACAACACCCACCACGTGGCCGAAAGCGGCTTCAAGGCCCTGGCCCGCGCCCTGCGCCAGGCGGTGGAGTTCGATCCGAAGACCGGCGGCCTCGCGCCGTCGACCAAGGGCGTGCTGTAAGGCTCATACCATGCAGACCCTCGCCCTGATCGACTACGGGTCGGGCAACCTGCGATCGGCGGAAAAGGCCCTCAACGAGGCCGCCCGCCGTCGCGGCGTCGCCGCCGACATCGTCGTCACCGCCGATCCCGCCATCGTGGCCAAGGCCGACCGGCTGTTCCTGCCCGGCGTCGGCGCCTTCGCCTCGTGCCGCGCGGGCCTCGACGCCTCGGGCGTGTACGAGGCCATGAACGAGGCCGTGCACCAGCGCGGCGCGCCGTTCATGGGCATCTGCGTCGGCCATCAGCTGCTGGCCACCGAAGGCCTCGAGTTCGGCGTCACGCCGGGCCTCGACTGGATCGGCGGCCAGGTGAAGAAGCTCTCGCCGTCCGACCCGTCGCTGACCATCCCGCACATGGGCTGGAACGCGATCGCGTTTTCGCGCGCTCACGCCCTGTTTACGGGCATCGAGGACGGCGCCCACATGTACTACGCCAATTCCTTCGCGCTCGACGCGGCCGACCCGGCCGATGTCGTGGCGACCAGCGACCACGGCGGCCCGTTCGTCGCGGCGGTGGCCAAGGGGAATGTCGCGGGCGTACAATTCCACCCTGAAAAATCACAAGCCGCGGGGCTCACCCTGCTCGCCAACTTCCTGGAATGGCGCCCATGATCCTCTATCCCGCCATCGACCTGAAGGACGGCCAGTGCGTGCGCCTGCTGCACGGCGACATGGACAAGGCCACGGTCTTCAACAACAGCCCGGCCGACCAGGCCCAGCGGTTCGTCAAGGACGGCTTCTCGTGGCTGCACGTCGTTGACCTGAACGGCGCCATCGAGGGCAAGTCGGTCAACACCGCCGCCGTGCAGTCGATCCTGGAGTCGATCTCGATCCCGGTGCAGCTGGGCGGCGGCATCCGCACGCTCGAAGGCATCGAAGCCTGGATCGAGGCCGGCGTGTCGCGCGTCATTCTCGGCACCGTGGCCGTCCACGACCCGGACCTGGTCCGCAAGGCCGCCCGCCTGTGGCCCGAGCAGATCGCCGTCGCCGTCGACGTGCGTGACGGCAAGGTCGCCATCGACGGCTGGACGGGCCTGTCGGACATCGACGCCATCAGCCTGGGCAAGCGCTTCGAGGATGTGGGCGTGGCCGCCCTGATCGTCACCGACATCAGCCGCGACGGCGCCCTGACCGGCGTCAATGTCGAGGGCGTGGGCGAACTGGCCGACGCGGTCTCGATCCCCGTCATCGCCTCGGGCGGCGTCGCCGCCGTGGCAGACATCGAACGGCTGAAGGCCCGCAAGGGCGTCGAGATCGCCGGCGCGATCCTGGGTCGCTCGCTCTACGCCGGCACGATCAAGCCGGCCGAAGCGCTGGTCGCGGCGGCCGCCTGATGCTGAAGACCCGGATCATCCCTTGCCTCGACGTCAAGGACGGTCGGGTCGTCAAGGGCGTCAACTTCGTCGACCTGCGCGACGCCGGTGATCCGGTCGAACAGGCCGCCGCCTATGACGCGGCCGGCGCCGACGAGCTGATGTTCCTCGACATCACCGCTTCCAGCGAAGGTCGCGGCCTGATCCTGGACGTGATCTCGCGCACCGCCGAGGTCTGCTTCATGCCCGTCTCGGTGGGCGGCGGCGTGCGCCAGGTGTCCGACATGCGCCGCCTGCTGCTGGCCGGCGCCGACAAGGTCTCAACCAACACCGCCGCCGTCGAGAATCCCGACCTGATCGCCGCCGGCGCCGACGCCTTCGGCGCCCAGTGCGTGGTCGTGGCCATCGACGCCAAGGCCCGCCCCGACGGTTCGGGCTGGAACGTCTGGACCTATGGCGGCCGCAAGGACACCGGCCTGGACGTGGTCGACTGGGCCGCCAAGGTGGTCGAGCGCGGCGCGGGCGAGATCCTGCTGACCTCCATGGACCGCGACGGCGCCAAGATCGGCTACGACATCCCCCTCCTCCAGGCGGTGACGGGCGCGGTCAATGTGCCGGTGATCGCCTCGGGCGGCGCGGGCAAGACCGAACACCTGGTCGAAGCCGCCCGTGACGGCCACGCCGCCGCCGTGCTGGCCGCCTCGATCTTCCACTTCGGCGAGATCTCGATCGGCGAGGCCAAGGCCGCCATGGCCGCCGCCGGCGTGCCGGTGCGCCTGGATCCCGTGAAGGCCGTCGCATGAGCCGCCTGTTCGAGGTCCTGCAGCGCCTGGCCGCCACGGTCGAGAGCCGCAAGGGCGGCGATCCGACCGCGTCCTACACCGCCAAGCTGCTCAACGATCCGGCCCTGGCCGCCAAGAAGCTCGGCGAGGAAGCCGTCGAGACGGTCATCGCCGCCGTTTCGCAGGGCCCCGACGCTTTGGCCGCCGAAAGCGCCGACCTGCTCTATCACTGGCTCGCCCTGATGGCCGCCTCGGGCGTTTCGCTCGACGCGGTGGCCGAGAAGCTGGAAGCCCGTGAGGGAACCTCGGGTCACGCCGAGAAGGCGTCTCGGGGCGGCTGACCGGGATTTCCCAACATTCCGTCATTCCCGCCCCTGTGGCGGGAATGACGGGAATTATGGGGCGGACCAGGCTCGCTTCCTACCCCTTGCGCTTCAGCGCCACGTAGAGCGCCCCCTCGCCGCCGTGCCGCTGATCCGCCTGCGACACACCGGCGATCATCTCGCGCAGGGCCGGATCGGCCAGCCATTCGGGCGTGCGCTGGCGCAGCACGCCATGGCCCACCTTGCCCTTGCCGGTGATCACCAGCACCGCCCGGTGACCATCGTCGAAGGCGCGGCGGATGAACCGCTCCAGCGTGGCGCGGGCCTGGTCCTGGTCGAGGCCGTGCATGTCGAGCCGCGCCCCGATCGGGTCGTGGGCCTTGGCGATGCGGCGGCGGCGGTTGGGCTCGATGCCCTCGGGCGGCGGCTTGGGCGCGGGCTTGGGCTTCAGGGCCGGAATGTCGGCGGGATCGATGCGCAGGGCCGCCACCGAGGCCAGGTGCGTGGGCGGCTCGACGTCGGCGGCATGGGCCATGAGCTCGGCCTTGCCGGGCCGGATCCGGGCCTTGTCGCGCATCTTCAGCGCCTTCTCGGGCGCCCGGCCCGTCACCGTGGAGGCCACCAGCCGCCACAGGCGCTGGCCCTCGTCGTCCGGCGGCCGCCGCTTGCTCATCGGACTATTGCTGAACCTGGGGGACCAGCCGCCACAGGCGCAGGTCGTGGCGCACGCGGCCGGCCTCGGTCCCGGCCGCCTGGCCCGTGCCGATATAGAGGTCGGCGCGCACCTGACCCTTGATCGCCCCGCCGGTGTCGAGCGCCACGACGGCGCGGCGATAGGTCGGGAAGGCGCCGGCCAGCTTGGGAGCGCTGGCGTCGATCCAGTAGAGGCCGCCCATGGCGTGCTGGCTGGGGTCGACGGCGATGGCGCGGCCGGCCGGCAGCGGCACGTTGGCCGCACCGGTGGCCTGGCGGCCGTCGTCGGGCAGGGTCTGGAAGAACACGTAGCGCGGGTTCAGCTGCATGATCGCGTCGGCCTTGGGGCCGCGATTGGCCGCCAGCCAGCCGCGGATCGCCTCTCCCGAGGTGTTGCCATCGGCCAGCAGGCCCTGGTCGCGCATGGCCGTGGCGATGCCGACGAAGGTCTTGCCGTTATGGGCGGCGAAGGCGGCGCGCACGCGGCGGCCGTCTGGCAGGGTCAGGACGCCCGAGCCCTGGATCTGCAGGAAGAACAGGTCCTCTGGCCGCATCCAGGCCAGCGGCCGGTCCAGCGGCGAGGCCTCGATGGCGGCGCGGTCGTCATAGGGCACGAAGGTCCCGCCGGCGGCGCGGCCGACCACGGTCTTGCCCTTCAGGGTCGGGTCGAAGGCGCCCAGGTCGAGCATGGCCAGGTCGGCCGGCCGGCCGCGCATGGCGGCGCTGAACTCGGCCGAACGCGACATCCGCGCCTCGTACTCCGGGGCGAAATAGGCGGTCAGCAGGCCCTGGCCGGAGACGGCCTCGGGACGGAAATTGGCTTCCAGGAACTGGCGGGCGCGGGCGTCGTCGACCGGGCCGGCGGCCTTGGCCTTGCGGCAGACCTCGACGGTGGCCGGATCCTTGGCGACGCCGCAGGTTTCGCGGAAGGCCTGCAGGGCCGCGGCGTGGTCCTCTTCGTTCCAGCCCTGCAGCGCCGAGAAGGCGGCGGGCGACGGCGTCGCGGGCTGGGTCGGTTGCGAAGGCTGCGGCGTGGTCGGAGTCGGGACCTGGGGCGTCGGGGCGACCGGAGGCGGCGGCGCGGTCGTCGTACAGGCGGCCAGCACCAGGGCGGCCGCCGCGAGCGTCAGGACGGAACGCAGCATCAGGCTTCGGCGACCGCGACGCGCACCAGGGTCCAGTTGGGGTCGCGGCTCTTGAGGTCGCGCTCGAAGGTCCACAGGTCGGCCGTGCGGCGGTCGTCGACCGCCTCGCCGGCGGCGCTGGTCGAGCGGGTGCGCACCTCGGCGAGGATCCGCACCACGGCGCGGGCGGTGTCGCCCTGCACCTCGGCGCTATCGAGGTCCGTGCGCGGCTGGGCCAGGAGTTCGACGCTCTCGGTGCGGCCCTCGGCCTCGCGGGCGGCCATGGCGCCTTCGAAATTGGCCATCACGTCGGCGGCCAGCAGCGGCTTCAGCGTCTCGCGATCGCCGGCGGCGAAGGCCTTGAGGATCATCTCGTAGGCGTAACGGGCGCCCGACAGGAAGCGAGCGGGATCGAAATCGGGCTGGCGCGCGCGCAGGGCGGCCAGGCCCGTGGCGTTGACAGGGATCGCCGTCTCGGCGCTGTCGGCCGGGCGGGTGGCGGCCGGAGCGGCCACTGGAGCGGGCGTGTCCTCGGGCTGACGCCCCACCCGGCGACCGAGCGTGGCGTAGAGTTGGTAGAGGACGACGGCGGCGAGCACCGCGAAGACGATCAGTTCAAGCACGACAAGTTCCGCATCGGGGCCGTCGATTGAGACGACAGCCTTCCTATATAGGCCAAGCGACCGCCCGCGTCAGGCGCCTGACGTTGCACGGCGTTCTCCCGCATGTTAGCAGCGCCGCTCACGCCTAACGGCCGATATGCCGCGCCGAGTATGGAAAAACCCTTCATGACCGATACCAACGGCGCTCCGCCCGCCGCCCAGGACGACAACGAAGCGGCCGCCGCCGGCATCCGCATCGTCGCCCAGTTCGTTCGCGATCTCTCGTTCGAAAACCCGCTCGCGCCGGACTCGCTCCGCGCCTCGGCCACCCAGCCGGCCATCGACATGGGCGTCGAGATGAACGCGCGCGGTCGCGCCGACGGCCTGTTCGAAGTCGACCTGAAGCTGTCGGCCCGCGCCGAGCGCGACGGCCAGGCGGTGTTCCACGTCGAAGTCGTCTACGGCGGCCTGTTCCAGATCGCCGGCGTGCCGGAAGAAGCCCTCGAGCAGGTCCTGCTGATCGAGTGCCCGCGCTTCCTGTTCCCGTTCGCCCGTCGCCTGATCGCCGACGTCACCAGCGAAGGCGGCTTCCCGCCCTTCCTGATCGACCCGATCGACTTCGGCGGCGTCTACGCCGCGCGCAAGGCCCAGGCCGAAGCCGGCCAGGTCGGCAACGCCTGATCCAGGCTGATCCGCCCGAAAACGAAGAAGGCCCGGAGCAGCGATGCTCCGGGCCTTTCTTTTTGGGTCGCCTCGGGGACTACGGCTGAAGCCGGTAGCCGCCCGCCTCGGTGATCAGGATCCGCGCCGTGGCCGGATCGGGCTCGATCTTCTGGCGCAGGCGATAGACGTGGGTCTCCAGCGTATGGGTGGTGACGCCGGCGTTGTAGCCCCAGACCTCGGTCAGCAGCTCTTCCCGCGACACCGGCTTGGAGCCCGCGCGGTAGAGGTACTTCAGGATGTTGGTTTCCTTCTCGGTCAGCCGCACCTTCTTCTGCTTGTCGTCGACGAGGAGCTTGGCCGAGGGGCGGAACTCGTACGGACCGATGCGGAACAGCGCGTCTTCCGAGGCCTCGTAGCTGCGCAGCTGGGCGCGGATGCGGGCCAGGAGCACGCCGAAGCGGAAGGGCTTGGTGACGTAGTCGTTGGCGCCGGATTCCAGGCCCAGGATGGTGTCGCTGTCGCTGGCGGCGGCGGTGAGCATGATCACCGGCGCGGTGACGCCGTTCTTGCGCATCAGCCGGCAGGCCTCGCGGCCGTCCATGTCGGGCAGGTCGACGTCGAGCAGGATCAGGTCCGGCTTGATCTCGCGGGCCTGCCGCACGCCTTCGCCGGCGGTCGGGCACTCGGCCACGGCGAATTCCTCGTGCAGGGCGAGCTGTTCGGCCAGGGCGCCGCGCAGGTCGTCGTCGTCGTCGATGAGAAGCAGGGTCTTGCGTTGCGCCATGAGGCGGAACATGACCGCTACGAGGCCCGGCGCCAAGGGGCGCGGCTTGCGGGAGCGGGGTTTGCGATGATCTTCCAGGCGCATTCAGATGGAACCATCGACCTTGGCGACGGCCGCGTCGTACGCTGCGCCCTGGGCAAGGCCGGGGTGATCGCCGCCGCCGACAAGCGTGAGGGCGACAATCGGAGCCCCTTGGGAACCTGGACTATCCGCCAGGTGCTCTACCGTCCCGACGTCTATCCGGACGGTCCGGCGACGGCCCTTCCGACCGCGCCGATCGCCCCCGACGACGGCTGGTGCGACGCGCCCGGCGACCCGAACTACAACCGCCCGGTCAAGCTGCCCTATCCAGCCAGCGCCGAGCGCATGTGGCGCGACGACGGAGTCTACGACCTGGTGGGGATCCTGGCCCACAATGACGATCCGCCGGTTCCCGGCCTGGGCTCGGCGATCTTCCTGCACCTGGCGCGGGACGGATATCCGGGCACCGAGGGCTGCGTGGCCCTGGCGCGGGCGGATATCGAGGCGCTGCTGGCGAAGGCCGCGCCGGGGGATGCGATCGGGATCGCGGAGGGGTGAGACCTTTGAGGCGCTCCCCCTGAAGGGGGAGCTGTCGCGGAGCGACTGCGGGGGAAGCGAGAGATGACCGGCCGGCATCGCGGCAGCTGAAAACGGCCCCCCTCCGGCCCTCTGGGCCACCTCCCCCAGAGGGGGGAGGATCTTGGGATCACCGCGCCCCGAACAGCGCCGAGCCCACCCGCACCGAGGTGGCGCCGCAGGCGATGGCCGTCTCGAAGTCGTCGCTCATGCCCATGGAGAGCCTGTCCAGTCCGTTGCGGGCGGCGATATCGGCCAGCATCCGGAAATGCGGCGAGGGATCCTCGTCGGCGGGCGGGATGCACATCAGGCCCTCGACTGTCAGCCCATAGACGCCCCGGCAGGCGGCGACGAAGGCGTCGGCCTCGTCGGGCGTCACGCCGGCCTTCTGCGGCTCCCGCCCGGTATTGACCTGGACATGGAGGCGCGGGGCCCTCCCCTGCGCCTGGACCTCGTCGGCCAGCACCCGGGCAAGCTTCTCGCGATCCAGGGTCTCGATGACGTCGAAGAAGGCCACGGCGTCGCGGACCTTGTTGGTCTGCAAGGGACCGATCAGGCGCAGCTCGATCCGGTCGCGCAGCGGCGTCCAGCGCTCCTTGGCCTCCTGCACGCGGTTCTCGCCGAAAACCCGCTGGCCCCCGTCGAGCACAGGGGCGATATGGTCCCAGGGCTGCAGCTTCGACACCGCCACCAGCTGGACGGCGTCGGCGGGCCGGCCGGCCGCGAGCGTGGCGGCGGCGATGCGGGATCGGATGGCGTTCAGGGCTTCGGACATGGCGGACCAGGAAACGGATAGTCTGGAGACCCTCTCTAGAACGGCCGCGCGGCTTCGCCCATGGGCCTGGCCGGGGGATCCCCTGCCACGCCTGCTGTTTTTCACCGATCCGGCGCGGGTACCCGATCCCGAGGCCGTCGCCGAGCGCCTGCCGGCGGGCGCCGGGATCGTCTACCGGCCCTTTGTTGCACCGGACGCCATCGAGCGCGGTCTTCGGCTGTCGGCGATCGCCCGTCGCCGGGGTCTGCTGCTGCTGGCCGGCGCCGATCCGGCGCTGGCGCAGGCGATCAGTGCGGGGGGCGTCCACCTGCCCCAGCGCTTGGCGGACAACGCGGCCGACATTCGCAGGGCTCATCCGTCATGGCGGATCACCGCGGCGGCGCATGACGTCCTGGCCGTCCAGGAAGCGCAGTCGGCCGGCGTCGAGGCGGTTGTGGTCTCACCGATTTTTCCCAGCAACAGCCCCTCGGCCGGCGCGCCGCTGGGCGTCGAGGGCCTGGTCGAGATCACGGCGGGGGCGACTCTGCCGGTCTACGCCCTGGGCGGCGTCAATGCGAAAACCGCCGACGCGCTGGTTGGCGCGGGCGTCTACGGCCTGGCGGGGATCGAGGGATTTGGCGGCTAGGCCGCCTCTTCATCGCGTCATTCCCGCCCTTGTGGCGGGAAGCCCTGGTTCAGCTCGCACGTGAAGCGAAAGCCGGTCGCTGGCGATCCGCCTCATCCGCCCTTACGGCCGACAGAGGGGTTCCCGCTACAAGGGCGGGAATGACAGGAGATAAGGATTTCCAGGATCGAGCCGGAGGCTCGGATCAGAACTTGAAGGCCGTTTCCAGCTTCACGCGCGGCGCGGGCTCGCGGGTTTCGTTCTTGCGGGCGGCGGCCACGGGGTTGTTTTCGCCCAGGGCCACGGCGCCGCCGACGCGGATCGACGGGGTGACCTTGTAGTAGGCCCCGGCCTGGACGTCCTTCAGCTCCATCTCGCGGCCCACGGGCTGGTCGAGGTCGAGCTTGAGGCCCCACTTGCCCTTGCGGGCGTCGAATTCGAGGGTCTTCTTGGGGTTCTGCGGGCTGAACGGCGCGCCTTGCGCCCCGGTGAAGTCGTTCTTCACCGTGAAGTCGGCGGTGGCCGGCGCGGTGCGGGTCTTGGTCTGGGCATGAGCCAGCGAGGCCGATCCCGTGAGGATCAGCGCGGCGGCGCCCGCCAAGACGAATTGCGTCGCGACCTTCGTCACTCGACACCCATTCCCCAAAAATAACCCCTGCCCGAACCCTATATAGGTACGGACACCCTGAAAGCCGAATAAAGGCCTTGGTACAACGCGGTCAACAGGGCTTGGATCACGCTGATCGTCGCAGGTTACGATTCAAGCGGCGCCTGTGGCGGTCATGTCACGCGATTCCTGTTTTGACGCAGCGCGGCCATGCTATAGACGCGTTCCGGCTGCGGGGGCGCGCCTGGGCTGCGCGCACGCGCCGGCAGATTTTTGGAGCGAGGTACTATGGCGTTTGAGCGTGGGTCCATGTTGCGCGGCGTCGCCGCCGGCGTGCTGGCGCTGTCGGTTCTCGGCGTGGCCGCATGCAGCAGCAACAAGCCGCCCAAGACCTTCACCAGCCAGAGCGAAGAGCCCGGTTTCCAGCCCTTCGGCCTGTTCAAGAAGAGCCCCAAGGCCGCCGCGAGCGAAGGCTCGATCGGCGTCAACGGCTTCCTGTGGCGCGCGTCGCTGGACACGCTGGCCTTCATGCCGCTGGCCTCGGCCGACCCGTACGGCGGCGTGATCGTCACCGACTGGTACATCAATCCGGAAAAGCCGGACGAGCGCTTCAAGGCCACCGTCTACATCCTGGACACCCGCCTGCGCGCCGACGGCCTGAACGTCACGATCTTCAAGCAGGCCAAGGACGCCTCGGGCGCCTGGGTCGACACGGCCGCCTCGGACCAGACGGCGACCGACATCGAGAACGCCATCCTGACCCGCGCGCGTCAGCTTCGCCTCTCGAACATCCGGAACTAAGGGCTCCAGTCCCGAAGGATCCGCGCGGGAGCCCCTCGTCTGGCGACAAGGGGCTCCCGTTCGCATATTTAGGCGCGCCCCGGCCGCGAAACCGCTTATGAGCATTGCGGAACGCGCCCCAGAGCCTGCGCAGCAGGCTCTGGAATCAAACATTGGAGCGCGCCCGGGCGGGTTAACCGCCTACACTTAACCCTAGCGCGCTCTCGCGCCCTGTCCGCAAGCACACTCTGGTTTCCATGGCCCGCTACAATCCCAAAGACACCGAGCCGAAGTGGCGCGCCGCCTGGGCGAACGCCAACACCTTCCTGACGCCGATCGCCCCCGACGCGCGCCCGAAGTACTACGTGCTCGAGATGTTCCCCTATCCGTCGGGGCGCATCCACATGGGCCATGTGCGCAACTACGCCATGGGCGACGTCGTGGCCCGCTACAAGCGCGCCCAGGGCTTCAACGTGCTGCACCCGATGGGCTGGGACGCTTTTGGCATGCCCGCCGAGAACGCGGCCATGGAGCGCGGCGTCCACCCCAAGGGCTGGACCTACGACAACATCGCCGCCATGCGCGAACAACTGAAGGCCCTGGGCCTGTCGGTCGACTGGTCGCGCGAGTTCGCCACCTGCGACCCGGAGTACTACGGCAAGCAGCAGGCCTGGTTCCTGCGCCTGCTGAAGCGCGGCCTGGTCTATCGCAAGGAAGCCTCGGTCAACTGGGACCCGGTCGACATGACCGTCCTGGCCAACGAGCAGGTCATCGACGGCAAGGGCTGGCGCTCGGGCGCGACGGTCGAGAAGCGCAAGCTGACCCAATGGTTCCTGCGCATCACCGACTACGCCGACGCCCTGATCGACGGCCTGAAGACCCTGGATCGCTGGCCCGAGAAGGTCCGCATCATGCAGGAGAACTGGATCGGCCGGTCCACGGGCCTGCGCTTCAAGTTCCAGTTTGAGGGCGAAGCGCCGGACGGCCTGGCCGAGGGCCTGGAAGTCTACACTACCCGTCCCGACACCCTGTTCGGCGCCAGCTTCGTGGGCATCGCCCCCGAGCATCCGCTGGCCGAGCAGCTGGCTGTCGAGAACCCCGACCTGCAGGCGTTCATCGCCGAGTGCCGCAAGGGCGGCACCTCGGAGGCCGATATCGAGGGCGCCGAGAAGCTGGGCCGCGACACCGGCCTGCGGGTGAAGCACCCGCTGGACCCGTCGATCACCCTGCCGGTGTGGATCGCCAACTTCATCCTGATGGACTACGGCGCCGGTGCGATCTTCGCCTGCCCGGCCCACGACCAGCGCGATCTGGACTTCGCCCGCAAGTACGACCTGCCGGTGCTGCCGGTCGTGCTGCCGCCGGGCGCGGATGCGGCCGAGTTCACGGTCGGCAAGGAGGCCTATGTCGGCCCCGGCAAGATCTTCAATTCCGAGTTCCTGGACGGGATGGAGGTCGAGGCCGCCAAGACCGAGGCCGTGTCGCGCATCGAGGCCGCCGGCCAGGGCCAGGGCGCGACCGTCTATCGCCTGCGCGACTGGGGCGTCTCGCGCCAGCGCTACTGGGGCTGCCCGATCCCGGTCATCCATTGCGAGGCCTGCGGCCCCGTTGCCGTGCCGGAAGACCAGCTGCCGGTGACCCTGCCCGAGGACGTCACCTTCGACCCGAGCAAGCCGGGCAATCCGCTGGTGCGGCACCCGACCTGGAAGCACGTCGCCTGTCCGTCGTGCGGCGCCCCGGCCGAGCGCGAGACCGACACGCTGGACACCTTCGTGGACAGCAGCTGGTACTTCGCCCGCTTCACCGACCCGACCGCCGCCGAGCCGATCGACAAGACCTGCGCCGACCACTGGATGCCGGTCGACCAGTATATCGGCGGCGTCGAGCACGCGGTGCTGCACCTGCTGTACGCCCGCTTCATCACCAAGGCGCTGAAGGACGAGGGCCTGCTGTCGGTGGACGAACCGTTCGCGGGGCTGTTCACGCAGGGCATGGTCACCCACGAGGCCTACAAGGACGAGGCCGGCGATTGGGTCGAGCCCTCCAACGTGGTGATCACCGCCGAGGGCAATGTCCGCACCGCCAAGCATGCCGAGACCGGCGCGCGGATCGTCATCGGCGACATCGAGAAGATGTCGAAGTCCAAGAAGAACGTCGTCGCTCCCGAGGACATCTTCGAGGCCTACGGCGTCGACTCCGCGCGCCTGTTCGTGATGAGCGACAGCCCGCCCGAGCGCGACGTGCAGTGGAGCAACGCCGGTGTCGAAGGCTCCTGGCGCTTCACCCACCGCCTGTGGAACGAGTTCGACAGCCAGCCGGCCGGCGACTTCGCCCACGACGACGCCGACGAGGCGGCCCTGGCCCTGCGCAAGGCGGCCCACAAGCTGATCGGTTTCGTCACCGACAGCATCGAGGGCTTCCGCTTCAACAGCGGCGTGGCGCGCCTGTACGAGTTCCTGAACGCCCTGAAGGCCGCTCCGGCCGAAGGTGCGAGCCAGGGCGTGCTGGCCGCCCGTGTCGAGGCGCTGGATATCCTGGCCCGCCTGGTCGCGCCGTTCACGCCTCACCTGGCCGAGGAGGCCTGGGTGCGCCTGGGTCGCGAAGGCATGGTGGTCGACGCGCCGTGGCCCAAGGCGGATCCGGCCCTGGCCGCCGACGACGAGCGCGTGCTGCCGATCCAGATCAACGGCAAGCGCCGCGGCGAGATCAAGGTCAAGGCCGGCGCCCCGGACGACGAGGTGCAGAAAATCGCTCTGGCGGATCCGGCCGTCATGGCCCACCTTGAAGGCGTCACGGTCCGCAAGGTGATCGTGGTCAAAGACCGCATCGTCAACATCGTGGCGAACTGATCCATGAAGCGTCTCTTGGCGGCCGCCGCCCTGCTTTCGACCCTGGCCCTGTCGGCCTGCGGCTTCACGCCCCTGTACGGCCAGCAGGGCGTCACCGGCGGGCTGGGCGCGATCGAGGTTGTGGCGGCCGAAGGCCGCGCCGGCTACATGCTGCGCGAGCAGCTGGAGGACGCTCTGGCGCGGAACCCCAACGTGCTGGCCTCGCACCGCCTGACCTACAAGGTCGAGGAAAAGCGCTATGCCCGCGGCGTGCGCGTCGACAACGTGGCCAACCGCTACGAGCTCAACATGAAGGTCGAGTGGAAGCTCACCGACACCACGACGGGCTCGGACGTGCGCAAGGGAACGACGACGGCGGTGGTCACCTACGACTCCGCCGACCAGCCCTACGCCGCCATCGCCGCCCAGCAGGACGGACAGGAGCGCGCCGCCGCCGAGGTGGCTCGCAAGATCCAGCTGGAACTGGCCGCGTGGCTGGCCGGCAAGGCGCCCGCCTGACCTCGTGGCCATTCTTTCCAAGCGGCAGGATGTCGAGCGGTTCCTGAAGGATCCGACCCCCGACATCCGCGCCGTCGTCATCTACGGCAAGGACCGCGGCGTGGTGCGTGACCGCGCCACCCAGCTCGCCCACAAGGTGGTCGAGCGGCCGGACGATCCCTTCGACACCGCCCTGCTGACCGAGGGCGACCTCGACAGCCAGCCCGGACGCCTGGAAGACGAACTGGCCGCCCTGTCGATGATGGGCGGCAAGCGCCTGGTGCGCCTGCGGCTGATGGGCGAGAAGGCCGGTCCCGACAAGCAGGCCGCCGAGGCCCTGACCGCCCACGTCGAGGGACGGCTCAATCCTGAAGCCTTCTTCCTGGTCGAGGCCGGGGCCCTGGGCCGCGACTCCACCCTGCGCAAGACGGCCGAGAAGGCCGGCGGCTGCTACGTCATCCCCTGCTACGAGGACGAGGTCGGCGACATGGCGCGCCTGACCCGCGACGCCCTTTCGCGCGACGGGGTCAGCCTGAACGGCGAGGCGCTGGACCTGTTCGTCAATCGCCTGCCCAAGGAGCGCGGCGTGGCCCGCGCCGAGATCGAGCGCCTGGCGCTGTACCTGGGCCCGGGCAGCGGCGTGGTCGCCACGCCCGCCGACCTGACCGACTTTCTCGGCGTCGAGCCCGAAGCCTCGCTCAGCGACGCGGCCGCCGACGCCTTTGGCGGCAAGATCGGCGCGGCCCACGCCGGCCTGCGCCGCGCGGCCCAGGAGGGCGAGGGCGGCCCCGCCGCCGTCCGGGCCATGGGCTACTATCTGGGCCGCCTGCGCCGCACCCTGACCCTGCACAAGAACGGCGTCGACCTGGGCGCCGCCGCCAAGGCCTCGGGCGTGTTCTGGAAGACCGAGCGCGAGTTCCTGCGCCAGGCTCGCGCCTGGACGCTCGAACATCTTCTGACGGTGCAGCAGGACGTCCTGACCGCCGACAAGGCCTGCAAGACCTCGGGTTCGCCCGACCAGCTGATCGCCGAACGCCTGGCGCTGCAGATCGCCGGGCGGGCGCGGCGGCTGGGGCTGTGAAACGCGCCCCTCTCCCCTCGCGGGAGAGGGTGGCCTGCGAAGCAGGTCGGGTGAGGAGTCTCTCAGAACCGTCCGCGCGACCCCTCATCCGTCGGCCTTCGGCCGCCACCTTCTCCCGCAAGGGGAGAAGGGCCTACTGCCGACAATGCACTTTCCGTCAAACCTCGGTGCAGTTCCCGCGCCGCCGCTTGACGCCCTCCCGCGCAGCGCCCAGAAGCCGGACGTGACCGACACCGCCGCGCCCGAACCGACGTCCGCCCCGCCCGCCAAGAAGGGCGGAGGCCTGCTCAAGTCGTCGATGATCTATTCCGGCCTGACCCTGGTCAGCCGGCTGATGGGCTTCGTGCGGGACCTGGCGATCTCCTACCGCATGGGGGCCAGCGCGACGCCGGCCGCCGACGCCTTCAACACGGCGCTGGCCTTCCCCAACCTCTTCCGCCGCTTCTTCGCCGAGGGCGCCTTCGCGGCCGCCTTCGTGCCGGCCTACGCCAAGTCGCTGCAGGAGGACGGCGAGGACAAGGCCGACGTCATGGCCGCCGACGCCATGGCCACCCTGGCGGCGGCGACCATCATCATCACCGTGATCTGCCAGCTGGCCATGCCCTGGCTGATGATGCTGATCAGCCCCGGCTTCGCCGCCGATCCGGCCAAGTACAAGCTGGCCGTGCTGCTGACCCAGATCACCATGCCCTACCTGCCGTGCATGGCCATCGTCGCGCACCTGTCGGGCGTGCTGAACGCCCGCGACAAGTTCATCCTGTCGGCCGGCGCGCCGGTGCTGCTGAACATCGCCACCCTGATCTTCATCCTGCCGCAGGCCGACGCCGTCTCGGCCGCCACCTGGGGCTCGGTCGGCGTGATCGTCGCCGGCGTCGCCCAGGCGGGCCTGCTGGTCTGGGGCGTCAACAAGTCCGGCGCCAAGGTCCACTGGCGGCTGCCGCGCCTGACGCCCGAGGTGAAGGCCCTGATCGGCAAGGCCATTCCCGGCGCCCTGGCGGCCAGCGCCACCCAGGTCAACATCTTCATTTCCGGCGCCCTGGCCAGCCATGTCCCTGGCGGCCGCACCTGGCTGGCCACCGCCGACCGCCTCTACCAGCTGCCGCTGGGCTTGGTGGGCGTGGCCATCGGCGTGGCCCTGCTGCCGCGCCTGGCGCGCGCCGTGAACACCGGCGACGGCGACGACGCCCAGAGCGCCATGGACCAGGCCATTGCTCTGGCCCTGGCGTTCACCCTGCCGGCCGCCGCGGCCCTGGTGGCCATGCCCGGCTTCCTGTCGGACGGCCTCTACACCCGCGGCGAGTTCACCGCCTTCGACGCCAGCCAGACGGCGGCGGCGCTGTTCTTCTACGGCCTGGGCACCCCGGCCTTCGTGTTGCAGCAGCTCTATTCGCGGGCCTTCTTCGCGCGCGGCGACACCAAGACGCCGATGCGGTTCGCCCTGATCTCGGTGGCGGTGAACATCGCCTTCGGCATCGTGCTGTTCAACCTGGTGGGCGTGAAGGGCATCGCCGCGGCGACCGCCATCGCCTCGTGGCTCAATGTCGGCCAGATGGCCTTCACCCTCTGGCGCAAGGGCCACTACGGCCCGTCGGGCCAGACCTGGTCGCGGGTGACCCGCATCCTGCTGGCCAGCGTCGGCATGGGCCTCGTCCTGGCCGCCGCCTCGCACTGGCGGCCGCTGATCGAGGCGCCGCTGGAGGCGATGGGCCTGCGCGGCCGCGTCATCGGCGCCAAGGAAGTGGCCCTGGTCCTGACCGTGCTGGTCGGCGGCGGGCTCTATTTCCCGCTGCTGTTCCTGTTCGGCGGCGTCAAGCCCAGCGAGCTGAAGGCCGCCCTGCGGCGCGGCAAAGCAACCTAGAGCCTTGTCCGGCGCGCGCGGGGACGGTAACGAGCATGCCCATGGCTCCGATCGGTTCCTCCGCGCCGCGATGGCGCAGCTTCCGCTGAACCCGATCGCCGCGTCCCCGGACGCGGCCCGCGCCCTGGTGCGCGCCGCCATCCCGACCGTTTCCGACATTCAAGGCTGAAGCCATGACCGACCAAGCTCCCGTTCCGTACGCGGGTCCCAAGCGCATCCTGTCCGGGATCCAGGCCTCCGGGGCCCTGCACCTGGGCAACTATCTCGGCGCTCTGAAGCGCTTCGTCGACATCCAGGACGAAGAGCCCTTCATCTTCGTCGCCGACATGCACGCCATCACCGTCTGGCAGGACCCGGCGGTGCTGGCCCAGCAGACCCGCGAGATCGCCTGCGCCTACATCGCCGCGGGCCTGGACCCCAAGAAGGCGACGATCTTCCCGCAGTCGGCCGTGCCGGCCCACGCGGAACTCGCCTGGATCTTCAACTGCGTGGCGCGCCTGGGCTGGCTCGACCGCATGACCCAGTTCAAGGAAAAGAGCGGCAAGCACAAGGAGCGCAGCTCGGTGGGCCTCTACACCTACCCGGTGCTGCAGGCGGCCGACATCCTGCTCTACAAGGCCACCCACGTGCCGGTGGGCGAGGACCAGAAGCAGCACCTGGAACTGACCCGCGACATCGCCCAGAAGTTCAACAACGACTTCGGCGCCCCGGGCGGCCAGCCGGCCTTCTTCCCGGTCACCGAGCCGGTGATCGAGGGGCCGGCCACCCGCGTCATGAGCCTGCGCGACGGCACGGCCAAGATGAGCAAGTCCGACCCGTCGGACGCCTCGCGCATCAACCTGATGGACGACGCCGACGCCATCGCCGCCAAGATCCGCAAGGCCAAGACCGATCCCGAGCCGCTGCCCGAGACCGTCGAAGGCCTGGCCGAGCGTCCGGAAGCCCGTAACCTGGTCGACATCTACGCGGCGCTGTCGAGCACCACCCGCGCCAAGGTCATCGAGGACTTCGGCGGCAAGGGCTTCGGCACGTTCAAGCCGGCCCTGGCCGAACTGGCGGTGGAGGTCATGAGCCCGATCGGCGCGCGCATGCGCGAACTGACCGGCGACCCGGCCCAGATCGACGCCATCCTCAAGGACGGCGCCGAGCGCGCCCGCGCCGTGGCCGAACCGGTCGTGGCCGAGACCAAGAAGCTCGTCGGCTTCTGGGGCGCCTAGAAAACCCTTCTCCCATAGGGAGAAGGAGGGGCCCGCGCCGCAGGCGTGGGAGGATGAGGGGTTGAGGCGTCGGCCGGCGTGCCGGCACGATCTTGGGGCAATTGGCGAGGGCGAAACCCCTCACCCTCCCACCGCTGCGCGGCGGGCCCCTCCCTCTCCCTCCGGGAGAGGTTCTTCAGGGCCTTGCCCTCCGCCCTCGCAAGGGCCACATGTCCGGCATGTTCATCCAGACCGAAACCACGCCCAATCCCGACGTGCTGAAGTTCCTCCCCGGCCGCGAGGTCCTGGTGGACGGCGCGCGGGAGTTCCGCACCCCCGAGGAAGGCGAGGCCTCGCCGCTGGCCGACGCCCTGTTCCGCCTCGGCGACGTGACGCGGGTGTTCTTCGGTCCGGACTTCCTGACGGTGACCAAGGGCGAGGACGCCCAGTGGCCGCACCTGAAGGCGCCGATCCTGGCGGCGATCATGGACCACTTCACCAGCGGCCGCCCGCTGCTGCTGAGCGAGGAGGCCGCCGGCGGCCACGACGAGGACGGCGTCTACGACGACGAGACCGCCCAGATCGTCTCCGAGATCAAGGAACTGCTCGACACCCGCATCCGTCCGGCCGTGGCCCAGGACGGCGGCGACATCGTCTTCAGCCGCTTCGAGCCGGCCACAGGCGTCGTCTGGCTGCACATGCGCGGCGCCTGCTCGGGCTGTCCCTCGTCTTCGGCCACGCTGAAGTCGGGCGTCGAGAACATGCTCAAGCACTATGTGCCGGAAGTGACCCGGGTCGAGCAGACGCTCTGATCTTCCCGGTCCCGGGGCGGGTTTTCGGCCCCGGGCGCCTTGCGCGATCCGCTGGGATCCCCATACTGTAACTACATAAGTTGCGATTATGGTTTCCTATAAGGATCGCTGATGTCCAAGCTCGACACCGCCGCTCTCGCCCAGCTGTTCACCGAGGCGCGCACGCGCAACGGCTGGAAATCCGACCCCGTGCCGGAAGCGGTGCTGCGCGAGCTCTACGACCTGGTGAAGTTCGGCCCGACCGCCGCCAACGCCAGCCCGGCCCGCTTCGTCTTCGTCACCAGCCCGGAAGCCAAGGAAAAGCTGGCCGCGCTGTCGTCGGGCTCCAACGCCCCGAAGATCCTGGCCGCCCCGGTCACCGTCATCGTCGGCTACGACCTCGATTTCCCCGAAACCCTCGACAAGCTGTTCCCGCACGCTCCGGGCGCCAAGACCTGGTTCAGCGACCCGGTCGCCAAGGAGTGGGGCGCGCTGCGCAACAGCTCGTTGCAGGGCGGCTACTTCATCCTGGCTGCCCGGGCCCTGGGCCTGGATGTCGGCCCGATGTCGGGCTTCGACAACGCCGGCGTCGACGCTGCGTTCTTTGCCGGAACCAACATCAAGAGCAACTTCATCGCCTCGATCGGCTACGGCTCCGACGAGGGCCTGTTCCCGCGCAACCCGCGCCTGGACTTCGAGGAAGCCGCCCAGATCCTCTGATCGGGTTCCCATCGTCATCGCCTGGCAAGCCGGGCGATGACGGCGAGGGGAGGGCGCGCTAGAACCACGGCATGACCCTCCGTCTCGCGCTCCTCGCCGCGCCGCTGGCCCTGCTGGCCGCCTGCGGCCCCGCCGAAAAGACCCCCGCCCCGTCCTCGGGCAAGCCCGACGCGACCGCGCCGGCCGCCCCGGAAGCGGCCAGGCCGGCCGACGGCTCGGCCGTGATCAAGATCACGCCCTATGTCGGCGGCCCGCTGCAGGTGGCCGCCGCGGGCGTCGGTCCCATCACCGCCGCCACCGCCTTCGACCAGCCGACGATCCAGGCCCTGTTCCCCAAGGCCCAGGTCAAGGCCGCCTTCATCCACGTCGGCGATGGCCCGCCCGGACCGATCATCACCGTCGAGCAGGACAACGTCCCGCTGCTGGAGATCGGCAAGGGCGCCGACGGCGGCATCGCCGAGATCCGCCTGGCCGCCGGCGACGTGCGCGGTCCCAAGGGCGAGAGCCTGCTGGCCAAGTGGGCGGCCCTGGGCTTCACCCGCGACCAGTGCCGGGCCGGCGAGGGCCGCACCGTCAACCAGACGATCTGTGTCCGCTCCGAGGCGCCGACCGTGTCCTACGTCTTCGGCGTGCCGGGCTGGACCAAGGGCGGCGTGCCCGACGAGGCGACGCTGAAGGCCAAGGGCCAGCTCAACGAGTTCGTCTGGCGTCCGGCCGAGACCGCCCAGGTCGGGGCCGCCTGATCTTGCGCGTTCTCTCCGTCGACACCTGCCTGGCGGCCTCGTCGGTCGCCGTGATCGAGGGCGGCCGCGTCCTGGCCGCCCGCAGCGAGCCCATGACCCGCGGCCACCAGGAGCGCATCGCGCCCCTGGCCAAGGAGGTCGCCGCCGAGGCCGGTATCGTCTTTTCCGACCTCGACCGCATCGCCGTCACGGTCGGGCCCGGCTCGTTCACCGGCCTGCGCGTGGGCCTGTCCTTCGCCAAGGGGCTGGCCGAAGCCCTTTCGATCCCCTGCGTCGGGATCAACAGCCTGGAGGCCCTGGCGGCCTCCTCGGGGGCGTCCGGCTTCGTGGCCGCCGTGCTCGACGCCAAGATGGCCCAGGTCTACCTGCAAGTCTTCGACGGGGGCAAAGCGCTGATGGCCCCCGACGCCCTCGACATCGGCTCGGCGACCGCCCGCCTGGCCGAACTCTATTCCGGCGGCGCGGCGACCCTGGTGGGCTCCGGCGCGGTCCTGCTGGAGGGCGTGCTGCCCGAAGCGACCCGCCTGGACCTGGCCTTCTCCGATCCCGTCGCGATCGCCCGCCTGGCCGCCGCCCGGCCGGCGCCGACCCATTCGCCCCGGCCGCTCTATCTGCGCGCGCCCTACGCCACGGCGCCGACGCCATGAACCTGCGTCCCGTCGGATTGGAAGCGTGCTGGGACCTGGCCGACCTGCACGAGAGGGCCTTCGACCGGCCCTGGGCCCCGACCGAGTTCGAGGCGCTGCTGAGCTCGCCCGGCGTCTTCGCCGTGCTGGGCTCCTCGGGCGAACCTGACGAGCCGCGCGGTTTCATCCTGTGCCGGGCGATCGCCGGCGAGGCCGAGATCCTGACCATCGCCGTCGATCCGGCCGCGCGTCGGCGCGGCTGGGGCGCGGCCCTGGTCGAGATGGCGGCCGGGATCGCGACCGAGGCCAAGGCCTTCGACCTGTTCCTGGAGGTGGCGGCCGACAACGTCGCCGCCATCGCCCTCTATGGGGCCACCGGCTTTTCGCAAGTGGGTCTCAGGAAGGGCTATTATCCCCATCCAGACGGCGCCAAGGACGCCGTCGTCATGCGGCGGGCGCTTAACACTTAGGTACCGATTGCCTATTGTGCCCGCGAATCCCCGACGGAGACGCCGCCTTGGACCGCCTTGAAAAGCTCTGCATCGAAAAAGGCATGCGCATGACCGACCAGCGTCGGGTCATCGCGCGCGTACTGTCGTCGGCCGACGACCATCCGGACGTCGAGGAACTGCACCGCCGGGCCCACGCCATCGACCCGCACATCTCGATCGCCACGGTCTATCGCACCGTGCGCCTGTTCGAGGAGAGCGGCATCATCGAGCGCCACGACTTCCGTGACGGCCGCTCGCGCTACGAAGAGACCCCGACCCATCACCACGACCACCTGATCGACATGAAGACCGGCAAGGTCGTCGAGTTCGTGGACGAGGAGATCGAGGCTCTGCAGCACGCGATCGCCAAGAAGCTCGGCTACAAGCTGATCGATCACCGCCTCGAACTGTACGGCGTGCCGATCGAAGAGTGATTGAGCAGGATCAAGGAAAAGGGCGCGGGTTCATCCCGCGCCCTTTTCTTTTGGATCAGGCCCGCACGAAGTCGAGGAACACCGGGGCGCAGTCGCCCAGCTTCTTTTCCTCGTAGCGGGTGGTCACGTGGTCGGCGGGGATGGCCTGGCGGTCGACCCCTTCCTCGGCGAAACGGAAGGCCGGATTGGCCAGCACCCGCTCGGTCGTCCACTCGGCGTAGTCGGCCCAGTCGGTGGCGAAGCGGAAGGCCGCGCCGGGCTTCAGCACGCGGGCGAGATCGGCGACGAATTCCGGCTGGATGATCCGGCGCTTGTTGTGCCGGGCCTTGTGCCAGGGGTCGGGAAACATCACGAAGAGGCGGTCGATGCTGGCGTCGGGCAGCCAGCCGACCACGTCGCGGGCGTCGCCCTCGTGGATGCGGACGTTCGAGAGGGCCTGCTCCTCGACGTGGCGCACGGCGCTGGCCACGCCATTGACGAAGGGCTCGGCCCCGATCACCAGCACGTCGGGCCGGCGGCCGGCCTGGGCGGCCATGTGCTCGCCGCCGCCGAAGCCGATCTCCAGCCAGGTCTCCTTGGCTTCCGGTATCAGGTCGCGCGGCTGGAAGGCCTCGTGCGGCACGGCGATGGTCGGCAGCAGGGTGTCGAGCAGGGCCTGCTGGCGAGGCTTCACCGGCCGCGACTTCAGGCGGCCGAACGAGCGCAGCGGGCCGTGGGGCTGTTGGGGATTGGTCATGGGGCGGGTCTTTAGCCGTGATGACGGCCGGAGGCCAGCGGCGCCCCCCGCAAACGAAAACGGGCCCCGGTCTGGCGACCGAGGCCCGCTTCGAATTCCCGAAGGATGCGAGGCTTACGCCAGGCCATTCAGCTCCGACACCAGGTCGGTCTTCTCCCAGGAGAAGCCGCCTTCGTTGTCCGGCGTGCGGCCGAAGTGGCCGTAGGCGGCGGTGCGGGCGTAGATCGGGCGATTCAGCTGCAGGTGCTCGCGGATCGAGCGCGGCGTGGCACCGCCGATCAGCTGCGGCAGGACCTTTTCCAGGACGGCCGGATCGACCTTGCCGGTGCCGTGCAGGTCGACGTGGAACGAGACCGGCTGGGCCACGCCGATCGCATAGGCGATCTGGATCGTGCAGCGCTCGGCCAGGCCCGAGGCCACGACGTTCTTGGCCAGATAGCGGCAGGCATAGGCGGCCGAGCGGTCGACCTTGGTCGGGTCCTTGCCCGAGAAGGCGCCGCCGCCGTGCGGGGCCGCGCCGCCGTAGGTGTCGACGATGATCTTGCGGCCGGTGATGCCGGCGTCGCCGTCCGGGCCGCCGATCTCGAAGCGGCCGGTCGGGTTGATCAGCCACTGGGTCTTCTTGGTGATCAGGCCTTCCGGGAAGATCGGCAGGATATGCGGCTTGATCAGGTCGAGCACGCGCTTGGAGGTCGGCGTCTTGCCGTCGATCTTCTTCTTGTGCTGGTGCGACACGACGATCGAGACGACGCGTTGCGGCACGCCGTTGCCGTCGTACTCCAGGGTCACCTGGCTCTTGGCGTCGGGCTCGAGCTCATGCAGCTCGCCCGAATGGCGCAGTTCGGCCAGGCGCTTGAGGATGTTGTGGCTGTATTGCAGGGTGGCCGGCATCAGCTCCGGGGTCTCGGTGCTGGCGTAGCCGAACATGATGCCCTGGTCGCCGGCGCCTTCGTCCTTCTTGTCGGTGGCGTCCACGCCCTGGGCGATGTGCGCCGACTGGCCGTGCAGGTAGCAGGCGTACTTGGCCTTTTCCCAGTGGAAGCCCTTCTGGGCGTAGCCGATGTCCTTGATGGCCGCGCGGACCTTGGGCTCCAGGGACTTGATGATGTCCTTGGTCAGCTCCTTGTTGGCCTTCTTGTCGCCGCCCGGCTTGCCCGCGCGGACTTCGCCCGCCAGGACGACGCGGTTGGTCGTGACCAGGGTTTCGCAAGCCACCCGAGCTTCCGGATCGGCGCTCAGGAAGGCGTCGACGACGGTGTCGCTGATACGATCGGCGACCTTGTCGGGGTGGCCTTCGGAGACGCTTTCGCTGGTGAAGATGTAGGACGAACGGCTCAAGGTGGACGGCTCCGGCTTATAGTCCAGCGCCCACGCGGCAACCGGCCTCGCGAGCTTAGCGAGGACCATATAAAGATAAGTTTATGTCCGCAAGGCGGCCGGTCGCCTTTCCGGGTCCGACGGGCCGGGCGAGGCGCCCGGCCGTGGGGGCGGCTCGAAGGGGCTAGGCTTCTTCCTCGGCCATCGACCGAACGAGGTCGAGGATGCGGCGACGCACCGGCGAGCGGGTCAGGCGGGGAAACAGCGACGCCAGTTCCAGGCCCTCGGGCGTCATCAGGAACTCGTGCACCTGGTGGTCGTTGCGCGGCTCGCCGTCGGCCGGTTCGGACGGATCGGCCAGGCCCTCGAAGAAGTAGGCGACGGGCGCCTGCAGGCTGCGGGCGATCTCATAGAGCTTGCTGGCGCTGACGCGGTTGGCGCCGCGCTCGTACTTCTGCACCTGCTGGAAGGTCAGGCCCAGGCTCTCGGCCAGCTTTTCCTGGCTGACGCCCAGGATCTTGCGGCGCATGCGGATGCGGGCGCCGACATGAAGGTCGACGGGGTTAGGCGAACGCTCGATTTCGGCGGGGGATTCGATGGCGACGGTCATGCTTAGGCATAGACCTAAGATTACGGCTTTAGTTCAGCCCATATCTTTCGCAGCGGCAAACTTCTGACCGCCGGTACGTGAAGTGCCGATACAGATCGCCACCGAGACGAGCAGCAGGACAGCCAGCGGCCAGTCGCCCAGGCGGGAGGCCGGCGTGTCGCGGCCGACGGCGGGCAGGCGGGCGTCGATGACCCCGCGGGCGCCCAGGTCCAGGCGCTGGCCCTCGACCACGCGCCCCTGGGCGTCGACCATGGCCGACACGCCTGTCGGGGTGGCGCGGATCATCGGCCGGCCGGCCTCGATGGCGCGATAGCTGGCCAGATTCAGGTGCTGCAGGGGGCCTGAGGTGACCCCGAACCAGGCGTCGTTGGAGACGTTGACCAGCGCCCGCACGCCGGCGTCGGGGCGAGCCAGGCCCGGGAACAGGCTCTCGTAGCAGATCAGCGGCTGCACCTTCAGGTCCGGCGTCACGCTCAAGGGCGCCGGGCGCGGGCCGGTGGCGAAACCGTCGCCCAGGTGGGCCATGCTCTTGAAGCCGATGGCGGTCAGGAAGGCCTCGGCGGGCAGGTACTCGCCGAACGGCACCAGCCGGTGCTTGTCGTAGACCCCCACCATGACGAGGTCGCCGGGCTCGCGGCGCAGCGCCACCAGGCTGTTGTAGTAGACCGGCGCCTCGACCGAGCCCTCGTAGCGATAGCCGCCGATCAGCAGCAGCTGGCCCGGTTGCAGCGAGTCCATGATCGCCTGGCGCACCCAGGTTCCGGGGGCCAGGTAGTCGTTGATGGCGGCGGGCAGGGCGCCTTCGGGCCAGACCACGATGTCGGCCGGCTTGCCGTCGGCATAGGGCTGGGCGGTCAGGGCGGCGTAGTCGTTGACGATCGCCTGGAAGCTGGCGGCGTCCCACTTGGCCGACTGCTGGACGTCGGCCTGGACGATGCGCACCTTGGGAGCGGAGGCGGCGGTCGGGCTCGGGGCGGCCTTTAGGGCGAGCCAGCCGCCGCCATAGAGGCCGACGAGCGTCGCGGCCGCGGCGCCGAGCGCGATCCGTCCCGGGCGTCCCTGGCGCCAGACGGCCGGAGCGGCCGCCACGGCGATGGTGACGAAGGTCAGGCCATAGGCGCCGATCAGGGCCGCGGCCTGGGACGGCGCCGAGCCGGCCTTCCAGGTCTCGCCCGGCAGGTTCCAGGGAAAGCCGGTCAGTACGTGGCCGCGCACCCACTCCAGCGCCGACAGGGCGGCGGCGAAGGCCAGGACGCGCACCGCGCCGGCCGGACGCAGGCGGCGATAGAGCACGGCGCCCGCGCCCCAGAACAGCGCCAGGCCCGCGGCCATGGCGGTCACCGCGAACGGGGCCATCCAGCCCTGGTTGGCGGCGTCGACCAGGAAGGCCTCGCCGATCCACCAAGTGCCCAGGCCGAAATAGCCCAGCCCCGCCAGCCAGCCGCGCAGGAAGGCCGAACGCAAGGGCCTGGGCCCGTCGATCGCGTCCAGCAGCCACAGCAGCAGGGCGTAGCCCAGCAGGCCCGGCAGGATTCCGAACGGCGGGTGGGCCAGGGCCGCGGCCAGGCCCGCGACCAGCGCCAGCGCGCGGTCGCGCCAGGGCGAAGCCGCTGTCAGGGCGGCAAGGCTCAAGGGGCGTCCACCGAGTCGAACGAGGTCTCCGCCCCGATCGGTTCCGGCGCGCGGCGCACCCGCACCTTCAGCACGCGGCGAGGGTCGGCCTCCAGCACCTCAAGGTCGAAACCGGCGGGGTGGCGAACGACCTGACCCTGCTCGGGGACCTGGCCGGCCAGGGCGGCGACGAGACCGCCGACGGTGTCGACCTCTTCCTCGTGTTCAGGCGGGGCCAGGGTCTCGCCGACGGCGGCCTCCAGGTCTTCCAGCGGCGTGCGGCCCTCGGTCTCGAAGGCGCCGTCCGGCCGGGCCGTCACGGTGGCGACCTGGGCGTCGTCGTGCTCGTCGTCGATGTCGCCGACCACGCTCTCGATCAGGTCTTCCATGGTCACGAGGCCGTCGACCCCGCCGAACTCGTCGATGACCATGGCCATGTGAATGCGCTTGGTGCGCATGCGCAGCAGGAGGTCGGCCGCCCGCATCGAGGCGGGCACCAGCAGCATGTCGCGGCGCAGCTGTTCCAGAACGCGGGCCTCGGGCTCCGGGCGCAGCGCGCCGTCGGCCAGCAGGCGGAAGACGTCCTTGACGTGGATCACGCCGATCGGCTGGTCCAGCGCCTCGCGGTAGATCGGCATGCGCGAATGGCCGGCCTCGACGAACTGGGCCACGACCACGGCGAAGGGGGTCTCGACCTCCACGGCGACCACGTCGGGGCGGGGGGTCATGACGTCGCCGACCTTCAGCGTCTTGAACGCCTCGGCCTGGTCGACAAGGTCGGGCGCGGCGACATGGTCGGGATCGACCGGGCGCGATCGCTTGACCGGCGCGGCGCGCCGCAATTCACGGAAGAACGCCCGCAGGCCCCGGCTGAAACGAGCCGGACCGGCGGGCGTGGAACTCTGGTCGTCGTCGGGCATGCCTTTAGGTCTTCACCCCAGGTTGGCCGAAGCATCGTCGGCGTAAGGATCGGGAACGTCCAGTCCCGCCAGGATCTCGCGTTCGAGCGCTTCCATGGCCTCGGCCTCTTCGTCGCCTTCGTGGTCGTATCCTAGAAGATGCAGCACCCCGTGCGCCACAAGATGTTGCAGGTGGTGGGCCAGGGTCTTGCCCTGCTCGGCCGCCTCGCGGACGCAGACGCCGTAGGCCAGGGCGATGTCGCCGATTTGGCCTTCCGGATTGGCTGTCGGGTCCTGCGGCGCGGGGAAGGACAGCACGTTGGTGGCGTAGTCCTTGTGGCGGAAGTCGCGGTTGAGGGTCTGCACGCTGTCGTCGTCGGCCAGCAGGATGACGATGCCCTTGCCCTCGACGTCCTCATGGGCGTCTAGCACGGCCTGGGCGGCGCGCCAGACCAGGGCCTCGGCTTCGGGTTCGGCCTTGGTCCAGGCCTCGTCTTCGATTTCGATATCGACGGTGATCATCGGGGAGTCGCCACCAGGGCCGCGTCGGCGTCGTAGGCCTTGACGATGCGCTCCACCAGCGGGTGGCGCACGACGTCGGTCGAGGTGAAGCGGGCCACGGCCACGCCCTCGACGCCGTCGAGGATCGACACCGCGTGGGCGAGGCCGGAGTCGCGGGGGTTCAGGAGGTCGATCTGGGTCGGGTCGCCGGTGACGACCATGCGCGCGCCTTCACCCAGGCGGGTCAGCACCATCTTCATCTGCAGGCGCGAGCAGTTCTGCGCCTCGTCGACGATGACGAAGGCGTGCGCCAGCGTGCGGCCGCGCATGAAGGCGATCGGGGCGACCTCGATCTCGCCCTTGTCGCGGCGACGGCGCAGCTGCTCGGCGCCCATGATGTCGGTCAGGGCTTCCCAGACCGGGGCCATGTAGGGATCGACCTTCTCGTTCAGGTCGCCCGGAAGAAAACCGAGTTTCTCGCCCGCCTCGACGGCGGGGCGGGTGACGATCAGGCGGTCGACCTCGCCGCGCAGCAGCATGCCCGCGCCCTGGGCCACGGCCAGGAAGGTCTTGCCGGTGCCGGCCGGACCCAGGCCGAAGACCAGCGGATGCCGGGCCATCTGCTCCATGTAGGCGGCCTGGTTCTTGGTCTTGGGCGAGACGGCGCCGCGGCGCACGGCGCGCGGCGAGGCCTGGCCGCCGGCGCTGTGGGCTTCGCCCACGGCCACGCGGATGTCGGCCTCGACCACCTCATGGCCGGCGTCGGCGCGCTCGGCCAGGGCCAGCAGGGCGCGCTTGGCCGCCGAGCGGCCCTTGACGTCGCCGGTGATCTTCACCCCGCCGCCGGGCGTCTCGAGCAGGACCTTGAAGGCGTCCTCGATCAAGGCGGCATGGCGGCCGGACGGGCCGGTGACGGCGACGACGGCGTCGTCGGAAAGCGGCAGGAACTCGGGCGTGCGGCTCACGCGGTCTCCAAAGCGGGTTCGTTGGCGAGCACGCCGGCCAGGCTCATCTTGGCGGCGCTCTCGATACGGACGGGAACGATCGTCCCGATCAGGTGCTCCCCGCCCGAAACGTGGACGGCTTGCAGATAGGGGCTGCGGCCGACGATCTGGCCGGGGTGGCGGCCGGCCTTCTCGAACAGCACCGGCAGGGTCTTGCCCACCTGGCTGGCGTTGAAGGTCCGCTGCTGGTCGTCGAGCAGCTGGTTCAGGCGATCCAGACGCTCGGCCTTCACGGCCTCGTCGACCTGGCCGGGCATTGCGGACGCAGGCGTGCCGGGGCGGCGCGAATACTTGAACGAGAAGGCGCTGGCGAAGCCGACCTCGCGCACCAGGTCCAGCGTCTTGTCGAAGTCGCCGTCGCGCTCGCCGGGGAAGCCGACGATGAAGTCGCCGCTCATGGCGATGTCGGGCCGGGCCGCGCGGATGCGCTCGATCAGCTTCACATAGCTCTCGGCCGTGTGGTCGCGGTTCATGGCCTTGAGGATCTTGTCGCTGCCCGCCTGCACCGGCAGGTGCAGATAGGGCATCAGCTGCGGCAGTTCGCCGTGGGCCTCGATCAGATCGTCGCCCATGTCGCGCGGGTGGCTGGTGGTGTAGCGGATGCGGTCCAGGCCATCGATCGTGGCCAGCTTGCGCACCAGCTTGGCCAGGGTCGAGCCGTCGCCGTCATAGGCGTTGACGTTCTGGCCCAGCAGGGTGACCTCGCGCACGCCGGCGCCGGCCAGGCGCTTGGCTTCTTCCACGATGTCGTTCACCGGGCGCGACCATTCGCCGCCGCGGGTATAGGGCACCACGCAGAAGGTGCAGAACTTGTCGCAGCCCTCCTGCACGGTCAGGAACGCGGTGACGCCGGTGACGTGGCGTTCGGCCGGCAGGGCGTCGAACTTCTCGTCGGCGGCGAAGTCGGCCGCCAGGCGCTCGCCGCTGGCCCGGTGGGCGCGGGCGATCAGCTCGGGCAGCTGGTGATAGGCCTGCGGGCCCACGACCAGGTCCACCGCCCGCTGGCGGTTCATGATCTCCTGGCCTTCGGCCTGGGCCACGCAGCCGGCCACGGCGATGGTCATCTTGCCGCCGGTCTGGGCCTTGCGGTCCTTCATCTGCTTTATCAGGCCAAGCTCGGAATAGACCTTCTCGGTGGCCTTTTCGCGGATGTGGCAGGTGTTGAGCACGACGAGATCCGCGCCTTCGGGATCATCGACCACGCCATAGCCGAGCGGACGCAGGACGTCGGTCATGCGCTCGCTGTCGTAGACGTTCATCTGACAGCCGTAGGTCTTGATATAGAGGCGCTTTTGCGGGGTCTCGCTCATCCGGCGAGGTTATGGGGTCGAGCGGCCCCGCGCGCAAGGTCGCGAAGGTCACACCGGATGCTTGAAACCCCAAAAGAAAACGGCGCCGGAGCTGCCTCCGACGCCGTTGTCCGGCCTTAGTAGTTCTCGTCGTGGCGCTTGATCGCCGCGCGGATCAGTTCGGCGGTCTCGTCCGGGTCGGCCCAGCCGGTGATCTTGGTCGACTTGCCCTTTTCCAGGTCCTTGTAGTGCTGGAAGAAGTGGGCGATCTGCTCGGTCAGGATGGTCGGCAGGTCGCGCCAGCTGTTCACGCCCGTGTAGAAGGGGTGCAGCTTGTCGACCGGCACGGCCAGGATCTTTTCGTCCGACCCGGCCTCGTCGACCATCATCAGGGCGCCGATCGGGCGGCAGCGGATGATCGCGCCGGGCACCACCGGGGTCGGGCCCACGACCATGATGTCGGCGGGGTCGCCGTCGTCGGCCAGGGTGTGCGGGATGAAGCCGTAGTTGGCCGGATAGAACATCGCCGTGTGCAGGAAGCGGTCGACCATCAGGGCGCCGCTTTCCTTGTCGATCTCGTACTTCACCGGCTCACCGCCCTGCGGGATCTCGATGACGGCGTTCAGGTCGTAGGGCGGGTTCACGCCCACGGCGATCTTGGAGAGGTCCATAGTGACTCTTCGTTGTGGGAAGGTTCCCGCGGGGAGGCGGGCCTCAAGCGGCCGCCTGTATAGGCCACAAGTGTTGCGATGCGAAAGAGGGGGCGTGTCCGGCCCTCGACTTGCGCCCGCAAAAGCATCCGCCGTCTATGGCCGCGCTTGTCGAATGACCGTTAGAACAGCTTCGCGGGCTTGGCTTGCGGCGCTTGCGAAGGTCTCTCGCGCGAGGCGCGAGCCGTGTCCAGGAAGGGGGCTTCCACCCGCTCCCCTATCGCGCTATATAGCTCCTACATCGTCCGTTAGCGCTGATTGGCGCTTTCGAGCGGCGGCCCGAAAGGCTGCCGCTTTTTCTTTGGTCGCTCGCCAGCTGGGCCTTTTGGCTAGGCGGAGCGTCCCACGAAGCTGAGAAGAGAACCGTGCGCGGCAAGACGCGAGAAGACCTGGACCTGATCGAGATGCTCGATCCCGTCGCCGAAGCCACCGGCTACGAGATCGTCCGCCTGCGCCTGATGGGCGGGGCTGAACAGCGCCGCCTGCAGATCATGGCCGAGCGCCCGTTGCTGGAAGACGGCAGCGGCGGCGACATGAACGTCGAGGACTGCGCCAAGCTGTCGCGCGCCATCTCCGAGGTGATGGACGCCGCCGACCCGATCGCCGGCGAATACACCCTGGAAGTCTCCAGCCCGGGCGTCGACCGCCCGCTGACCCGCTTGAAGGACTTCGAGACCTATGCCGGCCTCGAGGTGCGCATCGAGCTCGACCGCGTGGCCGAGGGCCGCAAGCGCTTCAAGGGCGAGCTCGCTGGCGTCGAGGACGACCAAGTCGGCCTCAACATCGAGGGCGAGGACGACGTCACCGTCTATTTCCCGTTCGCCTGGATCGTCGACGCCAAGCTCGTCCTGAGCGACGAGCTGATGAAGCGGGGCGCGGATGCGCGCGCCGCCCGCGTCGATGCAGAGAACGACAACGATTTGTCCGAAAGTGAAGAGGACTGACCATGGCCATCGGCATCGCCGCCAACCGGCTTGAACTGCTCCAGATCGCCGACGCGGTCGCCCGCGAAAAGGGCATCGAGAAGGAAGTCGTCATCGAGGCCATCGAGGACGCCCTGCAGAAGGCCGCCCGCGCACGCTACGGCGCCGAGCACGACATCCGCGTCAAGATCGATCCGCGCACGGGCGAGACGACGCAGAAGCGCGTGATCGAGATCGTCTCCGACGACGCCGACCTGGAAGGCGAGATCGGCAAGGTTCACCTGACCTCGGCCAAGCGCACCTGGCGCGACGCCGAGATCGGCAAGGTCTACGAAGAAGCCCTGCCGCCGTTCGAGATCGGCCGCGTGCAGACCCAGATGGCCCGCCAGGTCGTCATGCACAAGGTTCGCGAAGCCGAGCGCGAGCGCCAGTACGAAGAGTACAAGGACCGCTCGGGCGAGATCGTCAACGGCAGCGTCAAGCGCGTCGAATACGGCAACGTCATCGTCGACCTGGGCCGCGGCGAAGGCATCATGCGCCGCGACCAGTCGATCCCGCGCGAGAACTTCAACGTCGGCGACCGCATCCGCGCCTACATCTACGACGTCCGTCGCGAGACCAAGGGCCCGCAGATCATGCTGAGCCGCGCCCACGGCGGCTTCATGGCCAAGCTGTTCGCGCAGGAAGTGCCGGAAGTTTACGACGGCGTCATCGAGATCCGCGCCGTGGCCCGCGACCCGGGGTCGCGCGCCAAGATGGCCGTCATCTCCAACGACAGCTCGATCGACCCGGTCGGCGCCTGCGTCGGCATGCGCGGCTCGCGCGTGCAGGCGGTGGTCGCCGAGCTGCAAGGCGAGAAGATCGACATCATCCAGTGGTCGGAAGACGAAGCCACCTTCATCGTCAACGCCCTGGCCCCGGCCGAAGTCTCCAAGGTCGTCATGGACGAGGAAGACGAGCGCGTCGAAGTGGTGGTGCCCGACGAGCAGCTGTCGCTGGCCATCGGCCGCCGCGGCCAGAACGTCCGCCTCGCCTCGCAGCTGACCGGCTGGCAGATCGACATCATGACCGAGAGCCAGGAGAGTGAGCGCCGTCAGAAGCAGTTCGCCGAGGCCACCGCCCTGTTCCAGGAAGCCCTGGACGTCGACGAGGTCATCGCCCAGCTGCTGGTCACCGAAGGCTTCACCGCCGTGGAAGACGTCGCCTATGTCGACACCCACGAGATCGGTTCGATCGAAGGCTTCGACGACGAGACCGCCGAGGAACTGCAGGCCCGCGCCCGCGAATTCCTCGAGAAGGAAGCCGCCGCCCTCGACGCCAAGCGCGTCGAACTGGGCGTCCAGGACGAAGTGCTTGGCGTCGAGGGTGTGACCCTGGCCATGGCCGTGGCCCTGGGCGAAGGCGACGTGAAGTCGATCGAAGACCTCGCCGGCCTGGTGCCCGACGACATGCGCGGCTGGTTCGAGAGCAAGAACGGCGAGCGCGTGCGCGAGCCGGGCATCCTCGAAAGCTTCAACCTGTCACCCGACGACGCCGAAGCCCTGATCATGCGCGCTCGTATCGCCATGGGCTGGGTCGAGGCCCCGCCGGAGCCCGAGTACGAAGAGATCGAAGGTGAAGAGATCGAGGGCGAGGTCGAAGACGCCGCCCCGGTCGAAGGCGAGGAAGCCCCCGCCGCCGAAGAAGCCGCCGAAGAGCAGTAAGAGACAGAACCGGCCCTTCCGATCTTCGGAGGGGCCGCTTCCTTTGAAGACGCATGATCGACCAGACCGCTCCCAAGACCCACGCCGAAGCCAGCCGCGCGCGCAAGGACATCGTCCTGGGCGAGGTTGTCGACGAGGCGCGCCTGGTGCGGTTCGTGGCCGGGCCCGACGGCGTCGTCATCCCCGACGTGGCCCGCAAGCTGCCGGGGCGCGGCATGTGGGTGGCGGCCGACCGCGAGTCGATCGCCGCCGCCGCCAAGAAGAACGCCTTCTCGCGCTCGGCCAAGGCCAAGCTGACCGCCCCGGCCGATCTGGCCGATCAGGTGGAACGGCTGCTGGCCAAGCGGGTTCTGGACGGTCTGGGCCTTGCGCGGCGCTCGGGGAGCATTATCTCCGGGTTCGAAAAGGTTCTGGCGGCCCTGGCCTCGGGCAAGACCGCCTGGCTGATTGAAGCCGCCGACGGCGCCGATGATGGCCGCCGAAAGGTCTTTTCAGCCGTCCGCAAAGCGCCGAACACCCCGAGAATCCTCGGTATGTTCACATCCGACGAATTGGGTTTGGCCTTGGGCGGGGAGAATGTGATACACACGGCGCTCCTCGCGGGGCGAGGCACGGATCGCTGGACTTTGGACGTCGAGCGGTTATCAGGCTTCCGTCCTTTCACGCCGCCGGACTGGGTGGTGCGTCAGAACGAGGAGCCCTAGGCTTCGATACGTCCTCGGATGGCTTCATTCGGCGGCGAAAAGAGCCTAGAACCTGAATGTTGGAGCAAGCCGCCTAAGGCGTCGCGCTCTTGAGCGAAGGGCCGGGAAACGCGCTTCCTATTGGAGGTACGTCCGGGCCCCTTTCTCGTATGGATTGAACGGTTTTTTGGGCCGGGAACCCGCCCGGCGGAAGTACAAGCGAGCGCATGAGCGACGAGAACGATAACGGTCGGCCTGGTTCCAACCCCGGTGGGCGCGCGCCCATCACCCTGAAGCCCCGCCAGGGCTCGGTGAGCGCCGGCGTTGTGAAGCAGAGCTTCAGCCACGGCAGGACCAAGACGGTGGTTGTCGAGACGAAGCGCACGCGTCCGCATGCGCCGGCTTCCGGCAACCTCGCCGCGCCGTCCCAGGCCGAGCGCCGCCACGACGCGCCGCGTCCGCAAGGCGGTGGCGGCGGAGCCGCGGGCGGTCTGTCGCAGGACGAGATGCGCGCTCGCCAGCGCGCCATCGAGGCCGCTCGCGAAGCCCAGGAGCGCCAGGCCGCCGAGCGTCGCGCCGCTGACGCCCGCGCCGCCGCCGAGGCCGCCGCCGCTCGCGAAGCCGCCGCCAAGGCCGCTGCCGCCAAGGCGGCCGCTGAAGCCGCCGCCGCCAAGCCGGCTCCGGCCGCGCCGGCCCCGGCCGCCGCTGCTCCGGTCGCCCCCGCGCCGACGCCCGCTCCGGCTCCGGCCGCACCGCGTGTCGAGGCGCCTCGCGCCGAGGCTCCGGCTCGCGCCAGCACGCCGGGCCAGACCCGCACCTATGAACCCAGCCGTGAGCGCCGTGACGACCGTCCGACGACCACGACCTACCGGCCGACGCCGGGCGGCGACCGCCCGCAAGGCGATCGTCCCCAGGGAGATCGTCCGCAGGGCGACCGTCCGTTCAATCAGCGCGCCCCGCGCCAGGACGGACCGTACAACCAGCGTGCGCCTCGTCAGGATGGCCCGTACAACCAGCGCGCTCCGCGTCCGGATGGCGACCGTCCGCGCGGCCCGCGTCCGGAAGGCGGCGCTGGCGGCGGTGGTTACCGCTCGGGCGGCGACCGCCCGCAGGGTGATCGTCCGCAAGGCGACCGTCCGCAGCAGACTGTCCGCTACTCGGCCCTGGCGCCGCGTCCGGCGCCCGGCGGCGCCCGTGGCCCTGGCGGCCCCGGCGGTCCGCGCGGTCCGCGTCCGGGCGTTCCCGCCTCGGCTCCGGCCACGCCGGAAATCCAGCGCGCCACCCGCTCGGCCCCGCGGCCCGGCGGCGGCCTGACCGATCGCCGTCCGGACGAGGACGACGATCGCCGCAAGGCCAACAACGCGCCGAACAAGGCCGTGTCGCGCGCCAAGGGCGCTCCGCAGCGCCGCGAAGGCCGCCTGACCATCCAGGCCGTGGCCGGCGACGGTGAGTCCGCCGACCGCATGCGCTCGCTGGCCTCGGTTCGCCGGGCCCGCGAACGCGAGAAGGAAAAGCGCCGTGGCGGCGCGGTCGAGCAGGCGCGCGTCGCCCGCGAGGTCGTGATCCCCGACGTCATCACCGTGCAGGAACTGTCCAACCGGATGGCCGTGCGCGGCGTCGAGATCATCAAGTTCCTGATGCGTCAGGGCGTGATGCTGAAGATCAACGACGTCATCGACAACGACACCGCCGAGCTGGTGGCGACCGAATTCGGTCACACCGTGCGCCGCGTGTCGGAAGCCGACGTCGAAGAAGGCTTCATCGGCGCCGAGGACCTCGACGATCACCTGGAGGCTCGTCCTCCGGTCGTGACGATCATGGGTCACGTCGACCACGGCAAGACCAGCCTGCTGGACGCCCTGCGTTCGACCGACGTCGCCGCCGGCGAACACGGCGGCATCACCCAGCACATCGGCGCCTATCAGGTTCGCCTGAAGGACGGCCAGCGCGTCACGTTCCTCGACACCCCGGGCCACGCCGCCTTCTCGGCGATGCGCGCTCGCGGCGCCAACATCACCGACATCGTCGTGCTGGTGGTGGCCGGTGACGACGGCGTGATGCCGCAGACGATCGAGGCCATCAAGCACGCCAAGGCGGCTGAAGTGCCGATCATCGTGGCCGTCAACAAGATGGACAAGCCGGGCTCGGATCCGACCCGCGTGGTCAACGAGCTGCTGCAGCACGAGATCGTCGTCGAGAGCCTGGGTGGCGACACCCAGATCATCGAGGTCTCGGCCAAGGCCCGCACGGGCCTGGACGACCTGCTCGACGCCATCCTGCTGCAGGCCGAAGTGCTCGACCTGAAGGCCAACCCCGACCGCACCGCCGATGGCGTGGTGATCGAGGCCAAGCTGGACAAGGGTCGCGGCGCCGTTTCGACCGTCCTGGTCAACCGCGGCACGCTCAAGCGCGGCGACATCGTCGTCGCCGGCGCCCAGTTCGGCCGGGTTCGCGCCCTGCTGAACGAGCGCAACGAGCAGCTGACCGAAGCCGGTCCGGCCACTCCGGTCGAGATCCTGGGCCTCGACGGCGTTCCCTCGCCGGGCGAAGCCTTCGCCGTGGTCGAGAACGAAGCCCGCGCCCGCGAGCTGACCGAGTACCGCATCCGCCTGAAGCGCGAGAAGTCGCTGGCCCCGGTGGGCGCCGGCGCTTCGATGGCCGACATGATGGCCAAGCTGCAGGACAAGAAGCTGAAAGAGCTTCCGCTGATCATCAAGGCCGACGTGCAAGGTTCGGCCGAGGCGATCATCGGTTCGCTGGACAAGATGGCCACCGACGAGGTCCGCGCGCGGATCATCCTGTCGGGCGCCGGCGCGATCAGCGAAAGCGACGTCATGCTGGCCAAGGGCGCCGGCGCGCCGGTCATCGGCTTCAACGTCCGGGCCTCGGCCCAGGCGCGGGCCCTGGCCGAACGCGAAGGTGTCGAGATCCGCTACTACGCGATCATCTACGACCTGCTGGACGACATCAAAGGCGTGCTCTCGGGCATGCTGGCGCCGATCCAGCGCGAAACCTTCCTTGGCAACGCCGAAGTCCTGCAGGCCTTCGACATCACCAAGATCGGCAAGGTCGCCGGCTGTAAGGTCACCGAAGGCGTGGTCCGCAAGGGCGCGAAGGTCCGGATCATCCGTCAGGACATCGTCGTGCTCGAACTGGGCACCCTGCAGACGCTCAAGCGCTTCAAGGACGAGGTCAACGAAGTCCCCGTCGGTCAGGAGTGCGGCATGATGTTCGCGGGCTTCCAGGACATCAAGGTCGGCGACACCATCGAGTGCTTCACCGTCGAGGAGATCAAGCGCCAGCTCGACTAAGGGCCGGCGACTTCGGTCACCGAAATGCGAAGGGCGCGGATCGAAAGATCCGCGCCCTTTTCGCATGCGCGCTCCCCAAAATGAGTCCCCGATGGATGGACGCCCGCCCGCGCCGCCCTAGGTTGTCGCCGACGGCGCGGTCGCGCGCCCCAGGGGATCCATCCATGGCCGAGGCGCCGCTGCTCTACGTCATCCTGTCGGCCGCCAGCCGCGACTGGCCCACGCCCTGGGCGCTGACCGCGGCGGGGTCGGACGGCCTGGGAGCGGAGGCCCATTGGGACACGATGGACTGCCGCGTCGGGATCGCGCCGGCCGGCTACGGCGACAACCAGCTGTGGCGACGGACCGGCAAGGACGGGCGGTTCCGGCTGGAGGCCGTTGCGCTGAGCCATCCCGGCGGCGGCGTGGGCGGGGGCCTCCACTTCACCGAGGTGCAGGGCCGGGCGCCGGTGCGGGTGGTGATGTTCGACGAGAACGACAGGGGTTTCGACTGGAACCTCGATCCTCACCTGGAGACCACCCCGATCGTGGCGAGGCCGGGGGACCAACTGCTCGAGATTTCCGGCAACGGTCCCTATGACGCGCGCAGCCAGGTGCGGGTCTACGAGTACGACCGTCACAACCGCGCCCACCAGGAGTGGCGGTTCGCGCCCTATCGGCCCAGCTTCGGCCACCCGCGCATCGCCTATCGCCAGCGGTCCCTGGCGGCGGGCGGGGAGCTGCTGGGCACGGTCCATACCCTGGACAACCGGGGCTCTCGCGGCCCCCGCGTCTTTACCGTCGAACTGGCGGGGTCGGGCGTGTCGCAGCATCGCTGGCGCGCGGCGGCCGGATCGCATTCGGCCATGGAACGCCTGGCCGCCCTGGGGGGGAGCATCGGCGTCGACGAGATCGCCAGCTTCCGGCGCGAGCGCCTGCAGGCGGGCTCGGGGCTGGAGCCCAAATGGGTCGCCGCGCCGTCCGGGCTGGTCCTGGGCGCCGACACCAGCGCCGCCGTGACCGTCCGGGGCCAGCTCAGCCTGGAGATCGAGGTGCCCAACGACACCCGGCTGGAGGTCTCGCTCGAAGCCCTGTCGGCGACGTTCAAGGCCGACTGGCGCGCCGCGATCGATCGCCTGACGCCCGAGCGCGCGACCGCGGCGACCTACGACATCGAAGGCGGCTACGAGGTCTCCGGGGTCTATGACTTCGCCCTGCGGGTCGAGGAGCCGCTGGTCGGCGGCAGGAACCGGCGCGTGCGCAACATCGCCGACCGCGAGGAGGTGACGCTCAGCCGGGGCTGACGGCCAGGTCACGGGGGACTGGAATTCGCCGGAATTGAGCGCTAGCCGTTGTCCATGCGCATTCGAGCCCTTCTCGCCCTGACCGCGGTCGCCGCCTCCCTGAGCGCCTGCGCCACCGCCGATCGCTACGACGCCGCCGGCGACGTGCACGCCCTGCTGACGTCGATCCGCAACAACGACCGGGCGACCTTCGACAGCCTGGTCGACCACCGGGCCCTGACCGGCGCGGTCGAGGCCCGCCTGGTCGACGAAGCCCGTCGCTCGGGCCTGAAGGGCGGCTGGCAGGCGGCGATGATCGCCCTGGCCGGCCCGGCCGCCGACGTCGCCGGCGCCGCCCTGATCCGTCCCGAGGTGTTCCGCGCCGCGGCCAACTACTACGGCTACACGCCCGACAAGCCGATCCCGGGCCGCATCGCCATCGCTTCGGCCCTGCGTCCTGTCGGCGACGGGCGTGTCTGCGCCGCCAAGAAGGACGGCCCCTGCATGCTGACCTTCACCCGCGAGGGCGGAACCTGGCGGCTGTCAGGCTTCGACGCCCAGGCCGTGAACCTGCAGCTCAAGCGATGAAGCCTGGCCTGCCCCTGTTGCTGGCCGCCACGGCGCTGCTGAGCGCCCTGGCGGGGCCGGCCGCGGCCGAGCGGCGGATGTTCTCCTACGACCCGATCTCGCCCGACGCCAGGCGGCTGACGGGGGCGGGAGTGACCGTGCTGTTCGAGCAGGGCCTGCTGGGCGCCCGGCCGATCAAGGTGCTGGCCACGGGCGTGCCGGCCCAGGCCCTGCTGCGCAAGGGCAGCCAGAAGGACCTTGGCAAGGGCGGCCTGGCGTCCATGTCGGGCGTCGACGCCGACGCGGCCCTCTACGAGGTCGATGGCGGGGCCGAGCAGGGCAAGATCTATGTCCGCGCCTTCTGCCCGGGCTCCAAGCGCCTGTGGCTGAGCTTCAGCCGCATCGCCCTGCGCCACGACCTGCGCATCCAGGCCTTCGGCGATGATCCAAAGGCGCCCGGTCAGGCCCGGCTGTGCGGCACGCTGGACTTCTCCTATCGCGGGGAGTGGCGCCTGCCCACCGACGGCCCGCCCGACCCTAACGAGGACTGGACCGACAGCCTCAACGGCCCGCGCTGATGCCTGCCGCCGGCCTCTTCAGGAAAAGCCGGGTTCCCTTACACGGCCGGCGCCGCTAGGGTCGCGCCCATGATCGCGAGCGAACGCGGGACCCGGCGCTTTCAGCGCCGCCGCTCCCTGGGCACGAACGGACTCGTACGCAGCGCCTGACCGCTAGGGATCAGGCGTGGCGCTTATCTGCGCCCAGGCGACGGACGACCAGGCCGCCGTCGAACTCAGAAGACCGGCGCAAGGCCGCCGCACGACAGTCTCGACGAAGAAGACCACATGACCATCGACACCCAAGACCTGGCCAATCAAGCCGGGGCCAAGCAGGACTGCGCCAAGCCGGACTGGGCCGCGCGCTTTTCCGCGCGCATGGCCGGCATCCGCGCCAGCGAGATCCGCGAGCTGCTGAAGCTGCTCGAGCAGCCCGACATCCTGTCCTTCGCCGGCGGGATCCCCGACCCGGCGCTGTTTCCGGCCGGGCCGATCCGCCAGGCCTACGCCGAGATTCTCGGCGACGGCGCCCAGGCCGCCCAGGCCCTGCAATACACCGTCAGCGAAGGGCACGGGCCGCTGCGCCGCTGGATCGCCGAGCGCATGACCCGCGACGGCATGCCGTGCGAGCCCGAGAACGTGCTGCTGACCGCCGGCTCGCAGCAGGCGCTCGACCTCCTGGGCAAGCTGTTCCTGGACCCCGGCGCGCCCGTCATGGTGGCCCGACCGACCTATCTGGGCGCGCTGCAGGCCTTCAACGCCTACCAGCCGGCCTATCTCGACCTGCCCGAGGGCGCTCTGGCCCGTGATCCGGCGGCCCAGAAGGCCGTGGAGGCCCGCAAGCCCCGCCTGGGCTACTTCGTGCCCGACTTCGCCAATCCCACCGGCGTCAGCCTCACCCTGGCCGAGCGAGAGGCCCTGCTGGACCTGGCCGACGCCGTCGACTTTCCGCTGGTCGAGGACGCCGCCTATCGCGAGCTGCGCTTCGGCGGCGAGGCCATCCCCTCGCTGCTGGCGCTGGACATCGCCCGCAAGGGCTCGATCGAGGCGGCGCGCACCCTGTTCTGCGGCACCTTGTCCAAGACCCTGTCGCCGGCCCTGAGGATCGGCTGGATCTGCGGCCCGAAGGCGGCGATCGAGAAGCTGGTGCTGCTCAAGCAGGGCGGCGACCTGCATGTCTCGACCATCAACCAGATGGTCGCCCACCGCGTGGTCGCCGAAGGCTATGACCAGCACCTGGGCAATCTGCGGGCCGTCTATGGCGGCCAGGCCCGGGCGATGCTGGCGGCGCTGGAGCGGCATATGCCCGCCGGCGTCTCCTGGATCTCGCCCGAGGGCGGCATGTTCGTGTGGCTGACCCTGCCGGAGGGAATCGACGGCAAGGCCCTTCTGGAGCGCGCCCTGGTCGAGGCCCGCGTCGCCTTCGTGCCCGGCGCCCCGTTCTTCGCCGAGTCGCCCGCAGCCAACACCCTGCGCCTCAGCTACTCCCTGCTGCCGCCCGAGCAGATCGAGGAGGGCGTGCGCCGGTTGGCGGGGTTGATCGCCGGCCGTTGATGTGGGGCCGCCTGACGGGCGGCTCCCGCCTTCCTTCCCGCTTCCCTCGCCCTTGTGGCGAGGGTCCATGTCGACGGCCGCTCAGGCGGCGCCCGTGTGCGAAAGGTCTGAGCAGGCTGGGTCATGGGCGCAGGGCCCAGGAAGGCAAATTTGTTGGAAGGCCGCAGGCGGGGCGGGCTCCAAATGGAAACGGCCGCTCCCTTTAGGGAAGCGGCCGTTTTGGTGGAGCTAAGCGGAGTCGAACCGCTGACCTCTTGAATGCCATTCAAGCGCTCTACCAGCTGAGCTATAGCCCCGAGGCTTGGAAGCCTTGGTTTCCCCGGATGGTCGCCCGGGGAGGCGCGGAAACTAAGTCGAGGCTTTTCCGGGATCAAGCCCCTCCGTCAGGCGGGGAGCAAGTTTTCCGGCAAGTCTTCGACGGGTTCCAAAAATGGAAACGGCCGCTCCCTTTAGGGAAGCGGCCGTCTTGGTGGAGCTAAGCGGAGTCGAACCGCTGACCTCTTGAATGCCATTCAAGCGCTCTACCAGCTGAGCTATAGCCCCAAGGCTCTCTGGGAAATCACGAAGACTTCCTGTCGAATTCCTTAGTCTCTTCGGCGGTTCCGAGTGGCTGTCCCCCGAAGAGGCGCGGAACCTATGCCGAGGTGTTTCCGGGATCAAGCCCCTCGACGCACTTTTTTTCGGGGTGCGACGAAACGCTGTGGAGAACCCGAAAGACCGGGGTCGGAGCGATCCGACCCCGGCGCATCCGTCTTACCGGTCGTCGTCCTCGTCGCCCGGCAGGCCTTCGATCTCGTCGCCGAGATCGTCCTCGTCCTCGTCTTCGAGGAAGGGGACGTCGTCGGTGTCCTCGTCGGCCAGATCCTCGTCCTCGGCGAAGTCGACGCCCAGGTCGTCGCCGGCCGGAGACGGTTCGGCGGTCGGGTCGCCGTCCTCGTCGTCGCTTTCGGCGACGTCAGCCTCGGCGGCCTCGTCGATTTCCGGGGTCTCGTCGACCTCGTCCTCGTAGCCGTCCTGCTCCTTGGGAGCGGGGGCTTCCTTTTCGTCCTCGGCGTCGTAGTCCGGCGTAATGGCGCGGGCGCGCACGCGGCGGGACTTCAGCGCCTCTTCCGGGTCGAACTGTTCGCCGCACTTGGGGCAAACGGCAGGACGACGGTTGAGGTCGTAGAACTTCGACTGGCAGTTGGGGCAGATTTGTTTTGCGCCCAAGTCGGGATTAGCCAAGGCGGCGACCCTTTGATCCTGATGGGAAAAGCGGCGGCTGACTTGCCATGACGGGAGGCCGCTGTCAAAAGCAAACCCCTTCGCGAAACACCTATGTTGCAAGGAGCCGGTTTCGGCATGACCACGGCTGGATTGAAGAGCGCCCCGGGCGGGAGCCTTCGCGGTACGGTTCGGGCGCCTGGCGACAAGTCCATTTCGCACCGTTCGATGATCCTGGGCGCGCTTGCGAGCGGCACCACCACCATCGAGGGGCTGCTGGAAGGCGACGACGTCCTGGCGACCGCGCGGGCCATGCAGGCCTTCGGCGCGCGTGTCGAGAAGGAAGGCGTCGGCCGCTGGCGCGTCGAGGGCAAGGGCGGCTTTTCCGAGCCCTCGGACGTCATCGACTGCGGCAACGCCGGCACCGGCGTGCGGCTGATCATGGGCGCGGCGGCGGGCTTTTCCATGTGCGCGACCTTCACTGGCGACGCCAGCCTGCGTGGTCGTCCGATGGGCCGCGTGCTCGATCCGCTGGCCCGCATGGGCGCCACCTGGTACGGCCGCGACAAGGGCCGCCTGCCGCTGACCCTGAAGGGCGGCAGCTTGCGCGGCCTCGTCTACACCCTGCCGATGGCCTCGGCCCAGGTGAAGTCGGCCGTGCTGCTGGCCGGCCTGCACGCCGAGGGCGGCGTCGAGGTTGTCGAGCCGGAAGCCACGCGCGACCACACCGAGCGCATGCTGCGGGCCTTCGGCGCCGAGGTGCTGGTCGAGGACAAGCCCAGTGGCGACCATGTCGTTCGCCACGTGCGCCTGCCGGAAGGCCAGAAGCTGAAGGGCACGCACGTGCAGGTGCCGGGCGACCCGTCGTCGGCCGCCTTCCCGCTGGTCGCGGCCCTGATCGTCCCCGGCTCGGAAGTGACCGTCGAGGGCGTGATGCTCAACGTGCTGCGCACCGGCCTCTTCACGACCCTGCAGGAAATGGGCGCGGACCTGACCATCTCGAACGTCCGCGTCGAGAGCGGCGAGGAGGTCGGTGACATCACCGCCCGCCATTCGCAGCTGAAGGGCGTCGTCGTGCCGCCCGAGCGCGCCCCGGCGATGATCGACGAATATCCGATCCTGGCCGTCGCGGCCGCCTTCGCCGACGGTCCGACCGTCATGCGCGGCATCGGCGAGATGCGGGTCAAGGAAAGCGACCGCATCGCCCTGACGGCGGCGGGCCTGACGGCCTGCGGCGTCACGGTCGAGGAAGAGCCCGAGGGCATGACCGTGGTTGGCACGCAAGGCGGCAACCATCCGGTGCGCGGCGGCGGCAAGGTGATCACCCACGGCGATCACCGCATCGCCATGAGCCACCTGATCCTGGGCCTGGCCGCTGAGGAGCCCGTCGAGATCGACGAGCCGGGCATGATCGCCACCAGCTTCCCCGGCTTCGTGTCGCTGATGACGGGCCTGGGCGGCTCGATCGCCGAGGCCTGATCCATGGCCTTCATCATCGCCGTCGACGGCCCCGCCGCCTCGGGCAAGGGCACCATCGCCTCGCGCCTGGCGGCCCATTACGGCCTGCCGATGCTGGACACCGGCCTGCTCTATCGGGCCGTGGGCGTGCGCCTGCTGGACGCCGGCGGCGACCTTGACGACGCGGCGGCGGCCGAGGCCTCGGCCCGAGGCCTGGACCTGGCCGAACTGGAGCGTCCCGAGGTGCGCACCCGCGCGGCCGGCGAGGCCGCCAGCCGGGTCGCCGTGCATCCGGGCGTGCGTTCGGCCCTGTTCGACCTGCAGCGCGCCTTCGCCGGCCAGCAGGGCGGCGCGGTGCTCGACGGGCGCGACATCGGCACGGTCATCGCCCCCGAGGCGCCGGCCAAGCTCTATGTCACCGCCAGCGCCGAAGTGCGCGCCGACCGCCGCTGGAAGCAGCTGACCGGGCAGGGCGAGAGCGTCACCTTCGACGAGATCCTGGCCGACATCAGAAAGCGCGACGAGCGCGACGGCGGCCGCAAGGACGCGCCCATGGCCCAGGCTGTGGACGCTATCTTGCTTGATACGTCGGAAATGACTATATCCCAGGCCTTCGATGCGGCTCTCCGCATCGTCGAGACGGCGCGCGCCCGGTGAGGAAACTCCAAGGGCTAATCTAACGCCCGCCTCGCCGCCGCTTTGGAAGCGCCGGATCGCATCAAAATCAACTTCACCCGGAATCCCGAGAACCGTCACCCGGCGGCGCTCATCGCAGGGCTTCCCACAACCCAGAGATCTTAGATCAGCATGGCTGACGATATGAGCTTCAACCCCACGCGCGACGATTTCGAAGCGCTCCTCAACGACTCCATGGGCGGCCGCGACTTCGCGGAAGGCTCCGTGGTCAAGGGCAAGGTCGTTGGGATCGAGAAGGACTTCGCGATCATCGACGTCGGTCTGAAGACCGAAGGCCGCGTCCAGCTGAAGGAATTCGGCGTCGACGAAGCCGGCAAGGCGACCATCAAGGTCGGCGACACCGTCGAAGTCTTCCTCGAGCGCCTCGAAAACGCCATGGGCGAAGCGGTGATCAGCCGCGAAAAGGCCAAGCGCGAAGAAGCCTGGACCCGCCTGGAAGGCGTCTACGCCAAGAACGAACCCGTCATGGGCGCGATCGTCGGCCGCGTGAAGGGTGGCTTCACCGTCGACCTCGGCGGCGCCTCGGCCTTCCTGCCGGGCTCGCAAGTCGACATCCGTCCGGTGCGCGACGTCGGCCCGCTGATGGGCAAGGAACAGCCCTTCGCCATCCTGAAGATGGACCGTCCGCGCGGCAATATCGTCGTCTCGCGTCGCGCCATCCTGGAAGAAGCCCGCGCCGAGCAGCGCACCGAACTGGTGTCGCAGCTGCAAGAGGGTGAAATCCGCGAAGGCGTCGTCAAGAACATCACCGACTACGGTGCGTTCGTCGACCTGGGCGGCATCGACGGCCTGCTGCACGTCACCGACATGAGCTGGAAGCGCGTCAACCACCCGAGCCAGGTGCTCGCCGTGGGCGACACCGTGAAGGTCCAGATCGTCAAGATCAACCCGGACACCCAGCGCATCTCGCTCGGCATGAAGCAGCTGCAGTCGGATCCGTGGGACGGCGTCGAAGCCAAGTACCCGGTCGGCGCCAAGTTCACCGGCCGCATCACCAACATCACCGACTACGGCGCCTTCGTGGAGCTGGAAGCCGGCGTTGAAGGCCTGGTGCACGTGTCGGAAATGTCGTGGACCAAGAAGAACGTCCACCCCGGCAAGATCGTGTCGACCTCGCAGGAAGTCGACGTCGTGGTTCTGGACGTCGATCCGTCCAAGCGCCGCGTCTCGCTGGGCCTGAAGCAAGCCCTGGCCAACCCGTGGGAAGCCTTCGTCGAGGCTCACCCGATCGGCTCGACCGTCGAAGGCGAAGTCAAGAACGCGACCGAATTCGGTCTGTTCGTCGGCCTCGACAACGACATCGACGGCATGGTGCACCTGTCGGACATCGACTGGAGCGTCGCCGGCGAAGAAGCCATGGCTCGCTACAAGAAGGGCGACGTCGTCAAGGCGAAGGTTCTCGATGTCGACATCGAGAAGGAACGCATCTCGCTGGGCATCAAGCAGCTGGCCGGCGACCCGATGTCGGGCGACACCTTCCGCAAGAACCAGACCGTGACCGTCACCGTCACGGAAGTCACCTCGGGCGGCATCGAAGTCCGCTTCGGTGAAGACGACGCCCCGATGACCGCCTTCATCCGCAAGTCGGACCTGTCGCGCGATCGTCAGGAACAGCGCCCCGAGCGCTTCGCCGTGGGCGACCGCGTCGACGCTCAGATCACCAACGTGGACAAGGCTGCTCGCCGCGTCTCGCTGTCGATCAAGTCGCTGGAAATGGCCGAAGAGAAGGAAGCCATCGAGCAGTTCGGCTCGTCGGACTCCGGCGCTTCGCTGGGCGACATCCTGGGCGCCGCTCTGCGCGAGCGCGCCACGAAGGACTAAGCTTCTGCCTCACGGCATGAGCTGAAGACAGGCGGCGGTCGGAGCAATCCGACCGCCGTTTTTCTTTTGCGCGTACTCTTGGCCGTGCGCCCTGGGATTGTATGGTCCCGCTTGTCTGAGTAGTTGGCAGGGGCGCCCCATGTTCAAGTCTTCCGCGCTGGTGGTTCCGGCCGCCGCCATGGCCGCCATGTGGGCCGGCCACGCCGCCGCGGCCGACAAGCCGGTCTACGCCGCGCCTGCCGCCTGGGTGGATGTCGCCGCCGTCCCCGCCCTTCAGCCCGGACCCGAGACCCCCGCGACCCAGGTGCTGCTCGACGACAGCCAGACCCGGCTCGAGCGCTCGGGCGGGACCTTCTACAACCGCCGCGTCGTCCGCATCGTGAAGACCGAGGGCCTGTCGGGCTCCGGCTCGCGCTCGGTGTCGTGGAACCCGACCGCCGAGACGGTCACCCTGCACACGCTGGCCATCCGTCGCGGCGACCAGGTCATCGACCTGCTGCAGGGCGGCAAGGACGTGCTGGTCATCCGCCGCGAGACCAATCTCGAACGCGCCATGCTCGACGGCCGCCTGACCGCGAGCATCCAGATCAAGGACCTGCAGGTCGGCGACGTGGTCGACTGGGCCTACACCGTCCACCGCACCGAGCCGCTGCTCGACAATCGCGGCCAGACGTTCGAGCGCATGGGCTGGGGCGACAGGATCGGCCGCTACCGCGTGCGCATCGAGTGGCCGCAGGACAATCCGGTGATCTGGAAGGCCACGACCGGTTTCCCGCAGCCGACGGTCGCCAAGGCGGGCGGCTTCACCCGCCTGAGCGTCGACCTGAGCGACGCCGAGGCCCCCAAGGCCCCGGCCGGCGCGCCGCTGCGCTTCCTGCGGGTGGGCGAGCTGCAGGCCTCGACCTATGCCGACTGGGCCGAGATCTCCCGGCGGATGTATCCCCTCTACGACAAGGCAGCCGAGTTGGCGCCGGATTCGCCGGTGCGGGCCGAGATCGCGCGCATCGCCGCCCTGACCAAGGATCCCAAGGAACGCGCCTTCGCCGCGCTGCAACTGGTCGAGGACAAGACCCGCTACCTGGCGCTCAGCATGGGCGACGGCGGCTATCGCCCCGCGCCGGCCGACGAGACCTGGGCGCGGCGCTTCGGCGACTGCAAGGGCAAGACGGTGCTGCTGCTGGCCCTGCTGCGCGGCCTGGGCGTCGAGGCCGAGCCGGCCATCGTCTCGACCACCAGCGGCGACGGCATGGACGAGCGGGTCGCCGCCGCCGGCCAGTTCAACCACATCATCGTGCGCGCCCGCATCGGCGGGAAGAGCTACTGGCTGGACGGCACGCGCTCGGGCGACAAGGGCGGCCTCGACCAGCTGCGTCCGCCGAGCTTCCGCTGGGCCCTGCCGGTGCGCGCCAAGGGGGCGGGCCTGGAGCCGATCGAGCAGCCGCCGCTGAGCCAGGCGCTGACCGAGACCAAGCTCCACATCGACGCCTCGGCCGGCCTCGACAAGCCCGCGCCGGTGCGGGTCGAGATGCTGATGCGCGGCGACGCGGCCCGGGCCTTCAGCCGCTCGCTGGAGACCGCGCCCAAGGCCGACATCGAGCGGGCCCTCAAGCAGAGCATCTCCAAGACCTCCAGCTGGATCACGCTGGAGACCGTCGACTGGACGAAGGCCGAGGATGGCGAGCTGAAGGTCGTGATGAGCGGGACCGGCACGCCGGAATGGCGGCTGAACGACGACCTCGGGGTCCGCGAGCTGAAGCTGGGCGGCGGCGAAGGCCGGGGAACGACCTTCCCGCGTCGCGAGCCGGGCCCCAACGCCGACGCGCCCTTCGTCCTGCGCTATCCGTCCTACACCCATGGGACGATGGAGGTGGTGCTGCCGAACAATGGCGAAGGCTTCACCGTCAAGGGCGTCAATGGCGAGGACGCCGCCACCGGCTATCGCGTGACCAAGTCGGCCAAGGTGACCGACGGCGTCGCCCGCTTCGAGACGGTGACCCGCAGCGAGGCCCGCGAGCTGCCGTTCGCCCAGGTCGAGGCCGCCAACGCCGCCATCCGCAAGGCCGCCTACGACGTGGAGATCGTCAGGGCGCCGAAGGGTCTTTGAGGGACGGCCCGTAACCTTTTCCTTGAAGATTGCGGCCTGCTTGGGCAAAGGTCGCGGCGCGCCGCTCCCTCGGCGCAGGGGATACCGATGATCAAGTCCGAACTCATCGCCAGGCTCGCGAACGAAAACCCGCACCTGACGCAGAAGGACGTCGAGCGCGTGGTCGGCGTCATCCTCGAACGGATGATCAACGCGCTCGAGGCCGGCGGTCGCGTCGAACTGCGCGGTTTCGGGGCCCTGTCGGTGCGCTCGCGTCCCGCCCGCGCCGGCCGCAACCCGCGCACGGGGGAAACCGTCGACGTCCGCGCCAAGCACGTGCCGTTCTTCAAGAGCGGCAAGGAACTGCGCGCCCGCCTGAACGCCGAGTAGTCGGCCGGCCGACTCTCTTGCCCCTTGGGGCGAACCGGCTCAGCCTTTCGGCGTTCCGGTTAGCCACGAGGGGTTTTGCGCATGAGCATCGTCAAGGAATTCCGCGAGTTCATCGCCCGCGGCAACGTCATCGACCTGGCCGTCGGCGTCATCATCGGCGCGGCCTTCAACGGCATCGTCAAGAGCCTGGTCGACCAGGTGATCATGCCGCCGATCGGCCTGCTGACCGGCGGTCTCGACTTCTCGAAGCTGGAATGGGTGCTGCGGGCCGAGGATCCGGCCACCGAGGCGATCGAGAAGGTCGCCATCCAGTACGGCGCCTTCATCAACACCCTGATCCAGTTCTTCATCGTCGCGGCCGTGGTGTTCCTGCTGGTCAAGCTGGTCAACCAGATCCGCCGCGCCGACGCCGCCGAACCCGCTCCCGAGGCGCCGGCCGCCCCGACGCCGGAAGAAAAGCTGCTGACCGAGATCCGCGACCTGCTGGCCAAGCCGGCCGTGGCCGCCGTCGTCCCCGCCGCCGAAAAGCCCGCGCCGGTCGCCAAGGCCGCCGCCGCGCCTAAGGCTCCGGCGAAGAAGCCGGCCGCCCCGCGCAAGCCGAAGGGGTGAGATGGGAGGCCCTCTCCCGGAGGGGAGAGGGAGGGGCCCGCTGCGTAGCGGTGGAGGGTGAGGGGTGACGCCGCCAATCGGCGTGCCGGCGCGCCGTCTTCAGTCCCTAACCCCTCATCCGGCGCTTCGCGCCACCTTCTCCCTTCAGGGAGAAGGAAGATATGGTTAGAAATCCACCGCCACGCCCTTGCGCTCCCAGTCGCCGAAGCGCGTGGGCTCGGGGCCGTCGCGGCCGCCCTTCTCGGTGGGCAGGGCGGCGGCCGCCTCGGCGTCGCGGCGGGCCGCGGCTTCTTCCAGGGCGCGCCGCGCCGCAGGGCTCAGGTCCTTGCCGGGCGCGGCGCCCAAGCGGGCCAGTTCAGGGTCCTGAACCTCGGAAAACGGGGAAGAAAGATCGTCGGACATGGTGTTTCATAGCACGCAAGCGCGGAAGGAGCACCCGGAGCGCGTCAGGCGAAAGTGTGGGCGGTTTCGCCGCCTGACGCGCTCCAACTCCCGAAAAATAGAGCCTTTTTGGACGCTTCAGGCGAGATCGCCTGAAGCTAAAGGGCTCTAGGGGCTTGCGCTCGCGCTCATTGCGGGGCACGGCGGGGCGGTGACTCAGGAATTGAACGACGGCCTTCCCGCACGGGAAGCGGCCCTCGCCCTACTCGACGCGGCTCTTTCGCGCCGCGGCGGCCTCGACGAGGCCGCGACGACCAACGCTTTCCGCGCCTTGGAGCCGCGTGAGCGCGCCTTCGCGCGCGCCTTGGCCATGGCCGCCCTGCGCCGTCTGGGACCCGTCGACCGGGCTCTCGCCGCCAAGCTCAGCAAGGAGCCGCCGCCGCGCGTGCGCAACCTGCTGCGCCTGGGCGCGACCCAGGCCTTCTTCCTCGACGTGCCCGCCTTCGCGGCCGTGGCGACCAGCGTCGAGCTGGCCGGCGCCAACAAGGCCAGCCGTCCGTTCAAGGGCCTGGTCAACGCGGTGCTGCGCGGCCTGCTTCGCGACGGCGCGCCGGCCGATGATCCCGCCGCCCTCGTGCCGCCGTGGCTGTTCGCCCGCTGGGTCAGCGCCTGGGGCCAGGACGACGCCCGGGCCCTGGCCGCCGTGGTGGCCGAGGAGCCGGCTACCGACCTTTCCGTCAAGCCGGGGACCGATCTGGCGCCGCTCGCCGAGGCCCTGGAGGCAGAGATCCTGCCGGGCGACACCCTGCGCACCCGCCGCCGCGGCGACGTGGCCGGCTGGCCCGACTTCGAGGCCGGGAGCTGGTGGGTGCAGGACGCCGCCGCCGCCATTCCCGCGCGCCTGCTGGACGTCAAGCCAGGCGAGACCGCCGTCGACCTCTGCGCCGCCCCGGGCGGCAAGACCCTGCAGCTGGCCGCCGCCGGCGCCAGGGTCGTGGCCGTCGATCGCTCGGCCGCCCGCCTCAAGCGCGTGGGCGAGAACCTCGCCCGCATGAGCCTGGAAGCCGAGGTCGTGGCCGCCGACGCCTCGACCTGGACCGACGAGCGCAGCTTCGACGCCGTGCTGCTGGATGCGCCGTGCTCGGCCACCGGCACCTTCCGCCGCCATCCCGACGTGCTGTGGGCCGCGCGCCCCGGCGACGTGGCCAGCCTGGCGACCGTGCAGTCGGCCCTGCTGGACAGCGCCGCCCAGCGCACCGCGCCCGGCGGCCGCCTCGTCTACTGCGTCTGCTCGCTGGAGCCGGAGGAGGGCGAGGCCCAGGTCGAGGCCTTCCTGGCCCGCCATCCGGAGTTCTCGCTGGACCCGATCGCAGCCGGCGAAAGCGGCGCGCCGGAGGCCAGCCTGACCGCCCGCGGGACGCTGCGCCTGCTGCCCCATCATCGCGAGGGCGGCCAGGACGGCTTCTTCGCGGCCCGCTTCGTGAAGGCCAAGTAGAGCGCGGGAGCCGAACCCGGCCTTCACTCGCTTGTAGCTTGAGCCTTTGACCGGTAATTCAGGGATACTATGACCGCGCCGATCATCGCCCCGTCGATCCTCGCCTCCGACTTCGCCAAGTTGGGCGCCGAAGTGGCCGCCATCGAGGCGGCCGGCGCCGACTGGGTGCACGTCGACGTCATGGACGGCCATTTCGTGCCGAACATCACGCTGGGCCCCGACATCGTCAAAGCCATCCGGCCGCACGCCAAGATCCCGTTCGACGTGCACCTGATGATCAGCCCGGCCGACCCCTATCTGGAAGCCTTCCGCGAGGCGGGCGCCGACCTCATCAGCATCCATCCGGAAGCCGGGCCGCACCTGCACCGCTCGCTCAAGCGCATCCGCCAGCTGGGCGCCAAGGCCGGGGTGGTGTTCAACCCCTCGACCAGCCTCGACCACGTCGAATGGATCCTCGAGGACGTCGACCTGGTGCTGGTCATGTCGGTGAACCCAGGCTTCGGCGGCCAGAGCTTCATTCCGGGCCAGCTGCGCAAGGTCGAGGCCCTGCGCAAGCTGATCGACGCCCAGGGCCTGGACATCATCCTGGAGGTCGACGGCGGCGTGACCCCGGTCACCGCGCCGCAATGCGTCGCCGCCGGCGCCACAGCCCTGGTGGCCGGCTCGGCGGTGTTCAAGGGCGGCCCGCAGGCCTACGCCGCCAACATCAGCGCCCTCAAAGGGGGCTGACGCCACGGCATGACCGGCGCGCCCGCTACGCCTTCCGCATCCAGGCCCGCCGGGCGTCCCCTGCGGCGCGGAGTCGTGTTGTCGCGGTCGATCGCCGCCTCGGCCCGCGCGGCCGTCGAGCGCGAGTGGTTCGGTTCGCCGCCGCATCGGGCGGTGATCTCGGCCCCGCGCCCCGTCGGCCTGTCGGGCCGGCCGCACGATCCTCGTCCCGTCGACGCCCTGCGCGGCCGTCAGCTGCTGGACGGCGTGCTGACCCTGCACGACGAGAGCCTGAAGGTCGGGCCCGAGGGCGACCCCTTCGACACCCCCAGCCCCTCGCGCGCCTTCGCCGTGGCGTTGCACCGCTTCGATTGGCTGCCCGGCCTGCTGGTCCACGGTCCCGAGGGCGCGCGCCGGGCCTTGCGCCTGATCCAGGACTGGCGGCGGGTGTTCGGCACCTGGAACGCCTTCTCGTGGTCGGGCGAATGCCTGGAGCGCCGCACCTTCCACCTGGCCTGCGCCGCCAAGACCCTGTCGCCCGGCGCTTCGGACGCCGAGAGCGCCGCCCTGGCGCTGGACATCGCCCGCGGCGCCCGCCAGCTGATGAAGGCTTCGGACGCCCCCGATCGCGCCCTGGAGCGGGCGATCGTGGTCGCCGTGGCCGGCGCCGCCCTGGTGGGCAAGGCCGCCGACCGGTTGATGGCCGAGGGCCTGCGCCGCGTCGCCCGCGAGATCGACGCCATCGTTTTGGCCGACGGCGGCCACGCCACGCGTTCGCCCGAGGCGGGGCTGGAGCTCCTGTTCGACCTGCTCACCCTCGACGACGCCCTGGGCCAGCGCGGCCGGCCGACGCCTGAAGCGGTCAGCCGGGCCATCGACCGGCTGTCATCGGGCCTGCGTTTCTTCACCCTGGCCGACGGCAAGCTGGCGGCTTTCCACGGCGGCGAGACCGTCGAGCCGGCCCGCATCGCCGCCGCCCTGGCCCATGACGATCATGGCCCGCGTCCGCCGATGGACATGCCGCACGCCGGCTTCCAGAGGATGCAGGGCGGCGCGATCCAGGTGCTGGCCGACGCCGGCGCGCCGCCGATCGGCGCGCTCAGCCGCTCGGCCTGCGCCCAGCCGGCGGCGCTGGAGATCGTCTGCGGCAAGGACCGGCTGATCACCTCCAGCGGCTGGAGCCCCGAGGCGGCCAACGCCCAGGCCTTCCGCCTGTCGGACGCGGCCTCGACGGTGTCGGTGGGCGAAGGCTCGGCCGGCCGGCCATTGTCGGGTTTCCGGGCCGCGGCGCTCGGCCCCTGGCTGGTCGACGGCGCGACCAGCGTCGAGTCCCGCCGCCATGACGGCGAGCAGGGCGTCTGGCTCGACATCGTCCACGACGGCTGGCGACGCCTGGGCCTCAAGCACGCCCGCCGCCTGTTCCTGGATCTCGCCGCCGACGAGCTGCGCGGCGAAGACAGCCTGATCCCGATGGCCGAGGCCAAGGCCGACGGCCCTCGCCGCTATCACCCGTTCAAGATCAGCTTCCACCTGCACCCCAACGCCCGCGCCTCGCTGGCGCGCGACGGCAAGAGCGTGCTGATCAAGGGGCCTTCGAACGTCGGCTGGTGGCTGCGCAACGACGCGCCCGACGTCGCCGTCCTGGCCGCCCCGCACTTCGACCACGGCCACGCCCGCCAGGCCGGTGTGATCGTGCTGAAAAGCCAGGTCCGCGCCGAGAAGGGCGCCAAGATCCGCTGGAAGCTGGCCCGGGCGACGGATCACTAGAACCCGATCCTCCCCCAGAAGGGGGAGGTGGCCCGCAGGCCGGAGGGGAAGTTTCTGCTGAGGTCGAGGGGGGCTGCTGGTTCAGCATCCACGTCCCCCTCCGTCGGCTTCGCCGACACCTGCCCCTTCAGGGGGAGGGGTCAGTCCAGCGACCTGTCCTTGGTCTCCGGCAGCAGGAACAGGGTGACCAGCACGCTGATCAGGGTGAAGAGCACCGGGTACCAGAGACCGGCATAGATATCCCCGACCGCCGCCACGATGGCGAAGGCGCTGAACGGCACGAAGCCGCCGATCCAGCCCGTGCCGATGTGATAGGGCAGCGACAGGGCCGTGTAGCGCACCCGCGTGGGGAAGAGCTCGACCAGGGCCGCGGCCAGGGGGCCGTAGAGGGCGGTGGCCCCGACCACGAACACCAAGAGGACGCCGAACACGCCCCAGAGGTTCATTCGCTCGGGATCGGCTGTGGTCGGATAGCCGGCCTTGGCCAGGGCCGCCTTGATGGCGGCCTCGCCGGCGGTCTTCACCGCCTTGGTCTCGGCGGCCGGCAGGCCCGTGGCGCTTTGGGAGACGATGCGGGTCTCGCCCACCTGGACGATCGCCTGCGAACCGGCCGGACCGGCGTGGTTGGCGTAGGAGACGCCGGCGTTGGCCAGGGCGCCCTTGGCGATGTCGCAGGACGACACGAAGGCGGCCTTGCCGATGGGATCGAACTGCAGGGCGCAGTCGGCCGGATCGGCGGTGACGCTGACCGGCGCCCTGGCCGAGGCTTCGGCCAAGGCCGGGTTGGCGGCGCGCTCCAGCAGGTGGAAGCCTGGGAAGTAGAAGGCCAGGGCCAGCGCCATGCCGCCCAGCATCACCGGCTTGCGGCCGATCCTGTCCGACAGGGCGCCGAACACGACGTAGAGCACCGCGCTGACTGCCGCGGCGGCCATCATCAGGGCGTTGATCGTGCTGGGCGAAACCTTGAGGAACTTCTCCATGAAGGTCTGGATGTAGAAGAAGGTCGTGTACCAGACCGCGCCCTGGGCCGACATGACGGCGAAGAACGCCAGCAGCACCAGCTTGAGGTTCTTCCACTGGCCGAAGGCCTCGGCATAGGGCGCCTTGGACGCCGCGCCTTCCTCCTTCATCTTGGCGAAGGTCGGGCTTTCGCTGAGCTTCAGGCGCATCCAGACCGAGACCGCCAGCAGGCCGATCGAGACGGCGAAGGGAATGCGCCAGCCCCAGGCGTCGAAGGCGTCCGGGCCGACCAGGGCGCCCAGCAGCCAACGGGTCGCCAGGATGACGAGAAGCGCCGCGAACAGGCCCAGCGACGCCGAGCTCTGCACCCACGAGGTGGCCCGGCCGCGCTGGCCGGGGGGCGAGTGCTCGGCCACATAGATCGCCGCCCCGCCGTACTCGCCGCCCAGCGCGAAACCCTGCACGCAGCGCAGGATGATCAGCAGGATCGGGGCGATGATCCCCGCCTGCTGGAAGGTGGGCAGCAGGGCGATGGCGAAGGTCGCGCCGCCCATCAGCAGCACCGTGGCCAGGAACGCGCCCTTGCGGCCGGCCTGGTCGCCGATCTTGCCGAACACCAGGGCGCCCAGCGGCCGGAAGGCGAAGCCGACCCCGAACAGCGCCAGGGCCGCCACGTAGCCGGCCGTGTCGGACAGGCCGGTGAAGAAGGTCTTGGAAATGACCTGGGCCAGGCTGCCGAAGATGAAGAAGTCGTACCACTCGAAGGCCGTGCCGGCCGACGAGGCCGCCACCACCGTGCGCATCGACGCGCCCTTCTTCTGCGTGGCGCCGGCTGTCGTGTCCGTCATGCGGATCCCCCTGGTTGGCAGGAGGATTAGACCGTAACGCCGGTCGCTGAAAAGGGCCGCCGATCTTGCGGGCTCGTCAGGCGGCGGCGGTCTCGGCGGCGCCGGCGGCCTCCGCCACCCGGACGATCTCGGCCAGCAGGGCGGTGGGCGAGATCGGCTTTGCCGCCACGCCGTTCATGCCGGCGGCCAGGTAGGTGGCCCGCTGGTGGGCCAGGACGTTGGCGGTCAGGGCCACGATCGGGGTGGCGCCGATCGGGCCGGGCAGGGCGCGGATGCGGCGGGCGGCCTCCAGGCCGTCGACGCCGGGCATCTGCACGTCCATCAGGATCAGGTCGAAGCCGCGCATCGCCGCCTCGACTCCGGACAGCCCGTCCTCGGCCGTCTCGACGTCGGCGCCGAGCATTTCCAGGATCCGGCGGGCGACCATGCGGTTGGTGGGGTTGTCTTCCACCACCAGGACCTTGAGGCCCTCCAGCATCTTGTCGCCGGCGGCCTCGTCGCGCGGTGCGGTCTGCACCGGCGGGGCGCTGATCGACAGGCTGAAGGTCGAGCCCTCGCCCTCGACCGAGCTGAACTCGACCTCGCCGCCCATCATCTGGGCCAGGCGTCGGGTGATGGCCAGGCCCAGGCCCGAGCCGCCGAACCGCCGGGTGGTGCTGGCGTCGGCCTGCTGGAAGCGCTGGAACAGGCGCTGCTGGGCTTCCTGCGGGATGCCCACGCCAGTGTCGGAAACCTCGAACACCAGCTTGTCCCCCTCCGCCCGGCGCAGGCGCAGCGAGACCGAGCCCGACAGGGTGAACTTCACGGCGTTGCCCACCAGGTTGAACAGGGCTTGGCGCAGGCGGGTGGGATCGGCCAGCACGATGCCGTGGTCGGGGGCTTCGACCACCAGGGCCAGGCCCTTGTGCTCGGCCTGGGCGCGCAGCAGGCGCGCGACGCTGTGCGCCAGGTCGGCCGGGTCGATCGGTTCGGGGGCCACGTCCAGGCGTCCGGCCTCGATGCGCGAGAAGTCGATGATGTCGTCCAGCAGGGTCGACAGCATGCGGCCGCAAGCCAGGGCCTCGCCCAGCAGGTGGTCGGCTTCGGCCGACAGGCTCTGCCGCTTGAGCAGGTGGATCACCCCCAGCACCCCGTTCATGGGCGTGCGGATCTCGTGGCTCATATTGGCCAGGAACTGGGCCTTGGCCTCGTTGGCGGCCTGGGCGGCGCGCTCGGCCTCCACCAGGGCCAGCTCGGCGCGCTTCTGCTCGTCGATGTCGAGCACCAGGCCGTAGGCCTTGCTGACCCGGCCCGCGGCGTCGCGGCGGATCTCGTGGAACAGGCGGATCCAGCGCTCCTCGCCGTTGGGGCGCACCACCCGGGCGTCGAAGGCCCGCTCGCCCCAGCGGCCGACGGCCCCGGCGGCGTAGACGGCCGCCACGTCCTCCGAGCGGATCATCGGCCAGATCGCCTGGCGCACGTCGTCGAAGGTGATGCGCTGGCCCAGGATCCGGTGGAACTCCGGCGAGCCCCAGAAGGTCTTCTCGGCGTGGTCGATCTCGTAGACGCCGGCCTGGGCCGCGCCGAGGGCGGTCTTCAGCCGTCGGGCGTTGGCGCGGGCCTCGCGGCGGGCCTCGGTCAGGGCGGTGACGTCGTCCATGTAGGTGATGACGCCGGCGATCGCGCCGGTGGCGTCGCGCCAGGGGCGGGCCTCCCAGCGCAGGCGATGCTCGCGGCCGTGGCCGTCGGTCAGGCTGTCCTCGCGGCGGACGACCGTATGGCCGGTCAGGGCCCGCTCGACGGCGGCGACGAAGCGCTTGCGCACGCCGTAGGTCAGTTCGTGCAGCGACTTGCCGATGACCTCGGCCTCGGTGGCCTGGAAGATGTCGAGGAAGCGGGGGCTGACCACGGTCAGGCGCAGTTCGCGGTCGTAGAGGGCCACGGCGAACGGGGCGCCCTCGACCAGCTTGCGGGCCTTCTCCTCGCCCCAGCGGGCCAGGTCGCGGTCGCGGGCGACGTCGGTGATGTTCTGCGAGATGCCGCGCAGGGCGAAGACGCCGCCGGGCCGCGGCTCGGTCTGGAAGGTGGCGCGGAAGGCGAACTTCTGGCCGGTGGCCCCGCGCATGTGGTGCTCGATCGTGCCCCCCTGGCCGGTGCGCACGGCGCGGGCGAAGGTGGCGCGCACGCGACCGCGCTCGGGCTCGTCGAGCCGGGCGTAGAAGGCCTCGGGCGTCGACACCTCCTCGGGGCGCAGGCCGGTCAGGCTGAGGATGTCGCTCGACCACTCGATGCGGTCGGCGACGGGGTCGAAGCTCCAGACGCCGACCCCGGCGGCCGAGGCCAGCATCTCGCGGGTGCGGCGAGAGACGGCCTGCTCAGCCTTGCGGGCCACCTCGGCCGAGACGTCGCGCAGGGTGCCGACGATCTCGCCGGCCGGGCCCAGGCGCGCGTGGGCCTCGAGCCAGATGCGGCGGTCGTCCTTGCAGATCATGCGGACGCGGAACACCGCCCCGCCCATTCCCTGGATCACCTTGCCGGACTCCAACAGCTCCTGGTGGTCGGCGGGATCGACGAACTTCAGGGGCGACTGGCCGATCAGGTCGGCGGCGGTCCAGCCGGTCAGGCGGGTCCAGGCGGGATTGACGGTGGCGAAACGCCTTTCGGCCACGACCGCGAACAGGTCATGGGCGTTCTCGAAGAACCATTGCGCGCTCTCGGCCTGGCTCAGAGGCGCGGGCGGCGTGTCTGGCGAGGGCGGCGAGGACATCCCAGCTCCCGGAGGAAGGTGAGGCGGATTGTCGCGACCAAGGGTAAACTTAAGGTTGGCGTCAGCGCGTTGCGCGCGAGAAATCTCGCGCCGGTCGCGTCAGTCGGGATGAAAATCGCGTCGGCTGCCGCCCGCAAAGAAAAACCCCGCCCGGATCGCTCCGGGCGGGGTCATGTGATCGTTCGCCGAAGCGAAAGGATCAGTAGCGGACGTTCAGCGTCAGCATGGTCTGGCGGGCCGGCGCCGGGTCGGCGTGGTGCACGCCGTTGGTGCGCAGGATGTAGCGTTCGTCCGTCAGGTTCTGGACGTTCAGCTGCAGGTCGACCTTGTCGTTGATCTGGTACGAGGCGAAGGCGTCGTAGCGGGTGTAGGACGGGATGTAGATCTTGTTGGTCCCGCCGCCGGCGCCGCCCTGGTTGCCGCCGAAGGTCTTCGACACGTAGTAGGCGCCGCCGCCGATCGTCAGCGGGCGGAGCACGCGGTAGGTCGTGAACAGGCTGAAGCTGTTTTTCGGCGTGTTGGCCAGCGGGTCGCCGGTGTTGACGTTGATCGCGGTCTCGCCGGTGTTGGCGTTGACGACGGTCACGGCGCCGCGAACCAGTTCGCTGTCCATGTAGGTGTAGCCGCCGAAGACCTGCCACTTGGGCGTGATCTTGCCGGAGATGCCCAGTTCGAGGCCCTTCACCTGGGTCTCGCCGACCTGCTCGGACTTGTTCTGGGCGACGAGGATCAGGGCGTTCTTGCGCTCGGTCTTGAAGACCGCGCCCGACAGCGCCAGCTGGTCGCCGAACAGGTTCCACTTCGCGCCCAGCTCGATGCTGGTGGTGTCTTCCGGGTCCAGCACTTCCTGGGCCGCGGTGGCGGCGGTGTTCTGGTCGCCGCCCTGGATGGTCGGCGGCGTCGAGGAGGTGGCGTACGAGGCGTAGATGCTGCTCGACTGGGTCGGCTTGTAGTTCAGGCCGACCTGGTAGTTGAAGAAGTCCCAGCTGGCCTTGGGCAGTTGCAGCAGGGTGATCGAGGTGGCCACGCCGTTGCTGCTGGTCGCCACGGTCTGGTTCAGGCCGCGGGTCTCGTAGCTGTCATAGCGGGCGCCGACGTTCAGCAGCAGCTTCTCGGTGATGGTCACGGTGTCGAAGGCGTAGATCGCCGCCGACTTGGTGACCGAGTTCGAGACCGGACCCTTGTTGATCACGCCCTGCCACGAGTCGTTCGGGTTCGGGGCGTACAGGCGGGTGCAGTCGCCCACGCCGGCGGTGGTCACGTTGTTGGTGAAGCCGGTCGGGCAGGCCGAGCCGTTGGTGGTGTAGATCAGGTAGCTCGAGTTCTCGTTCTTCTCGCGCGACAGCTCGACGCCGGCGTTGAAGCTGTTCTTGAGCGAACCGAGGTTGAACTGGCCGCTGATGTCGGTCACGGCCGCGATCGTGGTGGTCGGGTTCAGGCGCGACTTGGTGCCCCGCTTGATCCACCATTCGCCGGCCACGAACTGGGCCGCGCCGCCGTCGCCCGGGTTGGTGACGACATAGTCGTTGACCGTCTTGGAGTAGCGGACGGCCTGGCGGACCGACAGGTTGTCGTTGATCTTGTGGCGGATCGCCAGGGTGGCGATGTCGGCCTTGGTCTTCATGAAGTCGCGGTCGAGACCGTAATAGGCGTCGCGCGAGACGTCGAGGATGCCGCTGGCCGGCTTGGTGCGGGTGTCGGTGCCGGCGACGCCCCAGGTGCGCTTGGTCGTCAGCGGGATGCCGTAGTCCGGATCCTGGTCGGTATCCAGATGGTAGTAGCTGAGGGTCAGCTGGGTGTCGGTGTCGATGCCGAAGGCCAGCGACGGGGCGATGCCCCAGCGCTCGAAGCCGACCGCGTCGCGGCCGGGGGTGTCGCCCTTGGTGGCCATCAGGTTCAGGCGGAAGGCGGCGTTGTCGGCGAAGGTGTAGTTGGCGTCGGCCGTGGCGCGCAGATAGTTGTCGGTGCCGACGGCGGCCGAGCCGCTGGCGAAGTTGCGGGCCTTGGGCGACTTGGTCGACAGGTTGATGCTGCCGCCGCCCGAGCCGCGGCCGCTGTAAACCGAGTCCGGACCCTTGATGACCTCGACCTGCTCGAGGTTGAAGACCTCGCGGGTCTGGCCGCCCGTGTCGCGGATGCCGTCGACGAAGACGTTGTTGCCCGAGGCCTGGCCGCGGATGAACGGGCGGTCGGCCAGCGGCTGGCCGCCTTCGCCGGCGCCGAAGGTGATGCCCGGCGAGGTGCGCAGGATGTCCTGCAGCGAGGTGGCGGCGGTCTGTTCGATGATCTGGCTCGAGATCACCGTGATCGAGCGCGGCGTGTCGACCAGCGGGGCGGTGTACTTGGCCGACTGGACGTCGGTGGCCTTGCGGGCGTCGACGGCGACGCCGGAGACTTCCTGCACGTCGGCCGCGCCGGGGGCCGTGGCGACTGGCGCGTCGACGTCGGCGGCGAAGGCGGCGGGCGCCAGGGCGAGACCGGCGACGCCGGCGACGGCGGCGGCGCCCAGGGCGCGGCGAGCTTGGCTGCGAACGCCGGCGGCGGGCGAGGAAGGCTTATGCATCTTGTCGAGAGACCCCAGCTCGGGTCGCGGGGGAGGATCCGCGGCCCCTGTCCTGAAATTGCGAGGCGTTCTTATTTTCGCAATTGCCGGGGTGCAATAATAATCAGTCGCAGGAGGAGCACGGTCGCCGCTGCACGCGACAACCGTGACCATTATGCAACGTATCGCGCTCGTATCAGGCGCCGCGGGCGACGAACCAGCCGTTCCGAAAGCCCTGGTCGGCCTTGCCGTAGATGAAGGGCTCGCCTTCCGGCGTGGTGAAGCGGCCGCCTGCGGCGACGATCAGGGCATGACCGGCGGCGGTGTCCCACTCCATGGTCGGCCCGTGGCGCGGATAGATGTCGGCCGCGCCCTCGGCGATGCGGGCCAGCTTGATCGACGAGTCCATCGGCGCGCGCAGGGAAAAGCCGTACTGGTCGGCCAGGGCGGTGGCCTTGTCTTCCTTCATGGTGTGGCTGACCAGGGCCAGGGCCTGGCCCTCGGGCCAGGCGCGCGCCCGCACCGGCGTCTCGGCGCCGCTGGGCCCCTCGCGCTTGACCACGCCGCCGTCGGCCGTGAACCACACCTCGCCGGTGGCGGGGGCGCAGACGGCGCCGGCGACCGGCGCGCCGTTGTCGATCAGGCCGATGTTGACGGTGAAGTTGGGATCGCCGCGCACGAAGGCCTTGGTGCCGTCCACCGGGTCGACCAGGAAGAAGCGCGGGCCGATCTGGTCGGGCGTGCCGTACTCGCAGGCGTGCTCTTCGGAGATGGCGGGGATGTCGGGGTAGCGCTCGGCCAGCAGGGCCAGGATCACCTTCTCGCCGGCCCTGTCGGCCTCGGTCACCGGGCTCTCGTCGGCCTTGCGCACGACGTCGAGCTCGGTCCGCCAGAACGGCAGGATCACCTCGGCGGCGGCCTCGACGATCCTGGCCAGATCGCGACCGATGTCGGCCGGAAGGGGGGCGGAGCTCATGCTTGTCCTCGGGGGTCGTCGCCGACAAAGACCAGCCTCACGACGCGGGCGTCGATCGTCTGCTTGCCGGCCTCTTCGAAATTCACGGTGACGCGATGGCCGGTCACGGACTGCACCTGGCCAAGGCCCCAGTCGGGTTGGCCCGGATGGCGCACCAGCACGCCAGGTTCGAGAAACGGATCCATCACGGCTCCCTGATAGTGCCTGGCGCGCCAAAGTGTGAGCGGTTTTCGGCGCCGTCCGGCGGCGATCTGTGCGCGGCCTGGTTGAACCCGATTTCGCGGCGACGTTTGCCAAAGCCCCAAATCACGCCAAAGATCGCGCCCATGACCGACACCGCCGCCCCCGCCTCGCCCGCGCCCGCCGTCTCGCTGGACGTCAACGGCCCGGATTTCGCCGCCCTGGTGGCCGCGCGGCTGTGTCACGACTTCATCAGCCCGGCCAGCGCCATCGTCTCGGGCCTGGACCTGCTGGAAGACCCCAGCGCCCAGGACATGCGCGACGACGCCATGAGCCTGATCAGCAGCTCCGCCCGCAAGCTGGCCGACCTCCTGCAGTTCACCCGCGTGGCCTTCGGCGCCTCGGCCTCGGCCGAGTCCTTCGATTCCCGCGAACTGGAGCGGCTGGCTCAGCAGGGCGTCTTCGCCCACGTGCGGCCGAACCTGATCTGGGACATTGCGCCGCAGCCGCTGAACAAGGCCGCCTCGCGCGCCCTGCTCAACATCGCCCAGATCGCCGCCAGCGCCCTGCCGGCCGGCGGCTCGGCCACGCTGCGCGCCGTCGTCGCCGACGGCCGTACGGCGATCACCGCCGACGCGGTCGGCCCCCGCGCGCGCCTGCGTCCCGAAGTCCTGGCCGGCCTCAAGGGCGAGCCGCTGGGCGAGGGCCTCGGCGGTCCGTGGGTGCAGGCGGCCTATCTGTTCTCGGTGGTCCGCGCCGCCGGCGGCCAGATCGGCGTCGAGATCGCCGAGGAGCGCGTCAGCATCGCCGCCTGGACCCCGGCGCTCGACTGAACCGTACGTTTTTGCGCGCCGTCACCGCTCCTTAACCCGGATCGGCCAATCCTGTTCGTCTAGGATTTGAAGCGCGTCAGTCGGCGAAACCGCACACACTTTCGCCTGACGCGCTCGCCGATTTGGAGCGCGCCGTGAAGACCTGCCTCGTCGTCGACGACAGCCGGGTGATCCGCAAGGTGGCCCGCCGTGCGTTGGAGGACATCGGCTTCGAGATCGCCGAGGCCGCCGACGGCATGGAGGCGCTGGCCTGGTGTCGCGCGGCCATGCCCGACGCCGTCCTGCTCGACTGGAACATGCCGGTGATGAACGGCCTGGAGTTCCTGCAGCGCCTGCGCCAGGAACCGGGCGGCGACACGCCGGTGGTGGTGTTCTGCACGGTCGAGAACAGGGTCGACAACATTCGGCTGGCGCTCGATCACGGCGCCGACGAGTACATCATGAAGCCCTTCGATGGCGAGATCATCGCCGCCAAGTTCGCCGAGGCGGGCCTGCTATGATCCCCGAGGACATGGACCTGCTGGCGGCCCTGGGCCGCGCCCGCGCCGGCCTGAAGGTCGAGACCGACAAGCACTACGTCGTCGAGAGCCGACTGGCGCCGCTGGCCCGTCGCGAAGGCTATCCGTCGATCGAGGCCCTGATGGCGGCCCTGCGCGCAAAGCGCGAGGAGCGGTTGATCTGGGCGGTGGTCGAGGCCCTGACGGTCAACGAGACCGCCTTCTTCCGCGACCGCGACACCTTCGCCTTCCTGCGTGACGTGGCGATGCCCGAGCTGTCGCGCCGCCGCAAGGACGGCTCGGTGCGGGTCTGGAGCGCGGCCTGCTCGACCGGCCAGGAGATCTATTCGCTGGCCATCGCCGCCGACGAGGCGCGGGGCCTGGAGCCGGGCGTGAGGTTCGAGTTCTTCGCCTCCGACCTGTCCGAACGCTGCCTGGAGAAGGCCCAGAGCGGGCTCTACACCCAGTTCGAGGTGCAGCGCGGCCTGCCGATCCGGCTGCTGATCAAGCATTTCGAGAGCCAGGACGAGACCTGGGCGATCTCGCCGCGCATCCGCCAGGCCGTGCGCTGGCGGCGGATCAACCTGGTGTCCGACCTGTCGGCCATGGGGCTCTTCGACCTCATCGTGCTGCGCAACGTGCTGCCGGGCCTCGACCCGTCGGTGCGGGCGCGGATCATCGAGAGCATGGCCGCGCGCCTGACCGAGGACGGCCTGCTGGTGCTGGGCGAGGGCGAGAGCCTGGCGGGCGTCACCGACGCCCTGCACCCGCTGCCGGGGCGTCCCGGCCTGTTCGCCCGGGATCCGGCGTTCCGCGCCGCGGCCGCCTAGATTCTCGCCCGACGCCGACGGCGCGGGACCAGGGTTTCCAGCGTTTCCGAGATCCAGCCGGCCAGCCGCCGTCGCATGGAGGCCGGCGGCTCGGGCGCGTCGGCCATCGCCTTCGACAGCTTGGCGAACAGCAGGGCGGCCGAACCCGGCGCGGCCAGCGCCGCCCGCGCGTCGAGGGCGTCGATGACCTGTCGCGAGATCCGCCGGTAGGGCGCGGCCGGAACCGCGTCGTGGGCGGGCGGCGTGCGGCAGTCGGAGAAGTCGGGCGCCAGGCCGCAACCGGCCCGCAGGGCTTCGCCGATCCTCGCCGCGTAGTCGGCGTCCTGGCCCAGGCGATCAACGTCGATGACCAGGTCGGCCTGCGGCAGGGCCTTCAGGTAGGACAGCAGGTAGATCGCGAGAAAAGCGGTGAACGAAGTCCGTGCCGGGGCCCGCTTCAGCCGCCGGCGGACGGCGGCGATGCGCTGGGCCAGCCCGCCGGCCTTGGGCGTCGGCAGACCCAGCTGCCGGGCCAGAGGCTGCGCCTCGGCCGCCTCCGACAGCAGGACGTACTGGCAAAGCTCGAAATAGGTCGGGCGGGGCCGTTTGCGCAGCGAGTGGAACGACAGCCACTGCTGCAGCGGATCGCGGATCAGCACCACGTGAAAGCCGCCGAACCGCCGCCGCAGCCAGTCGATGCGGCCCAGCGTCCGGCAGCAGGCCAGCACCGGCGTCTGGCCCCTGGCCTGGGCGTGACCGACCAGGCCGGCGACATAGGCGGTCTGGTCGGCGTCCTGCCGGCCCGCAGGCAGGAAATAGTCGTCGAGGGCGAAGCGCGGCTGGTAGCCGGCGACGCCGCCGCTATGCGAGAGCAGGTCGGCGAATTCGGCGAGATAGGGAACGTCGTCCCCCGGATGGCGCAGTCCGCTGGCGCGCGGGGTCTCGCGGGCGATGCGTTCAGGCGTCAGGGCGGCCAGCTGCTCGTGCCAGGGCTCGTAGTAGGCGCGCACGCCGGGCAGGGCGCGAAAGCGGCTCCAGACATAGGTGCTCGAGCAGCGCCAGCCGCTGTGCACGAAGACCGGTGGCAGGGCGGGATCGGGAAGGGCGACCGGGACCGTCATGGGCGCCAGGATCGACGGCCCGATTGTCTGGCTTATCTCGCCGACGACAGGAAAAGCGGGGCGTTCTTGTCAGCGCCGCAACGCTTGATGCGCATCCGAGACGCGGCGGCGCCGGTTCGGCGCCATCGCCGCAACAGGAGGATCCTGAACGGCAAAGGGCCCGCCCCTGGTCGGAGCGGGCCCTGCGGTCCGGGCTGGGAGGCCCGTCCTAGTTCTTGGCGTCGCGGGCGGTGTCGGTGACGGCCTTGCCGGCCGACGAGACGTCCTTGCCGGCGCCTTCGACGGTGTTGCAGGCGGCGACGCTGAGGCTGGCGGCGAGGGCGGCCAGGATGACGAACTTGCGCATGAGAGTTCTCCGGGGTTCGCCCTGACGGGCGTCGTGGATTGCCCAGAGCAAACGTGGCCGAGAGGCCTAGGTTCCGGCCTGATGCTGGGGCGGCGGCAGGGCCTGGGGGGTCGGAAACACCAGCCGCACAAGGAGGCCGCCCATCGGGCTGGCGTCGAACTTGACCTGGCCGCGCAGCTGTCGGGCGAAGGCGGTCATCAGGGTGCGGCCCACCCCTTCGCCGGGGCCGGCCGGCGCGCCGGGGCCGTCGTCGCCGATGGCCAGCTCGGCTTCTTCCCCACGCACGAAGAAGTCGACGGTCAGCACCCCGCCGCGCTCGGAAAGGGCGTGCTTCTGGGCGTTGGTGATGGCCTCGACCGCGAACAGGGCCAGCGGCGCCAGGCGGTCCGGATCGATGACCAGCGGATCGGCGTGGACCTCGGTGCGCACGGAGCCCTGGCCGTTGATGTCGCCGGCCAGCAGCAGGGCGGTCAGTTCCTCGAGGAACGGCCTCAGGTCGACGCGCTTGAGGTCGGGGCCCTGGTAGAGGGCGCGATAGATCTGGGCCAGGGCGGTGATCCGCTGGCGGGTGTCGTTCATCGCCGTGCGCGCCGCCGGATCGGTCAGGGCGCGCTGCTGCATGTTCAGCAGCGAGGTGATGATCTGCAGGTTGTTCTTCACCCGGTGATGGATCTCGCGCATCAGCGAGTCCTTCTCGGCCAGGCTGTCGCGCAGCGAGGCGTCGCGCTGGACGATGCCGGCGGCCATGTCGTCGAGGGTCTTGGCCAGTTCGCGGATTTCCGGCGGGGCGCGTTCGGAGGCCTGGACCGGACGGACGGTGAAGCGGCCCTTGGCGTAGATCGCCGCCACCCGACGCAGATAGACGATCCAGCGGATCACCTCGCGCTCGGTGGTCCAGAAAACGCCCGCGAGCGCCAGGGCGAAGGCCAGCAGCGGCAGCAGCAGGCGCGAGATCGGGCTGAGGGTCGCCCACGAGACCAGGCCGGGAGCGGGCGCCGACAGCACCACGAAGACGTCGTCCTCGACGAGCGGCGCGGCCGAGAACAGGCGGTGGCGCCCCTGCGTATCCTTGCCTGACCACAGGATCGTCTTCTGACCGGCCTCGCTCTCTTCGCGCAGGTGCGTGTTCGAGGGGCCGAAGGCGTTGGGATCGGTGGCCGAGAAGATGGCGCCGCGCGCGTCGGCCAGACCGATCTCGGCGCCGTCGGGCAGGAAGCGGTTCGCGGTCTGGGGCTTGAGGCTGGACAGGGTCAGGACGGCGGCCATGGCCCCGTCGAACACGCCCGAGCCATCCTCGGCGCGGACGGCGGTCAGCACCGAGGGCTCGCCCGCATAGACCGCGCCCGGCGCCGGCGCGACCGCCAGGTGGGCGCCGGCCGCCAGGTCGAGGAACCAGGGCCGCTGGGCGCGCTCGGGGTCGCGAGGCGTGGTGCCGGCGGCGCAGGCCACGCGGCCGTAGGCGTCGAAGCGGATCAGGTTGGCATAGCCGGGCAGGCGCGATTTCACCGCGTCGAGCCGCCGGGCGCACTCCAGGCCGACCGAGCCGGGGCCCAGGGTCTGGAGCAGCACGCCGGCCGCTTCGATGCGGGCCCGGGCCGTGGCGGCGCTGTGGCCGGCGGCGAGCTCGAGGCTCTGCCGCCGGGAGTCGCCGTCGGAACGGAACGCCAGGTAGGACTGCACCACGCCGATGATGAGCACCGGCAGCAGGAAGACCACCAGCGTCAGACCGAGCCGGATCCGGATGGTGCCGACGACCTCCGCCGCTCGGCCGTACACGCGCTTCACCGCTGGGTGCTCAGGCGCTCCGCATCGGCCAGGATGGCGTGCATCGCGTCGCCCGCGGCGCCGCCATCGCGGTCATAGCCGCCCGACTCGAGGATGGCCTGCAGGGCGCGACGCGCCCGGCTGACCCGGCTCTTCACCGTGCCGACCGCGCAGCCGCAGATGTCGGCCGCTTCCTCGTAGGCGAAGCCGCCGGCCCCGACCAGGATCAGCGCTTCGCGCTGTTCGGGCGGCAGCATGGCCAGGCTCATGCGCAGCTCGTCCAGGGCCACGGGGGCTTCCGGATCGTCCACCGCCACCAGGGTCCGCTCGGCGGCTTCCTGGTCGAGCTGGCTCTGGCGCCAGGAGCGACGCTTCTCCGAATAGAACTGGTTGCGCAGGATCATGAAGGTCCAGGCCTTCATGTTGGTGCCCAGCTGGAAGCTGGCGCGCGCGTCCCAGGCCTTCATCATGGCGTCCTGGGCCAGGTCGTCCGCGGCCGTCGGGTCACCGGTGAGGGTGCGCGCGAAGGCCCGCAGGTGCGGGATGAGGGTGACGAGTTCTTTCTTGAAGATCCCGTCACGGGCCGGATCGATGGGCGATCGGCCAACTTGCGCTTCGCTCATGCTCAACGCTCTCCCGAAGGCTTGTCAGCCTTGCGCAGGATGTCGAGGAATTCGTCCGGGACGGGCTCGTTGACCACCTCGTCGAACATCTGCCGAAGCTTGACGCCGATGGCCTGCTGCCGAAGCCGCGCCTCGTCGAGCGAGGCGGCTCCCTTGCGTTGATCTTCCATGGGTACGTGTTCGATCATGTCCTCGACGCCGGTTGTGCGCAGCGTCCGCCCCCTGCGGCCGAATGTGTAAATGCTGGAGGTCAACGCCACATTCCGCATCGGGTTCCATAAGCTTGAGCATAGAGTGCCAAAATTCGGATCGGTGCGGAACCGCCCTCGCGCAGGGCACGTTATGCACTCGACTGAACGGCATAGCTTTGCCGTGACAGAAGGCCTTTTTTGTTTCGAAGACACTCTACGGGAGGGGTCATGAGTCTTCTTGCCCGACTGGCGCCGCACCTGCCTTACGTTCGCCGCTACGCCCGCGCCCTGACCGGGGACCAGACGACCGGCGACCACTATGTGCGGGTGGCGCTGGAGGCGCTGGCCGCCGGCGAGCGCTCGCTCGATGCGGCGCTGTCGCCGCGCGTGGCGCTCTATCGCGTCTTCCACGCCATCTGGCTGTCCTCGGGCGCCCAGCTGGAAGCGCGCCGCGACGATATCTCGGACGACGCCTCGCAGCGTCTGCTGCGGATCGCCCCGCGCTCTCGCCAGGCGTTCCTGCTGACCGCCCTGGAAGGCTTCACGCCGACCGAAGCGGCGCAGATCCTCGATTGCGACTTCGGCGAGGTCGAGCGGCTGATCGCCGACGCCCAAGCCGAGATCGACGCCGAACTGGCGACCGAGGTGCTGATCATCGAGGACGAGCCGGTCATCGCCGCCGACATCGAAGCCCTGGTGCGCGAACTCGGCCACGACGTGATCGATATCGCCGCCACTCGCGGCGAGGCGGTCGACGCCGTCGCCCGCAAGACCCCGGGCCTGGTTCTGGCCGACATCCAGCTGGCCGACGGCTCGTCGGGCATCGATGCGGTCAAGGACATCCTGGCCCGCCTGGACGTGCCGGTGATCTTCATCACCGCCTTCCCCGAACGGCTGCTGACCGGCGAGCGCCCGGAACCGACCTTCCTGATCACCAAGCCCTTCCAGCCGGAAACGGTGAAGGCGGCGATCGGCCAGGCGCTGTTCTTCCACCCGCGCCGGACCCGCCAGGCCGCCTGACGGCCGGGATCGGACCTCGAACGACGAAGGCCCCGGCGAGCGATCGCCGGGGCCTTCTCTTTGGTGCGTTTCCGTCGGGCCTCTGGCGGGCCCTTCCCCAGTCCCGCGCGGCTAGTGGGCCGGCGCGGTCTGTTCCTGCGGGGCCTGCTTGGGCGAGGTCAGTTCGGTCGTGCCCTGCTGGGCTTCGGCCGGGGTGTTGGCGCCCCTGTTGCCCTCGATCGAGGCCAGTTCGCCCGAACGCATGCCCCAGCTGCCGAACAGGGCGATGGCGGCCAGCACGATCGAGATCACCAGGACCCAGAAGATGTGGCGGCCCCAGCGGCCCTGGCGGGCGGGGGTGGCCTTCAGGGTCGGCGAATGTTCGGTGTTGATGTCGGTCGCCATGGGCGCCTCCTATTTCGCGTCGTTCCACCCGGCCGGAGCCGTGCGGCCGGCGTCGAGCTGGGCGGCGGCGAAATGCTGGACGGTGCCGACCGCCAGCGCCATGCCCAGCACCGCCGCCACGGCGAGCAGGCGTGAACTCCGGGCTTGCCTGCGGCGACGCTGGGTTTCGAAGACCAGTCCGCCATGCGCGGCTTGATAGGCGCGGATCATCACGTCGCTCCCCAATCGCCCCGCGATGTCGCGGGATCACGAGAACAACGTTTCGCGCACGGCGCCGTTCCGGGCGCCCTCACGCATGTCCGGCGACGCGGTTCGCGGGTCAGGCGAAAAATTTTTCGAAAGATCGGGAACGCCGATCGGGGGAGGTCGTTCTATGTCTGCGGAGGCGGCGACGCCCCCCCGACTTGAGGCTGGCGATAGCCAGCCTGCCGTCTCCGCAACCCCCTTTTCTGTAGAGCCTCAAGGCGGATCGGATCACCGGCCCGCCCTTTCTGTACGTCCGGCTCAGGACTGGGGCTTGGCGGGCCCTTCCAGGTCGATGCGCACGTCGGCGCGGCGGCGCAGGGGACGCGCCTCGCCGTCGCGGGTGATCGCCCCGGCGTCGCCGGCCGCGGTCACTTCGAACGACACCTGCCGGAAGCCGACCCGGGCCAGCGCCCCGGTCACGGCCGCGGCGCGCTTTTCCGACAGCGCCAGGTTGGCGTCGGGCGCCCCGACGGCGTCGGCCAGGCCCACGACGTGGACGTTCTTGGCCGTGCAGCCCTTGGCCATGTCGGCCGCGCCGCGCAGCACCTGCCGCGCCTCGCGGGTCACGGCCGCGGAATCGCGCTCGAAATAGATCGACACCGAAAAGTCCTCGCAGGCGGCCGGAACGGCCTCGATCTGCGCTCGCGACTTCGGCCAGGGGCTGCTCGCGCAACCGGCCGCCGCAACTCCGATCGCCGCCATAGCGATCCAAACGCCCGCCTTGCTCATCCGTCGCCCTCTTGTTGCACCCACTGTGTCGTCCTTGCGGACACGGGCCCCTCCGGACATGCCAAAGGCGGCCGACGCGCGCCGACCGCCTTCGAAATCCTGCTTGGACGAGGCCGCCTTAGCGGGGGCTGCCGTCTTCCCAGAAATAACGACCGCTGCGCGAGTCGTAGTAGTAATACCGTCCGGCGCGCTCGTCATAGTACTGGCGTCGATTCACGTTGGTGGCGCCGCAGCCGCCGTCCTCGCGGCAGCCCTTGATGGCGCCGGCGGTGCCGCCGATGGCCGCGCCGATGGCCGCCCCGGTCCCTGCGTCGCCCGCGCCGACATTGTTGCCGATCACGGCGCCGGCGAGGGCGCCGAGGGCCGCGCCGCCGGCGGCGTTGCGTTCGGTGTTGCCGGTGGCCGTACAGGCGGTGGCCAGCAAGCCGGCGGCCGCCACGGCGATCACTGTGGTCTTCATCTTGGCTCTCCGTTCGAGCGTGTCCCGGTCACTCAAACGGAGCATGAGCGGCGGAAGTTCCGGAGCGGGGCGCCGGGAACTCCGGCCAAGCGCCGCCGTTTGCTCCGCACGGGGGCCGCTTTCGGCCGCGCCGACGGGAGTTTTCATGCGCGTCGAACTGGTCGCCAACACCGCCTCGGGATCGGTGGGACGCGACGGTCCCGAGAGGGCCGAAGCGATCCTGGCCGAGCACGGCGTCGAGGCGACCGTGCACGCCCCGGTCGGCGGCGAGCTCGAGCCTTGCCTCTCCGCGGCCTTGTCGCGAAAGCCCGACGCGCTGTTCGTGCTGGCCGGCGACGGCACCGCGCGGGCCGCCGCCGAGATGGCCGGGCCGGATGGCCCGCTGATCGCCCCGCTCCCCGGCGGGACCATGAACATGCTGCCGCGCGCCCTCTACGGCGAGCGCGCCTGGCCCGAGGCGCTGAAGGCCTGCCTGACCCACGGCGAGGAGCGGATGATCTCCGGCGGCGAGGTTGCCGGACGCCTGTTCTTCGTCGCCGCTATCCTGGGCAGCCCGGCCCTGTGGGCCGAGGCGCGCGAGGCCGCCCGCCAGGGGCGCGCGGACCTGGCCTTCATGCGCGCCCAGCGGGCCTTGCGCAGGGCCTTCTCCAGCCGCCTGCGCTACGTGCTGGACGGTCGGCCCAAGGAGAAGACCGAGGCCCTGACCCTGATGTGCCCGCTGGTCTCGACGGCGCTGGACGCCGACGAGCGGGCCCTGGAGGCGGCCGCCCTCGACCCCACCAACGCCCTCGACATCTTCCGCCTGGGGGTGAGCACCGTCACCGGCGCCTGGCGCGACGATCCGTCGGTCAGCATCGGCCGTTGCCGGGTGGGCCGCGCCTGGGCGGGCGGGCGCATACCCGCCATTCTCGACGGCGAGCCGGTGCGGCTGGACGACCATGTCTCGATCCGATTCCGCCCCAAGGCCTTCCGCGCCCTGGCCCTGAAGGACGGGGCGCCGTGACCGGACCCGTCTTCAAGATGGTCCAGGTCTCCGACATCCACTTCGGCGGCGAGCATCCGGAGGCGGTCGAGGCGGCCGTGGAGTGCATCCACGCGGCCCGGCCCGATCTCGTGATCGGCGCCGGCGACCTGACCAAGGACGGCGCCCAGGTCGAGTTCGACGCCGCCCGCGCCTGGTTCGAGCGGCTGCCGCGTCCCCAGCTGCTGGCGCCCGGCAACCACGACAGCCCGTTCAAGGGGCCCGTGGAGGTCTTCGAGCGGCTGTTCATGCCCTGGCGGCGCTACGAGGCGCGCTTCGGCGAACCCGACGGCCTGGCCTTCCGCGACGAGCGGGCGGCGGTGTTCACCCTCAACTCGGCGCGCGGGGCGCAGATCCGCTGGAACTGGTCGAAGGGCGCGGTGTCGCGGTCGCAGACCAGGGCGGTCGCCAGGCGGCTGGCGGCCGAACCGCCCGGGCGGCTGAAGGTGGTGGTCTGCCACCATCCGCTGATCGAGATGATGGGCGGACCGATGACCGCCAAGGTGCGGGGCGGGCAGGCCGCGGCCCTGGCCTTCGCCAACGCCGGCGCCGATCTCGTGCTGACCGGCCACATCCACGCGCCGTTCGTGCACGCCTATCCCTATGCGGGCGGCTGCACCCAGGCGGTGGGCTCGGGCACGTTGTCGGTGCGCGAGCGCGGCGTGCCGCCCAGCTTCAACATCATCGAGGCCGACGAGGCCGAGATGCGCATCACCGCCATGGCCTTCGAGCGCACGGGTTTCGTCGTCTGGCGCACCTGGGCGGTGAACCGGCGGCCCAACTGCAAGACGCAGGACCCCTGAACGCAAGAAGGGCGGGACCTTGCGATCCCGCCCTTCTCAAGGTCGGCCCTTGGTCGGTGCTTAGACCGGGTAGGTCCAGGCTTCGCCCTGGCCTTGCGCCGCGGCGTACTGGGCGTCGGCGAAGGCCCAGTTGGGCAGGGCGTCGAACCAGGCTTCCAGGAAGCCCTTACGGTTGTTCTGGTGGTCGAGGTAGTAGGCGTGCTCCCACACGTCGCAGACCAGCAGCGGGGTCACGCCCGGCTTGGTCATGGCGCCGTCGGCGTCGTGGGTCGAGATGAGCGACAGCTTGGCGCCTTCGGCGACCAGCCAGGCCCAGCCCGAACCGAAATGGCCGACGCCTTCGGCGACGAACTTTTCCTTCAGGCCGGCCAGGCCGCCGAAGGTTTCGTCGATGGCCTTGGCCAGGGCTTCCCCCGGGCCGGCGCTGGCCGGAGCCATGCATTCCCAGAAGAAGGCGTGGTTCCAGGCCTGGGCGGCGTTGTTGAACACCTTGCCCGGGCCGGCGTCGGCGATGACCGCTTCCAGCGAGCGGCTGTCGTCTTCCGGCAGCAGGCCGTTGAGCGCGTTGACGTAGGCGGCGTGGTGCTTGTCGTGGTGGAAGTGGAGGGTGTTGGCCGAAATGGTCGGTTGCAACGCCTCGTAGGCGTAGGGCAGGTCGGGCAGCTTGAACATGGTCACTCCATGGCGAAACGCCCCCGGAAGATGGGCCGGGGGCGGTTGAAAGCTAGGCGTTCGCGCCGAAAAAACTTCAGCGCTTGGGCGGTTGTCTCGAGGCCATGAAGGCCTGGGCGACGGCCGCCGTAAAGGTCGGGTTCTTGAGCGCGAAGACGCCGGCGGCCAGGGCCGCGCCGATCGACAGGATCGGGCGATCCTTGACGATGTCGACGATGCGCTCGGCGAAGCCGTTGACCTCCGGCGGCGGCGCATGGCGTGCGCGGCCGGTCTCGGCCCGGTTGGCGGCGATCAGCCCGGCCACCGCGACGACGAAGGCGGCCACGGCGGCCACCACCGCGGCCGCGCCGGCCGAGGTGAGGACCGGGGCCAGCACCGCGTACAGCGCGAAGGCGGCGGCGAACACGCTCACGGCAGCGGCCGCGGCGATCGCCGCGGCCGCTGCCAGCGTCATCAGGGTCTTTTCGAAGATCACTTGTTGTGGCTGCGGCTGCCGGCGAGCAGGAGGCCCAGGAGGACGCCGACGCCGAGGCCGGCCAGGGTAGCGGTGATCGGACGCTCGCGGACGCGCTCGGAGACGTACTTCTGGGCGTCTTCCAGCTGCTGGCCGGCGGTGTCGGTATAGGTGCGGCTCTGGGCGCGCAGGGTGTCGAAGCTGTCGACCAGATTCTTTTCCAGGCGCTTGGCGGCGTCGGCGAAGCTGGCCTTGGCGGCGCTGGCGGCCTCGGCGAAGGAGCGTTCGGCGTGCTCGGCGGCCGCGCCGGCGGCGGCCGTCGCCTTGTCGGCTTCACTCTGAGCGGTGTTCAAGGCGTTCGCGGGCATGTCTCGTCTCCGGTTCGCGGCAGGCTTTACGGGAAGTGCAGCTGAAGCTGCGTCCCGTCAACGCGGAGCCCGCACGGCCAGTTCCCACCTTAGCGCGACCGGAAAAGCTTCACCACAGGAGATCGCGCTGGAGCATCCGATCCCCGCTCGCGCCACGCGAGAAGCCGGTCTATGTTCGAATCATGGCGGACGCGGATGCAGAACGAGCATCGGACCAGGAGGCCCGCAGGGTGCGGGCGGCGACGGCTCTGGCCGGAGCGTGGAAGGACGCCGACGACCCGCGCCTTTCCCGGCTGACGCGGCTGGCCGCGCGCCTGTTCGACGCGCCTCGCGCCGCCCTGATGCTGATCGAGCCTGAGCGCATTCGCCTGGCCGGCCGCATCGGGCATGCCGCCGACTCCATTTCCCGCGACGCGCCGCTGGCCGATCTCGTGCTGCGCTGCAGCCGCTCGGCGCTGCATGCCGACGTCTCCGGGGCCGCCTTCCTGGCCTGCGCGCCGTTGCGCGATCCGCGCGGCCTGGTGGTCGGCGTGCTGGCCGTCGAGGACGACCGGCCCCGCGCCAAGGTCGAGCCCGGGCTGCTGGAGACGCTTGGCGAGCTGGCGGACCTGGCCATCGAGGAACTGATCCGCGGCGCCGACCAGGCCCGGGCGGCGGCCGAGCGCCTGCTGGACGGCGAGCGGCTGGCCCTGGCGCTGGGGGCCGCGCGGCTCGGCGAGTTCGAGTGGCACGTCAAGACCGACCGCCTGCGGATCAGCGAGCGGATGGCCCGGATCAGCGGCATCCCCGCCGGCGAGATGCCCGCTCAGGAAGGCAAGGCCGTCTGGCCCTACGTCCATCCCGAGGACCGCGAGATCACCCGCGATGACCTGCGCGCCCAGCTGCGCGAGACCGGCCGCTACGAGGTCGAGTATCGCCGCGCCCAGGGCGTCGACGGCCACGAGCAGTGGAGCCGGGGCTGCGGGGTCATGGTGCTGGACGACGAAGGCCAGCCCGACCTGCTGATCGGCGTGGTGCAGGACATCACCGACCAGCGCGAGGCCGACGAGCGGCGCGACAACCTGGTGGCCGAACTCGACCACCGCATCAAGAACCTGCTGGCGGTGGTGCAGTCGGTCGCCGCCCAGTCGGCGCGCAAGAGCTCGTCGCTGGACTCCTTCCTCAAGACCTTCGCCGCGCGGCTGAAGTCGATGAGCTCGGCCCACGACCTGATCAGCGCCGCCCGCTGGCGCGGGGCCACCCTGGGTCGCATCGCCGCCGCCGAGCTGGGCGGGCTGGCGCCCAACCAGACCCGCTGGGACGGGCCCGAGCTGTTCCTGACCCCGCGCGCCGCGGCCGCCCTGTCGCTGGCCCTGCACGAGCTGGCGGTCAACGCCGTCAAGTACGGTTCGCTGTCGACCGAGACCGGTCGGGTCGAGATCGTCTGGCGGCGCTCGCCCGACGGCGGCTTCAGCCTGGAGTGGCTCGAGACCGGCGGGCCGCTGACCAGCGAGCCGACCACCCGCGGCTTCGGCGCGACCCTGGTCGAGGACGTGGTCGGGCGCGAGCTGGGCGGCGAGGCCAAGATCGACTATCGCCGCAGCGGCGTCACGGCGATGATCCACGCCGCCGCCTCGGCCCTGGCCGACGCCCCCGAGCCCGAACCGGCGCCGGCCGAGCCCGAGCGCATCGTCGAGACCATCGGCGGCGGCGACGACAATTTCCGCGCCGGGGCCATCGCCGGCCTCAAGGTGCTGATCGTCGAGGATTCGCTGCTGCTGGCCATGGAGCTGGAGGCGGGCCTGGAGGACAGCGGCGTCGAGGTGGTGGGCTGCGCGGCCGAGCTGGGCGAGGCCCTGTCGATGCTGGAGCTGGGCTTCGACGCGGCCGTGCTCGACGCCGACCTCAACGGCCAGTCCGTGGCGCCCGTCGCCGAGGTGCTGCGCAAGGAAGGCCGGCCGTTCGTCTTCGCCACCGGCTATGCCGACAAGGCCGCCCCCATGGGCTTCGACGCCCCGATCGTGCGCAAGCCCTACAACGTCCACCAGATCGCCAAGGCCTTGGCCTCGGTGACGGGGCGGGGGTAGGGGCGCCGCGTCCTTCTCAACGAACCTTGGTCGTCATCCCGGCTCTTCGCTGCGCTACGGCCGGGATGACGAGCTTTAGTACGGCAGAGTAGCCAAGCGCCTACTTCCGGATCCGCATCAGGCATTCCTGCGCCACCGAGGCGACCAGCTTGCCGTCGCGGCTGAACATCTGGCCGCGCACCAGGCCCCGGCCCTGCGAGGCGCTGGGGCTGTCCTGCGAGAACAGGGTCCAGTCGTTGAAGTCGAAGGGGTGGTGGAACCACATGGCGTGGTCAAGGCTGGCGGCCTGCAGGCCCGGCGTCGTCCAGATCAGGCCGTGCGGACGCAGGGCGCTTTCCATGAAGGCCATGTCGGACGCATAGGCCAGGGCGGCCTGCTGCATGCGGATGTCCTCGCCCAGCGGGGCGACGGCGCGCATCCAGACCTGCTTCTCGCCCGACTTCTTGACCGGGGCCACGGGGTTCTGCGGGTCGATCCAGCGCAGGTCGACGGGGCGCGGGCGCTCCATGAAGGCCAGCATCTTGGGATGGATCTGGTCGCCCAGGCCGCGCAGATATTCGGCCTCGGTCGGCAGGGTTTCGGGCGCGGGAACGTCCGGCGCCTCGAACTGGTGCTCCAGGCCGACTTCCGGCGTCTGGAACGAGGCGGCCAGGTTGAAGATCTGCTCGCCGTGCTGGATGGCGGCCACCCGGCGGGTGGTGAAGGTGCCGCCGTCGCGAGCCCGCTCGACCTCGTAGAGCACCGGGGCGTTCACGTCGCCGGGGCGGATGAAGTAGGCGTGCAGCGAGTGGCAGACCCGGTCGCCCACGGTCTGGTAGGCCGCCGTCAGGGCCTGGGCGATGACCAGCCCGCCGAAGATGCGCGGAAAGCCGTCGTTGGGACTGACGCCCCGGAACAGGTTCACCTCGATCGGTTCGAGGGTCAGGATCTCGGCGAGGTTCTCGGGCGTCTGCATGGTGCGCTGCGATAAGCTTCACGGACGGCCAGGGCAAGGCTGCCCATAACGTCAGCCTTGCGCCGCATGGTCGCGGCTCCCATCCTTCGGGGCATGCCGCCCATCGTCCATCACCCCGCCTTCCGGGCCGAAATGCCGCCCGGCCACCGCTTTCCGATGGACAAGTTCTCCAAGCTGGCCAGCCTGCTGGAGGCCGAGGGCCTCCCCGGGCCGGCGGGCTTCCACAGGCCGGAGTTCGCGCCGCTCGACGTGCTGCGCCTGGCGCATACGGACGACTATGTGCGCGGCGTGGTCGAGCTGTCGCTGCCGCCCGACATCGTGCGCCGCATCGGCATGCCCAACAGTGAGAGCGTCGCCATCCGCGCCCGCGCGGCGACCGGCGGCACGATCCTGGCCGCGCGGCTGGCACTGGAGCACGGGATCGCCTGCAACACCGCCGGCGGCAGCCACCATGCCGAGGCGGCCTCCGGCGCCGGCTTCTGCGTGTTCAACGACGTGGCGGTCGCCGCCCGCCTGCTACAGGCCGAGGGGCGGATCTCGCAGGTGCTGGTCGTCGACCTTGACGTCCACCAGGGCGACGGCACGGCGCGGATCTTCGAGGGCGATCCCCGCGTCTTCACCTTCTCGATGCATGCGGAAAAGAACTTCCCGCACCGAAAGGCCGTCAGCGATCTCGATGTCGAGTTGCCGGACGGGACCGACGACGCAGCCTACCTGGCCCGCCTCGATGCGATCCTGCCCGACCTGATCACGCGGGTGGAACCCGACCTCGTCTTCTTCAACGCTGGGGTTGATCCGCATGCGGACGACAAGCTGGGGCGCCTTTCCCTGACCAACGCCGGCATCGCCGCCCGCGAGGCGCGGGTGCTGGGCGCCTGCCTGCAACGCGAGATCCCGGTCGTGGGCGTGATCGGCGGCGGCTACGACCCCGACATCGACCGCCTGGCAGACCGCCACGCCATACTGCACCGCACGGCGGCGGCGCTCGCGCCGACGAAAGAGGGGCGGCCCGTCGCCGAGCCGCCCCTTCCTCACGCGATCTGAAGCCGGCCCTAGAAGGCCGTCCGCAGGCTGAGCACCGCCGCGCGCGGGGCGCCCACATAGGCGTAGGTGCGCGCGTAGCCCGGATCGCCCGGGGTGGCGCTGGTCTGGGTCCCCGACAGGTTGCCGTAGTAGAACTTGTCGAAGATGTTGGTGACGTTGAGCTGGAGGTACGACTTCTTCCAGCCGTCGCCGCCCAGGTCGTAGCGGACGTCGGCGTCCCACACCGTGTAGTGCGGCAGCTTCTGGTCGTTGACGTCGGTCATGTAGCGCTCGCCGATGAACTTGCCCTGCACGCCGATCTGGAACTTGCCGATGTCGTAGGTCAGGCGGCCGGCGAAGGTCCACTTGGGGGTCTCGACCACCTGCTTGCCGGCGGTGTCGGCATAGGTGGCCAGGCCCGTGGTCGAGCTGTAGCTGACGGCCAGGTCGTCCTGCAGCTTGGCGTCGGTATAGGCCATCGAGCCGTAGATCGTCAGGTTGTCGTCCAGACGCCATTGGGCCTGGGCGTCGAAGCCCTGGATCTCGACGTCACCGACGTTGCGGTCGATGTAGGTGCCGTCGTTCTGGTCGACCGTGGTGACGATCCGGTTCTGGATGTTGGTGTGGTAGACGCTGGCCGAGGCCATTACGGTCGGCGTGCGGAAGCGGTAGCCGATCTCCGCCGTCTGGCCGGTTTCCGGCTCGACATTGCCCAGGGCCCCGGTGCTGGTCAGGGTGTAGAGGTTGTCGACCTTCGGGGCCGACATCTGTTCCGAATAGCTGCCATAGACCGAGTGGTTGGCACCGATGCGGTACGACAGGCCCACGTTCGGCAGCACGTCGTCATAGCTCTTCTTGGCCGAGAACGGCGAGAAGTAGGTCGCGCCGTTGACGGTGACGACCGAGGCCACCGCGCCGTCGGCCTTGGCGGCCGTGGCCGTCGGGGTCATCGACGAGCAGTAGTAGGTGGTCGAGCCGGCGCGCGAGTAGCAGTACTGGTTCAGCTCGCGATCCAGCGTGGGCAGGCGCACGCCGATGTTGGCGACCAGCTTCTCGTCCAGGAACTCGCCGCGGTACTCGACGCTGAACTGGTTGAAGGTGGCCACCGAGCTGCGGTTGCGCTTCTGGGCGATGTCGCCGGCGGCGGTCTGGACGGCCACGCCGTAGCCGTCCTTGCCGCTGAACACGTCGGTCGGGTCGCCGTTGCTGTTGAGGGTGCTGTACTCGCCGGTCTGGCGGGTGTGGGCCTCGTCCCAGGCATAGGCGAAGCGCACGCGGTGGTGGTCGGCCACGTCCCAGATCAGCGAGGTGTTCAGGCCCCAGCGGCGGGTGTTGGTGTTGCTGGGCGAATAGACCAGCACGGTGTCGCCCGTGTCGCCGTCGCCGTTGAGGTCGACGCCCACGCCGGCGCTGTTCTTCAGCTGGATCGAGGTTTCCGACAGGCTGGTCGAGCCGCCGCCGTTGGCCAGGGTGTAGTTGAACGACGGGTCGACCGTCAGCTTCAGGTTCGGCAGCAGGGTGAAGCGCGACTGGCCGCGGATGGTGCCGGTGTTCGACGGGTTGATGCGCAGGCCGTAGTAGCTCGACGTGCCCGGCGTGGTGCTGAAGTCGTAGTCCTCGCCGTAGGTCGACACGTCGCCGGCCACCGAGGCGTCGGCGTTGGTCAGGTAGGGCGCGTAGTAGCTGCTGTTGCGGTTTTCATTGTAGTTGAAGTTCAGCGCCAGGAAGTCGCCGGGCTTGGCCAGGTCCTGCTCGATGCGGGCGTTGACCTGCTTCTTCTCGAGCGTGCCGGGGCCCTTGAACTTGTCGTACTTCTGCCAGCTGCCGGCGATCCAGGCGCGCGTGCCCAGCGGGCCGAACTCGCCGGTCTGCAGCAGGGCGAAGGCGCGGCGGAAGTTGTCGGTGCCGACGCCGGCCTTGGTGACCACGCCGAAGTCCTTGGTGGCGCGCAGGGTGGTGTAGTTGATGACGCCGGCGGTCGAGGAGGCGGTGACGGAGTCGGCGTCGGTCGAGCCGGTGTTGACGTTGGCCTGCTGGATCAGCTCGGCGTCGACCTGCTGGTTCGAATAGATGGCGTAGTTGCCGCCGTCGTTCAGCGGCACGCCGTCGACCAGGAAGCCGATGTGGGCGCCGTCCTGGCCGTGCAAGCGGATGCTGCCGCCCGACGAGCCGTAGGGGTCGCTGTTGGTGAACACCAGGCCCGGCACCAGGTTCAGCGACTGCAGCACGGTCTGGCCGTCGGCCTGACGGTTCAGGAACTCGTTGGTGACCGTGTACTTACCCTTGGGCGCCGTCTCGGCGACCATGGTCCCGTCCATCGTCTTGGGACCCGAGGCGGCGGTGACGACGACGGTGTCGAGTTCGGTGGTGGCGGTCGATTGGGCGTGGGCGCCGGCGGCCGAAAGCAGGCCGCCGAACAGCGCCGTCGTGGCCAGGCAGGCCAGCTTGGTTCTGTTCATCTCTAAGAATATCCCCTTGTCCGCAACAACTCCGCCGGTATGCGAAGTAAAATCCTGCGGAGGCGGGATTTTTAGAGATCGTAATTCAATGTTTGATGACGATATTTGAGCGATTATGGGGTCGGAAATCGACGATATCGCTGCAAATTCGCTGCAAAGGCAACGTTCTGATATCTACTGAAACAAGTAAGTTTCGAATTCTTTCCGATCTATTCTTTAGGGAATGATTTCGCCAGGCGCCATGCTCCGCCGGGATCGGGCCGGCGGAGCTAAGCGGCGTTCACTTAGAAGCTCGGCGAGATGAAGCCGGCGATGACGACGAGGGGAAGCACGGCGAGCACCAGGCTGGCGAGCGAAGCGAAGGCGTTGTTCGAGAAGGTCATTGGTCTAGTCCCTGAGTTGTTTGCCCGGCGCGACGTCCGCGTCCGGTGAAAAGAGGTATAGGCGGGGCCAGGGATGAACACCCGTTACCTTTGCGTCATGACGCCATTTTAAGAAACTATCGGGCCTGTAATGTGCATTACATTGGATTAATGTGGGCGCTTTGATCGGGTATTGAGAAAATTATTGCCGCATCGACTGGCGGGGCGGCGGGCGCGTCTTGCGCCGCGCCGCCGCAACCGGAGGAGGATCAGTCCTCGGCCCCGGTCAGCAGGAAGTGGCCGCGCAGGGCCGCGATCGGCGCCGCTCGTTGTTCCTGCCAGGCCTCGACATGGACGTTGGCGATGCGCCGGCCCACCTTCTTGATCTGGGCGCGGGCATAGGTGGTCAGCGGCCGGCCCGAGCGCAGGTACTCGATGGAGACGTCGATGGTGCGCGGCTGGCGCTTCAGGGTCTCGGCGATGGACAGCTGGGCCAGCGCCGTCATCTCCATGAACGCCCCCAGCACGCCGCCGTGGATGGCCGGCAGCATCGGGTTGCCGACGATCTCGGGCGAGAACGGCAGGATGGCGGTCATCTCGTCGCCGGCCAGTTCGGCTTTCATGCCGATGAAGCGGGCGTAGGGAATGGCGCCGAGCACGGCGACCAGACGATCCTGGGCTTCACTCATTGGCCGCCCTCCTTCTTGCTGGAACCTGGCGGCTTGAGATTGGCGCCCGCCTTCTTGCCGGCGCTGGAGTCCAGCATGAAGGCGGCCTGGGCGGCGGCGATCGGGTCTTCCGGATCGCTCTCGTAGGCCACGGCCCGCACGAAGGCGACCGAGCGGGTCAGCTTGTAGCAGTGGGCGCGGGCCAGGATGTCCTTCCCGGGCTCGGCCGGCCGCATGTAGTCGATGCGCAGGTCCAGCGTGGCAATCGAGGTCCAGCTGGTCATGGCCGCGTGCACCGCTTGCCCCGAAGCGTGGTCGAGCAGGGTGGTGATCACCCCGCCGGCGATGACGCCTGTCTCGGGATCGCCGACCAGTTCGGTGCGGTAGGGAACCTTCAGGATGGCGACGCCGTCGCCGATCTCCAGGGTCGAAAAGCCCAGCGCCTTGGCCTGGGGGCTGCCTTCGTTCATCGCCTTGGCGATGAGGCGGTGCTGTTCGCCGATATCCGTCTCGCTCATGAGGGATAGGCTTACAGGATCGCGCGTTGTCTTATCCAGCCGTGATCAAGCCTCAGGATCTTCTCTGCCCGAAGCCCGGAGGGCTGTACTGCCCGCCCGGCGACTTCTACATCGATCCGGTCCGGCCCGTGGACCGGGCGGTGATCACCCACGGCCACTCCGATCACGCCCGCGCCGGCCATGGGACGGTGCTGGCCACGCCGCAGACCCTGGCGATCATGGCCGAGCGTTACGGTGAGGACTTCGCCGTCGTCGGCCGCCAGCCTCTGGCCTATGGTGAGAGCGTCACGATCAACGGCGTCGAGGTCAGCCTCGTCCCGGCCGGCCACGTGCTGGGCTCTGCCCAGGCGGTGGTGCGCTGGAAGGGCATGACCATCGTCGTCTCCGGCGACTACAAGCGCCGCCGCGATCCCACCTGCGCGCGGTTCGAGCCGACGCCCTGCGACGTCTTCGTCACCGAGGCGACCTTCGGCCTGCCGGTGTTCCGCCATCCCGACGACGCGGGCGAGATCGCCGCCCTGCTGAAGTCGGTCGCGCAGTTCCCCGACCGCGCCCACATCGTCGGCGCCTACGCCCTGGGCAAGGCCCAGCGGGTGATCAGGCTGCTGCGCGAGGCCGGCTGGGACCGGACGATCCACGTCCACGGCGCCATGGAGCGGCTGAACCGCCTGTACGAAGTCCATGGCGTCGACCTTGGCCCGCTGGCGCCGGCGACCACCGAGCGCGGCAAGGCGGGCGACTTCGCTGGCGGCATCATCGTCGCTCCGCCCTCGGCCCTGGCCGACCGCTGGAGCCGGCGTTTTCCCGATCCGGTCGACTGTTTCGCCAGCGGCTGGATGCGGGTGCGGGCCAGGGCCCGCCAGCGTGGCGTCGAGCTGCCCCTGATCATCTCCGACCACGCCGACTGGGACGAACTGACCGACACCCTGTCGGAGCTGCGCCCCGGCGAGGTGTGGATCACCCACGGCCGCGAGGAGGCTCTGGAGCGGTGGTGCGAGCTGGAAGGCATTCCCGCCCGCGCCCTGCGGCTGGTCGGCTATGACGAAGAGGACGGCGAGTAGTGCGCGCCTTCGCCCATCTTCTCGACCGCCTGTCGCTGACGGCCTCGCGCAACGCCAAGCTGACCCTGATCGAGGCCTTCCTGCGCAGCGTCCCCGATCCCGACCGCGGCTACGCCCTGGCGGCCCTGACCGGGGCCCTGTCGTTCGACGCCGCCAAGCCGGCCTTCATCAGGAAGGCGGTCGAGGCGCGGATGGACGCCCAGCTGTTCGCCTGGTCCTACGACTATGTCGGCGACCTCGCCGAGACCGTCGCCCTGGTCTGGCCGGCAAGGCCCGGCGCCAACCGCGAGCCGGAGCTTTCCGAGGTGGTCGAGGCGCTGAAGGCGACCTCGCGCGCCCAGGCGCAGCAGTTGATCGAGGGCTGGCTCGACGCCCTGGACGCCGACGGCCGCTGGGCGCTGCTCAAGCTGATGACCGGCGGCCTGCGGGTGGGGGTCTCCTCGCGCCTGGCCAAGCAGGCCTGCGCCAATCTGGGCGGTGTGCCGATCGGCGAGATCGAGGAGGTCTGGCACGCGATCGAGCCGCCCTATGGCGACCTCTTCGCCTGGCTGGAGGGGCGGTCCGATCGGCCTTCGCCCGACGCGCCGGGCCGCTTCCGGCCCGTCATGCTGGCCCAGGCCATCGACGAGGCGGTGGATTTCGCAAAGCTCGATCCGGCCGACTACGCCGCCGAATGGAAGTGGGACGGCATCCGCGTGCAGGCGGTCAGCGAGCGCGGCGAGCGGCGGCTCTACACCCGCACCGGCGACGACATCTCGGCGACCTTTCCCGATGTGCTTGAGGCGCTCGATTTCGAGGGCGCGCTGGACGGCGAACTGCTGGTCATGCACGGCGGCGGGGTCGCCAGCTTCGGCGACCTCCAGCAGCGGCTGAACCGCAAGACCGTCGACGGCAAGCTGATGGCCGCCCATCCGGCCGGGATCCGCGCCTACGATCTGCTGCTCGATGGGGAAGAGGATCTGCGGGGCCTGCCCTTCGCCCAGCGTCGCAAGCGGCTGGAGGCTTTCGTGGCGCGGCTGTCGACCTCCCGCATAGACCTGTCGCCGCTGCAGCCGTTCGAGACCTGGGAGGCGTTGGCCGCCTTGCGCGCCGATCCCCCGATCGGCGATCCGGCCATAGCCGAGGGCCTGATGCTCAAGCGCTGGGACAGCGCCTACGAGCCCGGCCGCCCAAAGGGGCCGTGGTTCAAATGGAAGCGCGATCCGCACCTGGTCGACGCGGTGCTGATGTACGCCCAACGGGGCCACGGCAAGCGGTCGAGCTTCTATTCCGACTACACCTTCGGCGTCTGGCGCGAGGATGAGACCGGCGATCGCAAGCTGACCCCGGTGGGCAAGGCCTATTTCGGCTTCACGGACGAGGAGCTGAAGCAGATCGACAAGTTCGTCCGCGATCATACCGTCGAGCGGTTCGGGCCGGTGCGCTCGGTGCGGGCCGACCTGGAATTCGGCCTGGTCTTCGAGGTGGCGTTCGAGGGGTTGCAGCGCTCGACGCGGCACAAGTCGGGCGTGGCCATGCGCTTTCCGCGCATCAGCCGCATCCGCTGGGACAAGCCGTCGCGCGAGGCCGACGAGCTTTCGACCCTGGAGCGCATGCTGGACGGGTGACCCTGCCGAAACGGACGCCGTCCACGTCGCCGGGCGGAGGTTCAACTTTCGAGGCTTGCCGACCCGCGCACTAGTCCCTTGCGCGTGACGCAAACTCAGCTAAGGCACTTGTCTTGCGCCGGGGCCGAGAACTTCGCTTCGGGGCAAGTATGGAGCAGGTTTGTGAAGTCGTTTTCCTTTCCGCTCGCCGACGTCCTGCGGGCCTGTCGCACGCACTTCGTGGCGACGGCCATATTCAGCGCGCTGCTCAACCTCCTCTATCTCGCACCGACGTTGTTCATGCTGCAGGTCTACGATCGCGTGGTGCCGACCAGCGGCCACCTGACCCTGCTGTACTTGACGGTGGTGGTGGCGTTCGCCCTGGGCACTCTGGCGGCGCTCGACCTGGTGCGCGCCCGGCTCATGACCCTGGCGGGCCTGCGTCTCGACCGGCTGCTCGCGCCCGTGATCCTGCGGCGCCTGATCGCCAGCCGTGCGGGTTCCGCCCAGGGGATGCGGGACTTCGACCTTCTTCGCCAGGCCCTGTCGGGGCCGACCGCCCTGGCGATCCTCGACGCGCCCTGGGCGCCGATCTACGTCATCATCGCCTTCGTCGTTCACCCGGCGATCGGGGCCTTGGCGCTCGCCGGCTCGATCCTCCTGTTCGGCCTGGCCCTGCTCAACGAGAGAGCCACCAAGGCCTCGGCCAAGGGGGCGCTGGAATCCCAGGCCGCCGCCTACGCCGCCCAGGACGCCGCGGCGCGCAACGCCGAAGTGGTCCGGGCGCTGGGCATGCAGAGGGCCATGGAGGCTCGCCAGCTCGACCAGCGGTCGCTCGGCCTGGACCTGGCCGCCCGCGCCCAGATGGCGGGCGGGGGCTATACGGCCGTCACCAAGTTCGTGCGCCTGGCGTTGCAATCCCTGGCGCTGGCCCTGGGGGCCTGGCTGGCGATCGAACGGCAGATCTCGTCTGGCGCGATCATCGCGTCCTCAGTGCTGATCAGCCGCGCGCTGCAGCCGGTGGAGCAGATCGTCGGCGCCTGGGGCGTGGTCAACCAGGCCCGCAACGCCTTGTCGAACATCCTGGCCCTGCTGGACACCTCGGGCGACCGCCCCACGGGCACCACCCTGCCGGTCCCCAACGGCGACGTCCGGCTGGAACAGGTGATGGTCCGCAGCCGCGAGGGACAGTTCCTGTTGCGCGGCGTGTCGCTGAACCTCGTCCCCGGAGAGATTCTGGGCGTCCTTGGCCCCAGCGGCGCCGGCAAGACCACCTTGGCCAAGATCACGGCCGGCGCGCTGACGCCGGACGCGGGCACGGTCCGCATCGACCAGGCCAGCTACGCGGACTGGGAGCCCGACCGGCTGGGGCGCCTGATCGGCTATCTGCCGCAGGAGCCATCCCTGATGGCCGGGTCCGTGCGCGACAACATCTCGCGGTTCGCGGGCTCCATCGGGGATGATCCGGGCCTGATCGACACCGAGACGGTCAACGCCGCCAAGTCCGCCGGGGTGCATGAACTGATCCTGCGGTTGCCGCACGGCTACGATACTGAACTGGGACTGAGCGGGCGGGGGCTGTCGGCGGGGCAGGCCCAGCGCATCGCCCTGGCGCGGGCGCTGTACGGCGCGCCGCCGGTCCTGATCCTGGACGAGCCCAATTCGGCCCTGGACGGAGAGGGCGAGGCGGCGCTGGCGAACGCGCTGATCGACGCCCGCAAGCGTGGCTGCGCCATCATGATCATCGCTCATCGCAGCGGCATTCTCGGCATCGCCGACCGGCTGGCCGTGCTTCGCGAGGGCCAGATCGAGAAGGTGGGCCCGCGCGACAAGGTGATCGCCGAACTGAACGCCATGGCCGGCGTTCCCAAGCCCAAGGCGGTCAAGCCATGACCCGTTCCATCGCCGGTCCGCGCGACAGTTCGCGGACGATCTCGGACGATCCTCGCCGCATGGTCCTGGCCGGTTCGGCGATCGCGGGCCTGTTCTTCGTCGGCTTCCTGGGCTGGGCGGCGCTTACGCCGCTGGACGCCGGCGCCTATGCGCCGGGAACGATCGTCGTCGCCGGCAACCGCCAGGCCGTACAGCATCGCGAGGGCGGCGTCGTCACCGCGCTGAAGGTGCAGGAGGGCCAGGTGGTGACCCGGGGCCAGCCCCTGGTCGAGGTCTCCGACACCGACATCAAGGCTTCCGAGCGCGGCCTGGCCGGCGAGGTCCTGACCCTGCTGGCCCAGCGTGCGCGCCTCGTCGCCGAGCGCGATGGGCGGGGCGCCTTCGCCGCGCCGCCTGAGTTCGCGTCGTTGTCGCCGCAGGACAGGTCGCTTGCCAACGAAGCGATGTCGCTGCAGCAGCTGCAGTTTCGCGCTCGCCGGCAGGCGCTCGAAACCCAGCGCGGCGTGCTGGGTCAGCGCGTGCTCCAGCTCAACGAGCAGGCCGGCGGCGCCGAGCGCCAGCTCAAGGCCAATGTCGACCAGCAGCAGCTGATCCGCGAGGAGTACCAGGGCGTCAAGGAACTGGCCGACAAGGGCTATGCTCCCAAGACGCGCCTGCTGGCGCTCAAGCGCGCCGAGGCGTCGCTGGAAGGCGAGAACGGCGCCCATCGCGCCCAGATCGCCCGCTCCAGCGAAGCGGTGGGCGAGACGCGCTTGCAGATCATGTCGCTCAATCGCGAGCGCGCCGAAGAGGTGGCCGGCCAACTGCGCGACATCCAGGTGCGGCTCGACGACCTCCAGCCCAAGTGGGGCGCCGTTCGCGAGCAGTTGGCCCGCGCGGTGATCCGCGCCCCGGCGAGCGGCAAGGTCGTGGGCCTGTCGGTCTTCACCGTCGGCGGGGTGATCTCGCCCGGCCAGACCCTGATGGAGATCGTGCCCCAGGACCGCGACCTGGTGGTCGAGGCGCGGGTGTCGACGGCCGACGCCGATGATCTGCGCCTGGGCCAGCAGACCCAGGTGCGCTTCAGCTCGCTGCATGAGCGGAACCTGCCGATCCTCAGCGGCGTGCTGACCAAGCTTTCGGCCGACAGCTTCGCCGACGAAAAGTCCGAGACGCGCTACTTCCGGGCCGAGGTGAAGGTGCTGCCCAGCGAGATGGCCAAGATCACCGCCATTCGCGGCGTTCAGGCCGGAATCCAGCCCGGCCTGCCGGTCGAGGTGATCGTGCCGCTGCGCCGTCGCACCGCCCTCGACTATCTGGTCGAGCCGCTGGTGCAGACCTTCTGGCGGGCCGGGCGCGAACACTGAAGGCACGGGACCGCCGGCGGGCGGCCCCCCTCGCGCCTAGGCGGGCGAACCCGGGCCGTTCTGGAACAGGCGGCCCCTTTCGGTGGCCAGTACGACCAGCAGGCCCGACAGGCCGAAGCCGAAGAACCCAAGGGTCAGCGGGCCGACGGTGCCGTCGAACAGCTGGCCGATCAGGAAGCCGCCCAGGGCCCCGCCGATGGTGGTGATGAAGCCCTGCAGCGAGGCGGCCGCGCCGGCGATGTGGCCCAGCGGCTCCATGGCGATGGCCCCGAAGTTCGACATGACGAGGCCAAAGCAGAACATCATGCCGCCCTGCAGCAGGGCGAAGGTCCAGACCGTCTCGTGCTGGGTGTGGGCGACGATGGCGTGCACCCCGGCGAAGGCGATGAAGCCCAGCAGGGCGCCGTGCGAGACCTTGCGCATGCCCAGGCGCTCGACGATGCGGGCGTTGACCAGCGAGGCCACGGCGATGCCGCCGGCGATCCCGGCGAAGATCAGGGTGAACCACTCGCCCGCGCCCAGGGCGTCGACGAACACCTGCTGGGCCGAGTTGATGAAGCCGAACAGGCCGGCCAGCACCAGGGTGGCGGCGATGGTGTAGCCCATGGCCACCCGGTCGGTCAGGGCGGTGCGGAAGGCGCCGAGGATCGCGCCGGGCGAGATCGGGGTGCGGTCTTCCGGATGAAGGGTCTCGGGCAGCTTCAGGGCGGTCCAGGCGATCACGGCGGCGCCGAACACGGCCATGACGCCGAAGATCCAGCGCCAGGGCGCGACCAGCACGATGGCCTGGCCGATCGACGGGGCGATGATCGGCACGGCCAGGAAGACGATGAACGACAGCGACATCACCTGGGCCATGCGGCGGCCCGAATAGCAGTCGCGGACGATCGAGACCGCCAGCACTCGCGTCGCCGCCGCGCCGACCCCGGTCAGGGCCCGGGCGACCAGCAGCATCTCGAACGAGGTGGTCAGGGCGCAGGCCAGGCTGAAGAGCACGTAGAGGCCAAGGCCCGCCAGCAGCACCGGCTTGCGGCCGTAGCGGTCGGCCAGCGAGCCGTAGGCGATCTGGGCCGCGCCGAAGCCCAGCAGGTAGGCGGTGATCACCCACTGGCGCTGGTTGTCGGCGGTGAGGCCCAGGCTGGCGCTGATCTGCGGCAGGGCCGGCAGCATGGAGTCGATGGCCAGGGCGTTGGTGGCCATCATCGCCGCGATCAGGGCGACGAACTGGGCGAAGCCCATTCCCTGGTGGGGCGAGATCGAGGTTGGGGTCGTGTCGCGGGGCATGACGCGCTTTCTTTGGCCGGGACGCGCGAGGCGCCGGCCGGCGCGAAACGCAACGACCGGCATATAGGCCGCCGGTCGTTGTACGCCAACCGCCCGGGTCGGCTATTGCGCCATCTGGAACTGGATGCTGACCGTCTGGTCGTCGCCGCCCCGCGATGCGCCCTCCTGCGACTGGCCCAGGCTGGCGACGCGCAGCAGCGGCTGCGAGCCGGGCTGGTCGGCCGGCGCGCTGCGCAGCGCGCCCAGAACCGGCTGGGCGCCGGTCAGGGCCTGGTGGAAGGCGGCCGAACGCTTGAGCGCCAGGGCGGCGGCGTTCTGGCCTTCCGGGGTGAAGGCGTCGATGCTGGTCTGGCTGACCACGTTGACCAGCGCCAGCTTGGCCTCGCCCTCCGGGCAGGTGCTGGTCGTCGGGCCGCCGTAGGACAGGCAGGGCAGGCGCTTGGCCAGCGAGGCGGCGACGTCGTCGGCGATCTTGCGGCCTCCGGCCGACAGGGTCGCGGAGTTGGGCTCGAACAGCTGGTCGGCCCGGAAGTACAGCGTGCCGCCGGCTGTATCGCCGGCCAGCGGAGCGCCGGCGTCGCGCAGGTCGGCGTCGAGGAAGCGCATCAGCGTGCCCTGCGCCTCGCCGGCCGCCGCGGTCTTGCGCGTGGTCTTGGTGGGCGGGCCGAACGAGAAGCAGCGCCGATCCTGGCCCGCGCCGCCGATGACGGTTTCCGGCACGCACAGCACCCGGGCCTTCTCGTCGATCTCGACGGTGACGTCGCGCGGGGTGAGGGCCGTCGCCGTCTGCAGCAGGGCGGCCGTCTCGGGGTGCTTGGCCTCGGTCAGGGCCTGGGTCGACTGCCGGAATTGCAGCGCGAAGTAGCTCAGCATGATGATGAAGATGAAGATCACCCCCACCATCATGTCGGTCATCGAGACGTAGTAGCTTTCACCCTCTTCGAGGTCGGGCGTGCGGCGCCGGCGGGCGCGACCGAGGGCCGCCATCAGGCGAGGCTCTGCGCCGGAAGGGCCTGGGGCGCGCGGGCGTCGGCCAGGGCGGTCTCGATGCGCGACAGCACGGCCAGTTGCTCGAGCATGACCTTCTCGGGCGGGGCGAAGCGCACGCAGCCGTCGAGCTGGGCGAAGAAGTGGGCTTCCAGCGCCTCGATGGCCTGCCGGCGACGTCGCGCGACCAGGCGAAGGATGATGGAGCCGAGCACGCCTGCGATCGAGGTCCAGAACTTGGTCGCCGCCACGGCCAGCAGGCCCATCAGGGCGGTCTGCATGCCCGCGCCGCCTTGGCGCTGCATGGCGTCGACGGCCTCGGTCAGGGCGGCCACGATGCCCATGAAGGTGATGACCAGACCGATGGCGACCATCAGGTTGGCCCACCATTCCAGGCTGCGGGCCGGCGAGTCCGCATGCTCGAAGGCGTCGGAGGCATGGATCGAGGAGGCCAGGCGCCCGTCGCTGGTTTCCGCCAGCTGGCCGCGATAATTGGCCCAGCCCAGCTCCAGAGCCGGATGAGCCGCGCCGCCCAGTCGCTTGTCGATCTGCGCGAAGGCCTCGGCGAAGGCCTTCTGCCGGTCCGATCCGCCCAGTTCCGCCAGCAGGTCGCTGCGGCGGCTCAGGTCGTCCCGCAGCGGCGCGTACTCGAAATGGCCTGATTGGAAGATCAGGCCGATCGCCAGGGCCAGGATCGCCCCGGCCATGATCAGAGCGGCGCTGGGGGCGCTGAAGACGGCGACGACGAAGCTGGTGACGGGATCGTGCATGCGGGCCTTCTGCCTGGGTTTTGCGCAGCGCACAATGCCAGAAGTTGAGGCCTCAATGAGGCGCAGCTTAGCCGTTGAAGCCCCGGATCGCGTCGATGATCACCGCCTGGTCGGCTTCCGGCAGATAGGGGTGCATCGGCAGCGCCAGCACCGTTTCGGCCTTGGCCTCGGTGACCGGAAGACCGCCCGCGCCGCGCGGGAAGGCCGCGTATGGCGCCTGCACGTGCATCGGGACCGGGTAGTAGACGGCGGTCGGCACGCCCTTGGTCTTCAGGTGGGCGGCCAGGCCGTCGCGGTTCTCGTGTTCGATGACGTACTGGGCCCAGACCGAGACGCCGCCGTCGATGACCCTGGGGGTCGACAGCACCACGTCCTTGAGGCCATCGGCGTAGCGGTCCGCCACGGCCTGGCGCAGCTGGATCTCCTCGGCGAAGATCGCCAGCTTCTCGATCAGGATCGCCGCCTGGATGGTGTCCAGCCGCGAGTTCATGCCGATGCGGGTGTTGAGGTACTTGGGGTCGTGGTCGAAGGTCTTGCCCTCGAGGTCCGGGCCGACCGCCTTGCCGTGGACGCGGTAGCTGTCCATCAGGTCCCAGAGCACCGGATCGTTGGTCAGCACCGCGCCGCCGTCGCCGTAGCAGCCCAGCGGCTTGGCCGGGAAGAAGCTGGTGGTGGCCACGTCCGCCCAGTGCAGCGGATGCTTGCCGTGCAGGGTGCAGCCGAAGCCCTGGGCGCTGTCGGAGACCAGCTTGAGGCCTTCGCGCTCGCAGATGGCCTTGATGGCCGGATAGTCGGCCGGCTGGCCGAACAGGTCGACGGCGATGACCACCTTCGGGATCAGCCTGCCCTGCGCCTTCACGTCGGCGATGGCGGCTTCCAGCTTGGCCGGGTCGAGATTGTAGGTATCGGGCAGCACGTCGACGAACACCGGCGTGGCGTTGACCCACGGCACGACTTCCGGCGTCGCGGCGAAGGTGAAGGACGGGCAGAACACCGCGTCGCCGGGGCCCACGCCCCAGGCCATCAGCGGCAGGGCGATGGCGTCGGTGCCGTTGGCGCAGGACAGCGCCTTCTGCGCCTGGCCGAAGGCGGCCAGCTGGGCTTCGAACTCGCGGACCTGCGGGCCCATGACATAGGCGCCGCTGTCGAGGACGGCGGCGATCGCCGCGTCGATCTTGTCGCGGATCCGGCGCTGCTGCGCGGCGAGGTCGATGAAGGGCATGCTCATGGGCGCGGCTCTTAGAGTTCAAAGGCGGCGGTTTCGAGCCAATTGATGTAACCGACTGTTTCGCCAAATGCTCCCCCTGAAGGGGGAGCTGTCGCGGAGCGACTGAGGGGGAAGGCGTTGCTCGTCTGGCAGCCGCCTCGACCTCATCAGGAACTTCCCCCTCCGACCCTCCGGGCCACCTTCCCCTTCAGGGGGAGGATCCTGACGCGGGAACGAACCTTGGCCGGGCGTCGTTGACCGGCCGGCGCGGGGGCGCCATCGAGAGTTTCATGAGCAAGCCGACCGTCGTACCGCAAGACCTTTCCCTGCCGTCCATCGCCAACATCAAGGCCGACGAGACCATGTTCGGGCATTTCCTGGATTGGCTGGGCAAGATCGCCGTCAACCTGGTGGTGGCCGCGATCATCCTGGTGGTCACCTTCTGGGCCGCAGGCTGGCTGGCGGGGGTGGCCAAGAGGGCGCTGGGCCGGGTGCACCGGACCAATCCCGACCCGACCCTGGAGAGCTTCGTCTCGTCGCTGGTCCGCTACGCCATCGTCGCCATCGGCCTGGTGGCGGTGCTGCAGCAGCTTGGCGTGCAGGCGACCTCCATCATCGCCGTGCTGGGCGCGGCGTCTCTGGCCATCGGCCTGGCCTTGCAGGGCGCGCTGTCGAACGTGGCCGCCGGGGTGATGATCCTGCTGTTCCGCCCCTACCGCGTCGGCGACGTCATCGAGACGGCCACCCGCCAGGGCACGGTCAAGTCGCTGGACCTGCTGTTCACCGAGATCTCGACCCCCGACAACGTCAAGGTGATGATCCCCAACAGCAAGGTGTTCGGCGACGTCATCCTCAACTACTCGACCCACCGCACCCGCCGGGCCGACGTGCTGTTCAAGGTGCCGCTGAAGACCGACCTCGTGCTGGTGCTGCAGAAGATGCGCGAGCGGGCCGAGAACGATCCGCGCGTGCGCAAGGAGCCGGCGCCGATGATCGAGGTCACCGACCTGTCGGAGGTGTTCGCCCAGGCCGCCATCCGCGTCTGGACCGCCAAGGAGGACTTCGGTCCGGTCAAGACCGACCTGATGCTGGCCGCCCACCTGTGGGCCGAGGACCCGACGCGGGAGCTGCCGCCCCCGCGCAAGTCGAACGCTCCGGACCCGTCGCCGTCCATGCCCGGCGACAAGGACCATCACCTGTTCAAGCTGAGAGCGCCGAGGAAAGGTCGGAAATCAGGTCCGAGCAGTCCTCAATCCCCACCGAAAGCCGGATGAGGGTGTCGCTGATCCCCAGCGCCTTGCGCTGATCGGCGGGGATCGAGGCGTGGGTCATGATCGCCGGATGCTCGATCAGGCTCTCGACCCCGCCCAAACTCTCCGCCAGCGTGAACAGGCGCGTGCGTTCCAGAACCCGCCGCGCCGTCGCCTCGTCGCCCTTCAGGTCCACCGAGATGATCCCGCCGAAGCCGCCGTGCATCTGGCGGCGGGCCAGGTCGTGCTGGGGGTGGCTTTCCAGGCCCGGATAGATCACCCGCTCGACGTCCTTGCGGGTCGCCAGCCACTGGGCGATCTCCAGCGCGCTGTCGCAGGCCCGCTGCATGCGCAGCGCCAGGGTCTTGACCCCGCGCAGGGCCAGGAAGCTGTCGAACGGCCCCAGCACCGCGCCGACGGCGTTCTGCAGGAACTTCAGCTTGTCGATCAGCTCGGGATTGTCGCCGACCACGGCCACGCCCGCGACCACGTCGGAGTGGCCGTTCAGGTACTTGGTGGCCGAGTGCATGACGATGTCGAAGCCCAGCTCCAGCGGCCGCTGCACGAAGGGGCTGGCGAAGGTGTTGTCGGCCACGGTGATCAGGCCGCGCTGCTTGGCCAGGGCCGCGATGGCCTCCAGGTCGGCCAGGCGCAGCATCGGGTTGGTCGGGGTCTCGACCCAGATCATCTTCGTCTCGGGGCGGATCGCCGCCTCGATGGCCGAGACGTCGCCCATGTCGACGAAGCTGAACGACAGGCCCGCCGAGCGCTTGCGCACCTTGTCGAACAGCCGGAACGAACCGCCGTAGAGGTCGTCGCTGGCGATCACATGGGCGCCGCTGTCGAGGATCTCCAGGATCGTCGAGGCCGCCGCCAGGCCCGAGGCGAAGGCGAAGCCGGCGGTTCCGCTCTCGAGATCGGCGATGGCCCGCTCGAAGGCGAAGCGGGTGGGGTTCTGGCTGCGGCTGTACTCGAAGCCCTTGTGCTCGCCCGGGCTCGACTGGACATAGGTCGAGGTGGCGTAGATCGGCACCATGACGGCGCCGGTGGTCGGGTCGGGGAACTGGCCGCCGTGGATCGCGCGGGTGGCGAAGGCCAGGCGGTTCTTGCCGGGAATGTCGGTCATGCGTGAAGGGCTTTCATGGGGCGCCGTCATCGGCGGACGGCAGCGTGCTCAGAATTTCCGGTAAGTCCTGGGATCCATGCAGGATGCGCATGATCACGGGTGGTCGGCGCTGGCAGTTGTAGACGAGGACATAGGGAAAGCCGGGCAGAAGCGAGAACCGATAGGGCTCGGGCGCATGCTCCTGGCGGCTCGCGCCGGTCATGGGAAGCTTCCCAGCAGGGCCAGCGCCTCCCTCAATTCCATCTGGAACCGGCGTGAAGCCTTCGGGCTGTCTCCGGCGATCCAGGTGGCCGCCGCCATCATGTCGCGGCGAGCCGTGGCTGACAGCGTGGCGGGAGGCATCTATTCGGCGGCGTGGGCTTCGGCTGCCTCGATGATGGCGTCCAGATCCGCCATGACCTCTTCAAGCGTGAACACGTCTCCTCGGTCGGCTTCGTCCTCGGCGTCCTTGAGCGACTGGAGGAAGGCCTGCCGTTTCAGCTCTTGCTGTTGCAGCAGGCGCAGGCTGGCCTCGACGACTTGGTTGACGTCGCCGAAACGTCCCTCCGCCACGCAATCCTCGGCGAACTTTTCCAAGGCGGGCGTCAGTTTCACCTGGATGGCCATGCGACCCTCGTCTCGATTTCGCTCACAGCATGCCTCCATGAGAACGTTTCCGCAACGCCCTCACGCCCCCAGCCGCAGGTGGTTGAGCAGGTCGACGCGGGTGATGACGCCGACGAACTCGTCGCCGTCGACGACCAGGGCCACCTCGTCGCGGTCGAACACCTCGGGCAGGGCCTCGACGCCCTGGTGGGCCTGCAGGGTGTTGATCTCGCGGGTCATGGCCTCGGCGACGGGTGTCTTGAAGCGGGCGCCGCGATGGTCCTCATGGTGCTCGTCGCCGCCCTCGACGGCGGCCAGGATGTCGCTTTCGTCGAGGATGCCCACGAGCTTGCCGTGATCGACCACCGGCAGCTGGCTGATGTCGGACGAGCGCATGCGGTTGTAGGCGGTCAGCAGGGTGTCCTGCGGTCCGATGGCGATCACCCCGCCGTCGGCGTAGCGCTTGGCGATCAGGTCGCGCAGGTCGCCGTGCAGCTCGCGCTGGTCGAAGCCGTGCGCCGCCAGCCACATGTCGTTGAACATCTTGGTCAGGTACTTGGCGCCGGTGTCGCAGACCAGGGTGACCACCCGCTTGGCTTGCGTCTGCTCGCGGCAGTACTTCAGGGCCGCCGCCAGCAGGGTGCCCGACGACGAGCCGGCCAGCACGCCTTCCTTGCGCAGGAGTAGGCGGGCGGTGTCGACGCTCTCGCGGTCGCTGATGGAGTAGGCCTTGCGGACGAGGTCCATCTGGGCGTTGTCGGGGATGAAGTCCTCGCCGATGCCCTCGACGATCCACGAGCCGGCCTCGCCATAGGTTCCGGTGGCCACGTAGTCGCAGAGGATCGAGCCGACCGGGTCGGCCAGCACCATCTGCGTCTTGGGCGAATGGGCGGCCATGTAGCGGCCCACGCCCGTCAGCGTGCCGCCCGAGCCGACGCCCACCACCACGGCGTCGACGTCGCCGTCCATCTGCTCGAGGATCTCCGGACCTGTGCCGGTCTCGTGGGCCCGGGGATTGGCCGGGTTGGCGAACTGGTTGACGTAGATCGCGCCGGGGATCGACTGGGCCAGGATCTCGGCCATGTCCTGGTAGTATTCCGGATGGCCCTTGCCGACGTCGCTGCGGGTCAGGCGCACGTCCACGCCCATGGCCCGCAGGTGCAGGATCTTCTCGCGGGCCATCTTGTCGGGAACGACGAGGATCAGCTTGTAGCCCTTCAGCGTCGCCACCTGGGCCAGGCCAAGGCCGGTGTTGCCGGCGGTGGCCTCGACGATCGTCCCGCCCGGCTTCAGCGAGCCGTCGGCCTCGGCCGCCTCGATCATCGAGTGGGCCACGCGGTCCTTGATCGAGCCGCCGGGGTTCTGGTTCTCCAGCTTCAGGAACAGCCGGCAGGGACCGGTGTCGAGATTGCGCACCTCCAGCATCGGCGTGCGGCCGATCAGGTCGAGCGCGGAACCGGCGACCGGGGGAAGGGCGGATTTGGGGTCGTTCATGGCGCGACTCTGGGGCAGGGCGAAACGATCACCCTGTGTAACGCCCAAAACCCGAAACAGGAAACGTCGTTCTGAAAGCTTGGCTGTCAGGTCCCGGCCGCGGCCAGCCGGTCCATTCGCCACTCGCGGGCGAACTTCCTGCCGACGCCGACGTCCTCGAACACCACCTTGCGGCGCTCGGCGCCCAGCTCGGGGGTGTTGTGGATCATCACGAACGGGAAGCCGTTGCTGGCCAGGAAGTTCTGCACGAAGCGCGAGAAGCGCAGGGCTTCCTCGGCCGAGGCCAGGCAGATGTCGACGGCGATGTCGGCGGCTTTCATGGGCGCGCTCCTCAGAACTCGAGGTTTCCCGACCCTAACGCGCCAGTTCGCGTTTGCGAACCACCTTCGCAGTCGCAAAAAGAAACGGCCCCGGACGAATCCGGGGCCGCGCCTTGCGCCGCAATGATTTGCGGCGATCAAAAAATCGCTGGCTACAGGATGGACTGGCCCGTGCTCGCCCAGTCCTTTAGGAACTGCTCCAGGCCCTTGTCGGTCAGCGGGTGCTTGAACATGTCGCCGAACACCGCCGGCGGGATGGTGACGACGTCGGCGCCGGCGATGGCGGCTTCCTTGACGTGGTTGGTGTTGCGCACCGAGGCGGCCAGGATCTCGGTCTCGTAGCCGTAGTTGTCGTAGATGGCGCGGATGTCGCGGATCAGGTCCATGCCGTCGAAGCCGTAGTCGTCGAGGCGGCCGATGAACGGCGAGACGTAGGTCGCGCCGGCCTTGCCGGCCAGCAGGGCCTGGGCCGGCGAGAAGCACAGCGTGACGTTGGTCTTGACGCCTTCGTTGGCGAAGTGGCCGCAGGCGATCAGGCCGTCGCGGGTCAGCGGCAGCTTGATCACGACATTGGGGGCGATCTGGGCCAGCTTGGCGCCTTCGGCGATCATGGCGTCGGCGGTGGTGGCGGCGACTTCGGCGCTGATCGGGCCGGGGACCAGGTCGCAGATCTCGGCGATCACTTCGAGCATCGGACGGCCCGACTTGGCGATCAGGGTCGGGTTGGTGGTGACGCCGTCGATCAGGCCGGTCGCGGCGAAGTCGGCGATGACCTTGGTGTCGGTGCTGTCGAGGAAGATCTGCATGGCTCTGCGCGGGGCCTTGTTGTGGAGAATTTGCAGCGGGTTTAGCCCCTCGGGGGCCGCCGCGCCAGGATTTCAGATTTCGCCGTCCGCCAGTTGGCGCAGATAGCGGTGGTAGCCGGTCTTGGGGGTCTCGCCGGCCAGGGCGCGCAGCTGGTCGGCGTCGATGAAGCCCATCTGGAAGGCCACCTCCTCGACGCAGCCGATGCGGAAGCCCTGTCGCAGCTCGATGGCGCGCACGTATTCGGCGGCCTCCATCAGGGAGTCGTGGGTGCCGGTGTCGAACCAGGCGTAGCCGCGGCCCAGCCGTTCGACGGTCAGGTCGCCGGCGTCGAGATAGGCGCGGTTGACGTCGGTGATCTCCAGTTCGCCGCGAGCGGAGGGCTTCAGGCTCCTGGCGATGGCCGAGGCCTGGCCGTCGTAGAAGTAGAGGCCGGTCACGGCGTGGCGCGAGCGCGGCCTGGCCGGCTTTTCCTCGATGCTCAGCGCGCGGCCGTCGGGGCCGATCTCGACGACGCCATAGCGCTGCGGATCGACCACGCTGTAGCCGAACACGGTGGCGCCGGCCTGGCGTCCGGCGGCCTTCTGCAGGAGGTCGGCGAAGCCGGCGCCGAAGAAGATGTTGTCGCCCAGCACCACGGCGCTGTCGGCGCCGTCGAGGAAGTCCTCGCCGAGAATGAGCGCCTGGGCGATGCCGTCGGGAGACGGCTGGGGCTTGTACTCGATACGCAGGCCCAGCTGCGAGCCGTCGCCCAGCAGGCGCCGGAACGCGGTCTCGTCATGGGGGTTGGTGACGATCAGGATCTCGCGCACCCCGGCCAGCATCAGGGTGGTCAGCGAGTAGTAGATCATCGGCTTGTCGTAGACCGGCAGCAGCTGCTTGCTGACGGCCAGGGTCAGGGGCGCCAGCCGGCTGCCAGAGCCGCCGGCGAGAATGATCCCACGCCTCATGTGTCCAGTCCTTCGGCGATGATTTGGTCGGCGGCGCGCGCCACGGCGCTCGTCCAGGGCTCGGCTTGCCAGCCGAAAACGGCGGAAACCCGGCTGTTGTCGAGCGCGCCATTGAGCGGCCGCGCGGCGGGCTCGGGAAAGTCGCGCTTGGCGATCGGCGACAGTCGCGCGCGGGTCCGCGGGTCGCGGGCCAGGGCGGCGGCGGCCAGGTCGTGACGCGAGGTCGCCCCGGCGTTGGTGAAGTGGAACAGGCCGAAGGCCGGATCGCCCGCGGCAGCGGCGGTCCAGCGCGGCGCCGCGCCCAGGATGAAGTCGGCCAGGGCCACGGCGTCGGTCGGGCAGCCGTACTGGTCGGCGACCACGCGCAGCTCGTCTCGGGCGCGTCCCAGCTCCAGCATGGTGCGGATGAAGTTGCGGCCGAAGCGCGAAAACACCCAGGAGACGCGCAGCACGACGCCCTTTTCCCAGGCCAGGACGGCGGTCTCGCCGTCGCGCTTGGTGGCGCCGTAGACCGACAGCGGGTTGGTCGCGTCATCCTCGCGATAGGCGCGGTCGAGGGTTCCGTCGAACACGCAGTCGGTCGACAGGTGGATCAGGGGCAGGCCGCGGGCGGCGCAGGCCCTGGCCATGGCGGCCGGCGCCAGGGCGTTGGCGGCGCGGGCCGCCTCGGGCTCGGCCTCGGCCTTGTCGACCAGGGTGAAGGCGGCGCAGTTGACCACGAGGTCGCAGTCGGCCCCCGCGATGGCCGCCTCGATCGCGGCTTCGTCGGCGAGATCCACGTCGTTGCGTGACAGCGGGACGAGAACGGCCCGGCCCGGCGCGGCGGCGATCATCGCCCGCGAAACCTGTCCGGTGGCGCCGAACTGCAGGATCCGGATCACGCGGACACGCCCAGTCGCTGGCCCGCGAAACCCTTGGCGCGCAGGGCGTCCCACCAGCCGTCGTTGTCGAGATACCAGCGCACGGTCCGCTCCAGGCCCTCCTCGACGGTCAGTGCCGGCGACCAGCCGAGATCGCGCTGCAGCTTGCCGGCGTCGATGGCGTAGCGACGGTCGTGGGCGGGGCGGTCGGTGACGTGGGTGATCAGGTCCTCGCGCGGGGTGTTGCCCGGGCGGATGCGGTCGAGCGCGGCGCAGATCGTGCGCACGAGGTCGATGTTGGCGCGCTCGGCGTCGCCGCCGATCAGGTAGGTCTCGCCAGGGGCGCCGGCTTCCAGCACCCGCAGCAGGGCGGCGGCGTGATCTTCCACGTGCAGCCAGTCGCGGACCTGGCGCCCGTCGCCGTAGACCGGGATGGGCCGGCCCGCCAGAGCGTTGAAGATCACCGTCGGGATCAGCTTTTCGGGATGCTGGCGCGGGCCATAGTTGTTCGAGCACGAGGTGACGATCACCGGCAGGCCGTAGGTGCGCCCCCAGGCCCGGGCCAGCAGGTCCGAGGCGGCCTTGCTGGACGAATAGGGCGAGGTCGGATCGATCGGCGAGCGCTCGTCGAACGGGGCGTCGTCCGGGCCGAGCGCGCCATAGACCTCGTCGGTCGAGACATGCACGAAGCGGAAGCGCGCGGCGCGGTCCTGGTCCATCCGGCCGTAGTGGGCGCGAGCGGCTTCGAGCAGCACGGCCGTACCCACGACGTTGGTCCGCACGAAGGCCAGCGGACCGTCGATCGAGCGGTCGACATGCGACTCCGCGGCCAGGTGCAGCACGGCGTCGGGGGCGTGGCGCTCGAAGATCGCCGCCATGGCCTGGGCGTCGGCGATGTCGGCCTGCTCGAACGCGTAGGCCGGGTGGGTCGCGACTTCCACCAGGTTGGCGAGGTCGCCGGCATAGGTCAGGGCGTCGACATTGACGACCGCGTGGCCGGCGGCCAGGGCGGCCCGGACGAGCGTCGAGCCGATGAAGCCGGCGCCGCCGGTGATCAGGAGTTTCAAGCCGGGCCTCCCGGGCCGGCCGGGAAGCGCCGGCCGAGCTTGGTTCTGAGAAAGTGCAGCAAGTCGCCGCCTGTGAACAGGAAGCCTTCGACGCCGGCCCGTCGGGCGGCCTCGACGTCGCTGTCGTTGTCGCCGACCAGCACGCACTCTTCCGGCGACAGGCCGGCCTCGGCCAGGCCGCGCAGGATCATCCCGGGGTTGGGCTTGCGGTCGGGATGGTCGTCGCAGCGATAGGCCTCGACCACGGCGTCCTTGTGGAACGGGCAGTGATAGAAGGCGGAGACCTGGCCGCCAAGGCGTTGCAGGTCGCCCTGCATGTGCGCGTGCAGGGCGAGGACCGCGTCCTCGCCGTAATAGCCGCGCGCGACGCCGGACTGGTTGGTGACCACGATGCTGCGGACGCCCGCCGCGGTCAGGGCCGCGATCGCTTCGCGGGCGCCGGGGACCCATTCCAGGTCGGCCGGATCGTGGACGTAGCCCCGGTCGACATTGAGGACTCCGTCGCGATCGAAGAAGACGGCCTTCAAGGGGTTGTGGTCATGCATCTTGTCTCGCCATTACGCGACGGCCCCGCCGGTCACAAGCCGAGGCTTGCGTAGCGGCGCCTGGGCGCTAGAAAACCGCTCGATCCTACTGGAGAACAGCATGACCGCTTCGGCCCGCATCGTCCGCCTTCGCGACCAGCTCAAGGCCTGGGCGCTGGACGACGCCTTCCCCCTGTGGTGGACCGTCGGCGCGGACCGCGAGAAGGGCGGCTTCTTCGAGAAGATCGCCCTGGACGGAACGCCGGTCGAAGCGCCCCGCCGCGCCCGCGTACAGCCGCGCCAGATCTATTCCTACGCCGCCGCGGGCGCGCTCGGCTGGGACGGGCCCTGGCGCGAGGCCCTGGCCCACGGCCTGGAATTCTATCTGGCGCGCTATCGTCGTCCGGACGGCTTCTTCCGCACGCTGGTGGCGTCGGACGGCTCGCCGCTGGACGACAAGGTCGACCTCTACGACCAGGCTTTCGGCCTGTTCGGCCTGGCCATGGCGAGCCAGGCGCTGCCCGAGCGCGAGGACCTGCCCCGCATCGCCGTCGAGCTGCGGGGCGCCCTGCAGGCGACGCTGAAGCATCCCGTGGCCGGTTTCGAGGAAAGCGTTCCGCGCACCCTGCCGCTGCTGTCCAATCCGCACATGCACCTCTTCGAGGCCAGCCTGGCCTGGATCGAGGCGGGCGGCGACGCCGGCTGGCGGGCGATGGCCGACGAGATCGCGGAACTGGCGCTGGCCAAGTTCATCGACCCCGCCAGCGGCGGCCTGCGCGAATACTATGACGGCGACTGGAACCCGGCCCCCGGCGTGGCCGGCCGCATCGTCGAGCCTGGCCACCAGTTCGAGTGGGCCTGGCTTCTGCTGCGCTGGAGCCAGCTGTCGGGGCGGGCCGACGCTCGCGCCGCGGCGTTGCGGATGATCGAGATCGGCAAGGGGCCGGGCGTGGATCCCGCGCGCGGGGTGGCCATCTTCGCCCTGCTCGACGACATGAGCGTGCACGACGACGTCGCCCGCCTGTGGGCGCAGACCGAATGGATCAAGGCCGGCGTGCTGGCCGCCCAGGTCACCGGCGACGACGCCTGGCTGGACGTGGCGGCCGACGGCGCCGAGGCCCTGCTCAAGTATCTCGACGTCGCCGTGCCGGGTCTCTGGCGAGACAAGCTCCAGGCCGACGGGACGTTCGTAGACGAGCCGGCGCCGGCCAGCTCGTTCTACCACATCGTCTGCGCGATCCTGGAGCTCGACAGGGTGATCAGCGCCAGACCGTGACGAGCGCGGTGCTGGCCTCGCCGGCGCGCACCATCACCGGCGAATGCAGGTCGGCGCGGGCGCCCTGAGCGTAGGTTTCGGTCTCTGCCTCGAGGGCTCCGTCCAGGACCTGGATGGAGCTGACCGGCAGGCTGGTCATCGCCCCGGCTTCAAAGCGCCACAAGGACACCTCGGCCTTGGCCGAACGGGTGACCGGCTGGCGCTCGATCCCGCCCGAGAAGGCGATGGCGTGACGGTGGGCGATATCGCGCCCACTGGCCTTCAGCACGTCGACGAGGGTCTTCACCGCCTGGGCGTCGTCGCGACGGCAGACCAGGACCGCGTCGCTCTCGGCGACGATCAGCAGGTCCTCGACGCCGATGGCGCCGACGAACGGTCCGTTCGAGCGCGCCAGCACGCCGCGGGTGTTGATCAGGTGGACGTCGCCGGTGGCGGTGTTGCCCGAAAGGTCCCGGATCGAGGCCTCCCAGATGGCGTCCCAGGCCCCGAGGTCGGACCAGGTGAAGGCGGCCGGCGCGACCGCCGCCTTGTCGGTACGCTCCATCACGGCGTAGTCGAGCGACTTCTTGGTCGTGGTGGCGAAGGCGCCGGCGTCGAGGTGCAGGGTGATGCCGTCGCGAGACCCCTTCTCGACGGCGTCGATGGCGCCGTTGCTGATCGCCGGCTCGTAGGTGTCGAGTTCCTCGAGCAGGGTCTTGGCCGCGAAGGCGAAATTGCCGCTGTTCCAGTAATAGCCCTCGGCGAGATAGCGCTTGGCCGTCTCGAGGTCGGGCTTCTCGACGAAGGCGTCGATCGACTTGACGCCGCTGGGCAGGGCTTCGCCCGGCTTGATGTAGCCGAAGCCGGTGGCGGGGCTGGTCGGCTGGACGCCGAAGGTCACGATCAGGCCGGTGCGGGCGGCGCTCACGGCCGTCAGGGCGGCCTCGCGGAACACGTCCACCTCGGCGATGTGGTGATCGGCCGCCAGCATCAGGACGACGCCGTCCGGCGTCTTGGCGCGGACATAGGCGGCGGCGGCGGCGATGGCGGGCGCGGAGTCGCGTGCCTCGGGCTCGATGATCACCACCAGGTTGGCGCCGATCTCGCGGGCCTGGCGCTCGACCAGCTCGGCCATGTGGCGGCCCGTCACCACCACGATCTCGTGGGCGCCGGGCAGGTCCATCACCCGAAGGATGGTCTCCTGGAAGCTCGAGCGATCACCGATAAGCTTGAGGAACTGCTTGGGACGATCCGACCTCGACGACGGCCAGAGTCGAGTGCCCGACCCACCACAGAGAATGACCGGATAAATGGCGTCGACCAAAGGATTCCCCCCACAAACTCGCACGCGGATACGTTGCGCGACCTATAGGACATTGCCTTTTCGGTCTACGCCCAAGTCTACCTCATCGGCGCCGCGGCCGAAACGCTAGGTGGCTGTATTGGCTGCGAGTTCGGCCAGCCAGGCGTCCGCGCTCGCGTCCGAGGGCATCCGCCAGTCGCCGCGCGGCGACAGGGCGCCGCCGGACGAGATCTTCGGCCCGTTCGGCACGGCCGAGCGCTTGAACTGGTTGGCGAAGAAGCGCTTGAGGAACAGCTCCAGCCACTTTCTGATCTCGGGCAGGTCGTAGGCGCGGCGGGCCGTCTGCGGCAGGCCGACCGGCCAGCCGCCCTTGGCCGCGTCGTGCCAGGCGCTCCAGGCCAGGAAGGCGATCTTCGACGGCGCCATGCCGTAGCGGCTCATATAGAAGAGGTTGAAGTCCTGCAGGGCGTAGGGCCCCACGAAGCTTTCGGTGGCCTGGGTCTGCTCGCCGGGCACCAGCTCGGGCGAGATCTCGGTGGCCAGGATGTCTTCCAGGAGGGCGGTGGTCGCCGCGTCGACGTCGCCCGAATGGGCCACGAAGCGGATCAGGTGCTGGATCAGCGTCTTGGCCGCCCCGCAATTGGGGTTGTAGTGGCTCATGTGGTCGCCGACGCCGTAGGTGCACCAGCCAAGCGCCAGCTCCGACAGGTCGCCGGTGCCCACGACCAGGCCGCCGTTGTGGTTGGCCAGGCGGAACAGGTAGTCGGTGCGCAGGCCCGCCTGCACGTTCTCGAAGGTCACGTCGTAGACCGGCTCGCCGCGCCCGAACGGGTGGTCGAGGTCCTTGAGCATCTGGGTCGCGGCGGGGCGGATGTCCAGCTCGGCGGCCGAGACGCCCATGGCCCGCATCAGGGCCCAGGCGTTGGACTTGGTGCGGTCGGAGGTGGCGAAGCCGGGCAGGGTGTAGGCCAGGATGTTGGCCCGCGGCAGGGAAAGCTGGTCCATGGCCTTGGCGGCCACCAGCAGGGCCTGGGTGGAGTCGAGGCCGCCGGAGATGCCGATCACCAGCTTCTTGAGGCCCGAGGCTTCCAGGCGGCGCGCCAGGCCCTGGACCTGGATGTTGTAGGCCTCGTAGCAGTTCTCGCGCAGCCTGGTCGGATCCGATGGCGTGAACGGGAAGCGTTCGACCGCCCGCGCCAGGGCCAGATCGCCGGCCGGCGGGACGAAGTCGAACGGAACGATCCGGAACGGGACCGCCGAAGGCGAGAGCATCATGGCGTCGCCGAAGCTGCCCACGCGCATGCGCTCCTGGCGCAGGCGCTCGACGTCGACGTCGGCGAAGGTCCAGGTCGGACCGGTCGAGAAGCGTTCGGTCTCGGCCAGCAGGGCGCCCATCTCGTGGATGTCGAGGTGGCCGTCCCAGGCGACGTCGGTGGAGCTCTCGCCCGCGCCGGCCGCCGAATAGACATAGGCGGCGATCGCCCGCGACGACTGGCTGGCGCACAGCAGGCGGCGGGTTTCGGACTTGCCGATGGTGATGTTGCTGGCCGACAGGTTCAGCAGGATCTCGGCCCCGGCCAGGGCCTGGGCGGTGCTGGGCGGGGTGGGCGTCCAGACGTCCTCGCAGATCTCGACGCCGACGGTGAAGCCGCTCGCGCGGAACAGGACGTCGGTCCCGAACGGAACCTGCTGGCCGGCCAGGGCCAGGGTCCTGCCGGTGACGCCGGCGCCGGGGGTGAACCAGCGGCGCTCGTAGAACTCGCGGTAGTTGGGCAGGAAGCTCTTTGGCGTGACGCCCAGCACGCGGCCGGCATGGATGGCCACGGCGGTGTTGTAGAGCCTGCCGCCGTCGCGCAGCGGCGCGCCGACCACGAACAGCGGGCTGAGCGTCTTGCTCTCCTCGGCCAGCGTGGCGATCGCCGCCTCGACGGCGTCCAGCAGCACGTCCTGCTGCAGCAGGTCGTCGATCGAGTAGCCGGTCAGGCCCAGTTCCGGGAACGCCATGACCGCCACGCCCTGGTCGTGGCCCTGGCGCACGAGGTCGAGCACGGCGCGCGCGTTGTGGGCCGGATCGACCAGCTTGACCTTCGGAACGGCGGCGGCGACCCGGACGAAGCCGTGGCGATAGGGGGAGAAGAACGACGGGCTATCCACGCGGTCGACCTTTCGAGGTTATGCTGAAAATGAGCATAAGTCTGCGTCCAGCTATATCCGGTCCGCGCGCCGTTGCATAGCGGCCTCAGCAGGCGGGCTATGTGCCCCGGTTGCTTGACCCTGGGGGCCTCGCATGTCACGTGCGGGCCGCGCAGGCGCCCCCCGCCGTCCACAGACATAAAAGCCGAAGAGCCAGAGCCCCATGCCCGTCTCGCCGATCAAGATGGCCGACGCCATCCGCGTCCTTTCGATGGAGGCCGTGCACAAGGCCAAGTCGGGTCACCAGGGCATGCCGATGGGCATGGCCGACGTGGCCACCGTGCTGTTCAGCAAGTTCATGAAGTTTGATGCGGCAAAGCCCGACTGGGCCGACCGCGACCGCTTCGTGCTGTCGGCCGGCCACGGCTCGATGCTGCTCTACTCCCTGCTTCACCTGACCGGCTACAAGGCCGTGACGATGAAGGAGATCGAGAACTTCCGTCAGTGGGGTTCGCTGACCCCCGGCCACCCCGAAGTGCACCACACCCCGGGCGTGGAGACCACGACCGGCCCGCTGGGCCAGGGCCTGGCCACCTCGGTCGGCATGGCGATGGCCGAGGCCCACCTCGCCGCCGTCTACGGCAAGGACCTCGTCGATCACCGCACCTGGGTGATCGCCGGCGACGGCTGCCTGATGGAAGGCGTCAGCCATGAGGCCATCAGCCTGGCCGGCCGCCTGAAGCTGTCCAAGCTGACGGTGCTCTTCGACGACAACAACACCACGATCGACGGCGTGGCCACGATCTCCGAGACCGGCGACCAGGTGGCGCGCTTCAAGGCCGCCGGATGGGCCGTGAAGGTCGTCGACGGCCACGACCACGGCAAGATCGCCGCCGCCCTGCGCTGGGCGACCAAGCAGGACCGTCCGACCATGATCGCGTGCAAGACGCTGATCTCGAAGGGCGCCGGTCCCAAGGAAGGCGACCCCCACAGCCACGGCTACACCCTGTTCGACAGCGAGATCGTCGCCGCCCGCGCCGCCATGGGCTGGGACGCCGCGCCGTTCACCGTGCCGGACGACATCGCCAAGGCCTGGAAGAGCGTCGGCCGCCGCGGCGCCCGTGTCCGCAAGGGCTGGGAAGCCGCCGTCGCCGCCTCGGACAAGGGCGCGGAGTTCACCCGCGCGGTGGTCAAGGGCCAGCTGCCGGCAGGCGCCTTCGAGAAGCTCGAGGCCCATATCGCCGCCGCCGTCGAGAACAAGCCGGTCAACGCCACCCGCGTCCACTCGGGCTCGGCCCTGGACCAGCTGATCCCGGCCATCCCGGAAATGATCGGCGGCTCGGCCGACCTGACCGGCTCGAACAACACCCTGGTCAAGGGCATGGGCGCCTATGACACGCCCGACTACGCCGGCCGCTACGTCCACTACGGCGTGCGCGAGTTCGGCATGGCCGCGGCCATGAACGGCATGGCGCTGCATGGCGGCGTGATCCCGTACTCGGGCACCTTCCTGGCCTTCGCCGACTACAGCCGCGCGGCCATCCGCCTGGGCGCGCTGATGCAGGCCAAGGTCATCCACGTGATGACCCACGACTCCATCGGCCTGGGCGAGGATGGCCCGACCCACCAGCCGGTCGAGCACGTGGCCAGCTTGCGCGCCATTCCCAACCTGCTGGTCTTCCGTCCTGCCGACGCGGTGGAGGCCGCCGAGGCCTGGCAGGTGGCCCTGCAGCAGAACACCACCCCGTCGGTGATGTGCCTGTCGCGCCAGAAGACCCCGCACGTGCGCACCTTCGCCGGCGAGAACCAGGTCGCCAAGGGCGCCTACGAGCTGCTGGCCGCGCAAGGCGGTGAAGCGGCCGTGACGATCTTCGCCACCGGCACCGAGGTCGGCCTGGCCGTGGCCGCCCGCGAAGTGCTGCAATCGCAGGGCAAGCCGACCCGCGTGGTCTCGGTTCCCTGCTGGGAGCTGTTCGACCAGCAGCCGGCGGCCTACCGCAAGGCCGTGATCGGCTCGGCGCCGGTGCGCGTGGCCGTCGAGGCCGGCATCCGCCAGGGCTGGGAACGCTTCATCGGCGAGGACGGCAAGTTCGTCGGCATGACGGGCTTCGGCGCCAGCGCCCCGTTCGAGCGTCTCTATAAAGAGTTCGGCATCACCACCGAGGCGGTGGTGGAAGCGGCCGCGGGCTGATTGCGGCCCCCCTCGGCGCGGTGCGCCGAGGGGGGCTTGCGGTTCAGAGGTCGGCGATTTCCGGGCGGCGGCTCGGGTGGACCAGGAGCAGGTCCGTGAGCTTGCCCGTCTCGTAGCTGGCCGGCTGCAACGTCTCGGGGTTCAGCGGCTCGAAACCGAGGTCGCTGATGGCGTCGAACAGGTCGTTGTGGTCTTCCATGGTCGGAAACAGGTCGTACCATTCCACGAACAGGAAGGGCTTGTACTCGACGATCAGGTCCTTGGAGGCCCGCAGGATCTCCTTGTCGTAGCCCTCGCAATCGGTCTTGACGAACGACAGCGTGGCGAGCTCGGCGTCGCTGTAGGTGCGCTTCAGCAGCGTATCCAGGCGGATGCCCTCAACTGTGGTGCGGACCTGGGCAAGGCCTTGCATCTGGGCTTGCAGGGCCTCGGAGAAGTTGGGATCGATCAGGCCGCCGTTGCAGTTCTGGTTGCCGTTGTCGACCAGCTCGACCACTTCGCCGTCCTTCTTGGTGACGGCGTAGCGCGACAGGGTGAACTCGGCCCAGGACGTGTTCAGCGAGGTGTTGACCTCCAGGACGGGGTAGACGTCGCGGTTGGGCTCCACGGCCAGCACCTTGCCCGGCTTGCCTGTCGCGTGGTCGTAGCTGAAGACGCCGATCGGTACGGTCGTGTCGCCGCTGTGGGCGCCGACGTCGACGCACAGCGAGCCCGGCTTGATCAGGCGATCCCAGTGGTAGGTCTGCGAATAGCGTCGCAGCAGTTCGCTGATCGGGGGTTCGTTGACCAGCGGATGGTTCCAGTCGCAGAAGGAGACCTCGCGGCCCTTCCAGTCGACGGTCTGCCGAGGTTTCACATAGCTCATGTCCAGGCCCTCTTCGGACGTCGGCAAATCGTGCATCACTGTTCCCTGGCTGAGACGCTCGCGCCCATGTTCCCGCTGTAGCCGAACCAGAATGCGACCGAAAGTATCAAAGCTCGGCGTCGATCCAAGCCGCGGCCTGTTTGAAGTTTTCCGGCGCTCCCTGTGTTTAACGGCTCTGGACGCTCGTCTCCGAATGTGGTGGAAGCGGGCTACGTGATCGTCCTCACGTTGCTTGTCGAGAAGCGGAAGCTGTAATTGTCGCGCGCGGTTATGCGCGCGACGAAGAAGCCCCAATCGGAACCGGCTGGGTCAGGATGGGCGCCCAGCCGCCGCATCACGTGGGGCGATGTGGGGCGCGTGGCTTTTCCACACGAGCGGTCCGCGCGTCCGCGAGTTTTGAGATTTTACGGGGAACGGCCGAGATGGCGGATTTGTCTGGAAAGCGGGTTTGGGTCTCCGGACATCGCGGCATGGTCGGTTCGGCGCTCGTTCGCCGCCTCGCCAGCGAGAATTGTGAAGTCCTCGTCGCCGACCGGGCGACGCTCGATCTGCGTGACTCCGGCGCCGTCCGGCGGTGGGTGCAGGAAAACCGCCCGGACGTGGCCCTGGTGTCCGCCGCCAAGGTGGGGGGCATCCTCGCCAACGACAGCTATCCGGCCGACTTCATCTACGACAATCTGGCGATCTCCACGAACATCATCCATTCGTGCTTCGAGGGCGGCGTCGAAAAGCTGCTCTATCTGGGCTCGTCGTGCATCTATCCGCGCCTGGCGCCGCAACCGATCCCGGAGAGCGCGCTGCTGACGGGCCCCCTGGAGCCGACGAACGAGTGGTACGCGATCGCCAAGATCGCCGGCATCAAGCTTTGCCAGGCCTATCGCAAGCAGCACGGCGCCGACTACATCTCGGCCATGCCGACCAATCTCTATGGTCCCGGCGACAACTACGATCTGAACTCCAGCCACGTCATGCCGGCCCTGATCCGCAAGATGTACGAGGCCAAGCGTTCGGGCGCGAGCAGCGTGGAAGTCTGGGGGTCGGGCAAGCCGCTGCGCGAGTTCATGTATGTCGACGACCTGGCCGACGCCTGCATCTTCCTGACCAAGTCCTATTCCGGCTACGAGCACGTCAACGTCGGCTCGGGCCAGGAGATCTCGATCGGAGAGCTCGCCCTGCTGGTGGCCAAGGTCGTGGGCTTCGAGGGCGAGATCCGCCAGGACGCCTCCAAGCCGGACGGCACGCCGCGCAAGCTGCTCGACACCAGCAAGCTGCAAGGGCTGGGCTGGACCGCCAAGCACGGCCTCGAAGAGGGCATCGCCCTTGCCTTCGAAGCCTTCCTTTCCGAAAGCGCGGCCAAGGCCGCCTGAGGGCGCGCCGATCCACGCTGCACAATTCGATTCCGGTCGGGTGATCCTATGGAAGATATGCTGACGGCTGGCCGTGTCGGTCGCAAAGCGTTGGTCTGCGACCCTGTCTGCGTGCTGCCCTATGGCCACGCGATGCCGGCGCTGAACCACTATCGACGCCTGCTGCTGCCGCGCTTCGAGGACGTCAGGTGCCTGGCTTCGAAGAGCTTCTCGCCGACGCTGGCGGCCGAGAACGACTTCGAGCAGGCCTTCACCTTCCTGTACAACAAGTACATCCCGGTGATGGGCGAGGCTCGCTTCAACGAGATGGTGAAGGCCCATCCGGCCTTTTCCGACGCCTTCGCCGATCCCTACGAGCGCGTCGCCACGGCCGACGCCGTCGAGATCCTCGGCCGCCACGAGATCGCGTCCGAGGACACGATCTTCATGCCCGGCGCCGACTTCTACGGCATCATCGGCTTCCTCAACGCCTGCGCGGCCCGGCCGGCGGCGCAGCGTCCCAAGATCTTCATCCGCCTGATCGGCGTGCTCGAGGCGGCGACGCCCTTCTACGACGACCCGATGGGCGAGCTTTGCCGTCGCATCCGCGCGGCCAGCGCCGCGGGCGTGCGCCTCTATCTTTCGGCCGAGACGCCCGCCTATGCGGACTACGTCAACGAGCAGACCGGCCTGATCACCTACCTCACGCCCTATCCGGAGACGTCGGAGCGGCTGCCGCTGCCTGAAACCGACGATTTCAACGTGCTGTGCGCGGGCTCGGCGCGCCTGGACAAGGGTTTCCACCACCTGCTCGAGATCATGCAGGGGGTCCATGCCAATCCGCCGCGTCGCAAGGTGCTGCTGACGACCCAGACCCTGCCGGTCAAGGGCAGCGAAGCCTGGGACAGCTATACGTCCCAGCTCTACGCGACGTCGGGCGTGACCCTGCTGGAGCCGGTGATCTCCTCGGAGCTGATGCACGATCTCTACCGGGCCTGCGACATCGTCCTGCTGCCCTATGCCCAGGACGTGTACCGCATGCGCGGCTCGGCCGTGATGATGGAGGCGGCCGGCGCCGGGCGCCTGTGCCTGACGCTGCGCGGCACGGCCTTCTCTCGCCAGGTCGAGTATTATGGGCTCGGAGAGGTCGTCGACACGATCCAGGACATCCCCGACGCTATCCGCAAGATGGCCGCGATGCCGCGTGACAGGATGCAGGGCCGCATCGATCAGGCCCGCGCCCGGTTCTTCCTGGATATCAACGCGGCCTACGCCCACTGGCTCAGCCTGTGAGACCGAACATGAACAAGAAGATCGCCAAGAAGCGGTTGGTGTACGTCGGGCACCACTTCCACCTGAAGACCCGCTCGACCCAGTTCCTGGTCGAGGCGCTGAGCACCCGGTTCTCGGTCACCACGGTCGCGGTCGACCCGGAGAACCTGGCCGCGTCGAACCTGGGTTTCACGCGTGCGGAATGCGACATCGTGGTCGTCCTCCAGCTCGACTTCCTGGCGCCGATCTTCATCGCCCGGGGCATTCCCACGGTCGTCGTCCCGATGTTCGACGGCTCCGAGCACATGCCCGAGCTGCATTGGCAGTTCTCGCAGCAGGCCCGGTTCGTCTCGTTCTCGCGCCACCTGCACGTCAAGATCCAGCGGGCCGGCGGCCAGTCGCTGCTGGTCAAGTACTTCCCCGAGCCCGAGGCCCATGTCAGCGCCCGGAAGTACCGTGAACTCTCCGGCTTCTTCTGGGAGCGCCGTCCCGACAGCGGCGTCGACGCCAGCTTCATCGCCAAGCTGGTCGGTTCGCAGCTCGACCGCCTGCACGTCCACCAGGCCCGCGATCTGCCCCTGCCCCCCGGGCCGAACGTGAAGACCCTGTTCGGCGACACCGAGGTGACGACGTCCACCTGGTTCGAGAACCGTTCCGACCTCTCCGAACTGATGGCGCGGTCGAACATCTATTTCGCGCCCCGCCTCAGCGAAGGCATCGGCATGGGCTTCCTCGAAGCCATGGCGCAGGGCATGGCCGTGATCGCTCACGACGCCAGCACCCACAACGAGTACATCGCCAACTGGTCCAGCGGGGTGCTCTACTCCCTGCACGGCACCCGCGAACTGGTTCTCAGCACCCAGAAGGTGGCCGAGATGGGCGAAGCCGCTCGCCAGTGCATCGCCGAGGGGCGTCCGGTCTGGCTTCGACAGATCGACCAGATGCTGGACTGGATCGACGGCTGTCCCGAACCCGACGTCGGCGACCTTCCCGCCGACTTCCTCGATACCGAGATTTCTCGCGCCTACACGGCGGGCTTCGGCGCCTACCGGCGCTTCCTGCGTCGCAACATCCACCTGCTCAAGGCCCTGGCGCCGAAGATGGAAACCGTCGCTAGCGGCAAGGGCAGCGTCATCGACGACAGCCCGGCCCTGATGCCGGCGTTGCGCGAAAGCACCATCGGCTTCGGCTCGGCCGACGCCCGCCAGTACATGGCCAAGGGCTGGTCGCATGACGAGCCCGGCTTCGTGTGGGTCGACGGCCCCTATGCGACCTTGAACTTCTCGGCGGTCGGCGACCTGGCCGCGGCGCGCAGCCTGACGATCCGCTGCCACGCTCCGCCGCTGCCGCACCCGCAGCGCCTGGCGATCGTGGTCAACGGCGCCTTTGCCGATGCGATCGAGGTGGGAGCGGACTCGACGGAGCACACCATCGCCCTGCCGGAAGCCGGTCTGGGCGCCCTGACCGAGATCGCGCTGTTCGCCGAGCAGACCTGCAAGCTGCCGGGCGAGGCGCGGCGGTTGAGCGTCGCTGTCAGCTCGATCTCGTTCCACTAGGGCGCTCGGGCGATGGACGAACGCGTCGTCGATGTGAAGCCCCTCTACGAGGGCTGGTCGTCGATGAGCCTCGTCGGCATGCGCCTGTCGTCGGGCGCGGTCGTGCCGCGCCATGTCGAGCACCACGGCCTCAGCGTCGGCGTGCTGCCGTTCGATCCGGTCCGGCGTTGCGCGACCCTGGTGCGCATGGCGCGGGCGCCGGTGCTCCTCGCGGGCCTGGAAGACGTCGTCGAGGTTCCCGCCGGCAAGATGGAGGGCGACGACCCGCAGGACACCGCGCGCCAGGAGGCGCTCGAGGAGGCCGGCCTGCGCCTGGGCGCGCTGGATCGCGTCGCGGAGTTCTGGAGCATGCCGGCCATCTCGTCGGAGCGCATCACGCTTTACCTGGCCGAGTACCGCGACACGGACCGCGTCGCGACGGGAGGCGGGCTGGAAGAAGAGGGCGAGGAGATCGAGGTCTTCGAGATGGGTCTCGACGCCCTATGGACGCTCGTCGCCCAAGGCGACAAGGTCGACATGAAGACAGCCGTGCTGGTCTACGCCTTGAGGCAGCGGCGGCCCGAGCTTTTTCCCTGACGTCTTATCGCCCATAGTCGCGGCCCTCTTTCCTTCCGTCGTTTCAAGGTTCCTGCGTGCCCCACAGTGTTCTTCTGCACCTGAGCAACATCAAGCGAGTGCGGGCAGGCTCCAGGGAGGCCATGCCGGAGGAATTCCGTCTGCGGGCCGAGCATGTCGACGCGGTGCTGGCGGAGGGCAGGGACCCGGTCGCGCACATCCAGACGATCTTCGGCGCGCGAATGGAAGTCGACCTGCGCGAGGAGGTCTCGCGCAGCCTCTACGTCTACGGATCTTTCGAGGACGACCTTGTCGCCTCCTTCTCGCGCATGCTGCGCCCCGGGGCGGTGTTCGTCGACATCGGCGCCCACTACGGCTTCTTTTCGCTCTGGGCGGCGACGCTCGTCGGGGCCGAGGGGGCGGTGATCTCTTTCGAGCCCACGCCTGACACGGCCGATCGCCTGCGGCGCAACCTGGCTCCGTTCGAGACCGCGACGGTCAACGCCGCGGCGGTGTGGGACGCTGACGAGACGCTCTCGTTCAACACCTTCGACGTGTCGTGGTCGGCGTTCAATTCCTACACCTCGATCCGCGCGCCGGACGACATGGACACGCCGGCGCCGGTGGTGGTGCAAGTCCCGGCCTTGAGCCTGGACAGCTATTTCGCCGGGGCCGAACGCGGCCCTGACGTCATCAAGATCGACGCCGAGAGCGCCGAACTGAACGTGCTTCGGGGCGCCGAGGCGGTGCTGGCGGCCTACCGGCCGATCGTCACCATCGAGGTCGGCGACTATCCTCACCTCGTTGAGGCCGGCGTGCCCAACAGCTGCGAGATCCTCGGCTGGATACAGGATCGCGACTACGTCCTGCTCGAGCCCGGGCTGGAGGAGGACACGCCGCACGTCCTGCGAGGCCCGCTGGAGTACGGCTACCAGAACATCGTCTGCGTGCCCGCTGAGAGACTGGCGAGCCTGACGACGTGATTTGTCGCCGCATCGCCATGGTCCGTGATCGTACTCGTGGATCCAAGCAGGTCTCTCTATGGTGTAGTCATGGTTGAACCGTCGATCGTTCTGGATAGCTCGGATGTTCCGGTCGGAAAGGTTCTCGCGGACTCCCTGCGCCTGGTGATCCAGAGCGACTGCGTCGGTTCGGCGCTGATCCGCTTCACCATGGCCACGCGGCATTTTTCCAGCCAGCTGCCCTACAACGAGCGGATTTCGCACCGCCTGAACCTGGAATGGCTGGTCATCTCCGAGGACGCGGGCGAGGTCCTGGGCGTAATCAGCCAGAGCGACCACAGCTATCGGCATCCCGAGATCGTGCTCAGTCTGCCGCGCGACAGGACCCTGGTCCTCATTCCCAGCGCGCCGTACCTGTGTGACGCGGCTCTCGCCGTCGAGGCGGTGGCCATCCCGCTGGGCCTGGGCGAGCCGCGCTACCGCTACGAGGTCGAGGTCGGCGCGGCGGCGGACGCGGGCGTCATCGGCGGCCAGTGGTCCTATCGCGAAGGGCACCTGCCGTTCCAGCACTGGTTCCACAACAAGGCCTTCCGCTGGGGCTTCGACGGGGCGACCCTGCGGCTGCCGGCGGTCCCGGGCGCGGCGATGTGGGTCGCCGTCAACGCCCTGTGCCGAACCGAGATCGAGGTGTGGGCCGGTGACGTCCACCTGACGACCTTGGGCAAGATATCGGGGTCGGACCGCTGGCATGACGAGGCCTACGGCTTCGTGGTGCCCGCCGAGGTCGTCGTGGACGACGAGGTCGAACTGGCCTTCCGCTTCGCCAAGAGCCGGACGGTCCTGATCGACTTCAACCTTCGGCAGGACGTCCTGGCGATGTCGCGCGTCATTGTCGACGTTTTCGAGAAGGACTGCTCGGCCTTGCCCGAGCGGCTGGCGAGCCGCCTGTGGCGCGACCCTGTCGGCGCGACGCCGTCGTTGGGCGACGACCTGACGGATCCGGACGGCGACCATGGCCAGGCCCAGGCCGCGCTGTTGGCGGCGCCGATCGAGTTCAGCCTGGTCGGTCGATACTTCGCGCCGCACTCGCATTTCTGGACCACGATGCGCGGCGTGATCGCTGGCTTCCAGGCCAACGGCGTGACCATGAGCCTGCTTCCGGCGAACGCCCCGGCGGACGTGCTGGCCCGGTTCGAAAGCTGCGTCGTCGGGCCGATCCGCTTCGATCAGGCCTTGGGCGAACGACTCCGAGGTGACCCCAGCCTCCACGCCGCTGTCGTGGCGCCGACCACCGGGTCGCTGGCGGCCCTTGGGTTCGCGATGGACGAGGGTCTGCTGTCCGCCTTCGGATACCGTGAACTGTTCGATGTCGCGCTGCCGGACGGCGGCAAGGGCAACTTCTGGGAGCTGGCGCTGGTGCGGCCGGGCTTCTGGTCCGAAGAGAGGCTCGGCTGGGGCGGTACGACGCTGATCGGCCGCGCCGTCGACACGCCCTGGACGCTGCTGGCGTCCGCCAGCGCGGAAGACTGGATGGAGATGGGCGACCCGGCTTCGCGCGCGGCGCTCGACGTGTTTGTCGGCGCGGCGAGCACGCCCCGGGCTGTCACGGCGGGCGGCCGTCCTTGCGGGCTGCTGGTCCACGACGGCGCGCTGGTGCTGGTTGCGGCCGAGGCGCGGACGGCTCTTCGCGCCAGCGGCGGCGGCATCGCCAGGGGGTGGCCGGACATCGAGATAGACGCCGAGCTGTTCGACGAGCAGCGCCTGCCGGTTCTTCTGCACGGACGCGCCTTGCCCGCCTCGGGCGTGGTCGCGGAGGCCCTGCGCCAGGTCCGCGACCAGGTGGCGCGCGCGACCTTGACCTCCGGCCGTCACCTGCGGTTTCCGCTCCAGGCGCCGGAGGCTCCATGAAGATCAACATCCTGATCGACAACCACCTGCCGGTGGCCATCGAGAACTACGGCTTGGCGGAGCTCGACGTCGAGGCCATCCGCGGCTTCCTGCGGGAGATCGCGCCGGCGCGCCTGACGGCCTTCGCCTACGGCCATGACGGATGGGCGCAATATCCTTCGGCGCTCAACGCCGCGCCCCCCGGCATGCCCATGGACCTGCTGGGGCTGTGGAAGTCCCTCGCCGCCGAGATCGACGCCCAGTTCGCCATCTATGTCAGCACCTTGCGCAACGACCTGCTGCTCCAGGCCGAGCCCTACTGGCAGCGGTTCGCGCTGGATGGATCGGGCTCGTATCGCATCGATCATACCTCGCCCTACTGGGAAGCCTGGCTGAAGCCCGTGCTCGAGGAACTGATCTCGACCTATGAACCGACCGGCTTCTTCTTCGACGGCGACTACTGGACCGTCGGGGAGAGTCTGGGGGGCTATCGGGGCGAAGCGGCGCGCGAGGTGTTTCCGGAACTGGGCGAGGATCCGCTGCCGGCCATGACGGCGGAGCAGCATCGCCGCCTGACCGTGGTCACCTACGAGCAGTACTTGGCCAAGCTGGCGGCCTTTCTGGCGCCGCGGGCCCCGGCCAGTTCGGTCAACCTGGCCTTCACCTTCCGCCATCCGGCGGTAAGGCCCGCGGGCCTGGACCTGATCACGAGCGACTTGCCGCCCTTCTTCGCCGCTCTCGACTGCTGGCTGGAGACCGCTGTCACGTCGGCCAAGGACGCCGAGCGCGAAGTCGTGGTTCCACTCTTCGTCGAGCCGGAAGGCGGCGGGCGCAAGCTGGTCAAACCCCTGCCTCAGCTCATTCACGAGGTCGCGCCGATCCTGGCCATGGGGGAGTCGCTGCACTTCTACTTCCCCCTGTCGGTGACGGGGCGCTTCGACGTCAGCTATGCGCCGCTCATCACCCGCCTGCGGGACGAGGTCCGGACGGTCGCGCCGCATTACGAAGACGCAGACTTCCTCTTCGCGCCGGATGTCTTCTGCCTGTCCGACAGCGAGCGGATCTGCGAGAGCCAGGACTTGGTGGCGCTCCGCGGCTCGGCGATGCTGGCCTCGCTGGCGGGGCTGAACTTCTGCATCGCCCCGACCAGCAGGTGCCTGGAGAGCCTGCCGGAGATGCGGCTTCTGATCGTTCCGCTCGAGCTTTCGCCATCGGCGGCGGCGTGCGTGGAGCAGGCCCGCGAGCGAGGCGTGCGGGTGCTCCAGCGAGATGACGCCGCGGCCAATATGAGAGTGACGCGCGCCGAGATAGACGCCCTGAAGGCCGCATATGTCGAGACGCCCGCAAACTGGTGGGCCGACTTCGACCTGGTTCGCCCGTTGAGCGCCTTCGTTCGCATATTCCGGAAGGAAAACGGCGACTGGCGGATCTTCGTCTACAATGGGTGCGAGATCGGGTCTCCGCTGGGACGGCGCGTGCTGAACGAGGGCGCGGGGTATGCCGGCCGGGTGAGCCTGACGGCGCCGGCGGGCGCCACCGTGAGCTTCGTCGAGGGCTACGTCACCGATCTGCAGATCGACGGCCCGTCGGTTTCGTTCGGGCTGGACGGCGCTTTCGCGATCATCGAAGGAAAGCTGGACGCTTCCCGAGCCCAAGACGCCGCCTAGGCGTCGGTTTCATCTTCACCCTTGTCATGACGAGTCCGACCCTGATGAGCGAACCAACCATCGTCTTCATCCAGCGCGGCTTCCCGCCGTTCCTGAAGTACTGCGTCGCCCAGGCGCAGGCGTGCGGCTACCGCACGATCGTCCTCGGGGACGAGGAGGTGGGCGCTGCGGTCGACTGCGAATTCTACAACATTGCCGACTACTTCGCCGACGCCAGCCGCTTCGCCGAGCGCTACATCCACATTGGCTCGAACAGTTACGACTACGAGCTGTTCTGCTTCCAGCGCTGGTACGCGCTGCGCGAGCTGGCCCGCCAGATCGGCGGGGAAATCTACTACGTCGATTCCGACGTGCTGGTTTTCCCGGGTTTGGACTACGCCAAGCATCTGATTGGCGGTAAAAAGCTGTTCAACGTGCCGTGGATAAACTACTTCCGCAGTCACGAAGAGATTTCGTTCTACATCGACTTCGTCGATAGCTGCTATGAGTCGGAAGAGAAGATCCGGTCCATCTCCGAAAAGTATCTGTATCACGGCATCGCGCAGATGTCCGACATGTACCTGTTCTACGAGATCGGCAGTCAGTATCCGGACCAAGTCGTCAACTTCAAGGACTTCGGTCACTACCTCGGGTTCGACAACTGCGTGCGCGACATGGTGGGTTACCAAACCCGCCATCACCACAAGATCGTCAACTTCCGGGATGGGCTGCCCTACTGCCCGCGGGACGTCGGAGGGGAGACCCGGTTCTTCTCGCTTCACTTCCAGGGCATGAGCAAGCCGCTGATGCAGTTGCTGCATACGATCAGCGACCCCAAGGCGCTGGAGCGCCTCGACGATCTGACCTTCTGGTTCGATCTGCCCGGACACAGCGCGGCGCCGGGCTACGACGTCGTCAAGGCGGCTTTCGACGAACTCTCGGCCGCCTCGCCCAGCGCCTAGAGCGCGCCAGGTTTGGATGGGGCCATCCAAACCTGGTCACCCAGCTCCAGGCGATGACGGCGTCTCGCCTGGCCGCGGGCCTCAGAACTCGAAGGTGGCGAGCTGGCAGGCGGTCTTGTCGCCGTCCTGCAGGACCCAGGCCTGGATCTTGCCCTTGAGCAGCGGGCTGGCCGCCGACCAGCCGGTGTCCGGCGCGGTGACCGCCGGCATGTTCTGCGGGACATCCGGGCGCGGCCGCCCGCCTTCGCCCGCCCCGACGATGCGCCCGGCCTCGTCGGTCAGCAGGATGTGGTCGCCGCGCTTCTTGGCCACGCCGTCCCAGCCCCAGCCTTCGAAGCCCACGCCGGGCTTTGCGCCTTCGTAGCGGACCCGGGCCACGTCGATATAGCCGTTGCAGGTCTCGCCGACGGTGAAGCGCTCTCGGATGGGCTTGCCGATCATCGACGCGCTCCACGCCGGGGGAGGCGGCAGGCTGTCGTTAGAGAGCGGCACGCTGGCCGGTTGCTCGCAGCCGGAGACCATGAAGCCGAACGCGGCTCCGACAAAGATCGTCCGAATTCTCATGGCGTCCTCCGTTGGCCGACTCGTCGCCATCGGCAAACTAGCGCGCCGCATTGCTTTCGCGAGCCGTTATCTTGGATCGTTCAGCGCGACGGCGACGAGGCCGCGCCGATCGCCGGGCGGGGCGGCGACAGGCCGGACTCGGAGATGTCCTGGGCCCGTTGACCATAGTTTGCCGCCCAGATCGCGGCGACCAGCAGGCACGCCGCGATGACCAGGATCACCCACCAGTGCGGATGGGAGGAGCGGAGGCGATTGAACTGCGATGACCACTGCATTGAGCTTCAACGCACGCCGGCGACGATGGCTGCGTCGCGGCGCGCCGAAGTTGGGTCCAGGTCAGGGTCAGACGATGATGAAGTCGCCGGCCGAAGGCGGGCTGTTGGGAGGGTTGATGATCCACTCCTTCACCTCGCCGGTGGCGGTGTTCAGCCACATGACGTCGTCGACGCCGTCATGGTTGAAATCGCCGACCGCGGCCACCGTCCAGCCCGCGGCCATCGAACCGGGATCGAACGAGCCCGCCCAGTTGCCGTCGCGGATGGTCCAGATGTCCATCTGGCCCGTGAACTGCTGGCGCCACAGGATGTCGTCGGTGCCGTCGCCGTTGAAGTCGCCAATGCCGGCGAACTGCCAGTCGGTGTTGTAGAAGCCCGGCGAGTAGGAACCGGCCCAGGCGCCGTTCTTCAGCAGCCACAGGTCGACCTGGCCGGTCTGCGGGTTGCGCCAGAAGATGTCGGCCGTGCCGTCGCCGTTGAGGTCGCCGATCCCCTGCACGCCCCATTCGAGGTTGTAGGAGCCCAGGGTGTAGGCGCCGGTCTGGACGCCGTTCTTCATCAGGACGGCCTGGGTGACGCCCGTCTGGCTATTGCGCCACAGGAAGTCGTCGCCGCCGTCGGCGTTGAAGTCGGCCGCGCCGAAAAGGGTCCATTCCGAGCCGGGCGCGATGATGGTCATGCTGCCCTGGTTGGGCACGCCGTCCTTGATGAAGCTGGCGAGGTAACCGCCGGCGTCGGTCCTCCAGACGACGTCGTCGACGCCGTCGCTGTTGAAGTCGCCCACCGCGACCACGCTGCTGGCGCCCGAGACGGTCAGGTTGAAGGCCCCGGCGTTGCGGCCGTCGCTCATCAGCCAGCCGGTGTAGGCGTTGCTGAACTTGTAGTCCCACAGCACGTCGATGGAGCCGTCGCCGTTGAAGTCGCCGGACAGGGCCGGCTTCCAGTCCGACAGCGCGCGGGCCGGGTCGTAGGAGCCCGTCCAGTTGCCGCTGCGCAGGCGCCAGGCGTCGGTCTGGCCCGTGGCGGCGTTGCGCCACAGCACGTCGGCGTTGCCGTCGCCGTCGTAGTCGCCAAGGCCGGCGACCTGCCAGGTGGTGTCGTAGAAGCCCGGGGAGAACGAGCCCGCCCATGCGCCGTTCTTCAGCAGCCAGCCGTCGACCTGGCCGGTCGTCGGATTGCGCCACAGCACGTCGCTGACGCCGTCATTGTTGAAGTCGGCGATGCCGGCCACGTTCCAGGCGGTGCTGTAGGCGCCCGGCACGAAGCTGCCGGTCTTGACGCCGCCGCTCATCAGCCAGGCCTCGACCTGGCCGGTGGCGGCGTTGCGCCACAGGATGTCGGCGTCGCCGTCGCCATTGAAGTCGCCCGAACCGACGACGTTCCAGTCCAAGCCCTTGTTGTCGCCCGGCGCGAAGTCGCCCGTGAAGCCGCCGTTGCGCATCATCCAGCCGGCCAGCTGGCCGGTGGCGGTGTTGCGCCACAGGATGTCGGCGTGGCCGTCTTCGTTGAAATCGGCGACCGCGGCCACGGCCCATTCGGTGCTCCGGACCCCGGGCGAGGCCAGGGACGTCAGCGTGGAGCCGTTCAGCGTCCGGATCTCCATCGCGCCGGTGGCCGTGTCGCGGAAGAGGATGTCGTCCTTGCCGTCGCCGTTGAAGTCGCCCAGGCCCGCGATCGCGCGCCCGGTCATGTCGGCCGGGGCCATGGAGTCGAACGCCTGGAACCCGTCGATGGTCCAGGCCTCGTACAGGCTCTTGCCGTTGCGCCAGATCACGTCCTGCAGGCCGTCGCCGTTGAGGTCCGCCGAGCCGGCGGTGCTCCACTCCGAGCCGTAGGAGATCGGGCGTATGCTGCCGATCGACAGCGTCGCTGGCGACGACACCGTGGTCATGCTGGCCCGGCCCAGCTGGGCGATGGCCACGGCGGCGCCCGCGCCCGAACCGTCGGCGTCCCAGTAGAGCGTGCGGTTGGAGGTGTCGTAGAAGAGCGTGCGGCCAGCGCCGGTGGCGGCCGAGCCGAGCTGGAAGGTGATGCCGGAATCGGCCAGGGTCGTTCCGGTCAGGGTTCCGAAATCGCCGCGGTCGAGGCCGATCTTGTCAACATTGACCACGAAGTCGGTGATGAAGTCCTTGCTGCCGGTCTGCAGCACGAAGGTGTCCGAGCCCAGGCCGCCGGTATAGGTGTCGCCCTGGGCGTTGCCCTTGAGGACGTTGTTCAGTTCGTTGCCGATCAGGATGTCGGCGCCGAAGCCGCCGATGGCGTTCTCGATCCACACGCCGGCGGCGATCGTCAGGCCGCCGTTCACCTTGCCCACGTAGGAGACGAAACCGCCGCCGCCCGGCGCGTTGAGCAGGGTCGCGGGGCGCAGGTCGATGACGGCCGCGTCGAGCGCGCTGGACGCCGATATCGTGTCCACGCCGCCTGTGTCCCAGATCGCCCGGTAATAGGCCGACGCCGTGATGTCCAGGATGGGAAGGGAATAGACGGTGTTGCCGGTGTTGGCCGCGACGGCGCCGTACTTGTCCTGCAGGGCCGCGATGTCGAGCGCCATCGGCCCGGCCTGGCCGCCGTAGCCGTAGGAGACGAACTTGCCGGCCGGGCCCGAGGGCCAGCCGTCGTTGTACGACATGATGGTGTAGACGCCCTGGTTCAGCCCGGCCGAACCGTAGGAGCCGAACTCGGACAGGACGCCTTCCATGACCTCCGACGAGCCGCCGGCGTCGTGCGGGTGAGCCAAGCCCAGGCCATGGCCGATTTCGTGCAGGATGGTGCTGTAGGCGATGCCGCCGATGTTGAGGCTTTCGGCGTTCCAGCTGGCCAGGGTCGACGAGAAGACGCCGATCGCCGGCGACGAGGGCGGGGTCGTCATCATGCCGGCCACGCCGTCGTCGAGGCCGGAATCCAGCACCATGACCATCGTGGCCTGGCTGCGGTCGGTGACGACGGTGAACCGGACGTTGGCCACGGCCGAAATCGCCGAGGTGACGTTCATCACCGAGCGGATTTCCTCGTTCGTCCAGGCGCGATCGGCGGAATAGCCGCCGAAGGTCTGGCCGGCGCCGGCGAAGTAGATCCGGACTTCCGACGTGTTGAGCTTCGTGCCCCAGTCGATGGTGTCGACAGGGTCCTGCGGACCGATCTGCTGGGCCGTCAGGGTGTAGCGGCCGGTTTCGTCCGAGAAGGCCCGGGCGGTGACGTAGTAGACGCCGGCCGTCGTCGGGGTGAAGCGAACCTCGGAGTTCAGGCCGTTCGGGCCGTCGTCGTTGGAGGCGACGATCTTGCCGCTGGCGTCGCGGATCTCGATGAAGGGGTCGCCGAGGCCGCCCGACGTCGCCGCGTTCAGCGCGAACACATAGCCCTGGCCGCCGTTCAGCGTGATCCGATGCCAGTCGGTGTCGCTGGCGAAGTCGATCTGGCTGCTGACGCTGCCGCCCACGGTGAGCACCGAGGTGGTGGAGGTGGTGTCGGGAATGTTGTCGGTCGGGGTCGCCGCGCTGACCGCCAACAGTGAGTAGCTGCCCGGACGCCCGTCGGCGGAGCCGGCCGAGACGTAGATGTAGCCCGAACTGGTCGCCGTGTAGCTGTAGCGGGAATCGAGCGAGGTCAGCGAGTCGTCGTTCTCGCCGATCAGCAGGCCGCTGCTGTCGTAGATGCGCAGGTAGGGGTCGGGCAGCGAGGTTCCCGCCGCGTTGCCGCTCATCGTGTAGCTGGAGAGCGCGATCGTGTAGGTCCGCCCCGCCTCGACCTGCAGGCGATACCAGTCGGTGTCGTTCGCCGAGTTGATCCAGCCGAAGGTGACGCTGCTCAAGGTGAACGTCGTCGACGCGTTGCCCGGCACCGTGTCGGCGCCCTGGGTCTGGGCGATTTCCAGGAGAGGAGAGCCCAGACGCGCGACTTCGGAAGAGACCACGACGTCGAGCTCGGGGCTCTGCGTTCGGTAAGAAATCACATCAACTTGCACGTTAACCGCCACAACAAGCGCTACCTTTCGGTTGAAGCTTGTTGTGGCGGGCGTTGCAAGGCCAATGCTGCGGAAAATTGCGAATTCCGCAGCCGGGTTTCCGGTATGTCACATCGACGTCAGGCGATGATGAAGTCCCCGGCCGAAGGGGCCGTGTTCGGCGGGGTGACGATCCACTCCTTCACCTCGCCGGTGGCGGCGTTCAGCCACATGATGTCGTCGACGCCGTCGTGGTTGAAGTCGCCGACCGAGGCCACCGTCCAGCCCGCCGGCATGGCGCCGGGATCGAACGAGCCCGCCCAGTTGCCGTCGCGCAGGGTCCAGATGTCCATCTGGCCGCTGAACTGCTGGCGCCACAGGATGTCGTCGGTGCCGTCGCCGTTGAAGTCGCCAATGCCGGCGAACTGCCAGTCGGTGTTGTAGAAGCCCGGCGAATAGGAGCCGGCCCAGGCGCCGTTCTTCAGCAGCCACAGGTCGACCTGGCCGGTCTGCGGGTTGCGCCACAGGACGTCCGCGGTGCCGTCGCCGTTGAAGTCGCCGACGCCCTGGACCTTCCAGTCGAGATTGTAGGCGCCCAGGGTGTACGAGCCGACCTGCTGGCCGTTCGAGATCAGGCTTGCCTGGGTGACGCCGGTCTTGGCGTTGCGCCAGAGCAGGTCGTCGGTGCCGTCGGCGTTGAAGTCGCCGGCGCCGAACAGGGTCCAGTCCGCGCCCGGCGAGGCCGGAGCGAAGGCGCCCGCATAGCCGCCGGACTTGATGTACCAGCCGTCGAGCGCGCTGTTCTCGGGGCTGCGCCAGATCAGGTCGTCGGTGCCGTCGCCGTTGAAGTCGCCCACGGCCGCCACTTCGAACGCGCCATGGCCGCCGGTGTTGAAGCTGCCCGACTGGGCGCCGTTGCGCATGTACCAGCCGTCGACCGCGCCCGTGTAGTTGTTGCGCCAGATCAGGTCCTGGGTGCCGTCGGCGTTGAAGTCGCCGGTGGCCGCCAGAGCCCAGTCCGAGCCGTGCGTGCGCGGGTCGGAAGAGCCCGTCCAGTTGCCGCTGCGGAGGCGCCAGGCGTCGATCTGGCCGCTGCTGGCGTTGCGCCACAGCACGTCGGCGTTGCCGTCGCCGTTGTAGTCGCCCAGGCCGGCGACTTCCCAGCTGGTGTTGTAGTTGCCCGGCGAGAACGAGCCGGCCCAGGCGCCGTTCTTGAGCAGCCAGCCGTCGACCTGGCCGGTCGTCGGATTGCGCCACAGCACGTCGCTGACGCCGTCATTGTTGAAGTCGGCGATGCCCTGGACTTCCCACGCGGTGCTGTACGCGCCGGGCACGAAGCTGCCGGTCTTGACGCCGTTGACCATCAGCCAGGCCTCGACCTGGCCCGTGGCCGTGTTGCGCCACAGGATGTCGGCGTTCTTGTCGCCGTTGAAGTCGCCCATGCCGACGACTTTCCAGTCCGTGCCCTTGTTGTCGCCCGGCGTGAAGCCGGTCGAGAAGCCGCCGTTGTTCAGCAGCCAGCCGTCCAGCTGGCCGGTGGAGGTGTTGCGCCACAGGATGTCGGCGCGGCCGTCGTTGTTGAAGTCGGCGGTTCCGGCGATCGTCCAGCCGGCGCCGTGGCTGCCCGGATTGGTCGAGCCGGCCCAGGCGCCGTTGTTGAGGAACCAGATGTCGGCGGTGTTGGTCGAGGCGTTCCACCACAGGATGTCGTCGACGCCGTCGCCGTTGTAGTCGGCCGCGCCGGCCACGTCCCAGCCGGCGCCGTGGCTGCCCGGCGTGGTCGAACGGCGCCACTCCATGCCGTTGATGATCCAGAGATCGGTCTCGCCGGTATTGGTGTTCAGCCACAGGGCGTCGTCGGTGCCGTCGTGGTTGAAGTCGCCGGTGGCGGCGACCTTCCAGCCGGTGCTGTGGGTGGTCGGCGCGCCGTTGCCGATCGACCGGGCGGTCATCGGGTTGCTCTCGGCCACCCGCAGCGTGGAGGCGCCGATGCGGGCGAACTGGACCGCCGCGCCGGCGCCGGAGCCGTCGGCGTCCCACGAAATCGCGCCGGTGGCGGCGTTGTAGAGAATGGTCGGGGCGGTGGTCGTCGCGCTGGCGCCGACCACGAACGCCACGCCGGCCGTGGCCAGAGAGCCCGAGGCGCCCAGGCCGAAACCCGCGCGATCCAGGGCGATCTTGTCCTGGCCGGCCACGAAGTCGAGGATGGCGTCGACCGCGCCGCCGCTGCGGTTGAAGCCGAAGGTGTCCGCGCCCGCGCCGCCGTACAGGGTGTCCTGGCCCTCGTAGCCGGTGATCACGTTGGCGCCGGCGTCGCCGCGCAGCACGTCGGCGAAGTCCGAGCCGGCGAGGTTCTCGATCGAATAGTAGAGGTCGCCGGCCGCGTCGCCGGTGTTGTGGGACAGGTTGGTGAAGTCGACATAGACGCCGGTCGTGGCGCGCCGGAAGCCGGCGGTGTCCGAGCCGGCCCCGCCGTCCAGGCTGTCGCCGCCGCCGCCGCCCTCGATCAGGTCGTTGCCGTTCTGGCCGAGCAGGGTGTCGTAGCCGCCCAGGCCGTAGAGGCGGTCGTCGCCGTCGCCGGCCTGGATCACGGTGCCGCTCGCCGACCCGGTCAGGTTGTCGCCGAACGCGCTGCCGATGATGCCCTCGATGCTGGCGTAGGTGTCGCCCGCGGCGTCGCCGGTGTTGCGGGTGGGGTCGCTGAGGTCGACGGTCACGGCCAGGGCGTCGGCCACCGTCACCTTGGCGTAGGACACCCAGTCGAAGCCCGCGCCGCCGTCCATGAAGTCGGCGCCGCCCATGCCCGACAGGATGTCGTCGCCGCCTTCGCCGTAGAGGAAGTCGTCGCCGGTCAGGCCCAGGATGTTGTTGCCGTTGTCGTCGCCGTACAGCCGGTCGCCGCCGAAGAACGAGCCGGCCAGGTCGCGGAAGTTGACATAGGTGTCGCCGGCGGCGTGGCCGGTGTTGATCGACGGATCCTTCAGCGAGACCGTCAGCCCCGTGGGCGAGGTCTCGTAGTCGAGATAGTTGCCGCCCGCGCCGCCGTCCATGTAGTCGGCCCCGGCGTCGCCGATGATCACGTCGTAGCCGTCGCCGCCGAACAGCCGGTCGTCGCCCGCCAGGCCCCACAGCTGGTTGGCGTCGGCGTCGCCGTAGAGCGTGTCGTTGTAGTTGGTGCCGGTCAGGTTCTCGACGCTGGCGTCGTAGGTGTCGCCCGCGGCCCAGCCGGTGTTGATGCTGGAGTCGGCCAGCGACGCGATCAGGCCGGCGTTGGCCAGCTGGTAGCTGGCGATGTCGTCGTCGGCCCCGCCGTCGAAGTGGTCCACGCCCACGCCGCCGACCAGGTTGTCGTCGCCCGCGCCGCCATAGAGCCAGTTGGTGCCGGCGCCGCCGTAAAGGGTGTCGCCGCCGCCCAGGCCGTAGAGCTTGTTGTCGCCCGCGCCGCCATAGAGGCCGTCGTCGAAGTTCGAACCGATGATGTTCTCGATCGAGGTGAACTTGTCGCCATGGGCGTCGCCGACGTTCTGGCTGGGCGTGCCCTCGAGATAGACCTCGACGCGCGATCCGGCGGTCGCGTAGCTGACGGTATCCTCTCCGGCGCCGCCGTTCAGCTCGTCCGCGCCGCCCAGCCCCGAAAGGGTGTCGTTGCCGCCGCCGCCGTTGAGGATGTCGTCGCCTCCGGTGCCGACCAGATTGTCGTCACCCGCCGTGCCGTTGATGGTCGCCATCCAGCGCCTCCGCCTGTTCGCCGATCTTCCGTCGAGATACGCACGCCAATGCCAAGCCCCCCTGGAACGCGGTGCGTATCAGGAGTGACGCATATCCAACGAATTGGAAATTATTCGTTCTGTGCGATCGTTTTTTACAGTCGCCGCAGATTCGACCCCGACCAACGCGGCGGAAGGACGCAATCGACGGGCGTCGGCGCCCGTTTTCAGGCCGCCAGGCGCGTACGCCAGTAGTCGAGCAGGCGTTGCAGCGTGTCTTCGAACGCCATCTCGGGCCGCCAGCCGCAGGCCGCGTGAATGGCGGCGTTCGAGCCGCCCGCCCTGGCGATGGCCGAGGGGCGCAGGCGTTCGGCGTCCACCTCGACCGACACGTCGACGGAGGTCAGGCCGAGCATCGTGTCGAGCACCGAGCGGATCGATCGCGTCCGGCCGGAGCAGATGTTGAAGGTCGAGGCCGGATCCAGCGCGTCCGCGTTGCTCAGCAGCAGGTTCGCCGCGCGGACCATGTCGGCGATGTCGCAGAAGTCGCGCTCGGCCGACAGGTCGCCGACCTTGATCGTCGGCGGCGCCTCGCCGCGCTCGATGCGCGCCAGCTGGGCGGCGAACGAGGAGGTGACGAACCGCTCGTCCTGGCCGGGTCCGATCTGGTTGAACATCCGCAGTATAAGGTGGGGGCCTTTGTGGACGTCCCGGATCATGTACTCGGAGGCCGACTTCGAGCGGCCGTAGGCGTTGGTCGGCTGGAGAGGGGCGTCCTCGGTGACCTGGTCGTGGTCGAGGAAGGTGCGGCCGTAGCATTCGCCGCTGCTGGCGAACACGAAGAGCGCGTCCGGGGCGTGACGGTGCAGGCTTTCGATCAGGTTGTAGGTGGCCAGGAAGTTGCCCCGCCACATGTCGAGCTGGGCGGAGGCGGCCAGGTGAACGCTCGACTGGGCCGCCAGGTGAATGACTGTGGTCGGGCGAAACGCCTCGATGACGGGGTCCACGGCCTGGTCCATGCACAGGTCGACGCAGGCAGTTTGCACGCGAGGGCCCAGGGCGGTGGCGTCGCCATCCCTGCGCGCGGTGGCCAGGAAGGCGGCCGACGGCCAGGTGTGCTGCAATTGGCCCAGCAGCGCCCGCCCCACGAAGCCGCCTGCTCCGGTGACGAGCACCCGTTGATCTTCCGGCTTACCCACGCATCCAACCCAGCTGCTGACATAGCGAAGCGCGCCAGGCCCTCGCCAGGGGCGGCGCCGCGTCTCCGCTCACGATGAAACGTCTCGCGACGGACGCCGCCGACCTCGCCCGCGAGTTCGGGGCGACCCCTTGCGTTCGCTCCTAGCTTATCCCGACGGGCCGCGCATCGATAAATTGCCGGGCGGACGAGGCGGCGCGCGCGGCCTCCATGTGCATGGGGGAGTTCTTCAGCAGGCGCGGGCGGTTACAACTTGAAGGCATAATCGCTTGGATTCCGGCTTGGGCTATTGTACGCGCAGCCAGCATTGCTCCATTTCGAATCGCGGGGGTCCTTATGAAGACGGCATTGGTCACTGGCATTACCGGCCAGGACGGAGCCTACTTGGCGTCTAACCTCCTCGAGCGTGGCTATAAAGTCTACGGTACGTACCGTCGTGGCAGCTCGGTCAATTTCTGGCGGTTGTCCGAAGTCGGCGCCCTGGGGCACGAAAATCTCGAACTGGTCGAGTACGACCTGCTCGATATTGGCTCGGCCTTCCGCCTGATCGAGAAGTACCAGCCCGAAGAAGTCTACAACCTCGCCGCCCAGAGCTTCGTCGGCGTTTCGTTCGAGCAGCCGGTCGCCACCGCCCAGATGACCGGCGTGGGTCCGCTGAACCTGCTCGAAGCCATCCGGATGGTGAACTCCAAGATCCGCTTCTACCAAGCCTCGAGCTCGGAGATCTTCGGCCTGGTGCAGGCCGTGCCGCAGAACGAGGACACCCCGTTCTATCCGCGCAGCCCGTACGCGGCCGCCAAGCTGTTCGCCCACTGGCTCACGGTCAACTACCGTGAATCCTACGACATGTTCGCCTGCAGCGGCATCCTGTTCAACCACGAGTCCCCGCTGCGCGGCCAAGAGTTCGTGACGCGCAAGATCACCAACACCGCCGCCCAGATCGTACTGGGCAAGGCCGACGTGCTGGAGCTCGGCAACCTGGACGCCAAGCGCGACTGGGGCTACGCGGCCGAATACTGCGAAGGCATGCGCCTCATGCTGCAGCATGACACGCCCGACACCTTCGTGCTGGCCACCAACCGCACCGAAACCGTCCGCAGCTTCGTCGAGATGACCTTCAAGGCGCTCGACATCGCCATCGAATGGAAGGGCGAGGGCGTCGACGAAGTCGGCCTGGACGCCAAGACGGGCAAGACCCTGATCAAGATCAACCCGCGCTTCTTCCGTCCCTCGGAAGTCGAGCTGCTGCTGGGCGACCCGGCCAAGGCCAAGGCCGCGCTCGGCTGGGAGCCGAAGACCTCGCTCGAGGAACTGTGCCGCATCATGGTCGAGGCGGACATGCGACGTAACAAGGCCGGCGCCTCCTTCTAAAGAGGCGTTCGGTTCGGACCAGGCGGCGCCCCTCGCGAGGCGCGGCCTGGTCAAGACGCCGAGCTGAATGCGGCGGTTCACTCCGGGGCGTTGTCTTTGAACAGCTATTTCGATCTTTCGACGTCCGCTCGCTGGTCCGGGCACGCCGTTGGCATCGTGCGCGTCGAGCGCGAACTCGCCCGCCGGGCCGCCTTGTCGGCCGACATGGGCTTCTGCGTCTACGACCGCGCGGAGCGGTGCTTCAAGCAGATCGATCCCAAGGCGGTCGCCCCGATCCTGGCGGGCGAAATCACGGTGTCGTTCGACCTGCCCGCCGAAGAGCTGCCGGCGCCGCCCGAAAGCTGGCGCTTCCGGGCGCGCGAGGCGGTGCTGCGGCATCCCAGGCTCTATCAGGCGGTGCAGCGCGTGCGCGGCCGCCGCTTTTCCCTGACCGAGATCGCCGATGTCCGGCGCTACGAGGCCGAGGCGCGCTCGGCGCCCAAGCCGAAGTCGACCATCGTCCCGCTGGCCGACGTCGTCATCGGGAAGATCGCGCTCGACGCCGACACCCGGATCATCTCCGGCGGCCTGGACTGGGAATACAAGGACCTTCGGGCGATCTACGAGCTGAAGAAGGTTCATGGCTTCTCCTACGCGGCGATCGTCTACGACCTGATCCCGCAGATGATGCCGCAGTTCGTCGTGCCGTCGTACGTGAACCTGCTGAAGGACTATTTCGGCGAGCTGTTCTGGGTCGCCGACGCCTGCATGTGCATCTCCGAGTCCACCCGCCGGGACATGATGCGCTATTGCGAGCAGTTCGGCATTCCCGCGCCCCGTTCGGACGCCTTCCCCCTGGGCTGCGACGTGGTCTCAGCCAAGCGCGAGTCCGGCGAGGCCGAGCCGCCCGCGGAGCTCCCGCCCGAGCTGGAAGGCAAGCGCTACGCGCTGTTCGTCTCGACGATCGAGCCGCGCAAGAACCATCGCACGCTCTACCAGGCCTGGACGCGCGCCATGGACGAGGGGCGCCTGGACCCGGCCAAGCACCGCCTGGTGTTCGTCGGGCGCAGCGGCTGGGCGGTCGGCGACCTGATCCAGGAGATGGACGCCAATCCGGTGGCGCAGGAAACCATCGTGCGGCTCTCGAACATTTCGGACGCCGAGCTCGACCTGCTCTACAAGCATGCCGACCTGGGCCTCTTTCCGTCGTTTTACGAAGGCTACGGCCTGCCCCTGGCCGAGATGCTGGGACACGGCAAGGCCTGTCTCTCCAGCCGTTCCGGCTCGCTCGAGGAGGTTGGCGGCGATCTGGTCGAGTACATCGACCCGCTCGACACCCTGGGCTGGTCGGAGGCGATCGTCCGGATGTTCAACGACAAGACCGCCCGCACGGCCCTGGAGCGGCGGGTGGCCAAGACCCACAAGCCGGTCACCTGGGACGCCGCCGCCGACCTGTTCTTCGCCAGGCTGAAGGATCTGTAGAATGCCGCGGGTTCTCAGCCTTTCGACCTATCCCGTCGTGCAGCCGATCCATGGCGGGCAGCGGCGCATCCACGCCTTCTCCCAGCGCCTGGTCGCCAGCGGCTGGGAGTTCGTCAATGCGTCGGTCTACGATCCCGACCATTATTCCGGCGCGGCGGTCGGCCCCAACGACCTGCCCCTGCGCTACCCGGGCATGGCGTGGCGCGGCCTGCCGCTGGTCGGCGACCTGCAGGCCGGCGAGTTCGCTGCCACCTCGCCCGAGGCCTATGCCCATTTCGCCCGCCTGGTGGAACGCCTCGCGCCCGACTTCATCCAGCTCGAGCAGCCGTTCCTGTGGCCGCTGGTCAAGCGGCTGCGCGCCGAGGGCGTCGCGGCGGACACGCCGGTGATCTACTCCTCCCAGAACTGGGAGGCCCCGCTGAAGCACAAGATGCTGGTCAAGGCCGGCGCGCCGGAGGCCAAGGCCCGCGAGGTCGCCGAAGCGATCACCGCGCTCGAGCGCGAGCTTTCGTGCGCTTCGGCCGCCATAGTCGCGGTTTCGGAGTCGGACGCCGAGCACTATCGCGCCGCGGCTCCCGACGTGCCGGTGTTCGTCGTTCCCAACGGGGTCTCGCGCCCGGTGACGCCGACGCCCGAGGACGAGCGCGCCTGCGACATCTACGAGGGTCGCAAGTATCTGCTGTTCGTCGGCAGCGCCTATCCGCCCAATATCGAGGGCTTCCTGCATCTGGTGCTGAAGAACGGGCTGTTCTTCTTCCCGCCCGAAAAGAGCGTGGCGATCTGCGGCGGGGTCTCCCACGGCATTTTCGGCAACGGCGTCTACCAGGCCCAGATCCACGCCAACAGCCGGCGCTGCCAGTTCTTCGCCGACGTCTCGGACGGCGAGCTCGAGGCGCTCAAGCGCGGATCCCACGCGGTGATCCTGCCGATCCAGTTTGGCGGCGGAAGCAACCTGAAGACCGCCGAGGCCCTGGCCTCGGGGCGCTGGGTGGTGGCCACCTCGATCGCGATGCGCGGTTTCGAGCGGTTCGCCAACGCCCCGGGCGTGCTGGTCGCCGACACGCCCGACGCGTTCCGCGACGCCATCGTCAAGGTGCTGGCCTCGCCGCCGCTGAAGCTGACCGCCGCCCAGGCCAAGGCGCGGGAGTCGGTCTATTGGGACCGCTGCTTCGACGCCGCCGGCTACATCGAATTCTTCGACCGGCAAGCCGTCGGCGCCTGAGCTCAAGAACCGTCGCCTTCATGGTCCACGTTCCTTACCCGCAGGGTAACTTCCTCGCCGAATACGCGTCGATCGTGAACGCGTTGACCGAGGGTCGCGCCTATGACGCGCGACCTGCCGGGTTCTTCCATGGCGTGACGCCCGAGTACGACCGGCGATGGGAATACGAGCGCGCCCTGGCGGCCATACCGGTCGACCTCGGCCGGTCGGCGATCGAACTGGCGGCGCCGGAAAGCTTTTTCGGCCTGTTTGCGTCGGCCTACTACGGCGGCTTCACCGTCGCCGACGTCCTGCCGGGCGATCGGTTCGACCCCGAGGCGCGCCGAAACTGGGCCGAGGTCATGGCGACCTTCCCCGAGCGCCTGGCCTATGCCCCGGCGCTGCCCGGCCCGGTCGACCGGCTGTTCGACGCGGCGTTCGCCTTCCGCATCTTCGAGAACATACCCGACGATTTCGCCCTCATGGCGCGCCTTCGCGAGGTCCTCGCCCATGATGCGCATGTGGCGATCTCAGTGGCGTTCTCGCACGCCGGCGAGTTCGCGTTCGACGCCGGCGCGGGCTTCCGTGTGTACGGAGAAGAACGTCTCCGCGCTTTATTGGATGGTTTCCAGATTACCAGTTGGCAGCCCTTGGAAAGTGCATCAGAGGTTGCTACTTCGCCACGTCCGTTCGATCTGACCCTGCTGCACGTAGGCGCGAAACGGGTTTGAGTTCTCGCCGGCCGTGCTTTCCGGCGTTAAGGCTGACAGGCGCGCGACGCGTCCTGCTGGAGGTTTGATGATCGGCGCCGGCCCCTACATTCGTTTCCGCAATGGTTTCGAGGATTTGCTCGCGACGCCGCGCGATATCCGAGCCATCTTCGTCATGGCCTGGGACGATGTCACGGCCAAGTACAAGCGCACCATCCTGGGCCCGTGGTGGCTGGCCCTGGCCCACCTGGCCATGATGCTGGGCATCGGCTTCCTGCTTGGCGCGGTGTTCAAGCGCCCCTTCCTCGAGTACGTGGTCTATGTCGGCCTGGGCCTGACCTTCTTCACGCCGATCCTGGGCGCGCTGGCCGACGGCCCGAACGTCTTCCTCCGCTACAAGACCTGGATCCTGGGGAGCAGCTATCCGCTGGCCTCGTACGTGATCCGCAGCGTGCTGAACATGCTGGTGATCATGCTTCACCAGCTTCCGGCGATCCTGCTGTTCTGGGTGCTGGCCAAGCTGCCGCTGCATTTCCACATGCTGCTGTCGATCGTCGGCCTGTTCCTCACCGTGCTGTTCGCGGTCGGGGTGATGCTGCTGCTCGGTCCGTTGGGCGTGCGCTTCCGCGACCTGGGTCCGGCCACCCAGGCGCTGACCTCGGTGCTGACCATCCTTACCCCCGTCTATTGGGACAAGGGCGCCCTGAACGGCGCTACCAATCCGGTCCTGGTCGCCAACCCGGCCTACCATCTGCTGCAGATCGTCCGTGGTCCGCTCCTGGGCGACTTCCCCACGACGCTGAACTGGGTCGCCGGCGGCGGCGCGGCGGTGCTGGTCTTCGTGCTCGGCGCCCTGGTGTTCAGCCGCTCCTACTGGCGGATCTCGGTCTCCCTGTGAGCGAAACGCGGGCAGGCAGGATCGATCGCGCCTCGAGGGTAGCGGGATGAACAGGCTTCCGGAAACGGTGCACGACGAGCGGGCCTTCTTCAACGCCGCGATCCGGATGCACGACGAGATCCTGCTCGCCGCGCCGTCCGCGGTGGCCGAGGAGACGAACTATCCGTTTCAGGGGCACGAACTCTGGGACAGCTATTTCGTCGGCCAGGCCCTGTCGTGCCTGCCGCGGCCGCGTCGCAAGATCCTGCTGTTCGCGCGCGCCAACCCGTTGCTGCTCGCGGCCCTGCGCGAGACCGGGGCCGAGGTCGTCGACTATGCGGCCACGCCGGCGCTGTCGCTGAAGGCCCTGCTGCCCAAGCGCTGGCGGAGCGCCGAGGGGCGACTGGCCGACATCGCCCGTTCCGGTCGCATCGGCGGCGCGGACACCGTGGTGATGGACACCATGATCAACGAGACCGCCGATCCGTTGGGCGTGCTGCGCAGCTTCGCCAACCTGGTCGGGCCCGAGGGTGCGGTGATCTGCGTTCTCCGCATGTCCACCGAGGGGCGCCACGACTATCATCGCGAGCTCGGTTTCGTGCTGCCGTCGCGAGACGACGTGCTGGCGCTGCATGCCGACGGCTTCGAGGTCGAGCTGGTCGCCAAGACCAGCCGCGAAAGCGACCATGAGGCCTGGCCGGGGTACAAGATCGTCGGCCTGCTCGTGAGGCCGCGGTCGTGATCATCGACGCCTGCACTTTCTACAACGAGTTCGGCCTGCTGAAGCTTCGGATGGCCACGCTCGCGCACGTGGTCGACAAGTTCGTCGTCGTCGAGATGGGCGTGACCCATTCGGGCGTGCGCAAGGGCTTCGTGCTGGAAGACTATCTCGACCAGCTGCCGGTCCCGCGCGAGCGCATCTGCTACGTCAAGCTCTGCGACTGGCCGCGCGTGAACCCGCGCCACGAGGCCGATCGCTGGGTTCTGGAGAACTTCCAGCGCAACGCCATCACCCGCGGCCTGGAGATGATCGGCGCGGGCAAGGACGACACCGTGATCATCTCGGATGTCGACGAGATTCCCGATCCCGCGGCGATCCCGGTGGCCGTCGCCGCGCTGCGGACCAAGCCGTTCGCCGTCCTGGTGCAAGTCTACCGCAAGCACTTCATCAACGGCTTGCCCCACGCCTACGTCAATTCCCCCCTCTGGCTGGGTTCGGTGCTCTGCCGGGTCGGCCAGCTGGATACGCTGGACGCGACCGCCTGCCGGCGCGGCGACGGCGACCGCGCGGCGTTCCTGTGGACCGACGGCGCCATGCGGGCGGACACGGCCTACATCACCCGCGGCGGCTGGCATCTGACCTACATGGGCGGCGTGGACGCCGTGCGCCTCAAGCTCGAGAGCATCGTCGAAGGCCTCGAGGCCCACCAGCCCAAGGCGTTCTTCGTGCCGCAAAGAAGCCGCCATAATTTCCGAGATGGCCGTACGCCGCAGGTCGAGCGGTGGCTGGCCGAAACGGACATCGGCATCGTGCCTCGACGGCCGCTGTCGACGCCCGAACTGAGATATTTGCCCGAGCCCGTCCTGACGGATCCGACCGAATGGGAATGGCTCTGGTGGTACGCACAAACGATCGACTGAACCGGCCGTCCTGGTCAGTCGAATAAGCCGAGGTAGTAGTCTTGACGATCGGTATCCACGCACACGGCCTGGAGGTCACGTTCCCGGTGTACGCATCGGGGCGGGAGATGTCCTTGTTCTACTCCCTGGCCCGTTCGGGGGCGCAGCGCTTCATGAAGAAGCAGGGCGCCGGACCCGTACTGGTGCAGGGCCTCAAGCGCATCTCGTTCTCGCTGAGCGAGGGCGACCGCATGGGGGTCATCGGCCGCAACGGTTCAGGCAAGTCCACCCTGCTGCGCACGGCCGCCGGCTATCTCAAGCCCTCGGGCGGCCGCCTGGAAGTGCAGGGCAGCATCGGCACCCTGATCGACCTGGGTATCGGCATCAACGGCGAACGCAGCGCCAAGGAGAACGTCCACTTCACCGGCAAGCTGGCCGGCCTGAACAAGGCCGAGATCCAGGCCTTCGACGAGGACGTCCAGACCTTCGCCGACATCGGCGCCTTCTACCACCTGCCGTTCGACACCTATTCGTCGGGCATGAAGCTGCGCATCCTGTTCGCGATGATCACGCACTTCAAGCGCGACATCCTGATCGTCGACGAAGTGTTCGGCGTGGGCGACACCCACTTCGCCGAGCGCGCCTACGAACGCATGACCGGCTTCGTCCACACGTCCAAGACCATGATGCTGGCGACCCACTCCGAAGGTCTGCTCCGGCAGTTCTGCAACAAGTGCATGTGGCTCGACAACGGCCAGATCCGAGCGCTGGGCACGCCAGACGAGGTGCTGGAAGCCTATCACGCCGGCTGAGCCTAGCGCGTGGCGGCGGCGACGCCGTCACGACAAAGGCTTGCGGACCTAGAGCGCCAGGGAGTACGGGCCTGCACATGACCCTCGACATCACCGCCATCCGCGCCGCCGCCGATCGTCTGGCCGGCCACATCGAGCGCACCCCGTGCCGCTATTCGCGGACGCTGTCGAAGATCACCGGCGCCGAGGTGTGGGTGAAGTTCGAGAACCTGCAGTTCACGGCCGCCTACAAGGAGCGCGGGGCGCTCAACAAGCTGCTGCTGCTGTCGGACGTGGAGAAGCAGCGCGGCGTCATCGCCGCCAGCGCCGGCAACCACGCCCAGGGCCTGGCCTATCACGCCGCCCGCCTGGGCGTGCCCGCCACCATCGTCATGCCCAAGACCACCCCCTTCGTGAAGGTGCAGCACACCCGCGACTTCGGGGCGACCGTGGTCATCGAAGGCGAGACCTACGACGACGCCAACGCCCACGCCCGCAAGCTGTGCGCCGAGCAGGACCTGACCTTCGTCCACCCGTTCGACGACTACGACATCATGGCCGGCCAGGGCACCATCGCCCTGGAGATGCTGGAAGACGCGCCGGATCTGGAGATCCTGCCGGTGCCGATCGGCGGCGGCGGCCTGATCAGCGGCGTGGCCACCGCGGCCAAGGCCGTGAAGCCCGACATCCGAATCGTCGGCTGCGAGCCGGCCATGTATCCGTCCTTCACCGCCAAGATGCGCGGCGTGCAGGCTCATTGCGGCGGCCAGACCATTGCCGAGGGCGTGGCGGTCAAGCAGGTCGGCGAGCTGACCTACGCCGTGGCCCGGCCGCTAATCGACGATGTGCTGCTGCTGGAAGAGCCGCACCTGGAGCAGGCCGTCTCGCTATACTGCAACGTCGAGAAGACCATCGCCGAGGGCGCCGGCGCGGCGTCGCTGGCGGCGCTGCTGGCCTATCCGGAACGCTTCCGCGGCAAGAAGTGCGGCCTGATCCTCTGCGGCGGCAACATCGACACCCGCCTGCTGGCCTCGGTGCTGACCCGCGAACTGGTGCGCGCCCAGCGCCTGGTGTCTCTGCGCATCGTCGGCGACGACCGCCCGGGCCTGCTGTCGACCGTCTCGCACGTCATCGGGACGATGGGCGCCAACATCATCGAGGTGAACCACAACCGCCTGGCGCTCGACGTGCCGGCCAAGGGCGCGGAGTTCGACATCACCATCGAGACCCGCGACGCCCAGCACACCCAGGAAGTCATCGACGCCCTGCGCGAGCACGGCTACCCGCCGCGCACGGTTTAGTCGGCTGGTTCCTGAATGAAGAAGGGCCCCTCTCCAGCCGGAGAGGGGCCCTTTCTGTTTGCGGTGCGTGGTCCTCGTCCTTCGACGAGCTCAGGATGAGGACCAGATCGCAAGCCGTGCATTAGAGAACCTCACCCTGAGCTTGTCGAAGGACGAGGTTCTCGCGCCGCAGCCTACAACAGCGACGAGATCGCCTTGCGGGCCGCCTCGCCCAGGTCCGGGCGCTTCAGGGCCAGGGCGACATTGGCCTTCAGCAGGCCGATCTTGTCGCCGCAGTCGTGGGTGTCGCCTTCGTAGACATAGGCGTGGAAGGCCTGGTCCTGCATCAGCTTGGCCATGGAGTCGGTCAGCTGGATCTCGTTGCCGGCGCCCTTTTCCTGGCTGGCCAGCAGGTCGAAGATCTCCGGCTGCAGGATGTAGCGGCCGGCGATGGCCCAGTTCGACGGGGCCGTGCCCTTGGGCGGCTTCTCGACCATGCCGCTCATGGTGGCCAGGCGGCCCTCGACCTTGCTGGGGGCGACGACGCCGTACTTGTGGGTCTCGCTCTCGGGCACTTCCTCGACGCCGATGACGTTGCCGCCGCCGACCTGGTCATAGACCTCGATCAGCTGGCTCAGCGCCGACTTCGGGGAGTCGACGATGACGTCGGGCAGCAGGACGGCGAACGGTTCGTCGCCGATGATGTCGCGGGCGCACCAGACGGCGTGGCCCAGGCCCAGCGGGGCCATCTGGCGCACGAAGCTCATCTCGCCCGGCTTGGGCAGTTCGTCGCGCAGCTGCTTGAGGATCTCAAGCTTGCCCTTGGCCTCGAGCTGCATCTCCAGCTCGACCTGGTGGTCGAAATAGTCCTCGATCGCGCCCTTGCCGCGGCCGGTGACGAAGACGAAGTGCTCGATGCCGGCGGCGCGGCCTTCCTCGACGATATAGGACAGGATCGGCCGGTCCACGACGTTGAGGAGCTCCTTCGGCGTCGACTTCGTCCCGGGCAGAACGCGGGTGCCCAAGCCGGCGACGGGAAGGACGGCCTTGCGGACGGGTTTCATGAGCACCTCGTTTCTGTGTCTCGGATGGACAGAGTTCTAGAGCGCGCCCCCGGAACGCGCCACCACCGTTGCGTGACAACGGTGTCGGGAATGCGTTCCAAGCACGGAATGATTGATGTTCGCGCCAGGCCTGCTAGCTCAGGACGCGGATTTGGCCATCGGAAACACTTTCATGCGCGCTCGGTTCCTTCTTCTCGCCGCCCTGGCCAGCGTTTCGCTGGCGGCCTGCGGTCCTTCCAAGGAAGACCTGGCCGCGCGGCAGGCGGCGGTGTCGGCCGCCAAGACCGCCGGCGCGGATTTCCTGGCCAAGAACGCCAAGGAGCCGGGCGTCGTCACCCTGCCCAGCGGCCTGCAGTACAAGGTGATCCGGTCGGGCCCGGCCGATGGCCTGCACCCGCGCCCGATCGACGAGGTCAAGGTCCACTACGAGGGCAAGCGCCTCGACGGCTTCGTGTTCGACAGCTCCTACGAGCGCGGCGTGCCCGCCTCGTTCCCGCTGCGCGGCCTGATCCCCGGCTGGATCGAGGCCATGCAACTGATGCGTCCGGGCGACGAGTGGATGCTCTATGTGCCCGCCGACCTGGCCTATGGCGACAACCAGGCGGGGGCCGACATTCCGCCGGGCAGCACCCTGGTGTTCAAGATCGAGCTGATCGACGTGCTGCGCAGCAAGTTGCAGGCTCCCAAGAGCTGATCCGCGGGCTGACGGATGGGCCTGCACGTGGGCGCGATCCTTGCGCCTGCGTTGCTGGCTAGTTTCAAATCATTTCGGCGCGGTCAAAGCGCTTGGTTCTCCGGCTCGTCGGGCTGATAGCGACACTCACTCGCAAGAAGCTTGGCTGGAGTTGGGGATGTCGCGCGTCACGTTTGCTTCCGTTCTGATGGGGTCCGCCGCGGCCCTGGCCCTGTCGGGCGCGGCCCTGGCGGCCGAACCCGCGCCGGACGCGGCCGACCTGGACGGCGTCGTCGTCACCGCCGCCGGCTTCGAGCAGAAGCTGGTCAACGCCCCGGCCAGCGTCACCGTCGTGCCGCGCGAGGAGCTGCAGGAGATGCGCGCGGCGAGCCTGGCCGAAGTGCTGACCAATGTCGAAGGCGTCGACGTCGGTTCGGCCGTGGGCAAGACCGGCGGCCTTAACATCAACATCCGCGGCATGGGCAGCGACTACACGCTGATCCTGATCGACGGCCGCCGCCAGAACACCGCCGGCAGCGTCACGCCCAACGGCTTCGGCGAGACCTCGACCAGCTTCCTGCCGCCGGTGGCGGCCATCGAGCGCATCGAGGTGGTGCGCGGCCCGGTCTCGACCCTCTATGGTTCGGACGCCATGGGCGGGGTGGTCAACATCATCACCCGCAAGGTCGGGACCAAGTGGAGCGGCACGGCCAGCCTGGACGGCACGCTGCAGGGCGACGACGAGTTCGGCAATCTCTACGGCGGCAACCTCTACGCCAACGGCCCGATCGTCCGCGACCTGCTGGGCCTGGCCGTGCGCGGCAGCTTCCTGAACCGCGAAGCCTCGAAGCTGACCTTCGAGAACGTCGGCGGCGTCGACGCGCCGATCACCGGTTTCGGCCGCAGCGCCACCAAGAGCGAACTGCGCACCATCGGCGCGCGCCTGACCCTGACGCCGCACGCCGACCACGACCTGTGGCTCGACATCGACGAGTCCACCCAGTGGTACGACAACTCAGCTGGCCAGATGGGCACCAACACCACGGCCGGCGGCTACGCCAACGCCCTGGAGTTCAACCGTCGCCAGATCGCCCTGGCCCACAACTGGCGCCTGCCCTTCGGCCAGGTCGAGAGCAACCTCTCGCAGGCCAAGACCGAGACCATCGGCCGGATCATCCCCAACGGCGTGGCCGGGGCCGGCGGCGCGCGTGACCTGGAGTCGACCAACACCATCTTCGACACCAAGCTCTATTCGCGCTGGAAGAATCACACCTTCACCATCGGCGGCCAGTACTGGGACGCCGAGATGAAGGACGGCGTCGCGCCGCAGCCGTTCGTGCACGAGCAGTGGGCCGTGTTCGCCGAGGACGAGTGGCGCTTCACCGAGGGCCTGGCCCTGACCCTGGGCGCCCGCCACGACGACCACAGCGTGTTCGGCGGCCACTTCAGCCCGCGCGCCTACCTGGTCTGGAACGCCAACCAGAACTGGACCTTCAAGGGCGGCGTGAGCCAGGGCTTCAAGACCCCGCGCCTGGAGCAGCTGGCCCCCGGCATCAACGGCTTCGGCCAGCAGGGCCGCCTGCCGCTGCTGGGCTCGCCGGGCCTGCAGCCGGAAACCAGCACCAGCACCGAGGCCGGCGCCTACTACGACAACCAGGCCGGCTTCACCGCCAACGTCACGGTCTTCCACAACAAGTTCGAGGACAAGATCGCCTCGGGCCCGCCGGTGACCAACTGCGCCTTCGGCCTGACCCAGGCGCAGTACAATTCGGGCCAGGGCCGTCCGGCCGGCTGCGTCGACGTCGGCTTCTTCCCCAACGCCGCCACCTTCGGCCAGAGCATCAACATCGACGAGGCGGTGACGCAAGGGATCGAGGCGGCCGCGCGCTGGCGCTTCGCCGACGACTGGACGCTGGGCCTGAACTACACCTTCACCGACAGCGAGCAGAAGAGCGGGGCCGAGGCCGGCCGCAAGCTGACCGATACGCCCGAGCACATGGTCAACGGCAACCTGCGCTGGCGGGTGACCGACCGGGTGAACGCCTGGGTGCGCGGCGAATACCGCAGCGAGCGCTATCGCGGCGAAGGGCCCGCCCGTGTCGCCCTGGGCGACTTCAAGGCCTACAGCCTGTTCCACCTGGGCGGGTCGTTCAAGGCGACCGAGGCGGTCACCCTGAACGCCACGGTCTACAACCTGTTCAACAAGGACTTTGTACGCCAGCTGCCCTACGGGACGCCGGTGGCCTACGCGCCCGAATACACCAACAACCAGGAGCCCCGCCGCCTGTGGGTCTCGGTGCAGGTGGACTTCTAAAAGCGGAAGGGGCGGCTCTCGGGCCGCCCCTTTTTATTTCGCGCCGCCTTGTTTCGCCTCAGTCGGTGAACACCACCGTCTTGCGGCCGTTCAGCAGCACCCGGTCCTCCAGCCGCCAGCGCAGGGCGCGGGCCAGGACGCGGCGTTCGATGTCGCGGCCCTTGCGGACCAGGTCCTCGGGGGTGTCGCGGTGGCTGATGCGCTCGACGTCCTGCTCGATGATCGGACCTTCGTCGAGATCGCCGGTCACGTAGTGGGCCGAAGCGCCGATCACCTTCACGCCGCGGGCGTGGGCCTGGTGATAGGGCTTGGCGCCCTTGAAGCCCGGCAGGAACGAGTGGTGGATGTTGATGCAGCGGCCTTTCAGCTTGGCCGCCAGGCCGTCCGACAGCACCTGCATGTAGCGGGCCAGCACGACGATGTCGGTCTGCGTCTCCTGGATCAGCTTCCAGAGCGCGGCCTCCTGCTCGAACTTGGTCTCCTTGGTCACCGGCAGGTGATGGAAGGGCAGGCCCGACAGGTCGACGTGGGTGTAGGTTTCGGCGGGGTGGTTGGCGACGATGGCGGTGACGTCCATCGGCAGCTCGCCGATGCGCCAGCGATAGACGAGGTCGGCCAGGCAGTGGTCGAACTTGCTGGCCAGGATCATCACCCGGTAGCGCTCGGCCGGGTCGCGCAGGGTCCAGCGCATAGAGAAGCCCGTGGCCAGGGTCTCGAACTCGCTGCGCAGGGCGGCGCGGTCGGCGCCGTCCGGATCGAAGACGACGCGCATGAAGAAGTCGCCCGTCTCCTGGTCGTCGAACTGCTGGGCGTCGAGGATGTTGCACCCGCGCTCGAAGAGGAAGGTCGAGACCTTGGCGACGATGCCGGGCTGGTCGGGGCAGGAGAGGGTCAGGATCATGGTCCGTCTCCTCTAAAGCTTGGCTCGGACGAAGAAAAGCCGTGGCGCAGCACGTTTCTTGCGCGCGGAGCGAGCTTTTCTCGGGCCGTTGCATGATCCTGCCCGGGGTGGTCCGCCCGGGCTTGGCGGGTCGGGGCGGCGCGGCCTAGGCTTGGCGGATGGTTTCCTCTCCCGAAGCGCTCTCCGCCCGCGCGGTCGATATCCTGGCCAGGCTGGTCTCGTTCGACACCACCTCGCGCGGCTCGAACCTGGCCCTGATCGAATGGGTCGAGGCCTATCTCTCGGACCTGGGCGTGGCCTCCCGGCGCGTGCCCAACGCCGATGGAACCAAGTCGAACCTGATGGCCAGCATCGGCCCGGCGGTAGAGGGCGGGGTCGTGCTGTCGGGCCATACCGACGTCGTGCCGGTCGACGGCCAGCCGTGGTCGAGCGACCCCTGGACCCTGACCGAGCGCGACGGCCGGCTCTATGGCCGGGGAACCTGCGACATGAAGGGCTTTCTGGCCCTGGCCCTGGCCGCCGCGCCCGATCTCGTGGCCGGCGACCTCAAGCGCCCCGTCCACCTGGCCTTCTCCTATGACGAGGAAGTCGGGTGCCTGGGCGCGCCCGACATGATCGACGTCATCGCCCGCGACCTGCCCAGGCCGGCCCTCGTCGTGGTCGGCGAGCCCACCGATATGGTCGCCGTCCAGGCCCACAAGGGCATCGCCAGCTACTGGGTGACGGTGACCGGGCGCGAGGCTCATTCCAGCCTCACCCACCTGGGCGTCTCGGCCAACATGGTGGCGGTGAAGCTGATGAGCCATCTGGTCGAACTGTCCGAGCGGCTGGAGCGCCAGGCCGACCCGGCCTCGCCGTTCATGCCCAAGGGCGCGACCCTGACCATCGGCCAGGTCAACGGCGGCACGGCGGTGAACATCCTGGCCCGCCAGTGCCTGTTCGTCTTCGACCTGCGCACGCCGCCGGGCCTGGATCCGCAGGCGATCCTCGCCGACTTCTTCGCTCTCGCCGACCGCCTGGACGCCGAGGTCAGGGCCAAGGCCCCGGAAGGCGGGGTCAAGGTCGAGGTGCGCTCGCTGACCCCGTCCTTCGCGCCCGAGCCGAACGGCGTGGCCGAGGCCTTCGCCCGCCGCATGGCCGGCGACAACGGCCCCGCCCGCGTGGCGCCCTACGCCGCCGAGGCCGGGCAGTTCCAGGGCGCGGGCTTCTCCACCGTCATCTGCGGTCCCGGCTCGATCGACCAGGCCCACCAGCCCGACGAGTATGTCGAGATCGCCCAGATGGAGCGCGGCGCCCAGTTCATGCGGCGCCTGATCGACGACCTCGCCACGGCCTGATGACGATCCGGCGGCCGAAGAAGGCCACCGGGTCCAGGGCCATGGCCCGCAGGATGTCGATCGCGGGCGCCTTGCGGGCGGCCTGGATCTCGCGCCGCGAGGCCAGGATGGGATCAAGGTCGGCCTTCACGAAGGCGGCCTTGAAGCCCTTCCACACCGGACCGGCGTCGCGCCGGCGCAGGTGCAGCAGGAAGAGGCCGGCGGTGACCGCGAAGTGCAGCGGCGCGCTCCACCACAGCATCGGCCCAGGCGTGTTCTTCAGGAAGGTCCACACGCGGTTTCGCGTGCCGTGGAACAGGGCGAAGTCCGAGCGCACCCCCAGCGTCGCCGAGCCGACGTGCTCGACCTTGGCGTCGGGCGCGAGAAGGGTGGGCTCGCCGTCGAGCCGCAGGCGGTAGCCCAGGTCGACGTCCTCGCAGTAGCAGAAGAACCGCTCGTCGAAGCCGCCCAGGCGCAGGAACAGGTCGCGGTCCAGCATCATCGCCGCGCCGCAGGCCGAGAACACCTCGCCCTCGAAGACCTTGGCCGAAGCCTTGCGGCGATAGCCGCCGCGGAAGGGAATGCCGGCCGAGGTCATGACGTCGCCGGCCCCGTCCATCAGTTCGGGCTCGTCGGCGACCAGCTGCAACGAGGCGAAGCTGTTGACGTCCGGATGGCGCTCGGCGGCCGCCGCCAGCTTCTCCAGCCAGTCGGCATGCGGATAGGCGTCGGGGTTCAGCAGCACCAGCCAGCGCCCCCTGGCCTCCCGCGCCGCCAGGTTGTTGCCGGCCGCGAAGCCGGTATTGGCGCCGGGCTCGATCAGCCGGATCGACGGATCGGCCTTCGCGGCCGCCTGCGGCGCGCCGTCGGTCGAGGCGTTGTCGACCAGCAGCACCTCGAAGTCGACAAAGGTCTGGGCGGCCAGGCCCGCCAGGCAGCGGGCCAGGGTCGGGCCGCTCTGGTAGGCGACGATGATGACGCTGAAAGCGGGGGAAACGATCGGCATGCCCAAATGCTTGGTTGAACGCGGCGCGACACTCGCTAACACAGGGGGCCCGGCAAAGGTACGGCGAAGGTGATCAAGCAGCTCAAGCGTATGGTCTGGCGCGCCCTGCCCGGGGCGGCGCATGCGGTTTCCCTACGCCTGCCTTATGTCCGCGCCTATCTTTTCTACGGCTGGAAGCGTCGAGGCGTACGCGTCGCGCCCGCCGACGCGCCGGTGATCGTCGCGGGGTTTCAGGGCGCGGTCCTTGGCCTGGGCGAGGCGGTGCGCGGGCTGACGCGCGCGGTTCGGCTCACCGGGCGGCAGGTCGTCGCCTGGGACATTTCCGAACGGCTCGGGCATGCGCGGCGCCTGGACGAGGGGGATCCAGAGGTCCCGGTCCGGGGAGCGGGCGTGATGATCGTCCAGGTCAATCCGGTCGAACTGATCCATCTGATCTCCCAGACCCGTGGCGCGCCCTTCGCCGGGCGTCGCACGATCGGTTGCTGGGCTTGGGAGCTGCCACGCATCCCCAAGGCCTGGAGGCGCGCCTTCCGCTATGTCGACGAGGTGTGGGCGCTGTCGGAGTTCGGGGCCGACGCGATACGCCGAGACGCGCCGCGGCGCGTGAAGGTCAAGGTCGCGCCGCTGACGGTCGAGGTCGACCCGCAGGCGCCCGATCGGCCACGTTTCGGCCTGCCGCCCGAGGCGGTGGTGGTGCTGTGCGCCTTCGACTTCCGCTCGTCGATCGCCCGCAAGAACCCGCTTGGCGCGCTGGAGGCCTTCCGCCGGGCGCGGGCCCTGACGCCGACACCCGCCGTCCTGGTGTTCAAGACGGTCGGCTCCGAGGCCGCGCCGGAGGCCCTGGCGTCGCTGCGCCAGGCGATCGGAGACGCCGATGACGTGCGCCTGCTCGTCGAGCCGATGAGCCCGGGGGACAAGGACCGCCTGGTCGCCAGTTGCGACATCCTGCTGTCGCTGCATCGCGCCGAGGGGTTCGGCCTGTTCCCGGCCGAGGCCATGGCGGCCGGCAAGGCGGTGGTCGCCACCGGATGGTCGGGGAACCTCGATTTCATGGACGAGCACAGCGCCGTCCTGGCGCCGTTCAGGCTGGTGGCCGTCGAAGACGCCCAGGGCGTCTATGCCGGGGGGCAGTGGGCCGATCCCGACCTGGATTTCGCCGCTCGCGCCCTGGCGCGGCTGATCGACGATCCGATCGAGCGCCGGGCGCTCGGCGAGCGCGCCCGACGCTCGATCGCCGCGCGGCTTTCGCTGCCGGCCGTCGCCGCGCTGGTCGACGATGCGCTGAACAACAAGGACGCCGCGTGATGCAGATCACCCCCCTGGCCATTTCCGACGTCCTGCTGATCGCGCCCGTCCGCCACGGCGACGAGCGCGGCTGGTTCTCCGAGACCTTCCGCCAGTCGGCGCTGGAGGAGGTCGGCTTCAAGGGCGGCGCCTTCGTGCAGGACAACCACGTGCGCTCGACCACCCGCGGCGTCGTGCGCGGCCTGCACTTCCAGAAGCCGCCGCACGGCCAGGCCAAGCTGCTGCGCTGCGTGCGCGGCGCGATCTTCGACGTGGCGGTGGACATCCGCGCGGGCTCGCCCACCTACGGCCAGTGGGTCGGCGCGGAACTGTCGGCCGAAAACGCCCTGCAACTGCTGGTGCCGGAGGGCTTCGCCCACGGCTACTGCACCCTGACCGACGAGTGCGAGGTGCTCTACAAGGTCACCGGCTACTACGCGCCGCAGGCCGAGGGCACGCTGCGCTTCAACGATCCGGCCATCGGCGTCGACTGGACCATCCCGGGCGCCGACCTGACCGCCAACGCCCGCGACGCCGCCGCGCCGCTGCTGGCCGACCTGGTCAGCCCGTACGTCTACGAAACCTGAGCCGACGCCAGCCGCGCCGCCGCCCAGTCGGCGGCGTCGCGGACGGTCTCGTCGGGGTCGCTCCGCAGCGGCTCGACCACGGTCATCAGGGCCGCATCGCCGCTGTTGCCGATGGCGTAGAGCACGTTGCGCACGAAGCGGTCGCGACCGATGCGCTTGATCGGGCTCTTGCTGAACAGCGCCCGGAACGACGGATCGTCCAGCACGGCCAGCTCCGCCAGCGGCGGGGTCTTCAGGGTCTCGCGGGCGTGGAACTTGGCCTCGGCCGACAGGCTGGCGAACTTGTTCCACGGGCAGGCCGCCAGGCAGTCGTCGCAGCCATAGATGCGGTTGCCCAGCATCGGCCTGAACTCGTCCGGGATCGGGCCGGAAAGCTCGATGGTCAGGTACGAGATGCAGCGGCGCGCATCCAGCCTGTGCGGCGCGGGGAAGGCCCCCGTCGGGCAGATGTCCAGGCACGCCCGGCACGAGCCGCAGCGGTCGAACTCGGCCTCGTCGGGCGGCAGGTCCAGCGTCGTCAGCACGCTGCCGAGGAACAGCCACGAGCCGAACTGGCGCGAGACGAGGTTGGTGTGCTTGCCCTGCCAGCCCAGGCCCGCCCGCTGGGCCAGGGGCTTTTCCATCAGGGGCGCGGTGTCGACGAACACCTTCACGTCGTTCCCCCAGCGCCGATGCATCCAGCCGGCCAGCTGCTTGAGGCGCTTCTTGACCACGTCGTGATAGTCGTCGCCCTGGGCGTAGACGCTGATGGCCGCGCGATCCCTGTGCTCCAGCTGGGTCAGCGGGTCGATGTCGGGGCCGTAGTTGACGCCCAGCACCACCGCGCTCTTCGCATCGGTCCACATGGCGGTGGGGTGGCTGCGCCGCTCGAGCGTCTCCTCCATCCAGCCCATGGCGCCGTGCAGGCCCTCGGCCACGAACTGGCGCAGCCATTCGCCATTGGGCCAGGCGTCTGCGGCCGAGGCGAAGCCGCAGGCGTCGAAGCCCAGCGCGAGGGCTTCGCGGCGGATCTGGTCCCGAATGGCCAGAAAGCGATCTTGGGGCGTCAGGTCAGAAGTCGAGGTCGTCATAGTGCGCGGCCGGCGCGAGGCCGGGCCAGCGGTCGGCCAGGATGGGCCTGAAGCACGGCCTCGATTTCAGCTTCATGTACCAGGTGCGGACGGCGGGGAAGTCTTTCCACGGCACGTCGCCGAAATAGTCGATGACGGAAAGGTGCGCCGCGCCGGCGAAATCGCCCAGGCTCATGCGGCGGCCGGCCAGCCAGTCGCGCTGCTGCAGCAGGCTTTCCATGTAGCCCATGTGATTGCGCAGCGCGTCGCGGCCTTGGCGCAGGGCGCCCAGATCCGGCGCGCCCATCCGCAGCAGGCGCTTTTCCATCTTTTCGTGCAGCAGGAAGCCGTTGACCTCGTTGTCGAACTTGCGGTCGAACCACTGCATCAGGCGCCGCGCCTCGGCGCGCTCGCCGGCTTCGCGGCCCAGGAGGGCGGGCTCGGGTTCCTGCTCCTCGATGTGTTCGAGGATGGCGCGGCTTTCGCAGATCACGCTGGTGCGCTGGTGACGGGTCTCGACCAGCACCGGCGTCAGGCCCGACGGGTTCAACGCCGTGAATTCCGGCGGCGACTCCCAATAGCGCACCTGCACCTCGGAGAACGCCACCCGCTTTTCGCCCAGCGCGAGGCGCACCTGGCGCGAGGCCGGGTCCAACGGGAAATGGTGAAGAGTGCGTTCGACGCTCATGCCCACATGCGTTCAGGCTGCATCGTCTGATCGATGCGCCGCTTTGCTTAACAAGATATTGCCGGGCAAGGACTATTCGGCCGAATGAGCGTTTTTGGAACCTCCCCCTGTGGGGGAGGCGGCCGAAGGCCGGTGGGGGGAAGCTTTCAGCTTCCACGTCCTTGGCAGGTTTCGCAGATACGCCCCCCTCCGATCGCTACGCGATCGCCTCCCCCACAGGGGGAGGTTCCTCAAGGCGTATTCGCCCGCGCGATCAGCGCCGTGGTGCTCTGGCCCGCCTTCAGGTCCGCCAGCACCACGCGGCCGCCGTTGGCCAGCACCACGTCCGAGCCGACCACGGTCTCGACCGTATAGTCGGCGCCCTTGACCAGGACGTCGGGCTTGATGGCGGTGATCAGCTCCAGCGGGGTGTCCTCGTCGAACAGGGTGACCAGGTCGACGGCCGACAGCGAGGCCAGCACCGCGGCGCGGGCGTCTTCCTTCTGCACCGGGCGGGTCGGGCCCTTCAGGCGCTGGACCGAGGCGTCGGTGTTGAGGCCCAGCACCAGGCGGTCGCAGGCGGCCTTGGCCTGGGCGAGCAGCGAGACGTGGCCGGGGTGCAGCAGGTCGAAGCAGCCGTTGGTGAAGCCGACCTTCAGGCCGCGCGCGCGCCAGCCGGCGACGATCTCCAGCATGCGGTCGCGGGCCGCGATCTTCTCCTGGCCGGGGTCGCCGTGGGCGCCGGCCAGCACCGCCTTCAGCTCCGCGGCGGTGACGACGTCGGTGCCCAGCTTGGCCACGACCAGGCCGGCGGCGGCGTTGGCCAGGCGCGCGGCGGCGGCCAGGTCGGCGCCGGCGGCCAGCGACAGGGCCAGGGTGGCGGCCACGGTGTCGCCGGCGCCCGAGACGTCGAACACCTCCAGCGCGCTGGCGGGCAGGTGCACGTGGGCCGCGCCGCGCTGCGACAGGGTCATGCCGGCCGCGCCGCGGGTGACCAGGGCGGCGGCAAGATTGGGCGCGGCCTTCAGGATCGCCTCGCCGGCGGCCTCGGCGGCCTCGTCGCCGGCGCCGGTGACGCCCGTGGCCTCTGCGGCCTCGCGGCGGTTGGGCTTGATCACCGTCGCCCCGTCATAGCGGGCGAGGTCGCGGCTCTTGGGGTCGACGATCACGGGCTTGCCGGCGGCCCGGGCGGCGGCGATGGCGGCGGCCAGGACGTCGGCGGTGAGCACGCCCTTGGCGTAGTCGGACAGCACCACGACGTCGGCGGCGGGCAGGGCCTTCTCGAAGGTCGCCAGCACCAGGGCGGCGTCGGCGGGGTGACGGTCCTCGCGGTCGGCGCGCAGCATCTGGTGCGAGGCGGCGACATAGCGGGTCTTCTCGGTGGTGCGGCGGCCGGGATCGACGGCCAGGGCGCTGTCCAGGCCAGGCTCGCGCTCGACAAGGGCGGCCACCGCGCGACCGGCGTCGTCATCGCCGACCAGCCCCGCCAGCACCGCCTTGCCGCCCAGCGCGGCGACGTTGCGGGCGACGTTGCCGGCCCCGCCCAGCATGGTCGTCTCGCGCTCGATGGCGATCACCGCCACAGGCGCCTCGGGCGAGATGCGGTCGACCGCGCCGTAGACGAACCGGTCGAGCATGACGTCGCCCAGCACCAGCACGGTCTTGCCGGAAAAGGCGTCGGGCAGGCGGGCCAGGGTGTCGTCCATGGAAGGGGGCTCGTCGATAGGGGAAGGCCGCTAATTGGGCGCATCAGGCGGAGAGGGCAAGAGGGCGGCGAAGATCCTCCCCCTCTGGGGGAGGTGGCCCGAAGGGCCGGAGGGGGGACGTTTTCAGCTTCCAGAGTGTTTGGCCGACCTGGCGCCTCACCCCCCTCCGTCGGCTGCGCCGACACCTCCCCCAGAGGGGGGAGGATCAATGCCTCGGATCGGGATGCAGCAGCACGTCGGCGGTCGGGAAGGCGGCCTTCACCCGCGCCTCGGCGGCGGTCATGATCGCGTGGGCCTCCGCAAGGCGCTGGCCGGCGGCGAGGTCCATGTGGCCCTGGACGTGGATGTGCGGGCCGGCGGCGCGGGTGCGCAGTTGGTGGACCCCCCCGATGCGCGGGTCGTCGACCAGCAGGGCCAGGATCTGCTCGCGCTCCTCGACGGGCAGTTCGTGGTCCATCAGCTGGTCGGCGGCTTGGCGCAGCACCCCGACCGCGCCCCACAGCAGCCAGGCGGCGACCACCAGGCCGGCGGCGGCGTCCACCCAGGTCCAGCCCAGCAAGGCGACGGCGGCGAGGCCGATCAGGGTGACGGCGTTGGAGGCGAGGTCGGCGGCGTAGTGGGCGTGGTCGCCGGCCACGGCCACCGAGCGCGTGCGGGCCATCACGGCGGCCTGGGCGCGGATCAGGGCCAGGGTCAGGATGATGGAGACGACCATCACGCCCACACCCCAGACGCCGTGCTCCACCGGCTTGGGATGCAGCAGGCCGCCGATCGCCTCGCGCCCGATCAGGGCGGCGGAGGCGAACACCAGGCCCGCCTGGATCAGGCTGGAGAAGGCCTCGGCCTTGCCATGGCCGAAGCGGTGCTCGGCGTCCGGCGGCTCGGCCGCGTAGCGCACGGCGAAGAAGGTGATCAGCGAGGCGACGAGATCGAGGCCCGAGTCCGCCAGCGAGGCCAGCATGGCCAGCGAGCCGCTGGCGATCCAGGCGCCACCCTTGATGACGATCAGGATGGCGGCCGTCCCCACCGACAGGGTGGTGATCTTGCGGGTGAGAGCCTGGTGCTCGGCGGCGGAGGCGGCGGGCGCGGTCATGCTCCAAGCAGTAGCACGACCGCGCCCAAGTTCAGCCCCTACTGCCGATAGGTCAGGCGGAAGTAGAAGTAGCGCCTCGGCGCGTCATAGGCGTTGGGGTCGAAGTTGTTCAGGCCGCAGCTGATGCAGCCCGGCGGGTCCTTGTCGAACAGGTTGTTGACCCCGAAGGCCACCGCGGTGGTCTCGCCCAGGAAGTCGGGCTTCCAGCGCAGCTGGGCGTCGACATAGGTGCGCGAGGCCAGCTTGGCGTCGGCGGCCTGCGTTTCCTTGACCGACGACAGGTAGCGGGCCGAGGCGCTGGCGCCCCAGTTCTTCCAGTCCCAGTCGACGGTGAAGGTCGACTTGGTCTTCGGATAGGCCTGGTCGGGACTGCCGCGCTCGGTTCCTTCGCGCGGGATCTCGGTGAAGCCGGTGGCCGTCGGCACGATCTCGGTGAACTCCAGCAGGAAGGTCGAGTACGACCGCACCGCCAGGCGCCCGAAGCTGTAGTCGGGCGAGGTCCACAGCAGGTTCAGGTCGATGGCCCGGGTCTGGATGCCGCCGATGTTGATCAGCGGGTTGGTGATCGCCGCCACCTGGCCCGAAGCCGTGCGGGTGATGGTCGAGCAGGCCAGGGCGTCGGCCAGTTCGGCGCAGCGCGACAGCAGGCTTTCCCCGGAGAGGGCCTGGATCGCCGAGTCCAGCTCGATGTCGGAATAGGCCAGCTCGATCGAGCCGCCGCTGGCCCAGCTGGCCTCCTTCAGCGCCTTGGGCTCCCAGACGACGCTGAAGTTCTTGCTCTCGCTGGTCTCGGGCTTGAGCGTGTCGTTGCCGCTGGTGATCACCGACAGCTGCGGATTGAGCTGCACATAGGCGCCGCTGGCCGGCACGCCGGCGGCGATGCAGTTGGCGCGGACGATGGCGCTGGCCGGGGTTCCGCCCGACAGGCCCAGCATGTCCGAACAGGGGTCGGTGATCTCCTGGTCGAAGCGCGAGGCCGCGCCGTAGAGCTCGCCGATCGACGGGGCCCGGAAGCCCTGGCCCCAGGAGGCGCGCACCAGCACGTCTTCCGTCGGTCGCCAGTTGAGGCCGGCCTTGTAGATCGAGTCAGAGCCCGAGGTGGAATAGTCGAACCAGCGCCCGGCGCCCGAGATCTCCAGCCGGTGGATCAGCGGCAGGTCGGCCAGCAAGGGGGCGCGCAGTTCCAGATAGGCCTCGTCGACCTTGATCTCGCCCTTGGCCGGCTGGGCGGGGATGTCGGCCGAAAGGCCGGCGGCGACGATGGCGTCGGGCTGGAAGTAGCCCTTGGTCTCGCGATGCTCGTAGCCGGCGGCGAAGGCCAGGGGGCCGGCCGGCAGCGTGAAGAGGTCGCCGGTCAGGTTGGCGGTGAAGTCGTGCAGCTCCTGCTGCGAGACGTCCTGCTGGGTGAAGCCGATGAAATCCAGCATCGCCGGCGTGATCGAGCCGACCCCGCCGAAGATGTTCAGCGGCACGCACGAGCCGGTGCAGCCCGAGACCGGCCCCAGGGCCTGCTGCACGCGCTGGGCGTTGAGGTTGCCGGTGAAGCTCTGTTCGGCGTGGTTGCGCGAGGCGGTGTAGCCGACGTCCCAGTACCAGCGCCGCGCGCCCACGGCCCAGTCGCCCGACAGGGTGGCGTTGACGTTCCAGGTGTCGACGGTCTGGGCGTAGTGGCGCGGCCCGGCCTCGATCATCCGGCGGCCGACGAAGGCGTAGGTGCCGCTGGTCAGGGTGAAGCCGAACGGGTTGTAGGGGTTGGTGGCGTCGATCGAGACGGTGTCGAGCAGGTTGCCGTTGCCAGCGTCGGGGCCGACGAACAGCGGGATCGGGGCGGCCTGGTTGGCCGACTTGCGCTGCACGTAGCTGCCGCGCACCTTCAGCTTGATGCTGTCGGTGAAGTCGTGGGTCACCGCGCCGAACAGGCTGACCCGTTCGGACGGGGTGACGATGTAGTTGTAGGGCTGGAAGTTGAAGCGGTCGGCGTCGCCGGCGAAGTTGCGGAAGCTGCTGCCCGCGCCGGTCGGATCCAGCGGCGTGTAGGTGGGCCGCACCCCGGCGGCCAGGGCCGCCTTCAGGGTCAGGTCCATGTCGCGGCCGGTATTGGGGTCGCTGACGATGAACCGGCCCAGCGGCGTGCCCGACGAGCAGCCGCCCGACAGGCACGAGGTCCCGTAGGGGCTGGGATAGAGCGAGATGTCGCGATCGGCCGACAGCACGCTCTTCTGCTTGAACCAGCCGCCGCCGACCACGATGCTGGTCTTGCCCTCCGAGGCCCCCCACGAGACGTTGTAGTCCTGCGAGAAGCCGTCGCCCTCGCCGTAGCCGCCCACCTGGGCCGACAGCTCCAGCCCCTGCTGGCGGTCGCGGGTGATGATGTTGATGACCCCGGCGATGGCGTCCGAACCGTAGATCGGCGAGGCGCCTTCCTGCAGGATCTCGACGTTGCGGATCATGGCGCTGGGGATGGTGTTGAGGTCCACGGCGCCCGGCACGCCCGAGGCCGAGGCCCCGCTGACCCAGCGCTGGCCGTCGACCAGCACCAGGGCCCGGCGCGAGCCCAGGTAGCGCAGGTCGATCTCGGCCGAGCCGGCGCCCACGCCGCCGCCGTCGGGCGGATTGCCGAAGTTGCCGGAGTTGTTGAACTTGGAATTGAGGCCGCCGCCGGCGGCCGGCACGCGCTGAAGCACGTCGACGATCGAGGTCAGGCCGGTCTTGGCGATCGCCTCCTGGTCGATCTGGAAGACGGTCTGGGTCTTGTCGAGCGGACTGACGCGGATGCGCGAGCCGGTGACCACGACGCCTTCGACGTCGGTGTCGGCCGGCGTCTGGGCGTGGGCCGCCAGCGGCGCGGCCGCGACGGAAGTCAGGAATAGCGAAAGAAGTCCTTGGCCGATGCGGTTCATGCCGTCCCTCTTGCTGCGACATCCGTATGGTCAAGGTTGAACTACGGATTCGCTCGCGCTGAAGGTGAATCGGCGGTCAAAAATGTGTCAAGTTCAGCGAACTTCGATATGTGCTTTCGCCCTCATGTGTGTCTTTCGCAACAATCTTGCGCAACGGGGAAGCAGCGGCCGTCAGGCCGCCGCCCTGGGCCGGGACCCGACATAGACCGACTGCGGACGAATGAGCTTGCCGCTGGCCTGCTGTTCGCGGGCGTGGGCGATCCAGCCGGCCGTGCGGCCGGCCGCGAACACGCAGGTGAAGGCCTCGGGCGGCAGGCCCAGCGCCTCCAGCAGCAGGGCGGTGTAGAACTCGACATTGGTCTCCAGCGGCCGGTCGGGCTTGCGACGGCGCAGGATGTCGAGGGCCGCGCGCTCCACCGCCTCGGCCAGGGCCAGGCGCCCGGGCAGGGCGCCGGCGCTCTTCGACAGCCGTGACAGGGCCGCCTTGAGGGCGTCGGCGCGGGGGTCGCGGACGCGGTAGATGCGATGGCCAAAGCCCATAAGCCGCTCGCCGGCGTCGAGCGCGGCCTCCAGCCAGGGGACGGCGTTGCCAGCCGTGCCGATGGCGTCGAGCATGTCGACCACCGGCCCGGGCGCGCCGCCGTGCAGCGGGCCCTTCAGCGTCGACAGGCCCGCCAGCACCGCCGAGCCCAGCCCCGCCCGCGTCGAGGCCGCCACCCGAGCGGCGAAGGTCGAGGCGTTGAGGCCGTGGTCGCAGACCGTGACCAGATAGGCGTCCAGCGCGCGGGCCTCGCCGTCGGTCGGCGCCGCGTCCCGGATCATCCGCAGGACATCGGCGGCGTGGGGCAGGGCGGGGTCCGGCGCGACCGCCGCCAGCCCTTGGCGGCGGCGCAGCACGGCGGCGGTGAACACGGCCGGCGCCACGGCCAGCACCAGGGCGTCACGCAGGCTGTCGCCGTCGGGCAGGCGGGCCAGGAGGGCGCGCATGGCGTCGTAGGGATCGCGGGCGGCCAGGGAGTCATCGAGAGCGGCGATCTCGGCGAAGGCCCGCGCTCGCGCTTCGCCCAGGGCCGGGGCCAGGTCTGCGGGAAGGTCGTCGAAGAAGCCGTCCAGCAGCAGGTGGACGGCGTCCTCGAAGCGGGCGCGGCCGGCCAGGTCCTCGACGGGCCAGCCGCGGATGGTCAGGCGGCCGGCCTGGCCGTCGACGTCTGAAAGTACGGTGGCGGCGGCGATCACGCCTTCGAGGCCGGCGGAAACTTGGACCATGACTGAGGTCTCCTTTCGCCGGTGATGATCGCTCCGACGGCTTGATCGTCAATCTTGATCAATATAATCAATATTCATGGCGGACGATTGGCTCGATGCGGACCAGGCGATGGCGCGGCTCGGCGTGCGGGCCCAGACGCTGTACGCCTATGTCAGCCGGGGGCGGATCGAGGCTCATGCCCATCCGGATGATCCGCGTCGCAGCCTCTATCGCGCCTCCGACGTGGCGGCGCTGGCCAAGCGCAAGGCGCGGGGCCGCAAGGCCGCCGACGTCGCCGCCGAAGCCATCGCCTGGGGCGAGCCGGTGCTGGCCTCGGCGATCACCACCGTGCGGGCGGGGCGCCTGTGGTATCGCGGTCGCGACGCCTTGCAGCTGGCCGGGACCGAGAGTTTCGAGGCGGTGGGGCGACTGCTGCGGGACGATGCGGCCGAGGCCGCCGTCGCCACCCATGCGCCGAGCGCCGCGCCGACCATCCGCGCCCGGCTGTTTGCGGATCTCGCCGCCCGCGCCGGCGAGGATCGTCCGGCCCGGGGCCGCGCGCCGCTGATGCTGGCCCAGGAGGCGGCGGGCCTGCTCGACCTGGTCGCCGACGCCGTGGCGGGGCGGGCGGGCGAGGGGCTGATCCACCAGCGGCTGGCCGCCGCCTGGGGCCTGGACGCGGCCGGCGGCGACCTGGTGCGCCGGGCGCTGGTCCTGCTGGCCGACCACGAGCTCAACGCCTCGACCTTCGCCGCGCGGGTCGCGGCCTCGACCGGCGCGTCGCTGTCGGCCGCGGCGCTGGCTGGGCTCTCGGCCCTGTCGGGACCGCTGCACGGCGGCATGGCCGCCCGGGTCGAGGCCCTGGCCCGCGAGACCAAACGAGAGGGCGCCGAGCGAGCGGTCGCCGTGCGTCTGGACCAGGGCGCGCCGCTGCCGGGCTTTGGCCATCCGCTCTATCCCGACGGCGACCCGCGCGCGGCGGCCCTGCTGGCGGCCTTCGATCCCGCGCCGGACATGGCCGCCTTGCGCCAGGCGGTGGTCGTCGCCACCGGCCAGGCGGCCAACATCGACTTTGCCTTGGTCGCCCTGGCCCGGACCTTGAGCCTGCCCGAGGACGCCCCCTTCGCCCTGTTCGCGGTCGGCCGCACGGCGGGCTGGCTGGCGCACGCCCTGGAGCAGGCCAGGACGGGCCGGCTGATCCGTCCCCGGGCGCGCTATGTGGGTGATGCTTTCCCTCCCCCTTGATGGGGGAGGGCAGGGGTGAGGGTGGTTGCTGAGGAAGATGACGGGCGTCAGTGTTCGTCGGTCGGCGCTGTTGTCACCCCCATCCCCGGCCCTTCCCCCATCAAGGGGGAAGGGAGGATCAGAACAACAAAGGGGAGCGCTCGGGCCGGAGCGCTCCCCTCGTCGTGCGGCGGGCTGGGAGGCGCGCCGCGCGGCCGTCGCCCCGGAAGAAGGCG
>Ga0247823_10000001_pt1 | contig 179534 bp, 155 predicted proteins | sample 13C_PalmiticAcid_2_FD_192426 | JGI IMG/M metagenome (GOLD analysis project Ga0247823, IMG submission 192426) | Soil microbial communities from agricultural site in Penn Yan, New York, United States - 13C_PalmiticAcid_Day30 | ecosystem: Environmental > Terrestrial > Soil > Agricultural land... | reverse complement strand
GTCGAGGTTTGAGCAGGCTGACCCATGGATCCGGGGCACAAGGCCCAGGAAGGCGTGAGATGGGCCGGATCGGACGGGGATAGAGCAGCGTGCCCCCGGCGCACCCCGAAAAGAATTCCACAAAACCAATCACTTGCAACTTTCTCATGCGCCTCAATCAGACGCGCCAAATCCCGACGCATAGTCATTGGGTCCCGTCGCAGGGAGAGGGCGCAAGGTCGCGCCCCAAGATCCTCCCCCTCTGGGGGAGGTGGCCCGGAGGGCCGGAGGGGGGACGTTCTCAGCTTCCGCGGAAACCAGCCGATCCCGCACCACTCCCCCAACGATCGCTCACGCGATCGCCTCCCACAGGGGGAGGTTCCCAAACCTCACCCCGGGATCACCCCCAGGTTCACGCTCACCGCCTTGGTCTTCAGGTACGAGTCGATGCCCTCGCGCCCGAACTCGCGGCCCCAGCCCGACTGGCGGTTGCCGCCGAACGGGGTCTCGGGGCTCAGCGCCGCGTGGATGTTGACGCCCACTTGGCCGCTGTCGATGGCCCGGGCCATGCGGTGGGCGCGCGACAGGTCCTTGGTCCAGACCGAGCCCGACAGGCCGTAGGTCGTGGCGTTGATCGCCGCGAGAAGCGCCTCGTCATCGTCGCCGAAGCTCTGCACGCCCAGCACCGGGCCGAACACCTCTTCCCGCGCCAGGCGCATGTCGGGGGTGACGTCGGCATAGACGGTCGGGGCCACATAGTGCCCCGGACCGGTCGGAACGCCGCCGGCATAGGCCAGGCGCGCGCCCTCGGCCGCCGCGGCCTCGACATGCTCGAGCACCCTGCCCTTCTGCCTGGCCGAGACCAGCGGGCCGATCATCGTGGTCGGATCAAGGCCGGGACCGACCTTCAGCCAGGCGGCCGTCTGGGCCAGGCCCTCCAGCACCGGCTCCAGCACCTTCTCGTGCACGAACAGGCGCGTGCCGGCCATGCAGTTCTGGCCCGACAGGAAGAAGCAGGCCATCGCCGCCGATGGGATGGCGTCGGCCAGGTCCGCATCGGGGAAGATCACGAAGGGCGACTTGCCGCCAAGCTCCAGCGAGACCCTTTTCAGGTCGTGGCTGACGGCGCGGACGATCTCCTTGCCCACGGCCGTCGAGCCGGTGAAGGTGATCTTGTCGACGCCCGGGTGCGAGACCAGCGCCGCGCCGATCTCGTGGCCCAGGCCGTGGATCAGGTTGAACACGCCGGGCGGGCCGCCGGCCTCCAGCCACAGCCGCGCCACCAGGATCGAGGTCAGCGGCGTCAGCTCGGCGCTCTTGAGCACCAGGGTGCAGCCCGAGGCCAGGGCCGGCGCCAGCTTCAGGATGATCATCGACACCGGCACGTTCCACGGCACGATCGCCCCGACCACGCCCACCGGCTCGCGCACCGTGTAGACGAGAAGGTCCAGCGCCTCGCGGCCGTTGGCCCTCGCCGGGATGGTCGAGCCCTCCAGCTTGGTGGCCAAGCCCGCGTAGTAGCGCACGTAGTCGGCGCAGAAGCCCTTGATGGTCGCGCCCGACAGCGCGATCGGCATGCCGTTCTCCAGCGTCTCGATCTCGGCCAGCTGGTCGGCGTCGCGCTCCAAGAGGTCGGCGAAGCGCAGCATGATCCGCGCCCGGTCGGCGCCGGAGGTGCGGCTCCAGCCCTTGAAGGCCTTGCGGGCGGCTGCGACGGCGAGGTCCAGGTCCTCGACCGAGGTCGCACGCACCTTGGCGATCACCTGCTCGGTCGCCGGATCCTCGACCTGGATCAAAGTCTCGCCCCGCCCTTCGACGAAGACCTCGCCGATCAGCTGGCCATGGGTTTGCGCCAGAAAGGCCAGGGCCGCCTTCGAGGGGCCGAAGATCGCTGCGTCGCTGGCGTCCGCCATGGGAAACTCCGTGGGAAGAAACTGAGGTCTGTTGTGAAGCCGAGGCGCATCGGACGCCGCCTTCCCGCGCGCCCTCCCCGCCTGTCGATCAGCCCGCGCGAAACGATGGCGCGCCGCGCGTGGGCCGTCGGATGCTCGACTGGGGACATAGGGGCCGTCTGGGGGGCCGCCTGACCCGGGGGATGTGACGCGTGAGCGAGGTTCGGGACGAATTCCGCAGGGGCTGGCGCGTGGTGCTGGCGGCGGGCGTCGGGGTCGGCTGCGGCATCAGCCTGCAGCAGTATGTCGGCTCGCTGTTCGTGAAGGCGTTGCAGGCCGATCTCGGCTGGACGCGCGGCCAGATCGCCCAGGCCCAGGGCGCGGCCCTGGCCGCCCTGTTCGTCGCCCCCGTGCTGGGCTGGCTGATCGACAAGGTCGGGGTGCGGCCGGTGGCGATGGTCTCCATCGGCCTGCTGGCCGCCGTCTATGCGATGCTGGCGGCCATGCCGCCGTCGCTGGGCGCGTTCTACGGCCTCTTCGCCCTGCTGGTGATCCTGGGCAGCGGCACCGGGCCGATCGGCTACACCCGGGCGGTCAACACCTGGTTCGAGAAGGGCCGCGGCCTCTCGCTGGGACTGACCCTGACCGGCGTATCGCTGGTCGCGGCGCTGAGCGCTCCGCTGCTGAACTTCGTCATCACCCATCACGGCTGGCGCGGCGGCTATGCAGCCCTGGCGGCGCTGTCGATCTTCGTCGCCCTGCCCACCGTGTTCCTGGCCCTGTGGGAGCGCCCCCGCTGGCTGGCCCGGAAAGGCGCGACCGAGGGCGAGATCGCCGCCGCAAGGCAGGTGGCCCAGGTCGGCCTGACCGCCGGCCAGGCCCTGAAGACAGGCCGCTTCTGGATCCTGGCCCTGGCCATCCTGCTGGCCACGGCGGGCCTGACCGGCGTCATCAGCCAACTTCAGCCGATCCTCACCGACCAGGGCCTGGACGCCCAGGTCGCCGGCTGGCTCGTGGCCCTGCTGGCCGTCTCCGTCGCCCTGGGGCGCATCGTCGTCGGCTGGGCGGTCGACCGCTTCTGGGCCCCGATCCCGGCCGCCATCGCGCTGGTCCTGCCCGCGCTGGGCGTGGGGCTGCTGGCGATCGGGCACGGCCAGTGGCCGCTCGCGGTTCTGGCCGTGCTGCTGATCGGCGCGGCGCAGGGCGGCGAGGTCGACGTCGCCGCCTTCTTCGTCGCCCGCTACTTCGGCATGCGCTCGTACGGCGCCGTCTACGCCCTGATCGGCGTGGCGATCTCCCTGGGCGTGCCGATCGGCGCGATCGGGATCGGCGCGCTGTACGACCACGACGGCGGCTACGGCCGCGCCCTGGCGATCGCGGCCGTCGGCTTTGTCGCCAGCGGCGCGCTGATCCTCCTGATGGGACGCTATCCGCAATGGGAAACGCCCAAGGAAAAGCCCTGACCGCACCGCCATCAGGCGGCGCGGGACAGCGGCTCCGACAGGTCGCGGCTGATGGCCGCCGCGGCGATCTTCAGCTTGTCGCCGTACTGCTTGACGGCGTCGGGCATCTTCATCGACGAGCTGAAGAACACCAGCACCAGCGCTCCGCAGACGCCCTCGCTGTTGAAGATCGGCGCGCCGATCGACGAGGTCTTGCCCGGCGTCGCCGTATAGGGATTGCGGCCCTTGGTGGCCACGCCCGCCTCGACGATGTCGGCGAACATGCCGCCGGACTCCGCGTACTGCAGCGTCAGCGGGTCGACCTGCCCCTCGCCGGAGCGATAGGCCTCCAGGACCGCCGCCTGCTCCTCCTGCGACGCGAAGGCCAGATAGGCCTTGCCCGCGGCGCTCTCCAGGATCGGCAGGGTGTAGCCCGGATAGTAGTTGTTCAGCGTCAGCGACGTCATCGTGTGCGTCGAGTCGCGGATCATCATCTGCTGGCCGACACGCGTGGCGATCGACACCGGCCAGGTCACCTTGGCCGTCAGGTCGACGATGTGCGGGCGGGCGCAGGCCACCAGGCGATCGCTCTCCTGGAACCCGTGCGACAGCGACTGCACCAGCATGGTCGGCCGATAACGCTTCCGCGCCGGCTCCCGCTCGATCAGCTTCTCGTGCAGCAGGGTCTGCACGATGCGGCAGGCCGTCGGATAGGGAACGCCCGAGGTCTGGGCGATCTCCATCATCGACAGCGAACCGCGACGGTTGATCGCCTGCAGCACCGAGATGCAGCGGCTGATGGCCCTGATCGGCACACCTTTTTCCATAGAAACGCCTCCTCCAGATTCACGCGAACTCCAGACCGTGGCGGCGGGGGTCTGGCGGAAACCACGTCCCGACTATCCGTTCGCCGGATAGCGCAACGAAGCCCCGCAACGGTCGGAGTCGTCTTTTGTGCGTCGCCTGCTCTTTCGCAGGGCGGATATTTGACCACGCGGTCAACGAAGTGGCAATTCGTGGATTTACGGTCAGGCTCACATAACGTCGGAGCCCGAAATGAGCGCTGAAACTTCCGCAACGTCAGCCGACGAGTCCTTGTATCTTCAGCGCTTTCAGGCCGCCGCCAATGCGCCGCAGGAGACTTACGACACGCTCGAGCCCGTGCCCGGCGCAGCCGGCCGCACGCTGATTCCCCCCGCCTCGCCGGCCACGATCGACGCCGCCGCCCTCGACTCGGCGGAGGCCTACGCCCGTGACAGCAACGCCAAGGCCTTCATGGTCTGGCGCGACGGCGTGCTGGAACGCGAGACCTACTTCGCCGGCGCGACCCGCCCTTCCCTGCTGGCGTCGAAGTCGCTGGCCAAGCCGCTGACCGCCGTCGCCATCGGCCGCGCCCTTGACCTGGGCGTCATCAAGTCGCTGGACCAGTCGCTCGCCGACTTCATCACCGAGTGGAAGGGCACGCCCAAGGCCGACATCCTGGTGCGCCATACGCTCGACATGCGCACAGGCTTCCTGCCGCAGGGCTTCAGCACCGATCCAGCCAACGTGCTGAACCGGGCCTATCTGCACCCGCGCCACGACGACATCCTGATCAACGACTACCCGCTCGTGAACACGCCGGGCAGCCGCTACGACTACGCCAACGCCACCTCCGAACTGGTGGCCCTGGTGATCGAGCGCGCCACCGGCCGCCGCTACGCCGAGTTCATCTCCGAAGAGGTGCTGAGGCCCATCGACGCGCCGGGAGGCCAGATCTGGGTCGATCGTCCGGGCGGCCTGGCCCACTCCGGCTGCTGCATCCTGCTGCCGGCCGAAAGCTGGCTGCGCCTGGCGATCCTGCTGATCGACGACGGCGTCCACGCCGGAAGGCGCCTGCTGCCCGAGGGCTATGTCGGAGAGATGCGCACCCCGACCGAGCAGAACCCGCACTACGGCCTCGGCGTCTATATCGGCGCGCCCTACGCCGAGCGCCGCGGCTGGGCCGCGCCCGACACGCCCTGGCCCAAGATCCTGCACAGCGAGCCCTATGCCGCCGACGACCTCTATCTCTTCTGCGGCAACTCCAACCAGGTGGTCTACATCGTGCCGTCCAAGCGGCTGATCGTCCTGCGGGTCGGCGACAATCCGCCCAAGTCGCCCGAGTGGGACAACAGCATCCTGCCCAACCTGATCCTGAAAGGACTCTAGCGCTTCCGGCGGAGGGCGACCCGCGCGATCAGACTGCGCACCTCGCCCTCCTCCACGCCGTCGCGGCGCATCAGAAGACGGACGATCGGCTCGGAAAGCAGCTCGTCGAGCGTGGGGGGCGGGTCGTCCAGACCCCGGTCGTCGCGCATGGGGCGCTCCTCTGCGGGCGGGGCGCCCCAGTCGCATTGTTGAGAGTGAATCGCAACTGCTATTCTGAAGCGACACGCACGGCGTGGCCGGTCCGCGCCTCGCCTGCTATCAGCCTCGCACCCTATCGAGAGGCCGCCATGACCGACTTCCCCGTCACCATCTTCCACAATCCCAAGTGCGGAACCTCGCGCAACACCCTGGCCATCATCGAGGCCGCCGGCTATGCGCCCACCGTCGTCGAGTACCTTAAGGCCGGCTGGACGCTCGAGCAGCTGAAGGACCTGGCCGCCCGCACCGGTCTCGGCGCCCGCGGCCTGCTGCGCGTCAAGGGCGCGCCGGCCGAGGAACTGGGTCTGACCGATCCGGCCGCCACCGACGATGCGATCCTGGCGGCCATGGTCGAGAACCCGATCCTGGTCGAGCGTCCGATCGTCGTCACGCCCAGGGGCGCGGTGCTGGCGCGGCCCAAGGAGAAGGTGCTCGAGATCCTCGACCGCCACCCGCCGACGGATGCATCCTGATCCGTGGTCGGACGTTTAGCCGTCGCCTGTCGCAAATCTGTCGCCGAACTGTGACAAATAGCCGGCCTCGCCGCCGCTAATCTGCGGTGACGAGGTCGGAGACCGTTCCCCCGAAGGGTCCGCCCGACACGTCCAAGATTCCAATGGCCCCAAGCCGACCATCAGGATGTCGTCCATGAAAGCCTTCCTCGGAGCCGCCGCCGCGCTCGGCCTGCTGGCCCTGGCTCCCAGCGCCCACGCCGCCCGCGACTACGTCTGGGCCGCCGGCTCCTCGACCGTCTTCCCGTTCAGCACCCGCGTCGCCGAGAACTTCGCCAAGAAGACCGGCAAGAAGTCGCCCAAGGTCGAGAGCCTCGGCACCGGCGGCGGCATCAAGATGTTCTGCGGCGGCATGGGCGAAGGCTTCCCCGACATCGCCAACGCCTCGCGTCCGATGAAGAAGTCCGAGTACGAGGCCTGCAAGGCCAAGGGCGTCAAGGACATCATCGAGATCAAGATCGGCTTCGACGGCATCGTCATCGCGATGGACAAGAAGTCGCCCGACTACAACTTCAAGCTCGAGCACCTGTACCTCGGCCTGGCCCAGAACGCCCTGCGCGGCGGCCAGTTCGTGAACAACCCCTACAAGACCTGGAAGGACGTGGGCGCCGGCCTGCCGGCCAACCGCATCCTGGTCTACGGCCCGCCGCCCACCTCGGGCACCCGCGACGCCTGGGTCGAGTTGGCCATCGAAGGCGGCGCCAAGAAGTTCCCGACCGCCAAGGCCCTGCACGACAAGGACGAGAAGGAATTCAAGGCCAAGATCGACCCGCTCCGCAAGGACGGCGCCTGGATCGACGCCGGTGAGAACGACAACGCCATCGTCGGCACCCTGACCAAGACCCCCGGCGCGCTGGGCGTGTTCGGCTTCTCGTTCCTCGAAGAGAACGCCAACGTCATCAAGGGCGCGGCCGTCAACGGCGTGAAGCCCACCCCGCAGACGATCGCCAACGGCACCTATCCGGTCTCGCGCTCGCTCTTCATCTACGTGAAGAAGGGCCAGGTCGGCGTGACGCCGGGCCTGAAGGAATTCCGGGCCGAGTTCGTCTCCGACGCCGCGACCGGTCGCGGCGGCTACCTCCAGGGCCGCGGCCTGATCCCGCTGCCGCCGGCCCAGCACGACGCCGCCAAGGCCGCCGCCGGCAAGCTGACCCTGATGGCTCCGCCGAAGGCCTGATCGGCTCGATCAAGACCTTGAAAGACGCCCCGTCCGGACCTCCGGGCGGGGCGTTTTCCTTTGACACCCCCTGCGGCCAAAGCGCCGCAGTCGGCGCTAATCGTCGGCCGCCCCTTGCCTTTCTTGGCGGTTTGGCGTCTTAACGCGCCCTTGCAAATGTCCTCGCTGGCTCAAACGCCTCGTTTTGGCGGCCGGAGAGGTTTATTTTCATGACAAGTGACCAATCAGACGGGTCCGGGACAACGGGGTCGTAATTTGGTCGTGGCGCAGGCCGCGGGCGTTTTTGTGTGCGCGCCGCCTGCAGAATCGAACTGGACCAAGATGCCCTTCCCCGCCTCCCACCCCGCTCTTGAGCGGGCCCTCGCTGCTCAGGGTTACGCCGAGCCCACCCCCGTCCAGGCCGCCGTGCTTGAAGCCGACGCCGAAGGCCGCGACCTGCTGGTCAGCGCCCAGACCGGTTCAGGCAAGACCGTGGCCTTCGGCCTCGCCGCCGCCCCGACCCTGCTGGGCGAAGCCGAGCGCCTGCCCAAGGCCGGCCTGCCGATGTGCCTGGTCATCGCCCCGACCCGCGAACTGGCCATGCAGGTCAATCGCGAACTGGAGTGGCTCTACGCCCAGGCCGGCGCCACGGTCGTCAACTGCGTCGGCGGCATGGACGCCCGCCGCGAGCAGCGCGCGCTGAACTTCGGCGCCCACATCGTCGTCGGCACCCCGGGCCGTCTGCGCGACCACATCGAGCGCGGCCACCTCGACCTTTCCGAGCTGAAGGTCGCCGTCCTCGACGAGGCCGACGAGATGCTCGACATGGGCTTCCGCGAAGACCTCGAATTCATTCTCGACGCCGCCCCGGCCGATCGCCGCACCCTGCTGTTCTCGGCCACCCTGGCGCGCGACATCATCGCCCTGGCCAAGAACTACCAGAACGACGCCCTGCGCATCGACACCATCGACCGCAACGAGCCGCACCGGGACATCGAGTACCGCGCCGTCCGCGTGGCGCCGAACGAGACCGAGCATGCGGTCGTCAACCTGCTGCGCTATTTCGAAAGCCCCGGCGCCCTGGTGTTCGCCAACACCCGTGAAAGCGTCCGCTCGCTTCACAGCAAGCTGCGCGAGCGCGGCTTCGACGTCGTCGGCCTTTCCGGCGAACTGAGCCAGCGCGAGCGCGCCGACGCCCTGCAAGCCCTGCGTGACGGTCACGCCCGCGTCTGCGTCGCCACCGACGTCGCCGCTCGCGGCCTCGACCTGCCGGACCTCGGCCTGGTCATCCACGCCGAACTGCCCGTCAACAAGGCCACCCTGCTGCACCGTTCGGGCCGCACCGGCCGGGCCGGCAAGAAGGGCGTCTCGGCGCTCGTCGTGCCCTATACCCGCCGCCGCAAGGCCGAACAGCTGCTGTTCGCCGCCGGCGTCGAAGGCGTCTGGGGCGGCGCCCCGAGCGCCGACGAGATCCGCGCCAAGGACACCGAGCGCCTGCTCGACGATCCGATCTTCGCCGAGGCTTCGAACGAGGAAGACCTGGCCCTGGCCGAGGCCATGCTCGCCAAGCGCACGCCGACCGAAATCGCCGCCGCCCTGATCCGCACCCGTCGCGCCAAGCTGCCGGCGCCGGAAGAAATCTACGACGACCCGCGCCACGGCGCCGATCCGGGTCCGCGTTCGCGCGAGCCGCGCGGCGACCGCGACTTCGCCCCGCGTGACTTCGGCGACCGTCCCGAGCGCGAACCGCGCGTCAGCATGGACGGCTCGGAGTGGTTCCGCATCAGCGTCGGTCGTCGCGGCAACGCCGATCCCAAGTGGCTGATCCCGCTGATCTGCCGCCAGGGACACATTACCAAGAAGGACATCGGCTCGATCCGGATCTTCGACTACGACACGAAGTTCGAGATCTCGGCCGAAGCGGCGGTGAAGTTCGGCGCGGCGGTGCAGGCTACCGTGCGCGAGGACGTCTCGATCACCCCGACCACGGCTCCGGCTCCGCGCGGCGATGGTCCGCGCGCGCCGCGTCCGCCCCGCAGCTACGACGACGCGCCGCGCGGTCCCCGCGCCAACGCCCCGGGTTCGCGCGATCACACCCCGCGTCCGGGCGGCTACGACCGCGACGGCGTGAGCGGCGCCAAGCCGTACGGTCGCGGCGAGGAGCCGAAGGGCGACTACAAGGCGCGTCCGCCTCGCGACGCCAAGCCGCGCGACTTCACCCGCGATCGCGACGAGGCCCCGCGTCCGTATTCGCCGGTCGACAACGACGGCGCTCCGAAGCGGGCCTACAAGCCCCGCGCCGAAAGCCGCGACAACGCCGACGGTCCGCGCGAGTACAAGCCGCGTGCGCCCAAGGCCTTCGGCGACGCTCCGGCCAAGCCCTTCAAGGGCAAGCCGACCTTCGGCGACAAGCCGTTCAAGGGCCCCAAGCCCTTCAAGGCCAAGGGCGAGTTCGGCGGCAAGCCGTTCAAGAAGAAGTAAGCGCGTGGGCCGCCTCTCCTCCGAGAGGCGGCCCAACGTTTAATGGGGCGAGCACTCCTCGCTCCGACGCCTTCGGCGACACCTCTCCCAAAGGGAGCGGGTCCCCCTAGACCGCCTGCCCCGCGCACCAGCCCGACGCCCAGGCCCACTGGAAATTGTAGCCGCCGAGCCAACCGGTGACGTCGACGACCTCGCCGATGAAGTAGAGGCCGGCCACGCTCTTGGCTTCCATCGAGCGCGAATCCAGGCCGTCGGTGTCGACGCCGCCCAGGGTCACCTCGGCCGTGCGGTATCCCTCCGAGCCGACCGGCTTGAAGGTCCAGGCGTTGACGACGCTGGCCACGCGGGCCAGCACCTTGTCCGAACAGTCGGCGATATTGCCCGTGATCGCCTCGTCCTCGACGATCTTCTGGGCCAGGCGCTTGGGCACGATCTCACCCAGCACCGTGTGCAGCGCCCGGCGGCCGTTGGCGGCGCGTTCGGCCTTCAGGGTCGCGAACACGTCGACGCCCGGCGCCATGTCGACCGTGATCTCGCCGCCCTCGCGCCAGTAGGACGAAATCTGCAGGATCGACGGGCCCGAAAGGCCACGGTGGGTGAACAGCATCCCCTCACGAAACTTGGTCTTGCCACTGGCGACCACGGCGTCGACCGACACGCCCGACAACGGCGAAAGCCGTTCGAGCGTGCGGGCCTCGAAGGTCAGCGGCACCAGGGCCGGACGCGGCTCGATGATGGCCAGACCGAACTGACGGGCGATGTCGTAGCCGACGCCGGTCGCGCCCATCTTCGGGATCGACTTGCCGCCGGTGGCGACCACCAGCGAGGCGCAGGCCACCGGGCCGCTCGACAGCTCGACGACGAAGCCCTCGCCCTGCTGGTCGACGCCCTGGATCGCCGTCTCCAGGCGCAGCACGACGCCGGCGTCGGCCATCTCGTCCAGCAGCATGGCGATGATCTCCTTGGAGGAGCCGTCGCAGAACAGCTGGCCCAGCGTCTTCTCATGGAAGGCGATACCGTGCTTCTTCACCAAGTCGATGAAGTTGGCCGGCCGGTAGCGGCGCAGGGCCGAGACGCAGAACTTCGGATTGGCCGACAGGAAGTTGGCCGGCGCGGCGCCGACATTGGTGAAGTTGCACCTACCGCCGCCGCTGATGCGGATCTTCTCGCCGGCCGCCTTGGCGTGGTCGACGATCAGCACCTTGCGACCGCGCTTGCCGGCCTCGATGGCGCACATCATGCCGGCAGCGCCAGCTCCCAGCACCACGACGTCGAACTTTTCCAAGACCCGGCCCTTTCAAGTGAGCGCGCCAAGGACGGGGGCGCGGCGGAAATGTCAATGCGAACCGCACGTTGACGCCCTCCGGATACGTCATCCGGTATCGCATCCGAGCTCTCGACGTCGCCGTGACCCGGATCAAGCACGCCAGCGAGCGCTGAGCCCTACCCCGCCATCCGGTAGCCTCGCGCCTCTCTCGCAGCCGACACCCGGAAGCGGCCCGTCATCTCCACCAGGCCGACGATCTCGCTCTTGAGAGCATGGGCGACGGCATTGGCTTCCTCGACCATGGCGGCGTTCTGCTGCACGCCCTGGTCCATCTGGTTCACGGCCGAATTGACCTCGTTGAGACTGACGGCCTGTTCGCCGGCCGAGGCGGCCAGTTCGCGCACGAGGGCGTCGATCTCGCCGACCTTGAAGACGATGCCTTCCAGGGCCTCGCCGGTCTGGCCGACCAGCTTGACCCCCTCGTCGACCTGGCGGGCCGAGGTCGAGATCAAAGTCTTGATCTCCTTGGCCGCGTCGGCCGAGCGCTGGGCCAGGGCACGGACTTCCTGGGCGACGACGGCGAAGCCGCGTCCCGCGTCTCCCGCCCGGGCGGCTTCCACGCCGGCGTTCAGGGCCAGGAGGTTGGTCTGGAAGGCGATCTCGTCGATGACGCCGATGATCTGGCCGATCTGGCGCGAGGAGCTCTCGATGCCGGTCATCGCCTCGACGGCGCCGCGCACCACCTGTCCCGACCGCTCGGCGTCGCCGCGGGCCGAGCCGACCACGCGGGCGGCCTCGCCGGCGCCGTGCGACGCCCGCCGGACGGTGGCGGTGATCTCGTCGAGGGCGGCCGCCGTCTCTTCCAGGCCGGCGGCCTGCTGCTCGCTGCGGCGGGCGGTCTGGTCGGCGGCGGCCGCGATCTCGTCCGAGCCCCGGCCGATGCCGTCGACGGCGGCCAGGATCTGGCCCATGGCCTCGTCCAGATGGCCCATGGCGGCGTTGAAGTCGTCGCGCAGCTGGCGATAGCCGTCGGGGAAGGCCTCGGTGACACGCACGGTCAGGTCGCCGCGAGACAGCCGCGACAGGCCCTGGGCGATGGCCTCCATGACGAAGGCCTGCTCGCGCGCCGCGACCTCACGCGCGGCCTCGTTACGGCCTCGTTCCTCGTCGCCGGCGGCTCGGGAGCGGGCCTGTTCGGCCTGGGCGCTCTTCAGGGCCAGGGCGTTGTCCTTGAAGACCTGCACGGCCTTGGCCATCAGCCCGACCTCGTCGCGGCGGCCCGCGCCGGTCACGGCCGTCTCCAGGCGGCCCTCGGCCAGATCGTTCATGGCCCGCGACAGCCCGGCCACCGGCCGTGAAATCTTCACCGCGCCGATCCAGAGGGCGAAGGCCACGCCGCCCAACGCGGCGGCGACGCCGAACAGCAGGGTCAGCAGCACGCCGCGCTCGGCCTCGGCCCGCGCCGCCGTCACCATGGCGTCGGTTTCCTCGTGATAGCCGTCGCCCCAGGCCTTCACGTCCTTGGCCAGGCCGTCGATCGCGGGATCCATGACGGCCAGATGCGACATGGCACCGGTGTCATCATTGGACAAACCCTTGTCCGCCGCGCCGCGCGCCTCGCTGTAGAGGGCGTCGATCCGGGCGCGGAAGCCCTCGGCCTTCTCGGCGATCGCCGGGTCGAAACCGGTCATCTTGTCGAGGCTGTCCTTGCCCTCGGCATAGACCTTGTCGAGCTCCTTGGAGGCGGCCTGGGCCTCCGACGAGGCGCCGTCGTAGGTGACGGTGCGGTGGGCGGCGTGGCCCATCATCGCCAGGCGGCGGCTGAAGCGGGCCGACTGCACCTCGGCGGGGGCGCGATGCTCGACGAGACGGCTGGTGGCGGCGTCCAGGCTCTTCTGCTGCCAGACGCCCAGGCCGGTGCAGGCGAGCACGGCCGCGCCCAGCACCACGGCCGGCAGGGCGACCTTCGACGCGATCTTCAGATCGTCGAGCTTCATGTTCGTTTCCCCCCGGATGTTTGTCTGGTCCGCGCCGGATTCGCGGTAGTTGAACGCAGTTTTTCGGTTGCGACGTAAAAACCCCGTTAAGTCGCTTGACCCCCGCGCTCACGGCTGTAGGACGCACGGCCCCTCCCCGGCCCGAGCTTTCCCCATGACGTCCGCCGTCCAGCCGACGATCGGCATCGATTTCGGCACCACCAACACCGTCGTCGCTATCGCCGACGGATCCGGTCCCGCGCGCCTGGTGCGCTTTCCCGTCGGCGAGAAGGACATCTTCGCCTTCCGCTCGGCGCTGAGCTTCCACTCGATGGCCGGCCCGGACGGCCGCCCGACCGAGCGCGTCATCGAGGCCGGCCCCTGGGCGATCGAGGCCTATGTCGAGGATCCGCTGGAGACCCGCTTCGTCCAGTCGTTCAAGACCTTCGCGGCGAGCGCGGCCTTCACCGAGACCAAGATCCTCGACAGGCGCTACCTGTTCGAGGACCTGCTGGCGGCGTTCCTGTTCAAGCTGCGCGATCACGCCGGCGGCCAGATGGCCGACCTGCCGCCGCGGGTGATCGTCGGCCGCCCGGTAACCTTCGCCGGCGGCAATCCCGACGAGGGCCTTGCCCTGAGACGCTACGAAGCCGCCTTCGAGCGCCTGGGCTTCTCCGACATCCGCTACGCCCACGAGCCGGTAGGCGCGGCCTTCTTCTTCGCCCGCCAGCTGAAGGAGGACGCCACGGTGCTGGTGGCCGACTTCGGCGGCGGCACCAGCGACTTCTCGATCGTGCGGTTCGAGCGCCACGGCGGCCAGCTGCGATCGGTTCCGCTGGCGCGCTCGGGCGTCGGCGTGGCCGGCGACGCCTTCGACTACCGGATCATCGACAACGTCGTCTCGCCGGAACTGGGCAAGGGCAGCCTCTACAAGGCCATGTCCAGCCGCCTGCCGATCCCGCAACGCTACTACACCGCCTTCGCCCGCTGGGACCAGCTGGCCATGCTGCGAGCGTCCAAGGACATGCGCGACATCCGCGCCCTGGAGCGCACGGCGGTCGAGCCGGAGAAGATCGCCCGCCTGATCGAAGTGCTGGACGACAACCACGGCTACGCTCTCTACCGCTCGGTTTCGGGACTGAAAGAGGCCCTGTCGAGCAAGGAAAGCGCGCTGTTCTCGTTCAAGGCCGGCTCCGTGGTCATCGAGCGCGACGTGGCCCGGACCGAGTTCGAAAGCTGGATCGCGCCGGAACTGAAGGCCATCGAGACGGCCGTCGACCAGGCGCTGGAGCGCTCGGGCCTGGCCGCCGAGGGCGTGGACCGCGTGTTCCTGACCGGCGGCTCGTCCTTCGTGCCGGCGGTTCGCGAGATCTTCCTGCGCCGCTTCGGCGCCGAGCGCATCGAGAGCGGCGGCGAGTTCGAGTCGATCGCCTCGGGTCTGGCCCTGATCGGACATGAGAACGATCTCGATCTGTGGAGCGAACGGGCGCCGGGCTGACCCTTTCCGGCCCTTCGTCCAAGATGCTCCCCCTGAAGGGGGAGCTGTCGCGGAGCGACTGAGGGGGAAGTTGGCGCGCGACCGGCCGGCGCACCGGAAGCTGAAAACGCCCCCCTCCGGCCCTTTGGGCCACCTCCCCCAGAGGGGGAGGATCTTTGTCTACCGCTGCGCCTGCAGCACCTTCACCCCCGGCGCGGTTTCCCAGCCGCCGCCCAGCGCCAGGAACAGGTTGACCTGGTCGGCGGCCACCGCCGCGTCGGAGGCGGCGAGCGCCGCCTCGGCGTCGGCGAGGGTGCGCTGGGCGTCCAGGCCTTGCAGGTACGGCGCGCGGCCGGCCTTGTAGAGGGTGGCGGCCTGGCGCTCGGCCTTGACGGCCTCGTCGCGGGCGGCGCGCAGGGCGGCGTTGCGGTCGAGTTCGTGGGCGTAGGCGGTCAGGCTGGTCTCGGTCTCGCGCAGGGCGTTCAGCACCACGCCGTCGAAGCGGGCCAGGGCTCCGTCGGCGCCGGCCTCGGCCCCGCGGATGCGGGCGCGCTCGCCCTCGCCCGGCAGGGTCCAGGAGACCAGGCCCGACAGGCTCCAGCGGTTGGCGGCGGGCTGGCCGATGTCGGCGAGCAGGCCCGTGGAGCCCGCGCCCATGCCAAAGCTGATGTTCGGATAGAGCGCGCCCCGCGCCACGCCGATGCGGGCCGTGGCGCCGGCCAGCGTGCGCTCGGCCTGGCGCACGTCGGGACGACGCGCGAGCAGCGCCGCGCCGTCGCCGACCGGCAGGGGCTGGGACAGCTTGGGCGGCGTGGCGCACGCCTCGACAGCCTTGGGGAACGCCGCCGGCGGTTTGCCGGTCAGCACGGCCAGCTTGTAGATCGCGGCCTTGCGATGGGCCTCGAAACTGGGGATCGCCGCGCGTTGCAGATCGACCTGGGCGCGGGCCCGGGTGGCGTCCAGCGCCGTGCCGCGCCCCGCCGCGATCAGGCGATTGGTGACCTCCAGGCTCTTCTGCTGGAGCTCGAGGCTATGCTCGGCGACATGGATCTCGTGGCCGGCCGAGCAGGCCTCGACATAGGCGCGTGCGACGTCGGCGGCGACGCTGACGCGGGCAAGGTCGAGCGCGGCCTGGCTGGCGTCGGCGTCGGCATGGGCGGCCTCGGCGGCGCGCTTGAGGCGGCCGACCAGATCGACCTGGTAGGAGACCTTCACCCCGGCGTCGGCCAGGTTCTCGACCGGCAGGGGCTGGGTCAGCAGGAACTGCTCACCGGACTCGCGGGCGTGCATCGCGGCGGCCGAGGCGCCGACGGAGAAACCGCCGGCGTCGTCGGCCTCGCCGGCCACGGCGCGGGCCCGGGCCAGGTTGGCGGCCGCGACCCGCAGGTCGGTGTTGGCGCTCAGGGCGTCCTGGACGAGGCCGTTCAGGGTCTCGTCGTCGTAGAGCTTCCACCAGCCGTCGGGGACCGGGTCCTGGCTGACAGCGGCGCTGGCCGCGCCCATGAACGGGGCCTGGGCCGCGGGTTCGTTGATCTTGGCGACGTCGGGCCGCTTGTAGTCGGGACCGACGGTGGTGCAGGCGGCGAGCGCCAGCAGCGAGGCGGCGGCCGCCAGGGTGCGGATCGTACTCACGAGACAGCCCCCTTGCCGGCGACCTTGACGGTCCCCCTCACACCATCTCCTTGGCCCAGCACCGCGACGGTGGCGGTGCGGCCGGCGATCAGGCGCAGGTCCTTGGGCGTCTCGTCCAGGGCGACGCGGACGGGCACGCGCTGGGCCAGGCGCACCCAGCTGAAGGTGGGGTTGACGTTGGGCAGCAGGCTGGCCCCGGCGGCGCGGTCGCGGTCCTCGATGCCGGCGGCGATCGACTGGATGTGGCCGTGCAGCGGCCTGTCCTCGCCCATCACCGTGACGCTGACCTTCTGGCCGACGTGCAGGCCCTTGAGCTTGGTCTCCTCGAAGTAGCCCTCGACCCGGTAGGAGCGGCTGTCGATCAAAGCCAGCACCGGTTTGCCGGCGGTGACGTAGTCGCCAGTGCGCAGCGTCAGGTCCGACAGGAAGCCGTCGGTGGGGGCCACGACCAGGGTGCGCTCCAGGTTCAGGGCCGCCAGATCGCGGGCGGCGACGGCCTGGGCCATGGCGGCCTGGCCCTGCTCGACCTTGGCCAGGCTCTGCTCGGTGATCTCGCCAGCGACCAGGTCGCCCAGCACGCGGTTGCGGGCCAGCTCGCGCCGGGCCTGGGCCAGTTGCGCCTTCTGGGCGGCGACGGCGGCGTCGGCCTGCCGCAGCGCAAGGGCGTAGCGGTCGCGGTCGACATAGAACAAGGGCTGGCCGGCCTTGACCGTCTGGTCATTGACCACCTGGACGGCGGTGACCAGGCCCGAGACGTCGGGGGCGACCTGGACGATGTCGGCGCGGACGCGGCCGTCACGGGTCCAGGGATCGACCTGATAGTGGTCCCAGAGGCGCTTGCCCCCGACCACGGCGACGGCGACGACGGCCAGGGTGACCGCGACGCGGCCGGCTTGCGGGAGGAGAGTTTTCAGCTGGGGCATGTTTTTCTTAACGACGGACGAAGGCCACGACGGCGGCCCAGAGGATGACGAAGAGCGCGGTGTCGAAGAGCGCCGGGTGCCAGACGAAGCGGTAGGCGCCGGCCCAGGACAGCACGCGTCGGAGCACGAAGGCGGCGACGAGGGCCGCGACGGCCGAGACGAGGACGGACGACAGGAAGACGCCGTCGATGTTGTATTCGCCGGTCATGCGGCGGGCTCCGGATTGAAGGCGGGGGCGTCTGGGAAGAGGTTGCGGCGCAGGCCGACGAGGCCGGTGACGCCGCCCAGTGCGCCATTGGGGACGAAGGTGGTCTCACCCAGGCGGGTCAGCGCCTGGTCGACCTTGGCCAGCAGCTCGGCGTGCGGCGGCGCGCGGCGGCCGGCCGACAGGGCGGCGTAGTGGTCGCCCACCCCGTCGAGCACCGCGTCGAGGCTGACGCGGGCCGGGCCCGAGAGATCGCCGCGGGCCGTCTGCACGGTCACCAGGTTCATGCCCACCCGCAGGTCGCGTAGCACGTCGACGCCGACGAGGTCATGGCGCGGACCGACCGCGGCGAGCTTGGGGGTCAGAAGGCCCAGGCGGTCGACCAGGGCGGCGGCGAAGGCGGCCGGCTCGGGCGCGCGGCTGGACCTGGCCAGGCGGGCGAGGTTCTTCCAGGTGCGCGACAAGAGGCGCCGGGCGCCGGCGTCGATGCTCATCGAGCGCATGGCTGCGGTGACGAAGATCGCGGCCCCCAGGCCGACGAACTGGCCCAGATTGACGTTCAGGAAGCTGGCGAAGTCGGCGCTGAAGGTCTCCTGCAAAGCCAGCGCATTGCAGAAGCCCATCAGCGTGGCCAGGGCCGCCCCCATGGTCTTGGGATTGGGAATGAACAGGCCGATGAACAGCAGCGGCGGGGCCAGGGTCAGCACCAGCAGCGGATAGCCGTCGATGGCCGGCAGCACGGCGAACATGTAGAGCGCCGACAGCGGCAGCGAGACCAGGGTGAAGATCCCGAAGCTGCGGATGGCCGGGACCGGATCGTCCATGGCCGCGAAGAAGCAGCAGAACACCGCCGCCATGACCGGCGCCGAGGCGCCGTCGCCCCAGCCAGAGACGATCCAGAGGCCGCAGGACAGCAGCACCGCGATCGCGGCCGCCGCCCCGGACAGCACGGCCAGCGGCAGGTCGCTGTGCATCCGCCGGCGGGCGGCGGTGGCGGTGGCGGCGGCCAGGTTCGGCGACAGCGGGGCGTCGGGGTTCTCCAGGCGGGTCATCAGCGCATGCCCCTCGCCCAGGGCCTGGACGGTCTCGGCCAGCCGCACCAGCAGGCTCTCGACCAGCAGGGCGTTCCAGTCGCCGCCGCGCCGCGTGGCGGCCTCGGCCTTCAGGTGGTCGATCAGTTCCAGGCCCGGGCCGCGCGTGGCGCCGGCCTCGATCCAGGCGATCACCGCGTCCAGCGCCTGGCGGGCGGCGGGATCCTTGACGTCCTTGAGCGCCAGCATCCGGTCGGCCAGGCCCGACAGCAGCGGGATCAGGATCAGCAGCCGCTCGTGCAGGGCCCGCACGACGCCGGTAGTCTCGCGCAGGCGGGTGGTGTCGAACGGCAGGTGGGTGGCCAGCATCTGGATCTCGCTGGCGGCGGCGGCCAGATGGCGGCGGTCGCGGGCGAAGGCCTGCTCGTCGGCGCCCTTCAGCACGTCCAGCGCCCAGCGGTCGGCCTCGCCCAGCCAGGCGCCCAGGCGGGCGCGCAGGACGGTCCCGACCGGGCGCGGGAAGACGAGGCTATGGACCAGGGTGGCGCAGATGATGCCCAGGCCGATCTCGACCACGCGCCAGACGGCCAGGTCGAAGATGGCGCCGGGCTGGCTGACGGCCGGGAAGCCGATGATGGCGGCGGTGTAGCCGGCCAGCATCAGGACATAGCTGCGCGGCGTGCGGTCGAGCAGCGAGATGGTGAGGCACGCGCCGACCCACAGCGCCAGCGCCAGGCAGAGGAGCACGGGCGCGTTGACGAGGTTGGGCACCATGGCCACGGCCGCCGCGCCGCCCAGCATGGTGCCGAGCACGCGGTACAGCGCCTTGGAGCGCACGGCGCCGGCCAGGGGCTGGCTGACGATATAGGCCGTGGTCATGGCCCAGTACGGACGCGGCAGGCCGACGGCGAAACCGATCCACAGGGCGAGCATGGCGGCGACGAAGCTGTTCAGCGAGAACAGCAGCGTCCACCGGTCGAACTTGGGCATGGAAGCCTTAAGCCCCCTGCCCGTTGGCCGCTTCCAGGGCCGCCTCGAAGGCGGCGAAGGTGCGTAAGGTGGCGGCCAGGTCCTCGTCGCTGACGCCGACCAGCAGGCGCGAACGGACGGCCTGGACGGTGTCCTCGGCGATCACGGCCAGGGCCGCGCCGTCGGGCGTGAGGTGCAGGGTCTTGGCGCGGCCGTCGGCGGGGTCGTCGCGACGCTCCACCAGGCCGGCGGCGCACAGTTGGTCGAGCACGCGGACCAGGGACGGACCCTCGACGCCCAGCTCCTCGGCCAGCACGCCTTGCCTCATGCCGCCGCCGGCGCGGGCGATGTGCAGCACCGGCAGGGCGCGGGCGTCGGAAAGGCCGTGCTCGGCCAGGGCGCGATTGACCTCGCGGCGGTAGATGCGCGCCAGGCGCAGCACCGCGCCCGTGAAGGTGCGTTCGCTGGGGATGCGGGACGTCATGTAACGATGCTCGAAGAACGATAGGTAGCTTGCTATCTATTTAGATAGCTTCCTATCGATATCGATGCAAGCGGGCGGACAAAGAAAAACGGCCCCGCTCGTGGGAGCGGGGCCGTTCATGGTGTTGCAGGCCAAGAGTCCAACAACTCGACGGGGGGGGGGCGTCAATCACCGACGCCCAATCCCAAAGCCGCCTTCCTGGGCCTTGTGCCCAGGATCCATCGCTCAGCCTGCTTAGACCTTTCCAGAACGGCAGAGGTCTGAGCGGTTGCCGGCATGGGACCCTCGCCACAAGGGCGAGGGAGGCGGGTCTTCTTGGCTCGATAACAGACCCCTAAGCGGCCCTTCGCCTTACTTCCCGGCCAGAGCCGCCTGCGCGGCCGCGAGGCGGGCGATCGGCACGCGGTAGGGCGAGCAGGAGACGTAGTCGAGGCCGACCTTCTCGCAGAAGGCGATCGAGGCCGGGTCGCCGCCGTGCTCGCCGCAGATGCCGAGCTTGACGTCGGGACGGGCCGCCCTGCCCCGCTCGGCGGCGATGCGGATCAGGTCGCCCACGCCGTCCTGGTCGAGGCTGACGAAGGGGTCCTTCTCGAAGATGCCCTTGTCGATATAGGCGCCCAGGAACTTGCCGGCGTCGTCGCGGCTGATGCCGAACGTCGTCTGGGTCAGGTCGTTGGTGCCGAAGCTGAAGAACTCGGCGTTGGCGGCCAGGTCGCCGGCCCGCAGGGCGGCGCGGGGCAGCTCGACCATGGTGCCGACGGTGTACTTCAGGTCCACGCCCTGCTCGGCCAGAACCGCCTTGGCGACGCGGTCGGTCAGGTCGCGCAGGTACTTCATCTCCTCGCCCTTGGCGACCAGCGGGTGCATGATCTCCGGCACGGGCGCGGCCTTGCCCGACTTGGCGATCTCGCACGCCGCCTCGAGGATGGCCCGGACCTGCATCTCGTAGATCTCGGGATAGGAGACGCCCAGGCGGCAGCCGCGGTGGCCGAGCATGGGATTGGTCTCGTGCAGCTCCTTGGCGCGGCGCAGCAGCTTGGCGGCGTCCAGGCCCGTGGCCACGGCCACGGCCTGCACGTCTTCTTCCGTGTGCGGAAGGAACTCGTGCAGCGGCGGATCGAGCAGGCGGATGGTGACCGGCAGGCCTTCCATGATCGTGAAGAGCTCGACGAAGTCGGCCTTCTGGAAGGGCGCGATCTTGGCCAGGGCCGTGCGGCGACCGGCTTCGTCGTCGGCCAGGATCATCTCGCGCACCGCGGCGATGCGGGTGTCGTCGAAGAACATGTGCTCGGTGCGGCATAGGCCGATGCCTTCGGCGCCGAACTGGCGGGCGGTCTTGGCGTCGAGCGGCGTCTCGGCGTTGGCGCGCACCTTCAGGCGGCGGACCTGGTCGGCCCAGCCCATCAGGGTGGCGAAGTCGCCGGTCAGCTCGGGCTCGATCATCTTGGGCGCCCCGGCCAGGATCTCGCCGGTGGAGCCGTCGATGGTGATCACCTCGCCGGCCTTGAACTCGCGGCCCTTGGCCCGGAACAGGCCTTCCTTGGCGAAGATCGACACGTCGCCGGCGCCCGAGACGCAGGGACGACCCATGCCGCGCGCCACGACGGCGGCGTGGCTGGTCATGCCGCCGCGGGCGGTGATGATGCCGCGGGCGGCGTGCATGCCGTGGATGTCCTCGGGCGAGGTCTCCTCGCGCACCAGGATCACGGCCTCGCCGTTGGCGGCGGCCTTCTCGGCCTCGTCGCTGTCGAAGACGATCTTGCCGGTGGCCGCGCCGGGCGAAGCCGGCAGGCCGACGGTGACGACGTCGCGGTGGGCGGTCGGGTCGATGGTCGGGTGCAGCAGCTGGTCCAGCGAGGCCGGCTCGACGCGGGAGACGCCCTCCTCCTTGCTGATCACGCCCTCGGCGGCCATGTCGACGGCGATCTTCAGCGCGGCCTTGGCGGTGCGCTTGCCGTTGCGAGTCTGCAGCATGTAGAGCACGCCCTGCTCCACCGTGAACTCGATGTCCTGCATGTCGCGGTAGTGGCGCTCCAGCGTCTCGACCACGGTCTTGAACTGGCCGAACACCTCCGGCATCGCCTCTTCCATCGAAGGCGCGGTGTCGCCCATCTCCTCGCGGGCGGCCTTGGTCAGCGACTGCGGCGTGCGGATGCCGGCGACGACGTCCTCGCCCTGGGCGTTGATCAGGAACTCGCCGTACAGGCGGTTGTCGCCGTTGCTCGGGTTGCGCGTGAAGGCCACGCCGGTGGCCGAGGTGTCGCCCATGTTGCCGAACACCATCGACTGGATGTTGACGGCCGTGCCCCAGCTTTCGGGGATGTCGTGCATGCGGCGATAGAACTTGGCGCGGTCGTTCATCCAGCTGGCGAACACGGCGCCGACGGCGCCCCACAGCTGCTCCTGGGCGTCCTGCGGGAACGGCTTGCCCAACTCGTTGAGCACGGCGGCCTTGTAGTCCTTGATGACCCCGGCCCAGTCGTCGGCGGTGAGGCCCGTGTCGACGTGGACATCCAGGCGGTCCTTATGGTCGTCGAGGATCTCCTCGAACATGTGGTGCTCCAGGTCGAGCACGACGTTCGAGTACATCTGGATGAAGCGGCGGTAGCTGTCGTAGGCGAAGCGGCGGTCGCCCGACAGGACGGCCAGGCCCTCGACGGTCTCGTCGTTGAGGCCCAGGTTCAGGACGGTGTCCATCATGCCCGGCATCGAGGCGCGGGCGCCCGAGCGCACCGAAACCAGCAGCGGGTTGGCGACATCGCCGAAGCGCTTGCCGGTGATGGCCTCGATCTTGGCGAGACCGGCGGCGACCTGCCCGGCCAGCTCGGCGGGGTACTGCTTGCCGTTGGCGTAGTAGTGGACGCAGGCCTCGGTGGTGATCGTGAAGCCGGGCGGAACCGGCAGACCCAGCGACGACATCTCGGCGAGATTGGCGCCCTTGCCTCCGAGGAGGTTCTTCATCGAGGCGTCGCCGTCAGCGCCGCCTCCCCCGAACGAATAGACCCAAAGGGACTTCGTCAGCGTCTCTACCGGCATTTTGAATTCACCCTGCGATAAAGTGAAGAAAGGCCGCGCCCTCTATCGGGGTCGTCTCGCCTTGGAACAGCCCCGCGAAATCTGAATCTCGCAGTGCAATATCCGTGGCCTCCCTAGCATTTTGGCCAAGAACGCGTCCACATGTGCGTTGCGTTCCCGCAGATTTGCCAAGAATTCAGCAAATCATTGCTATGACAACGTTGTCTTGATCGTAGTTTGACAGCACACGCCACTTGATAGGCATGAAACGTCGTCACACGGAGAATGGCGACGCTTGTTCCGGACTGGCGAAACCGTCCGCCTGGCGACTATCGCGCGAGGAAACCGGTGATGCGGCGCCAGATCGCCTTGCGGGCCTCCAGGACGCTGACGCCCAACAGCGCCGCGACGCTCCAGAACAGGGCCTCGGTCGACACGGCGGCCGCCAGCGCCGCCGTCAGGCGCAGTTCGCGCCCCGCGCCGGCGTAGAGGGCCACGCCCAGGGCGATCCAGGCGGCGAAGGCGAAGACCGCCAGCAGGGTCACCAGCACCTTCAGCACCCCCTTGCCGCGCCGCAGGACGCGGTCGCCGGCGGGAAGGGTTTCGATTTCGGTCTTGAGCGTCACGACGAACCTCCTGTCTTTTGTCGAGCACGCCGTGAAAGTCTCGCCAGGCCGCAGAGTCTTTCGGACCAGACGCGATTTTTTCGGGGAGACCGCTTCTGGGACGGGACGACGCATTCGAGGCCATTCTCGCCGAGCACGGCGCGATGCTGGGGCGCATCGCGGCGGCCTACGAGGCCGATCCCGAGCGCCGGCGCGAACTGCGGCAGGAGATCCTGCTGGCCGTCTGGCGCGCCCTGCCCCGCCATCGCGGCGAGGCGCCGCTGCGCGCCTTCATCGCCCGCGTGGCGCACAATCGCGCGATCACCCACGTGGCGCGGGAGGCGGCCGAGCCGCGTCGGCAGCCGCTGGATGAAAGCGCCCCGTCGGGCGCGCCCGACCCGCATGAGAGTTTCGAGGCGCGGCACATGCAGGAGCGGCTGGCCCGCGCCGTGCGCGCCCTGCCCCTGTCGCTGCGCCAGCCGGCCCTGCTGACCCTGGAAGGCTTCAGCCCGGCCGAGATCGGCCCGATGCTGGGGCTGAACGCCAACGCCGTCTCCATACGCCTGACCCGCGCCAAGGCCGCTCTGCGCGAGGCGCTCGATCCGGAGGATCGCCAATGACCACGCCGAACGGTCCCCCCAACGGTCCTGAAGACGACTGGACGGCCCTGGCCCAGGCCTGGACGGACCCCGCCGCCGCCGACCCCGCGATCGATCCCGCCCAGATTCGCGCCCTGCGCCGCCGCGACCGGCTGGCGCGGCTGAACTTCGCCGCCGAGATGGCCGGCGTGCCGCTGGTCCTGGGGCTGGTGGCCTGGGCCGTGGTCACGCGCGAGCTGCCGTGGCCGGCGGCGATCGCCTGCGCGGTCTTCACGCTGTTCGCGGGCGCGATGACGTTGTGGTCGCGGCGCGGGGATCCCGGCCTGCTGCTGGATACGCCGCAGACGGTGGTGAGCACGGCCCTGGCCCAGGCGCGGACAGGCCTGCGCTGGGCCCAGGCCGGGACCTGGACCTGTGCCGCCGGCGCGGCCTTCCTGGCGGCGATGGGAAGCCTGTCGGGCCGGTGGCGCGCGGACTGGCCGCTGCTGGCCGGCGGGGCCGCCTTCCTGGCCGCGTGCCTGGTTCTCTATTGCGGCCACGCCCGTCGCTGCCGCCGGCGGATCGCCGCGCACGAGACGGCGCTGGCGGCGTTGCAGGAGCGCTAGCCGGTCAGGCTCAGCGCTTCTTGCCGAGTTCGGCGGCGATGTCCTTGGTCATGCGGCCGACCTTGCGATGGGCGGTCGTGATCTGCTCGCGGGTCACCCCCCAGCGCTTCATCCAGTATTCGACGGCCTGGCGCTCGGAGAGATCGAGGCGGTCCTTGTCGATGAAGCCGCGCTTGTCCTTCAATCCGGCCATCAGCTGTTCCACGGCTTGGTGGAGCCGGCGGCCTTTCGCGACGCCTGCTCACGTTGGAAGCGACCGCCGCGCGGCGGCTTGGGCCTGGCGGCCAGCGCCGCCTGCTTGATGCGCAAGGCCCGCTGGATCGGCGTTTCGCCGGGCGGGCCGTCTTCGGATTGGTCGCTCATGTTGGGGAGGTTAGCATGACCATCGCCCTTCCCCACATCCGTAAAACCCTCGCGAAAGCGGGGGCCCAGGTGTTTTGTCGTCAAGCGCCGCGGCCTTCAGAAAAGCCTGGGTCCCCGCTTTCGCGGGGATTTTACGGAGAGAGCTAAAAGAACCTCACCCCTCGATGATGTGGGGCACGAAGCGGGCGAGGTTCTTGGTGACCTGGCTGTCGTCCTCGCGGATGCCCATGCCAACGGGCTCGGCGCCGACGATCCAGGCGCCGACCACAGGATGCTTGCCGTCGAAGCTGGGCGGCGGATGGAAGGCCTGCACGATCGCGCCCTCGGCCCCGTAGCCCTGGTCGAGCACCGGCTCGGCAGCCGCGCCGACGATCTCGACATTGGCGCCCTCGCGCGAGAACAGCGGCTTGCGCACGTAGTTCGCGCCGAGCGCCGAGGCGGCCGGGTCGCCCTCGAAATAGGCCTCCAGCAGGTTCGGATGGCCCTTGTGGCGCTCCCACAGCAGCGGAAGGATCGCCTTGTTGGACAGGATCGCCTTCCACGGCGGCTCCAGCCAGCGGACCTTGGCCGTGGTCAGATTGGCGGCATACGGCTCGCGCAGCATGTCTTCCCACGGATAGAGCTTGAACGCGGCCTGAAGCAGGTAGCCGTCGGTGTCGACGAACTGGCCCTCTTCGTTCAGGCCGATGGCGTTCATGGCCACGAACTTGGGATCCAGGCCCGCCTGGGCGGCGAGGTCTTCCAGGAACCGCACCGTCTGCCGATCCTCGACGGCCTCGTCGTCGCTGGCGAAGTGAACGAAGCCGCCGCTGGGGAACAGCACCTTGAAGCGATCGCGCATCGCCTCGAACAGGCTGTTGAACTGGTCGGTGCCGGCCGGCAGGGCGCCCTGGCCCAGCAGATCCTCCAGCCACAGCCACTGGAAGGTGGCGGCCTCGAACAGGCTGGTGGGGGTGTCGGCGTTGTACTCGTAGAGCTTGGGCGGGGCCGAGCCGTCGTAGCCGAAATCGAAGCGGCCGTAGAGCGAGGGCTCCTTGGCGCGCCAGGAGGCGGCGACGAAGTCCCAGTGCTCGCGCGGAATCGCCAGCTTCTCGAGGATCTCCTCGCTGGCGACCGCCTCGTCGACGAGATCCAGGCACAGGTCATGAAGCTCGGCGGCGGCCGGCTCCAGGTGTTCCTCGACCTCGCGCAAGGTGAAGGCGTACGCCGTCCCCTCGTCCCAATAGGCCTGTCCGCCGGTGTGATGGTAGACGAAGCCGACGGCCTCGGCCTTCTCGCGCCAGTCGGCGCGAGGGGTCAGGGTAAGACGACGCACGCTTGGTCCTTATTCGGGCTTCGAGCCGTCGGCGGCCTTGTCCTCGATCTGCAGCGGGGCGGGCTGCGGCGCGAGGCGGGCCAGGATGTCGTCGGCCGACGACTGGCCAGGCAGGATGCCGGCCACGCGCAGCTTCTCGTCGAGATCCGCGCCGGTGCGGCGGTCTTCCAGTTCGCCGGCGGCCTTGATCTTCTCGCCGCGGACCATCTGGCGTTCCTTGATCCGCGCCAGGCTGTCGGCGGCCGAGCCGAGCGAGGCGCCCGCGCCCGCGCCACGAGCGGTGACGGCTTCCTGCGCCTTCTGGACGGACTCGTTGACCTTCACGACCTCGACCTCGCGCTTGAGTGTGTCGATGCGGCGGTCGGTGGCGGCGATGGCCTGGTGCAGCTGGTCCTCGGCCTCGCGCATGGAGCCGATCTGCGGCTCCTTCAGCGAGATCTCGCTCTCGATGTCGGCGATGCGCTGGGCCACCTGGCGGGCGAGATCCATGTCGCCCTTGGTGACGGCGGCGCGGGCGGAGTTTTCGTACTTCGCCACCTGCTCGCGCAGGCTCTTGACGTCGTTCTCCTGGATGCGGCGACGGGCGACGAGCGTGGCGAGGTTGTCGCGCGCCTTGGCCTGGGCCGTGTCGGCGTCGCGAATCTCCTGGTCGAGGATGCGGATGGCGTTGGCGTCGACGACGGCGGACGTGGCTTCGTGGGCGCCGGCGCGACCCAGGGTGAACAGCTTGCGCCAGATGGACATCGGAAGGCTCCGGGAAATTCTAGGTTTGGGTCAGGCGGCGGCGGACGAGAACGAGGTGCGCAGGTCGGAAGCCACTTCGATGGCGTTCTCGGCCAGGGTGCGCAACTCGATCAGGATGTCCTCGATCGAGGTGGTGGTCGAGAGCTCGCCGAACAGTTCGTAGTAGTCACGGCCGCCGACGACGCAGATGCCGAAGTTCGACAGCGGCACCAGCTTCTGGGCCTTGAGCAGGAACTCGTTGAAGGCGTGGCGGTCCTCCTGTTCGTCGACCGGCCACAGCAGGGCGGACGCCGCGACCTGCTGGTCGCTGACGCTGATGTAGATCTCCAGATCGCCATGCCAGTGCATGGTCGCCAGCAGGATCTCGTCGGCGCCCTCCAGGATGCTGACGGTGATCTCGTCGGCGCCGCGTCCGGGCGCTTCGTCCAGGGCCGCCTTCAGCGAGCGGACAGTCCAGGGCGTCTGACTCATCGGGTCGTGATCCTCTTCAACGGGCCATCTTGGCCGTGTTCATACAAGATGGGAGCCCGAACGCCAGCCGTCGAGAGCGAGCGGCGCCCCTTTTACAGCGCAGGCTGGCGCCGTACATGAAGGACCAGTGTTGCAGGGACCCGCCATGTTCAGTCGCTTATTCGGCCGCAAGGAGCCCGCTCCGGAATCGGCCCTGCCCGCCATCCGCAACGTGACCCTGGGCCGGACCGTGTGGCTGGACCCGCTGGCGTGGAAGCGTTTCGGCTCGGATACGAAGTTCCCGCTCGACCGCGACACGCTGGAAATCACCGCCCAGGGCCTTGTGGACCTGAAGGACGGCGGCTTCGTGCACCGGTTCTACACCGACGACCACGTGATGTTTCAGGCCGTGTCGGACGACCGCGCCGGCCAGCGCCTGACCGACGTGACGATCTTCGTGCCGTGGGACAGCGCCTATCCGAGCGGCCGCGCCGACCGCGACGCCTGGGGCAAGCGCCTGCGCGCCCGCAGCTTCGCCGCCGCGGGCCTGCCCGAGTACCACCGCTTCTGGTTCGGCGACGAAGCCGAGAGCCAGGAGCCCGTGACCTTCTGGGAAGAGCTGCACGACGACCGCGACGGCGTGCCCGACCGCAAGATCTTCCAGACCTGCATGCTGTTCGCCCGCGACCTGCCCGGCGAGGGCCGCGAACTGCTGCTGGCCATAGAAATGGAGACCGAGGACCGCGAGGTCTCGTTCGAAACCATGATCGGCGTGCCGCTGGAAGTCGGCGAATTCCGCGCCTAAGCCACCTGACAGGGGGAAAACTGAAATGTTCGACGTCCATGCCTTCGGCGAGAGCGCCCTGGCCTTCCTGGTGGCCTTCGTGGCCGCCGGCGTGTTCACCGTCGTCTTCAAGATCGTTTATCAGGCGGTGACGCCCTACGACGAAGCCAAGCTGATCCGCGAGGGCAACGTCGCCGCCGCCATCGCCCTGGGCGGCGCCGTGGTCGGCTATGTGCTGCCGCTGGCTTCGGCCCTGAGCCACACCGTCAGCCTGCTCGAGTTCGCCGCCTGGGCCCTGCTGGCCGGCGTCATCCAGATCGCCGCCTTCACCCTGGTGCGCTTCACCGTGCTCAAGGACCTGATCGACCGCATCGAAAAGGCCGAACTCGCCGCCGGCGTCTACCTGGCCTCGATCTCGCTGGCCGTCGGCCTGCTGAACGCCGCCTGCATGACCTCGTGAGGCCGGACATGAACGCGCTTTCTCCCCTGCCCGCTCCCAAGCGCCGCAAGCGCTCGAGCGCCGTGGCCCTGACCGGCCTGATGGCCGGCTCGGCCTTCACCCTGATGGCGTGCGACGACCCCGGCTCGGCCACGCAATGGGGCGACAACCCGCCCGCCGCCGCCTCTGGCCAGAAGGTCGACGCCTCCAGCTTCGCCAGCCTGGACGAGTGCAAGGCCTCGGGCGACTTCACCGCCGACCAGTGCCAGACGGCCTATGACGAGGCCCAGAAGGCCAGCGCCGAGAACGCGCCCAAGTTCTCCGACCAGAAAAGCTGCGAGGAGCGCTACGGCGTCGACCAGTGCGTGCCGCGCAGCCAGGCCAATGGCGGCGGCAGCTTCTTCACCCCGCTGCTGACCGGCTTCATCATCGGCCAGGCCCTGGAGGGGATGAACAACCGCGGCTATCGCGGCGCGCCGATGTATCGCGACCGCGATGGGACCTACTACAGCGGCTCGGGCTATCCAATCTCGCGCGACTACCTGTCGGGCCGCAGCCGGGTGCGCCAGGACAGCTTCGACGCGCCTTCGCGCTACGAGGCCCCGGCCCGCGTGCAGAGCCGCAGCAGCGTCATCTCGCGCGGCGGCTTCGGCGGCGGCTCGCGCGGCTTCGGCGGCTGATTGGAACTGAAAGCCGGTCGTCTCGCGTTGGATCTTCGAAGTCCACGCGAGGCGACCGCATGACCGACAAGACCATCACCGGCGTCCCCCACCCACGCTGGTGGCAACGCCATCCCACCCTGGCGTTCTGCGCCGCCTGGGCCTTGGGCCTGGGGTTCTTCGCGACTATCCTCGCCCTGGGGCTTCAGGCCGCGGCCTGAACCTCGCCCCGCTGCAGCGCGCGCACGGCGCTCAGCAACCGCGCCGGCGAGATCGGCTTTTCCAGCCACATGTCGGGCTCGACCTTCAGCACGCGCGGGTCGCTGGCCGACACCATCAGCACCGGCACGTCACGGTCTTCCACCGCGCGGATCAGTTCGGCCCCCGTCATGCGCGGCATCGAATTGTCGGTGATCAGCAGGTCGGGCGCGAAGGCGTCGAAGGCGTCCAGCGCCTCGCGGCCGTCACGGCTCCACAGGACCTCGAAGCCCGCGTCCTGCAGCAGCATCTCGTAGACGCCGCCGAGGAGAATGTCGTCTTCCGCGATAAGGATCCGTCGCATGGCCAGCCCCAGCCCTGTCGAATGTGTGAACAGGTCTTAACCATGCTGGGACGCCCGGTGTCAGCGTGCGCAATCGTCGCATTTCCCGAAGTTGAGCAACCGTCGACTGAGTCGCGCGACTCACTTCATCCGCAGGCTTAGCCCAGCCGCGACCAGATGGACGGCGTCAGCCGCCCGGGCCAGGGCCTGGTGCAGGCGGCCGGCCTCGTCGCGAAACCGGCGGGCCAAGGCGTTGTCGGGCACGACGCCCCAGCCGACCTCGTTCGACACCAGCCACAGTTCGCCGTCGAAGTCGGCGACCGTCGCGACCAGATCGGCGGCGGCGGACGAAAGGTCGCACTCGGCCAGCATCAGGTTGGTCAGCCAGAGGGTGAGGCAGTCGACGACCGCCACGGCCCCAGGCGGCAGGCCCCGCAGGGCCGCGACCAGGTCCATCGGCGCCTCGAGCGTGGTCCAGGCCTCGCCCCGGTCGACCTGATGGCGCGCGATGCGGTCTTCCATCTCGGCGTCGAAGGCCTGGGCGGTGACGATCATCACCGGCGTGGCGCGGCGCGCCTCGGCGACGATCTCGGCCGCGCCTTGCGCGAACGCGCTCTTGCCCGAACGGGCCCCGCCCAGGACCAGGGTGACTGACAACGCTGAGGCCTCCAGATTGACGGTGTGCGGCGCACCATATAGTGCAGCCAGCGCGACAGGTTCCTCCCAAAGAGGATGAAAAGGGAACTCGGGTGTGAAACCCGGGCTGCCCCCGCAACTGTAAGCGGCGAGTTCGCGCGTCACATGCCACTGGGACTGTTCTTCGGAAGAGGCCTGGGAAGGCGACGCGCAGCAACGATGACCCGCGAGCCAGGAGACCTGCCTGTCGTTGTCGTTTTTCGTCCGGCCGGGGTGCGCCGTACGATCGGGTTCTTCCCCGCATGACGACGTTGGTCCGGGCGTGTTCCTAGCGGAACGCGCTCCTTCTTGTCGCGCACGGAGGAACGACATGCGCCTTGTTTCCCTGCTGGCCCTCGCGGCCGCAGTTCCCACCCTCGCCCTGCCCGCCCATGCCATGGCCGATGACGCCGTGGCGGTCGACCAGATCGTGGTCACCGCCGGCCGCGAACCGGAAAAGCTGTCGGAAGTCTCGACCAGCATGACGGTGATCGACGCCGAGACCCTGAAGAAATCGCAGGCCGTGGTGGTCTCCGACCTGCTGTCGCGCACCGCGGGCGTGACCGTCACCCGCAACGGCGGCGTCGGCGGCACGACCCAACTGCGCATCCGCGGCGCCGAGACCGACCAGACCGTGGTGCTGATCGACGGCGTGAAGCTGAACGATCCGTCCTCGACGGGCGGCGGCTACAACTTCGCCACCCTGCTGGCGGGCAACATCAACCGCATCGAAGTGCTGCGCGGCTCGCAGTCGACCCTGTGGGGCAGCCAGGCCATCGGCGGCGTGGTCAACATGATCACCGCCGTGCCGACCGGCCCGCTGGGCGCCACCGTGTCGGCCGAGGCCGGCTCGCGCGACACCGCCTACGGCCATGCCGCCGTCAGCACCGGCGGCGACTGGGGCGGCTTCCGCCTAGCCGGCGCCTACTACACCACCGATGGCGTCTCGGCCTTCGGCAAGTCTTACGGCGGCAAGGAGAAGGACGGCTATCGCAACGCCGCGATCAGCAGCCGCCTGGACCTGAACGTCACCGACTGGGCCGCCGTTGACCTGCGCGCCTCGTACGCCGCGGCCAAGAACGAGTTCGACGGCTTCCCCGCCCCGCTCTTCGCCTTCGCCGACAGCCCCGAATACGGCAAGACCAAGGAGCTGGTCTCCTATGCCGGCGTGCGCCTGAGCGCCTTCGACGGCGCGCTGAAGAACCGTCTCGGCTACGGCTACACCCAGACCGACCGCGACAACTTCGATCCCAGCTCGTCGGTGCCCAAGACCTTCGACGCGCGCGGCACCAACAGCCGCTTCGAGTACCAGGGCACCTGGACGGTCAACGAGGCCCTGCGCGCCACCTTCGGCGCCGAGACCGAGCGCTCGTGGTTCCGCACCGCCTCGCCCTCGACCTTCGCCCCGAACCCGACGCCCGACCGTCACGCGGCCAGCACCGACAGCCTGTACCTGCAACTGCAGGCCAAGCCGGTCGCGGGCCTCGTCCTGACCGGCGGCGTGCGCCAGGAGGACCACTCGGCCTTCGGCGACGCCACTGTCTACCAGGCCGGCGCCACCTACTCGCCCAATGACGGCGTGACGGTGTTCCGCGCCAACTACGGCGAAGGCTTCAAGGCCCCGTCGCTGTACCAGCTCTACAGCATCTACGGCGATCGCAACCTGAAGCCGGAAGAGTCCGAAAGCGTCGACCTGGGCGTCGAGCACAGCGTGCTGAACGGCCGGGTGCGCGCGGGCGTGACCTGGTTCCACCGCGACATCACCAACCAGATCGACTTCGTCTCGAACAACAACCCGCCGAACTACGGCGGCTACGCCAACTTCGCCAAGACTGAGACCAGCGGCGTCGAGCTGGAAACCACGATCGAGGTGACGTCGGCCCTGCAGGTGAGCGCCAACTACACCAACATGGACGCCATCAACCGCTCGGCCACGAACAACGGCAAGCGCCTGCCGCGCCGCCCGAGCGAGACGGCCAACCTGAACGCCGACTACGACTGGAAGAACGGCCTGACCACGGGCGTTTCGGTGCAATACGTGGGCGAAAGCTACGACAACGCCACCAACGCCCGTCGCCTGAAGAGCTACGCCCTGTTCGACCTGCGCGCGGCCTATCCGGTCAATGAGCAGTTCGAGGTGTTCGGCCGCGTCGAGAACCTCTTCGACAAGGAATACCAGACGATCTACCGCTACGGCTCGGTGGGCCGCGGCTTCTTCGCCGGCGTGCGGGCGAAGTTCTGATGACCGGCGCGCCGTCGTCCCTTTCCGGACACGGCGGCCGCCTGGCGGCGGCGCGGGCGCGTTTTCCGGACGCGCCCGCGCCGTGGCTCGACCTGTCGACGGGGATCAATCCCCGCCCCTATCCGGTTCCGCCCCAGGCCTTCGAGGACTGGGGCCGCCTGCCCGACCCGGCCGACCTGCTGGCGCTCGAAGCCATGGCCGCGCGGGCCTTTGGCGTTGACGACGCCAGCCGGGTCGTGGCCGTGCCCGGCAGCGAGACGGCCATCCGGCTGCTGCCCAAGATCCTGCCTCGCGGCCGTGTGAGCCTGCCGCTGCCCACCTATTCCAGCCACGCCCAAGCCTGGCGGCGCGTCGGCTCCGAACTGGTCGCCGATCCGGCCCAGGCCGACGTCTGCGTGGTGGTGAACCCCAACAATCCCGACGGTCGCAGCCTGGCGCCCGAGGCGGTGCTGGCGCTGGGCCAGCGCGGCGCCGTGGTCGACGAGGCCTTCGTCGAGTGCGAGCCGTCGTTGTCGGTCGCGCGCTTCGCCGGCGCGCCCGGACACGAGCGGCTGGTGGTGCTGCGCTCGTTCGGCAAGTTCTACGGCCTGGCCGGCCTTCGGCTGGGCTTCGTCGTGGCCCGCCCGGCCCTGGCGCGCCGCCTGCGCGACACCCTGGGCGAATGGCCCCTTTCCGCTCCCGCCCTGGCTGCGGGCCTTGTGGCCTATTCCGACACGGCGTGGGCCAATGCGACCCGCGCCAGCCTGTCCGACGACGCCGCGCGGCTGGACGCCCTGCTGGCCGGCGCCGGCTTCGAGATCATCGGCGGGACCAGCCTGTTCCGCCTGGCGCGCGTCGCCAACGCCCCTGCCCGCTTCGAGGCCCTGGCGCGCGCCGGAATCCTCACCCGCCCCTTCGACCACGACGCCGGCCTGCTACGCTTCGGCCTGCCCGGATTCGACGCCGACTGGGCCCGCCTGGCCGCCGCCCTGGAGACTTCGCGATGACCGACGAGAACACCCAGCACGCCGAGGCCATGCGCGCCCTGAAGGCCGAGCGCGAAGAGCTGATGAAATCGAAGACCCTCGAAAAGGGCCTGCTGCTGGTCCACACGGGCGACGGCAAGGGCAAGTCCTCGGCCGGCTTCGGCATGGTCGCCCGCTCGCTGGGCTGGGGCATGCAGGTGGGCGTGGTGCAGTTCATCAAGGGCAAGTGGAAGACCGGCGAGCGCCTGTTCTTCAGCCGCTTCCCCGACCAGGTGCGCTACCGCGTGATGGGCGAGGGCTTCACCTGGGACACCCAGGACCGCGAGCGCGACATCGCCGCCGCCAGGGCCGCCTGGGAGGAGTCCAAGGCGATGATCGCCGACCCGACGCTGGACTTCGTGCTGCTGGACGAGATCAACATCGCCCTGCGCTACGACTATCTCGACATCGACGAGGTGGTGGCGGTGCTGAAGGCGCGTCCCAACGACAAGCACGTCTGCCTGACCGGTCGCAACGCCAAGCCGCAACTGCTGGAGATCGCCGACCTGGTCACCGAGATGACCCTGGTCAAGCATCCCTTCGAGCAGGGCTTCAAGGCCCAGCGCGGGGTCGAGTTTTGACGCCGCTCAGCCGCCGGACGGCGCTGGGCGCGGGCCTGGCGGCCGGGCTCGGGGCGGGCTCGTCGCGGGCGGCGGCGCGCAAGCCGCGCCTCGTCTCGCTGAACCCCTGCCTCGACGGCGTGCTGGTCGAGGTGGCCGACCGCGACCAGATCGCAGCGCTCAGCCACTATGCCCGCGACCCGCAGCAGTCGAGCATCGCCGAGCGCGCCAAGAGCTATCCGATCACCTACGAGAGCGCCGAGGAGGTGATCTCGCTGCGGCCCGACGTTGTGCTGAGCGCCGCCCACTCCTCGCCCGCCACCCGGGCGGCGCTGAAGCGGCTGGGCGTGCGGGCCGAGCTCTTCAAGGTGCCCAACAGCTGGGTGGAAAACCAGGCCGACATCCGCCGCATCGCCGACGCCGCCGGTCATCCCGACCGCGGCGAGGCCCTGATCGCCCGCATCGACCGGGCGCTGGCCGCCTCGGCCCCGCCGCCCGGCTCCAGGCCCCTGGAGGCGCTGGTGTTCCAGCCCAACGGCTTCGCGGCCGGCGAAGGCACGCTGGTCGACGAGATGATGAAGCGCGCCGGCTTTACGAACGTCGCCGGCCGCTATGGCCTCAAGAAGTGGGGAAATGTCTCGCTTGAGCGCTTGCTGGCCGATCCGCCGCAGGTGCTGCTGGCGGGCCAGGCGCGCCCCGACGCTCCGACCTGGGCCGAGCGTATGCTCAGCCACCCCGCCCTCGCCAGCGTGAGCCATCGCATGACCCGCGCCACCTTCCCCGAGCGGCTGCTCTATTGCGGCGGCCCCACCCTGATCGACACCGCCGCCACCCTGGCGGCCGCTCGCCGCCAAGTGCTGAAAGCCCGCGCATGAGCCATTCCCGCCGTTCCTGGCTGCTGATCGGCGGCCTGCTGCTGGCCATAGCCGTATTGTTCGGCCTGTCGCTGATGAGCGGCCGGGTCTGGGCGCCGTGGAGCGCCTGGATCGACCGCAGCGATCCGCGCTGGGCGATCATCTTCGAACTGCGCCTGCCGCGCACCGTCCTGGCCGTGGCCATCGGCGCGGCTCTGGGCCTGTCGGGCGCGGCGATGCAGGGTTACACCCGCAACCCGCTGGCCGATCCGGGCGTGCTGGGCGTGTCGTCCATGGCCGCCCTGGGCGCGGTGATGAGCCTCTATCTGGGTCTGGCCTTCACCGCGACCTGGCTGCTGCCGGCCTGCGCGATCCTCGGCGCGGGCTTCGGCGTCGTGCTGATGCTGGCCCTGGCCGGGACCACCGGCGGCACGGTGACCTTCCTGCTGGCGGGCGTGATCCTCAACACCGTAGCCAGCGCCGGCGTGGCGCTGGCCCTGTCCCTGGCGCCGAACCCATGGGCGGCGCAGGAGATCATCAGCTGGCTGCTGGGCTCGCTAGCCGACCGCAGCGTCGAGGAGGTGCGGCTGGCCGTGCCGCTGATCATCGTCGGCCTGGCCATCCTGCTGACCCTGCGCAAGTCGCTGGACGCCCTGACCCTGGGCGAGACCGGCGCCGTGGCGCTGGGCGTCAACCTGTCGGCCGTGCGGGTGATCCTGGCGGTCGGCGTCGGCATCGCCTCGGGCGCCAGCGTGGCGGTGACGGGCCTGATCGGCTTCGTCGGCCTGATCGCCCCGCACCTGGTGCGGCCGCTGGTCGGACACCGGCCGGGCGTCCTGCTCGTCCCGGCGGCGCTGGCCGGTTCGGCCCTGGTGCTGGCGGCCGACATCGTCGTGCGCTTGACGCCCTCGGCCGCCGAGATGCGGCTGGGCGTGGCCACCGCCGCCGTTGGCGGGCCGTTCTTCCTGGCCCTCCTGATCTCCATGCGCCGGAGGCTCGCATGACCGCCCCCCTCATCTCCGGCGCCACGCTTTCCGCCGACGACCTGACCGTATCCCTGGGCGGCCGCGCCGTGCTGCACGGCGTCTCGGCGCAGTTCCGGGCCGGCGAGGTCACCGCCGTGGTCGGTCCCAACGGCGCGGGCAAGTCGACCCTGCTGGCGTGCCTGGCGGGCCTGCGCAGGCCGGACGCCGGGAGCGTCAGCCTGGAGGGCGCGCCGCTGGCCGCCCTGTCGCACCGCGAACGCGCCCGGAAGATCGGCTTCCTGCCCCAGACGCCGGAAGTGGCCTGGGCGGTGGACGTCGAGACCCTGGTCGGCCTTGGCCGCACGCCCCACAGCGGCATGCGCGGCCTGTCGGAAGCCGACCGACTGGCCGTGGCCCGGGCGCTCAAGCACACCGACCTGGAGGAACTCGCCCTTCGCGAGGTCAAGAGCCTGTCGGGCGGCGAGCGCGGCCGGGCGCTGTTCGCGCGCGTGCTGGCCGGCGAACCGAGCTGGCTGCTGGCCGACGAGCCGCTGGCGGGTCTGGATCCCGGCCACCAGCTGGACGCCGTCGACCTGATGCGCGGCTTCGCCGCCCAGGCCGGCCAGGGCGTGGTCATGACCCTGCACGACCTGGCCATCGCCGCGCGGCTGGCCGACCGGGTGCTGGTGCTGGTGGACGGACGGCTGATCGCCGATGGTCCGCCGCGCGAGGCCCTGACGCCCGACGTGCTGGCCCGCGCCTATGGAGTCACGGCAAGAGTGGTCGAGGGCCAGTCGGGCCCGCTGATCGAACTTGTGGGACGCCATGGCTGAACCCCTGCTGCTCGCGCCTCCGCTGGCCCTGCTGATCGAGGCCCTGGTCGGCTATCCGCAGGCCCTGCACAGGGTCGCGCCGCATCCGGTCACCTGGATCGGCAAGGCGATCGAGGCGATGGAGCGGCGGTGGAACCGGCCCGAGCGCAGCGAGGTCCGCCGAAAGGAGCTGGGCGTCGTCACCGTGGCGATCCTGGTCGGCGGCGCGATCCTGGTTGGCAGCATCCTGGAGGCGGCCTTCGACAGCGGCCTCCTGGCGACGCTGGTCGTGGCGCTGCTGGCGACCCTGGGCCTGGCGCAGCGCAGCCTGCACCAGCACGTGATGGCGGTTCTCGACCCGCTGGAGGGCGGCGACCTGCCCGCCGCCCGCGAGGCGGTGAGCCGGATCGTCGGGCGCGACGTCGACGACCTCGACCTGCACGGCGTCACCGCCGCGGCGCTGGAAAGCCTGGCCGAAAGCTTCAACGACGGCGTCGTGGCGCCGGCCTCGTGGTTGACCCTGTTCGGCCTGCCCGGCCTCTTCGCCTACAAGGCGGTGAACACCGCCGACAGCCAGATCGGCCACATGGAGCCGCGCTGGCGATCGTTCGGCTGGGCGGCGGCCAGGACCGACGACGTGATGAACTGGGTTCCCGCGCGCCTGGCCGGCGGCCTGATCTGCGTGGCGGCCGGCTGGAAGGGCTGGGCGACCATGCGGCGCGACGCCAGGAAGCACGCCTCGCCCAACGCCGGCTGGCCAGAGGCGGCCATGGCCGGCGCCCTGGGCGTCAAGCTGGGCGGCCCGGCCCGCTATGACGGCGAGACCACCCAGCGCCCGAGTTTCGGCGACGGCCGCGCGCCGGACCTGACCGACCTGCGCCGAGGCCTTCGCATCTATCGCCGCGCCTGCGCCCTGCTGTGGCTGCTGGTCACCCTGCTGTGCCTGGGCGGCTGGAGACTGACCCAATGACCTTCACGCCCCCGCCCATCGCCGCCGTCGACCGCGCGCTCGAGCCCAGGCTGCGCGCCAAGCTGGACGGCAAGGCCAAGCCGCCGGGCTCGCTGGGCCGGATCGAGGACCTGGCGGTGCGCCTGGGCCTGATCGCGGACGACCTGGCGCCCCGCGCCGACCGCACGGCCCTGCTGGTGTTCGCCGGCGACCACGGGCTGACGGAGGAAGGCGTCTCCAGCTATCCGTCCAGCGTGACCGTAGCGATGGTCGGCCTGTTCCTGTCGGGCCGTTCCAGCGTCAACGCCTTCGCCAAGGCGACGGGCGTATCGGTCAAGGTGGTCGACGCCGGCGTCGCCGCCGACCTGCCGGCGCACCCGGACCTGATCGACGCCAAGGTGCGACTGGGCGCCCGCAACGCCGCCCGCGAGCCCGCCCTGACCCGGCAGGAGACGCAGCTGGCCCTGACGCGGGGCATCGAGATCGCCGGCGCGGCCCTCGATGACGCCGATGTGCTGGCGATCGGCGAAATGGGCATCGGCAACAGCTCGGCCGCGGCGCTCGTCATGCACCGCCTGGCCCCCGCCCCGCTGGACGCCTGTGTCGGCCAGGGCACGGGCCACGACGCCGAGGGGCTGGCGCGCAAGGCCGCCGCCATCGCCCGCGCCGCCGCCCGCAGCGACGCCGAGGATCCCTTCTCCGTCCTGGCGGAGTTCGGCGGCTGCGAGATCGCCATGATGGCCGGCGCCGTGCTGGGCGCGGCCGCGCGGCGGCGCCCGGTGCTGGTCGACGGCTTCATCGCCACCGCCGCGGCCCTGGCGGCCGTGCGCCTGGCGCCCGAGGCGCTGGACTACTGCGTCTTCGCCCACGGTTCGGCCGAGAAGGGCCACGCGGCCATGCTGGCCACGCTGGGCGTCGAGCCCCTGCTCGATCTTGGCCTGCGGCTGGGCGAAGGCACCGGCGCGGTGCTGGCCGCCCCGCTGCTGGCGGCGGCCGCCAATCTGTTGACGCAGGTGGCCGACCTGGCCGACGTGCTGGGATGATCGGCCGTCAGGTGCAGCTGCTGCTCTGCGCGGTGCAGTTCCTGACCCGCCTGCCGACCCCGCCCCTTCGCGGCTTCGAGCCCGACTGGATCACCCGCTCGACCCGCTATTTCCCGCTGGTAGGCCTCCTGGTCGGCGGGATCTGCGCGCTCGTCCTGCTGGCGGCGAGCCAGGTCTGGAGCGGCTGGGTCCCGGCGCTACTGGCGCTTGGCGCCGGCCTGCTGCTGACCGGCGGCTTCCACGAGGACGGCCTGGCCGACACCGCCGACGGCCTGGGCGGCGGCCAGACCCGCGAGCGTCGCCTGGAGATCATGAAGGACAGCCGCGTCGGGACCTATGGCGTGCTGGCCCTGGTCGTCGTCCTTGGCCTGAAGGCCGCGACCCTGGCGACGCTGACGCCGCTGAGTGCGGCGCTGGCCCTGCTGGCCGTCCACGGGATCGGCCGAGTGGCGGCGGTGGCGACCATGGCCGCCTTGCCCCATGTCAGCGATCGCGCCGACGCCAAGTACAAGCCCGCGCCCGACGGCGTGAAGTCGGCCGAAGTGCTGGTCGCGGCGCTTCTGGGCCTGTGGCCGCTGCTGCTGGCCCCGCCGCTCGGCGCGCTGGCGGCGATCGGCCTCGCCGCCGCCTTCGCCGTCGCCATGGCCTTGATGGCCCGCCGCCTGATCGGCGGCTATGTCGGCGACGTGCTGGGCGCGATCGAGCAGCTCGCCGAGCTGGGCGCCCTGCTGGGCCTGGCGGCCGTGCTGGCATGATCCTGGCGGTCTGCCCCCTGAGCGGCCTTGCTGCGCACCTGAACGCGCACCGCCCCTCGCACGTGGTCAGCCTGCTGTCGCCGACCGCCCCGGCGCCGGAGATCATCGATGTCGAGCGCCTGCACCTGGCATTTCACGACATCGCCGAACCGCGCGAGGACCTGATCGCGCCGAGCGCGGCCATGATCGCCGACCTGCTGGCCTTTGCCGACGCCTGGGATCGAAAGCGGCCGCTGCTGCTGCACTGCTACGCAGGGGTCAGCCGCTCGACGGCGGCGGCGTTCATCCTGGCTTGTCGCGTCGCGCCGACCCGTGACGAGGCCGAACTGGCGTGGGCGCTGCGGAACCTGTCGCCCTCCGCCACGCCCAATCCGCTGATGGTGGCCCTGGCCGACGCGGCGCTGGGCCGCGAGGGACGCATGGTCGCCGCCATCCAGGCCATCGGACGCGGCGCGGAGGCCTTCGAGGGCGAGGCCTTCGCCTGGGATCCTGGTCAGTAGGTGACCGTCGCGATCACCTGGTCGCCATAGGTCGCGGGCGACGGCGTGGTCTGGGCGGGAACGCGGCCGTAGAGGGTCAGCGGCTGGGCGCCGCCGGCGCCGCTGCCGCCGACCGTCAGCCCCGCGCCGGTCCCCCAGGGCGATCCTCGCGCCTCGTCCTTGTAGATGCCGTAGGTGACGTACTGGCTGCCAGCCTTCATGCGACGCGCCGTGGCCGAGGTTCCCTGCTGGCCGTTGTCGAGGCCGATGGCGTATGGCGTGTCCTTGGTGCAGGTCACCGACATGCCGGTCTGCGCGTCCTTGTTGGCGCTGAGCACGCCGACGTTGCCGAAGCTGAGGTTGCCGGTCGTGATCGTGCAGTCGGCGATCAGCGTGGCGCTGAAGGTGAAGGTGGCCGGCGTCAGCGTCGAGCCGACCGTCACGCCGGCGCAGGACAGGAGGTTCAGGCCCCAGAAGAAGGTCTGGCCGGTGAAGCTGGTGGAATAGGCGCCAGGCAGGGTCGTGGTGCTGGTCGACAGCCGCAGATAGACCGTCTGGTTGACGTTGATCGAACTGCCCGTGCCCGGATTGGCGGTTATGGTCGGCACCGTGCCGAACACCAGCAGCACCGACGAGCCCCAGGGCTGGGTGCGGCCGCTGTCCTGGTAGATCTGGAAAGGCACGGTCGCCCCGCCAGGCCCGACCATGTAGCGCTGGCCAGAGCCGTTGCTGCCCCCGGATCCTGCGTCGAGATTGGGGCAAAGAGAGATGGGCAACAGCGGCGTCAGGCCGGTGCAGCTGAAGTTGAGAGTGGCCGTGGCGTCGACCGTGCCGGCCGTCAGCGGGCTGAGGGTCGAGCCTAGATTGACGCTGGAGATCGAGGCGCTGCAACTGGCGGCGGCCTCCGCTCGCGACGGCGCGCCGAGCCAGGCCAGGGCAGCGACGAGCAACACGGCCAGCGCCATGAAGCGCAGGCGCCAGAGCCTAGCGGCAGACGGCGTCGACGACATGCCGGCCTCCCTCGCTGGTCGCCGAGCCCAGAACCAGGCGCGCGACGCATTCGTTCCCGTCCTCGACGACGACGCGCAGGTCGCCGTCCGCGATGACGCCGGTCAGGAAGGTCTGGCCATCGTAGCCCACGATGGCGCGCTCTGACCCGCCGGGACGGATCACCTCGGCGCCTGGCGGCACGAAACTGCCGTCCGGCCGGTGGAGCGTCAGCAGTACGGCCGGCGGGCTCTTGCCCACGCCGAAGCGGACGATCGCGCCGCCGCCGGCCATCGGGGTGACGGCGCGTTCGGTCTCGGCGGCCTCCAACTCCAAGGGCAGGTCCTGGCTGTCGATGACCAGGCGATTGACCTCGAAGGCCTCGAGATTGCGCACCAGCAGCCTGCCGTTGCGATCGCTGCGGCCGACCCTCTGGTTCTGGTAGAGCACCGGCACGTCGGGCGCGCCGACCTCGACCAGGGCGAAGGCGCCTTCCAGCCGGTTGGTCGCCGCGCTCACGCCGCCCAGCCACGCCACCGCGCCCTCGACCTGCACCTGGCCGCGGGCGGCGCCGTCGGCGTACTGCACCGCCCCCGAGACGCGGGCGCTGCGCCCGCGATAGGCGCCTTGAAGCTCCGCGCCCTGCCGCGCGCCCTGCTCGATCCGGCCGCGCCAACCGTAGCTGCCCTCGACCTGGGTCTCGGCGCGGCTGGCCTCGACGAAGGCGACGGTGTCGCCGCCCTGGACCTGGGCCCCGACGGTGGCCGAGCCGGTGGAGCCCAGCGGAATGGAGATGCCCAGGAAGGCGCCGGTGTCGCGCCGCTCGCCCCGGCTGGCATAGGCGGTCACATAGGCCGTGACGCGGTCGGCCAGGGTATGGCGCAGCGAACCGCTCCAGACCTGGCGGCGCGGCCCCGAGGCCGGCGTCTGGCCGCTGTAGGAGGCGCTGACCACCGGAACGTCGCCGCTTCGCATCAGCCGCGCCAAGCGAAGCGGCGTCGAGACCGTGACCTGGTCGATGGCGCGCGGCGGCTCGTCGCCGGCCATCCGCCAGTTGCGATAGAAGGACAGCCGCGAGGTGACGGCGGCCAGGTCGCGATAGCCGTCCGAGGCCCGCATGCTCACGCCCGAGATGTAGAAGCCCGCGAACCGGCTGTCGAAGACCACGGCCGCCAGCGCGCCGCTCCGATCGTCGACATGGCTGGCGGCGACCGAGGCCGAGACCACGCCCAGCCCGCCGAACTGCGCCGTCGCCCCGCCCCCGCCCTGGACGAGACCGGCGCCGGCCTCGAAGTGTCCCTCGAGCGTCAGGGCGTCCAGCACGCCATAGCGCAGGCTGGCCGAGACGATCGGCGATCCGGCGTAGTCGGCCGACTCCACGCCAAAGCCGCGACGGGCGAACCCGGCCTCGGCCGAGAAGTCGGCCAGACCCTTGCGCAGCAGCAACGGCGTGGCGAAGAACGGCGCGTCCACCGCCACCTGGCGGCCGGCGGCGTCGTTGAGCACCAGGCGCACGTTGCTGTAGCCCTGGGCCGACGGCAGCCCGTCGATGCGGATGGGCCCCGCTCCGACCGGCCGGCTGAGGATGCGGCTGTCGTTGACATAAAGCTCGAGCGTCGAGGGCGCGGCTGCGGTGGCCGCCAGGCGCGGCGACGGCATGGTGACGATGTCGGGCCGGGTGGCGAAGTCGCGCCGGATCTGAAAGCCGGCCATGCGGATGGGCCGCGTCCAGGCGAAGCCGCCGTTGATGTAGTCGCCGCCGCGCAGGCCCAGCATCCGCTTGGGATCATACCAGGACCAGGTGGTGTCCAGGCGGACGATGCGCGTCTCGTCGCCCACATGGCTGGCCGAGACGCTGCTGGCCACCGCGCCGAAACGGCCGAAGACCCGGCCGTCGAGCGCCAGCCCGACGGCGTCCACGCCCAGGGCGTCGTCGGCGTCGACCTGGCCGGCGTCGGCCGAGACGATGTAGTTGAGCACCGCGCCCAGGTCCTGGCGCGGCGCCCCGGCCGCCTCGCGGCGAACCGACAGGTCGAAGCGCTGGATCGCCAGTTGATCGACGTCGGCGGTGACCACCAGACGCTGGCCCGGATCGTCATAGACGGCCGACAGCCCGGGGATCGTGGCCAGTTCCACCATGCCCATGCCGACGGCGGACAGCCCCACGGCGCGCATCTCGTCGGCGCGCATCCGCAGGCGGCCGTCGGCCTCGCGCTCCACGGCGGCCACCAGGCCGGTGTTGCGACCGTTGATCCAGACTTCGAGTTGCAGGTCCTCGCGCAGGGTCGCGACAGCCTTGAGATCGGGGAGCGGCAGGTCCTGGGCCAGGGCGCAGGCCCCGTAGGCGGCGAAGACGGCGCTCAGGAGGGCCGCCTCAGTCGCTCTTGAGCGTCGCATCGATCGGCCCGGTGTCGGTGTCGGCGATCAGCCGAACCCCGGCGGCGGGCTGGAAGGCCCCCGCGGGCCAGGAGACTTCCGCTCCAGGCAGAACATAGCCCACCAGGCCCTTGCGTTCGGCAAGGACCGCTCCGGAGGCGTCGCCGATCTTCAGATTGGCCAGACGCAGGCGGCGGGCGCCGGTGTTGCGGCCGACCAGGGCCGCGCCGCCGTCCTCGGATGGCTGCAAACGCCATTCGATCCGGGGCCGCTCACGGCCCGACCCGAAGAACAGCGGAATGGAGTGGCGCATCAGCAGGGTCACCTGCCGGCCGGACTCGCTGAGGGGCGGCGGCAGTTCGTCGACGATCAGCCGGTAGGATTCCTCGCCCTGGGGCGGGCGACCGTCGAGGCGCACGACGCGGACCGTGCGGCTGGCGCCGGGCTCGACCTTGGCGATCGGCGGGCTGGCGACCACGCCCGTGGCGGGGGTCAGGACATCGCGACCGCCCGCCTGCGTCCAGCGGAACACCCGGATCTGGACGTTCAGCGGGGCGGTGTCGTCGTTCTGCAGCGTCAGGGTCGTCGCGTTCTGGCCCGCGGGCAGGTCCAGGCTCACGGGGCTGACGCGCAGCGACGCGGCGGTCGCTTGCGCGCCGCCGAGCGCGGCCAGGGCCAGACCGGCCAGGAGGACGACCGGGCGCATCTCAGTAGGTGATCGTCACCGCCACGAGGTCGCTGTAGGCGCCCTGGGCCGGTGTCGTCTGGGCCGAGACACGGCCGTAGGCGGTGTAGGACTGCACGGCGCCGTTGCCGGTGCCGGCCTGGGTGTCGACATTCTGGGTCACGCCCCAGACCTGGGTGCGGCTCGCGTCTCGGTAGAGAGCGTAGCCGACCGTGTCGTTGGCGGCGCTGGTCATCTTGCGCGCGCCGACGGTGGCGCCGGTGCCCGCCCCGGCGCTCAGGGCGACCGTATAGGGCGTGGAATTGGTGCACTGGACGCCAATGGTGCTGGTGGTGTCGATGTTGGCGTCGATGACCCCGCGCGAGCCGAAGTCAACATTCGAGGCCGACTGCACCTTGCACTCGCCTTGAATGGTCAGGTTGACCTGAAAAGAACTCGACGCCGTCGCAGCAGTCGCCGAACCAGAAATCGCCATGAACGCCATCGTTCCAATGACGAAAACTGAAGTCGCTATTTTCCTCATGTCCGGCTGCCCCTTCTGGAAATTCGAACAGGATCTCACTCACGTAAGACTTGCTGCGCTCGCCGTTGCCGAGTGATTAACGAGCATTAGGGGTAGCTGCGACAGCCGGTCGCGGAAGTTGCGCTCCCTCAGGTGGAGAGTTGGCGAATCCACCTCCCTTGGAAGTGGAGAAACGTCAATTTTCGGGACGTGCTTTGGTTGAGCGGTAAGGGAAACGCTGATTTTTGAACAATGTTATGTCGCGAGCGACTGACATGGTTGAAAGTAGCGAGGCCAAGTGCCCGAGACGCCTGTCGCAGGGACGTTTTGTCGCAGCGGTCGAGGCCCCGAAATCAGCGCCGGCGCTCGTGATTTCGACGTCGACGGGCCGGGTTTCGACAAATCCGGCCGCCATCCTCCAAGCTTGGCGACGGCTCGGGGGTCAAGATATCGACGTTCGATCGGCGCTCCACCGCACCGCCCCTCGAACGGCGCGGCCCTCCTCCCCCGTACCTCGAGGCCGCCCGGCCGCCGTCTCGCCGCCACCCCGACCAGGCGAGACGGCGGCCGCACGCGGGACCTGCATGGAACGCGGCGGCGCTTCACGGCTTCCTCTCCCCAAGGAGCCCGCCATGCCCCACGTCCGATCCATCCCGGCCGCCCTGCCCGCCGAAGACGCCGAAAAGTCCATCGACCTGCACGAGCCGCGCTCGGTCCACTACTGGACCGAGACCCTGGGGGTCAGCGAGGAGCAGCTCCACACCGCCTGCGAACACGCCGGCGCATCGGTGGAGGAAGTGCGCAGGTATCTGGGCAGCAACAGCTGAGGGGGCTGGTAGGCCTGGAGGAAGAGCCTCCGGAGACCCGGAGATCATTGTTTCTATTGATCTTTTCTCAGTTTTACTGGCGTAGTTTTTGGAGATGGTTTGGGGGTATCTCTAAAAACGCAACGCCGCCACGGCGCCCGGCTCACTCTTACCGCCCTACGTTCACAGGAACGATTGGTGAACAAAGGTTGACGCCGGGGCGGTTTTTCGCCCTACTACCCGAAGGGATTTCTTCTTTCTCTCAATGAAGGAATCCGTCTGTGAACCCTTTCCGAAAATCGAAGCCACCTCCACCGGATAGCCCCGATAAGGATCGGCTGACCGTATCCGTGTGGCCCTTCAAGATCGAGGCGACGGGTGCGGGGGTGAAGCGGGCCTATGTACTGGCCTTTGCGCTCTGCCTGCTTTGGTTCGCCACGCTGTTCGTCTACGCGCTGAAACCGTTCCCGATCCCTTTGCCGGTGGCGGAGGTCTCGAAATTGCTTTTGAAGGATGGGGGCTAGTGTCGCTTCGGCCAAGCCGCGCGAGAGGTCAAATCCGATTTCGGCGCTTCGCGCCGCGCCCCGTCAGAACACCGCAGCCTTCAGCTTGGTGTAGGTCTTTGAATCCGTCGTCGCGAGAATCTTGCGGCCGTCCTTGAACTTCGCGACGAACGTCACGTCCTTCCCTTTGCCGCCAAGCAGCAGCCCAGCCAACAGCCCAACAGGGCCAAGGGCGACGGCGCCAACTACACCCCACCCGACAGTTCCGCCGAGACGCTTGACGCTGTCCTCGCTGGCCAATTCGACTTCTGTGAGAGTCGCGGCCGCGATCGTTTCCAGCGCACCCCACCCGTTGGGCTTTGGAAGTGAAATCTGGCCGAACATGTACGAGCCAGAACCCTTACCCCAGTCGCCCGCGTGAAGCTTGATACTCGCCATAATGCGTCCCCGCCCGTAATCGCTACAGCGTAGGTTGCACTCTGATTGCGGTCAACAACGGGACCACAACACGTTCGGCTACTTACTAGCGTCGGCAATCTTCGCGCTCGGCTTCACATGCTCGATTAGCCGGCCAATGTCCGGCTTGCAGATCAGCACGACCACCACGAGAAGTACAACCAAGCCAACGATGCCGAACCCTTGGCCGATGAACTCAATTCCCCAGAACCGCACGGTCATCGCGTGCGGCGGTTTCTTGTCGCTCGAATTGTCGGAGGTCACGTCGGAGTCCCTCATTAAAAAAATGGGAGACCCGAAGGGTTATGTCGGGCTGTTTCGGACTGCCGTCAAACGGAAAACTTGTATCCAAACGCGGATATTCTTTTTGACTCGCGACACCGCCTCGCCCGTCAAGGGTTAGCGCCTTTCGTGACGGTCCGCGACCTCAGCCCGCGAGCGAACACGCCCCCACTTTCGCCCTTCTATCTGACTTCAAAGCCTCCGGCCGAAGCGGCTACTAGCAGTATGCAGCTCATCGCGGCCCTTTGCCCATTTAAGGACGGTCAGGGTCTAAGCAGAGGATTTGGCTGGCAATTTTCTGAGTTGGAGCGGTGGTAGGCCTGGAGGGACTCGAACCCCCAACCAGACCGTTATGAGCGGTCGGCTCTAACCATTGAGCTACAGGCCCCCAGGCCGCGCGGGACGAGAGTCGGCGCGGGCGAGGACCGGTCGATTAGCATGGGCTGCACGCGGCTTAAAGGTGCGGTTCAGGTTGAGTTTGCGACAGGGGAACCAATCGCGGGTCGACGCACTGTTGGGTCCCCGCGCGCAGGAGAACAAGAACCATGATCCGCATCCGCTCGACCGTTCCGGCCCTGGCCGCCGCCGGCGCCGCCGTCCTGGCCCTGTCGGCCGTCCCCGCGGCCGCCCAGGGCAATGACGCGGCCTTCCGCGCCACCACCTTCAACCTGTCGGCCTCGGGCGAAACCGCCATCGCGCCCGACATGGCCACCATAACCCTGGGCGTGCAGACCGAAGGCGCCAGCGCCGCCGCGGCCCTGTCGGCCAACGGGACGGCGATGAACAAGGTGATCGCGGCGCTGAAGAAGGCCGGCGTCGCCGAGCGCGACATCCAGACCTCGAACCTCAACGTCAATCCGCAGTACGTCTACGAGCAGAACCAGCCGCCGCGCCTGACCGGCTACCAGGCCAGCAACCAGGTGACGATCCTGGCGCGCGACCTGTCCAAGCTGGGCCAGACGGTGGACGCCGCGGCCTCGGCCGGCGCCAACACCGTCAGCGGCATCAGCTTTGGCCTGCAGAACCCGCAGAAGGCCGAGGACGAGGCCCGCATCAAGGCGGTGGCGGCCCTGAAGGCCAAGTCCGACCTCTACGCCCGGGCCACCGGCTACAAGGTGGTGCGCCTGGTCAGCCTGAACGAGGCCGGCGGCTACACCCCCTCGCCGCAGCCCGTGCCGATGTTCGCCATGGCCAAGCGCGAGATGGCCGATTCCACGGCGATCTCGGGCGGCGAGCTGAAGGTGCGCGTCGAGGTCAGCGCCACCTACGAGGCGCAGCAGTAAGGTCGAGTGCGTGGTCCTTGTTTCCAGAACAAGGACCACCTTCCTCCCGTCATTCCCGCCCTTGTGGCAGGAATGATGGGAGGGAGAACTAGAACCCGGCGCGGACGAAGGCGCGTTCGACGCGGTCCTGGATCTCGATGCCCGGCAGAGCGCGCTCGCCCTCCATGACCGCGAGGTAGCGCAGGCCGGACGGCTGGCGACCTTTGCCGGCGGGCACCGGGCCCATGGCCCAGCCGACGCGGTTCGTGGCCGAGCTGTCGCAGCTGATGAACTTCGCCTCGCCGGCCAGGTTGGCCTTCAGCACGTCCTGGGCCGTCAAGGTCTTGCCCTCGCAGGTCGGCAGGTTGCGGGCGCAGGAGATATAGCCCCCGCCCGTCCAGAGGACCTTGCCGCCCGGCTCGGCGATCAGCACGCAGGTCGAAGCCGAGCCGATGGCCCGGCCCACGGCCTGGGTCAGGGCGTCCTCGTCGACGCCCTTGGGCAGCTTCTGGCCGCAGCCGGCCAGCGCCAGGGCGCCGACCAGGACGAAAGCCGGGACGGCGCCGGACCGCATCAGGCGGCCTGCTTGATGATGTTGCCCTCGTCGAGCAGCACGACGGTCGGGGCGTAGTTGCGCGCCTCCTCGGCCGGCATCTGGCAGTAGGTGACGACGATGACGGTGTCGTTCTTCTGCACCAGGCGGGCGGCGGCGCCGTTGACGCCGATCACCTTGGAGCCGCGCGGGGCCTCGATGGCGTAGGTGGTGAAGCGCGCGCCGGTGGTGATGTTGAGCACGTCGACCTGTTCGTTGGGCAGGATGCCCGAGGCGTCCAGCAGGTCGCGGTCGATGGCGATCGAACCTTCGTAGTCGAGGTCGGCCTGGGTCACCGTGGCGCGGTGCAGCTTGGCCTTCATCATGGTCAGAAGCATGGCGACGCCCCTTCTTATCTCGTTGAAACACTGGGATTTCGCGAGGTCGCCACACACATGACCCGCGTTCAGTCAGGGCCATATAGACAGGATGGGGCCCGCGTTCAATCGCAGCGCAGCAAGGCGCAGTGGATGGTCGCGCGGGATCAGCCCGCCTGGGCCTTCAGGAACCCCGTCATCTGGGTCAGAACCGGCGCCTTGCGGCGGAATGGCCGCGACAGCGCCAGCAGCGGCGCGGCATGGTCGAGGCCGGGATAGACCTGCTCCTCGACGACCGTTCCGACCTCGCGCAGGGCCTTGGCCAGCTTGCGGGTGTTGCGCGGCCGCACGGTCGTGTCCCCTTCCCCCGTGGCCAGGAAGGCGGCCGGCGCGCTGGCGCGGGCGAAACCGATGGGTTGGGTGGCCGGCAGGTCGTCGACGTGTCCGAAGGTGCGGGTAGTGATCTCGCCGTCCAGCGGCAGGAAGGCGTAAGGCCCCGACAGGCCGGCGAAAGCCTTCACCACGCCGGACGGAACCTCGGCGGCCGCCAGGTGCGACGGATCCAGGGCCAGCATGGCGGCGATGTAGGCCCCGGCCGAATGCCCGGCCAGCGACAGCCGGGCCGGATCGGCGCCCAGGCTCGGCGCATGTTCGACCGTCCAGCGGACAGCCAGGGCGGCGTCCTCGAGAAAGGCCGGATAGCGGACCTCGGGATAAAGCCGATAGTCGGGCGTGACGACGACGAAACCCTGGGCGGCCAGGGCGCGCGCGGCCCAGCCGTAGTCCTTCCGGCGACCCGAGTTCCAGGCCCCGCCGTAGAAGAACACCAGCACCGGCCAATCCCCAGGTCCATCGGCGGGCGCGTACACATCGAGCCGCTGGCGCGGGTGGTCGCCATAGGAAACCCCGCGCACCGGCCGGCGCGCGGGGTCCTTGGGCGTCAGGGCGGCGAAGATCGCCAGCGGCGACCAGGCCTGCGCCAGGCTCAGAGCTTGAACCCGCCGGCCAGGATCTTGGTGTGGACCGCCTTGGTGACCTTCACATAACCCTTGCCGGGCTCGCGGAAGTACAGCGGATCCTTGATGACGGCGGGATCGAAGCCCTCCTTCACCAGGTCGATCTTGCGATACTTGAAGGTGCCGGTGGTCTCGATCTCGGGCTGCAGGCGCACGAACACCGGACGAGCGTAGGCGGGCATCTCGCGGTCGACATATTCGGCCAGGTTGTCGATCTCGAACTCGGGGCCGACGACCAGCGAGGCCATGCCGGCCTTGCCGTCGAGGTCGCCCACCGGCACGCCGTAGACGTTGATCTCCTTGACGCCCGGGAAGCCGGCCAGACGCTCGGACACCTCGCTGGTGGCGACGTTCTCGCCCTTCCAGCGGAAGGTGTCGCCGATACGGTCGACGAAGTAGATGTAGCCGTCGCTGTCCTGGCGCATCAGGTCGCCGGTGCGGAACCAGGCGTCACCCTTTTCGAAGACGTCGTGCAGCACCTTCTTCTCGGTGGCGGCCTTGTCGGCGTAGCCGGTGAAGTTGGAGCGCGCGTCGCTGGCGATATGGCCGATGCACTCGCCGATCTCGCCGGGCTTGACCTCGATGCAGCAGCCGTTGGCGGAGCGCACCGGCGTCTCGGTCTCGACATCGAACTTGACGATGCGGATGTTGAACTTCTTCTTCAGGTATCCCGGCACCCGGCCGATGGCGCCGCGGCGGCCGTCGAAGTTGAACAGCGACACATTGCCTTCGGTGGCGCCGTAGAACTCCAGCACCCCGCCGATCTTGAAGCGGTCGAGCATGTCGTCCCAGACGTCGGGACGCAGGCCGTTGCCGAAGATCAGGCGCAGCTTGTGGGCGCGCTCGAATTCGTTCTCCGGCTGGTTGGCCAGGTAGCGGCACAGCTCGCCGATATAGACGAACATAGTGCAGTTCTCGGTGACCACGTCGCTCCAGAAGTGGGTGGCCGAGAACTTCTTGCGCAGCACGATGCTGCCGCCGTTCAGCAGGCCCGCGCCCATGGCGCAGAGGCCGCCGGTGGCGTGATAGAGCGGCAAGGTCACGTAGATGCGGTCGCTGGCGCGAGAGTCGGTCGAGCCGGCGAAGCCGCGCATGTAGAGCTGGGCGCGCATGTGAGTGATGCGCGCGGCCTTGGGCAGGCCCGTGGTGCCGCTGGTGAAGATGTAGAGCGCCGTGTCCTTGGCGACGAGGCCGTCGCGGGCGGTCAAGCGGTCGGGGCGCAGTTGGCTGCAGCTCTTCAGGGCGTTGACCAAGTCGCGCTGGTCGCCGTGCACCGGACCCAGCACCCACTGCTGGATGTGGCGGCCCAGCTGCTCCTTGACGTCCTCGAAACAGGGCGAGGTCTCCGGATCGACGATGCAGTGCAGCGCCTGGGAGATGTTGAGGCAGTGCGCCAGCGCGGCGCCCGTCAGTTGGTTATTGATCAGAGCCGTGGCGACGCCGACCTTCGAAAGGCCGTACCAGATGGCCAGGTACTCGATCCGGTTGGGCATGAAGAGGGCGACGGTCTGGCCGCGGGTGATCCCCTGGCCCTTGGCCCAGTGCGCGTAGCGGTTCGCGATCGCGTCCAGCTCGGCATAGGTGATCGTCTTGCCTTCGAACGTGATGGCCGGATTGTTCCGCCACTTGTCGACCGCCGCTTCCAGATCGTCGCAGATCAGGTTGTCGCTGTCGGGCGCGATGGATTTCACACGCTTGAGGGTGCGGGTCAGCCCCTTCAGGAACCGCCACTCGCGCTTCAACTTGGCCTGCAGACGCATAAATTCACTCCCTTCAAACAACCATTGGAGAGCGCCGGGCTAGCGGTCAAGTCGTTGGAAGGTCTTGAGTGTGCATCTGCGAAAAGCAACCTCGCAATTGCGACAAATCTTTTCGCATGCCGTAAGGGCACTATTGAAAGGGCCCCGCGGAACTGATCCACGGGGCCCCTTTCGTCTCGAATCCAAGGTTGACCCTAAGGTCAGCCTGGTAGTCAGCCGTTGGCGACCTTGCGCTGGTGATCGCGAGCGGACTTCAGCTTCTCGGCCACCAGGAAGGCCAGCTCCAGGGCCTGCTCACCGTTCAGGCGCGGGTCGCAGTGAGTGTGGTAGCGGTCGGCAAGGTCGGTCTCCGACACCGCGCGGGCGCCGCCCAGGCATTCGGTGACGTTCTGGCCGGTCATCTCCAGGTGCACGCCGCCCGGATGGACGCCTTCCGAATGGGCCACTTCCACGAAGCTCTTCACTTCACTGAGGATGCGGTCGAACGGACGGGTCTTGTAGCCGGTCGAGGCCTTCAGCGTGTTGCCGTGCATCGGATCGGTGGCCCAGACCACCGAACGGCCGTCGGCCTTGGTGGCCTTCATCAGGCGCGGCAGGCGGTCGGCGATCTTGTCCGAGCCGAAGCGGCCGTAGAGCGTCAGGCGGCCCGGCTCGTTGTTGGGGTTCAGCACGTCGATCAGGCGCAGGAGGTCGTCGCCCTCCATGGTCGGACCGCACTTGAGGCCGATCGGGTTCTTCACGCCACGCATGAACTCGATGTGGGCGCCATCCAGCTGGCGGGTGCGCTCGCCGATCCACAGCAGGTGGGCGCTGGTGTCGTACCAGTCGCCCGAGGTGCTATCGACGCGGGTCATGGCTTCCTCGAAGCCCAGCAGCAGGGCCTCGTGGCTGGTGAAGAACTCGACGCGCTTCAGGTCGGGCTGGGTGTCGGGCGTGACGCCGACGGCCGACATGAAGGTCAGGGCCTCGGAGATCTTTTCCGACAGTTCGCGGTAGCGCGCGCCCTGCGGGCTGTCGCCGACGAAGCCCAGGGTCCAGCGGTGGATGTTGTAGAGATCCGCATAGCCGCCGCTGGCGAAGGCCCGCAGCAGGTTCAGGGTCGCGGCCGACTGTCCGTAGGCCTTGAGCAGGCGGTCGGGGTCGGGAACCCGCTCGGCCTCGTTGAAGTCCATGCCGTTGATGATGTCGCCACGATAGGACGGCAGGGTCGTCTCGCCGATGGTCTCGATCGGCTCGGAGCGGGGCTTGGCGAACTGGCCGGCGATGCGGCCAACCTTCACCACCGGCTTGCCGCCGGCGAAGGTCAGCACCACCGCCATCTGCAGGATCAGGCGGAAGGTGTCGCGGATGTTGTCGGCGTGGAATTCCTTGAAGCTCTCGGCGCAGTCGCCGCCCTGCAGCAGGAACGCCCGACCTTCGGCCACGTCACCCAGCAGGCTCTTCAGGCGGCGCGCCTCGCCGGCGAAGACCAGCGGCGGCATCTGGCGGAGGGTCTGTTCAACCCGCTCGACAGCGGCCGCGTCCGGATAATCGGTCGGCACGTGCTTGGCGGGTTTTGCTCTCCAGGTCGCGGGTGTCCACCGGGCGGTCATGATCTTCTCGAAGGTTCTAAAGGGGAGCGCTCATAGCGCACCCTCGGGGCAAAAGCAAAAATCGTGCGGAGAGCGACCATATTCTAGCCGTTCGGGGAAATTTCAACCAACTCGTTGCTGTATTCGCCGCTCGACAACCGAACCGCGACGCAGGCGACGACGGTCAGGGCGCCCACGGCGATCCACCACTCCTGCCAGACGCCGAAGCTAAGCGCGCCAATGACCAGATAGCTGGTCAAGGCCGCCCCGCTCATCGCCGCCCCGCCGCGATCCGTTTCGGCCGCGCGGGTGACGCCATGGGCCAGCCAGCAGAAGAAGGCGCCGGCCAGGGCCGCGCCCACCGCGCCGAGTTCGAGCCAAAGTTGCAACTGGGCATTGTGGGTGTGCAGAGGGATGGCGTCGCCGAAGGTGCGGCTGGCGTCCAGGCCCCAGCCTCGGAACGGGTGATCCTGGATATGGTCGGCCGCGAAGGCCCAGATGTTCAGCCGCGCATCCCAGGACGCCGGCACCAGTCCGTGGAGCCATCCCCAAACCCCGGCCTGGATCGCCCAGAGCACGGCGATCGGGGCGACCATGAACGGCAGGGCGATCGCCAGGGTCAGGAGACGACCGCCGGCCTTGCCCAGCCCCTTGACCAACAGCCAGACCACAGCCCCGGCCGCCAGGGCGACTAGGCAGGAGTCAGCGCTCGCCAGGACCGAAGCCGTCAGCACGCCGGCCAGCAGCAGCACGACCGCGGCCTGCTTGCCCCGTTGGGCGAGCGCGACCGCCGCGGGCCAGAACATCACGGCCATCACGTAACAGCCGATGGAAATCTTCACCTTGGCCAGGTCGGGCCGGATCGGATCACCGCTCAGCACCCGGAACTTCTGGAACAGCGCGGCGCCGGTCAACGCGTCGAGGCCGACCAAGACGGCCAGGGCCAGCACGCCGAACCCCATCACCGTGGCGACCCGATCGGCGCCGCGCGTCGAGAGGCGCAGGGCCGCCGCGGCCGCCGCGCCGTAGAGGGCCAGTTGCAGGAACAGCTTCACGGCCGTCACCTTCTCGACGTCGCCGTAGTCCTTCAGGCTGCCAGGGGGCGGCGCCGCGGGACTCCACGTCATGCTGAAGGCGGCCCAGATCGCGAGCAACAGCAACATCAGGGTCGGCGCGGCCGGGGTCCGCGGACGGCCCATGACCGGCAGGACCAGAAGGCCGGCCAGCGCCATCAGCGGGGCGAAACCCAGCTGGGCCAGGTAACCCAGCAGCGGGGTCATCACGAAGACGAAGACCATGACCCCCGTGAGCCAGGGCGTTCCCCTCTCCGGACCGGCAGATGAGGTGATCATACGCCCCCCACCTCGGCCGGGACGTACTTCTCGCGCATCGTGACCAGTTCCTCGGCCAGCGTCGGGTGCACCGCGCAGGTGGAATCCCATTGCGGCTTGGTCACGCCCATCTTCACGGCGATGGCGGCCATCTGGATGATCTCGGGCGCGTCGGGCCCCACCACGTGGACGCCGACGACCTGTTCGTTGTCCTGGCGCACGACCAGCTTCATCAGGCAGCGCTCCTGGCCGCCGTAGAAGGTCAGCTTCATCGGCCGGAACACGGCGCGGTAGATGTCGACCTTGCCGAAGGCGTGGCGGGCCTCGGCCTCGCTCATGCCCACCGCGCCGATCGGCGGCTGCGAGAACACCGCCGACGCCACCAGATCGTGGTCGAAGCTGGTCGGATTGCCGTAGAATTCGGTCTGGGCGAAGGCCGCGCCCTCGCGGATCGCCACCGGCGTCAGGTTGATACGGTCGGTGACGTCGCCGACGGCCCAGATGCTGTCGACATTGGTCTTCGAATGGGCGTCGACGGCGATCGCGCCCTTGTCGTCCAGCTTCACCCCGGCGTTCTCGAGGCCCAGCCCCTTGGTGTAGGGGTCGCGGCCGGTGGCGAACAGCACCACGTCGCTCTCGAAGGTCATGCCGTTGTTGAAGGTGCTGACGAGGCCGGCCTCGGTCTTTTCGATCGCCTGGTGCGAGCACCCCAGCACGACCTTGATCCCGCGCTTTTCCATCTCGTCGGCGAGATGGGCGCGCACGTCATCGTCGAAGCCGCGCAGGATGTTGGAGCCGCGGTAGCAGAGCGTGGTCTCGACTCCGAGGCCGGCATAGATGCCGGCGAACTCCACGGCGATGTAGCCGCCGCCGACCACCAGCACGCGCTTGGGCAGAGTCGGCAGGTGGAAGGCCTCGTCCGAGGTGATGCCGTGCTCGGCCCCTTCGAATTCCGGACGCACCGGACGGCCGCCGGTGGCCACGAGGATGCGCTTGGCGGTGTAGCGGCCGGCGTCGCCTTCGGAGCCTTCCTTGGGCAGAACCTCGACGGTGTGGGCGTCGACGATGCGCGCCTTGCCGTGCAGCAGGTGGGCGCCGGCCTTGCGCAGGTTGGTGACGTAGATGCCCGACAGGCGCGCGATCTCGACGTCCTTGTCGTGCAGGAAGGTCTTCCAGTCGAAGCTGGCTTCACCGATCGTCCAGCCGTAGCCCTTGGCGGTCTTCAGCTGGCTGGAGACCTCGCTGGCGTAGACCATGAACTTCTTGGGCACGCAGCCGCGCACCACGCAGGTGCCGCCGACCCGGTACTCCTCGGCCACGGCCACCTTGGCGCCCGACAGGGCCGCCAGCCGCGCGGCGCGCACGCCGCCCGAACCGGCGCCGATGACGAAGAGGTCGAAGTCGTACTCAGCCATCATCGGCTCCGGATCAAAGCGAATTTGCAGCGAAGGGATCAGGATATGGGATCAAGGCTGAAGCTTGACCACCCCTTCATCGGTCCCGATCAGGGCCTCGTCGGCCAGGTCGAGGAACAGGCCGTGGTCGACCACGCCGGTGACGGCCTTCAGCGCGGCGGCCAGCGCCGCCGGGTCGGGGATCGCGCCCGAGGCCATGTCGTAGATCACGTTGCCGCCGTCGGTGGCGACAACGCCGCGGTCGGCCATGCGCAGGCGCGGCGGCGGCAGGTCGAACTCGGCGGCGATGTCGGCGAGCCGGTAACCCGTGTGGGGGTGGCCGAAGCGCACCACCTCGATCGGCAGCGGGAACTTGCCCAGCACCTTCACGTGCTTGGCCGCGTCGGCGATGACGACGCAGCGCTTGGAGGCCTCCCAGACCAGCTTCTCGCGCAGCAGGGCCGCGCCGCCCCCCTTGATCAGGGACAGGCCCGGGCCGATCTCGTCGGCGCCGTCGACGGTCAGGTCGACCGACTTGACGTCGTCCAGCGCCACCAGCGGGATGCCCAGCTCGCGGGCGAGGTTGGCGGTAGCTTCCGAGGTCGGAACGCCGCGGATGTCGAGCTTGCGGGCGGCCAGCGCCTTCACGAACCAGGCGGCGGTCGAACCGGTGCCCAGGCCCACGACCATGCCGGATTCCACCAGCTGCGCGGCGGCCTCGCCCGAAATCCTCTTCTGGTCGTCGGCGCTCATGCCTTCTTGTCCTTCTTGGCCTGTTTCAGGGCGCGGAACTTGGCCGCCCACCCGGTCTTGAGGGTCTGCGGCGTGCGGCTGAGCGCCAGGTCGCCGGCGGGCACGTCGGCGGTGACCACCGTGCCCGAACCGGTCATCGCCCCGTCGCCGATGCGTACGGGCGCGACCAGGGACGAGTTCGAGCCGATGAAGGCGCCCGCGCCGACATGGGTCTCGAACTTCTCGAAGCCGTCGTAGTTGCAGAAGATCGTGCCGGCGCCGATGTTGGCCTTGGGGCCCACGCTGCCGTCGCCGAGGTAGCTCAGGTGGTTGGCCTTGGCGCCGGCGCCGACCTTGACCTTCTTGACCTCTACGAAGTTGCCGATGTGGGCCTCGGGACCGATCTCGGCCCCGGGGCGCAGGCGGGCATAGGGACCGATCAGGGCGCCCTCCCCGATCGATGCGCCTTCCAGGTGGCTGAAGGCCCTGATCACCGCGCCGGCGGCGACGCTGACGCCCGCGCCGAACACCACGAACGGCTCGACGGTGACGCCGGCGGCGACCTGAGTGTCCCACGACAGGTGGACGGTCTCGGGCGCGGGCATGGTCACGCCCTCGGTCATCAGGGCGGCGCGGCGGCCGGCCTGCCAGACGGCCTCGGCGGCGGCCAGCTCGGCCTGGGAGTTGACGCCCTGCACCGCGGCTTCCGGGGCGAAGGTGGCGCGGGTGGCCAGCTTGCGATCATGGGCGATGCCGACGATGTCGGTCAGGTAGTATTCGCCCTTGGCGTTGTCGTTGCCGACCGCGGCCAAGAGGTCGAACAGCTGGGCGCGATCGGCGGCCAGGACGCCCGAATTGCAGTGCTTGAGCGCCAGGACGGCCGGCTCGGCGTCCTTGGCCTCGACGATGCGCAGCAGCACATGCCCCGGGGCCAGCACCAGGCGGCCATAGGCGCCCGGATCGGCGGCCTCGAAGCCGAGCACGGCGACATCGGCGCCGGCGGCCCGCAGGTCGAAAAGCGGCGCGATCACCGGCGCGGTCAGCAGCGGGCAGTCGGCATAGGTCACGACCACGTCGCCGTCGAAGTCGGCCAGGGCGTCCTTGGCCGCCAGCACGGCGTGGCCGGTGCCCAGCGGCGGATCCTGCACGACCGTGGCGTCGGGGCCCAGGCGCTTGCGCGCATGCTCGCCGACCTGCGGGCTGTGGGCGCCGACCACCACCACGATACGTGAGCAACCCAGCGCCTGCGCGGCGTCGATGGCGTGGTCGAGCATGGCGCGACCGCCGATGCGGTGCAGCACCTTGGGCGTCGGCGACTTCATGCGCGTGCCCTGGCCGGCGGCCAGAATCACGGCGGCGCGGGGACGGCCCGTATGATGAGCGGGAGCGATCTGCGTCATGATCGGCGCGACTCCGAAGCGAACCAAAGTTGCATTAGCCGCGCCTTTAGCCGAAAGGCCAGGACATGTCTCTTCCGCACGCCCTCAAAGATACGACGATCGCCTTCGACCTCGACGGCACGCTGGTCGACACCGCGCCAGACCTGGTGGGGGCGTTGAACACCATCCTCGCCGAGGAGGGCCTGCCCGCCCTGCCCTTCGACGATGTGCGCAAGATGGTCGGACGCGGCGCCAAGGCGCTGCTGGAGCGCGGCTTCGCCGCCGCCGGCGCGCCGCTGGACGCCGAGCAGGCGCCCAAGCTGGTCGAGCGCTTCATCGCCATCTATCTGGGCCGCATAGCCCACGAGAGCGCGCCGTTCGAGGGCGTGGTCGAGGTGCTCGCGGATCTCAAGACCGCCGGCGCGCGCCTGGTGGTCTGCACCAACAAGCTGACCCACCTGTCGGTGGCCCTGCTGGACGCCGTCGACCTCACCCGATTCTTCGACGCCGTGGTCGGGGCCGACGACGCCCCCGCCCCCAAGCCCGACCCGCGCCACGTGCTGGCGGCCATCGCCGCCGTCGGCGGCGATCCGGCCCGCGCGGTCATGGTCGGCGACAGCATCAACGACGTGCTCAGCGCCAAGGCCGCCGGGGTTCCCGCGCTGCTGGTCTCGTTCGGCTATACCGAGGCCCCGGTCGAGACGCTCGGCGGAGATCTGTTGATAGATCGCTTTTCCGAGGTCCCGGAGGCCGCAATCTCGCTTTTGGCCTCTTGCGGCGCGGAAAAGAGCGGTCTATAGCCCCCTTCCTCTCGCGGCGGGGACTTCTTCGGAAGGCCTAGCCCACACGGCGGATGCTTAGCTCAGCGGGAGAGCACCTCGTTCACACCGAGGGGGTCGCAGGTTCAATCCCTGCAGCATCCACCACTTCTTCCCTTCTTCGGACATCTCGTACGGAAGGTCGGCGGCCATGCAGGTTTCCGAGATCTTCTGGACGCTGGCGGCGATCTTGCTAGGCCCGTTCGTGGGCAGCTTCATCGGCCTGCTGACTCTGCGCCTGCCCGCCGAGCGGCCATGGGCGGCGTCGCGCTCGGCCTGCGACGGCTGCGGCCGCAAGCTGGGTCCGCTGGACCTCGTTCCCATCCTCAGCTTCGCCGCCCTGCGCGGACGCTGCCGCGGCTGCGGCGCGGCGATTCCCCGTCGCTACCTCTTGCTGGAGCTGGCGTGCCTGCTGATCGGCGCCTGGAGCGCGCTTGCGTTCGCCGGCCCCATGGCGCTGGCGACGGCGGTGTTCGGCTGGTGGCTGCTGCTGCTGGCGGTGATCGACGGCGAGCACTTCTGGCTGCCCGACATGTTGACGCTGCCGCTGGGCGCGGTCGGCTTCGCGGTCTCGATCCTGGTGCTGCGAGAGCCGGCGTGGACGCCGGTGCTGGGCGCGGCCGTCGGCTTTACGTCGCTGTGGCTGCTGGCCTGGATCTACCAACGGGTGCGCGGCCGCGAAGGCCTGGGCGGCGGCGACCCGCGCCTGCTGGGCGCGATCGGCGCCTGGACCGGCTGGAGCGCCCTGCCCTCGGTGCTGGTCTGGGCGGGCCTGGCCGGAATCAGCGTCGCCCTGGCGCAGCTGATCCTTCGCCGCCGGGTGACGATGGACCAGCGGCTGCCGTTCGGTGTCTTCCTGGCCATCGGCGCCTGGCTGACCTGGCTGCTAGGACCGCTTCACGGTTTTCTTGGCTGACGGAACAAGCCGCGTGGCGATGATGCGTCGGACACCGGCGGCGTCCTTGACGAACCCCCGCTCCAGCGCGGCCTGAACAACCACGGGATCGGACGTGGCCACCGTGATCTCGGCCTGAAGGCGACCCGCCCCATCGGCCCGCAAGATAATCGCCGCGCCGCCCCCGGCGGTCGGCGTCAGCCGCGCGACCCAGTCGCCGCTCACGCAGGCCGGCGCCCCGGCCAAGGTCGCACCACCGAGCAAGGAATCCTGAGCGGCGCGAAATCGAATCCGGCCGCCGGCCTTTCGGCAGCGTCCATCACGGAAAACCGCGGCCACGTCGCGGACCTCGATCCGCCCGGGCAGCGCATCCGCACTCAGCAGGATCGGACCGCTCAGGGCCTCGACGCCCTTGTCTCGCCCGGCGCGTAGAACGAAGGTCCGATCGGCCGCCTCGTCCCTGGCCCGCAGCCGCACGTCGCCGCCCACCAGCGCCAGCGGCGAGAGCCCGACATCGTAGGCTCCCAGCCGACGGCCCTGGGCCGTCGCCAGGTCCACCCGACCGCGCCAGACCGTCCCCGACGCCCGTGTCACCCGCAACGCCTCGCCATCGGCCAGTCGGTCTGTCAGCAGCGTCACAGGAGCCAGGGCGACGGCGACCGCGGTGGTCATCCCGGTCAGTACGACCATCATCATCCGGGTCTTCATCGGACGGCCCTGGCGAAGCTGACCTCGGCCTCGACGAGGCCGTTGTCGAGGCGCGAGGCCGTGAAGCCGACGACCCCCAGGCCGGCTTCGCGCTCCAGCGCGGCGACCCATGGCAGCAGGACGCGGGCGTCGATGGCGGTGATCCAGACGGTGAAGGCGCCATCCCCTTCCTGGCGCTTGCGGGCGATCGGCACGCCCAGGCTTGCGGCGCTGGCCTCAACGATCGCCGCGACCGGACGGGAGTCGGGCTTGGACGGCGCGGCGCGACCCGAGGCCAGCTTCAGCGCGGCGGACTGCTCGCGGGCCTCCTGCAAGCCCAGGCGGGCGTCGTCGCTCGCGCGCTTGAGCGGGGCGACCACGCCGTAGAAGCCGCCGACGCCCAGGATGGCGGCGGCCATGACGGCCAGCATCACGCGCTCGCGCGGCGTGCGGCCGTCCCACGCCTGCCGCGCGGTTTCGAGGATCCGGCTCATGGCTTGCTCCGCACGATCAGGTCGCTGGTGACGCGCTGGCCTTCGGTGACCGTGCCCTGTTCGGTGACATCGAAGCCGCCGGCCTTCAGCACTTCACGCAGTTGGTCCATGTCGGAATAGTTGGCATAGGAGACCGACGAGCGGATCGCCCCGTCCTGGCCATGGACCAGGGTGTCCAGCCGCATGCCAGGCACCGCGCGCACGGCGGAAAGATAGCCGGCGGAAAGCTCGCCGAAGCCCTGTCGCCGCCCCGCCTGCAACCGGCTGACGGCGTAGCGGACCGGATCGCCGTAGCGCGCCGATTGTGGGACGAGTTGAATCGCCAGGGCCGCATTGCGCCGCTCGATCGCGCGCGCCTCCAGGCCGTCCCTGGCGATCTGGGCGAGCGGCAGGACGAGCGGCGAGATCGCGACCACCGCGGCAAGCACGGCCAGCCGCCGCCAGCGCAGGACAGGTCCTTGCCGACGCGGCGCGAACTGCCCTTGCAGCAGGTCCACCGGCGGTCGCTCCGCGGTCGCCAGAAGCCAGGCGTCCAGCTCGGACGCCGGGATATAGCGGTGCGGCCGGTCGCCGATGGCCGCCGAGGCCAGTTCCGGCTCGACGCCGAACGCCAGCCCTTGGCCCCGCACGCCCAGCCGCTCTCCGAACGAGGCCAGCACCGTGCGGCCCTCCGCGTCGTCCGGCAGCAGCAGGTAGTCGGGCACGGCGCCGGTCACCTTCACGCCCCGCGCGCCGGCCGCCTCCAGGCCCGAGCGAAGCACCTCGCGATCGATCCAGACGACCAGGGCGCGCCCATCCGCGTCGCGCCCGCCCACCGCCAGATGCAGCCCCTCGCCACCGGCAGCCACGACCTCGCCGATCTGGAACGCAGCCGCCGCCCGCGCCTGGGCGGGACTGCCGCCGGGCAGATCGAGCCAGCGGCTGACGGCCTCGGCGCCGGGCAGCACGAGCAAGGCCTCGCCGCCGCCCTGCTCGCTGGGCAGAAGCCTGCGGCGCACCGGGCCATGGGCGCCGGCCTCGACGATCTCGGGGGCCTCGTCGGGCCTTTCGGGGAGAAGCAGCAGACGGGTCATTCTTCCAGGGTCCAGCGTCGGGCGACGAGACGGACGCGGCTCGTCGGGCCGGCTTCGAAAAGCGAGGTCATGAAGGTTTCGCCGCCGGCCAGGCCGACGCGGCTTTCGAGCGAGAAGTAGCGGGTGCGAAAGCGGATCTGGTCGCGGACGCCGTCGACCGGCGTCGCGCTGGCCAGGGCCTGTTGCCCCCAGAACGCCTCCAGGTCCGACCAGCCGCCCGCCGGACGCGCGACGATGGCCTGGCGGGCCCTCTCGGGCGACACCGCGCCGAGGGTGATCGCAGACAGCAGGACGGCCCGCCCCTGGGGCAGCGTATTGACGTTGATCGGCGACAGGTCGGTGGTCGGCAGCGCGCAGACGTAAGGGCGCAGCACGGCGTAGACCTCGGCGTCGAAGCCGCGCACCGCGCGCAGTTCGCTGACCTCGGCGAGGGGCGCGCCGGCCGTGCGATGGGGCGTCCTGGCCGAGGCGTAGCCGTCGTCCTCCAGCCCCGCGGGTCCGACATCGTTGCTGTCGATCCACTGAGCCAGGCTTTCGGCCAGGTCGGGACCGTTGGATATGCCCAGCAGGCTCATCAGGCTGGACAGCTGGCGCACGCCCAGTTCGCGGCGGCGGAACGGCTCGCCCTGATTGGCCTCGACCACGCTGTTGAGGTTGAAGCAGCCAGTGGCGTCGGCGACGCGGGCCTGGATCAGGCCGCCCTCAATCGGGAACTCCACGGCGCGGCCGTTCCAGTCGCCCTCCAGCGAGGTCTTGCCGGCGTCCCGGGCCAGAAGCTGGTCGATGCGGGAGCGGGCCATCTGCTCGCCGCCCAGAGCGTACCAGCGCGCCTGGCCGGCGACCTGGGCGTTGAACGACCGACGCAGGCCAAAGCGGATGTCCTCCAGCACGCCCACGGCGATGACGCCGATGACGGCGACCATCAGCAGCACGGTCAGCAGGGCCGCGCCTTCCTCGTGCCTGCGCTTCATCGCCCCTCCCCCGAGGTGAGGAACATCTGGTCGACGCGGCCCAGGTCGGCCAGCGTCATGTCCAGACGCACAGCGGTCGGGAGGTCGGACTGCGGATTGCCCTTCCAGGTCGGCGTCCAGGCGCCGTTGAACAGGAAGGCCGGCTGGACGCCGGCGATGTCGGTCAGCAGGACCTGCGGCGGGCCGAGACGCGCGCCATCCAGCGCCGGGCGGGCGCGGCGCTCCAGGCGGCCCTCGACCAGCGCGTACTCAACATATTGCAGCGAGGCGCGCGGGTCGCCGTCGGGGTTCTCCCAGCCGCGCCGGACGAAGGCCAGCAGCGGTCCGCCGCCGCCCCAGGGGTCGCCGCCCGCGAAAGCGGTCAGAGCCGGCCGGCCGTCCTCGCCACGCGTACGGCGGGCGGCGGCCTGGGACAGGTCGGCCTTGAGAATGGCGCGCGCCCGTTGCAGTTCGGCGTGACGGTCAACCGTCACCCGGACGGCGCTCTGGTTGGCCAGGGTCGAACCCATGACGGCCACGCCCGCCGCGCTGATCAGGGCGAAGATCAGAACCGCCACCAGCATCTCGACCAGGGTGAAGCCCTTCATCGCGCGCCCCTGAAAAGCGACGCCTGGACGAGCGGGGCGCGCGAGCTGGGCGCGGCGACGGCGATGTCGACGCGGACGATGGCCGGATCGGCGGTACGGCTGACCTGGCGGGTCCAAGCCCATGGGCGTCCGCCGGCCGTCTCGACGCCGCTGCTGCGCCCGATGGCCAGCGGCGAGGCGCTGGCCAGGGCCTCGACCGCGCGGTTGTCGAGCACCACCTCGGCCAGCACGCGGTCGGAAAGCCGGCCGCCGGCGCGGGTGTTCTCGCCCGCCAGGTTCAGCAGGGCCAGCACCGCCAGGCTGAAGATCGCCAGGGCGACCAGCAGCTCGATCAGAGTGAAGCCGGCTTCAGAACGGGCGCGGGGCATCGAGCGAGACGTTCCCTGCCAGGTCGACGACGACGGTGCGGCGCGCATTGCCGCGCGTGAAGGTGAACTCGGTGGGATTGGCCAGGCCCGTAGGGTCGAACACCACCACGGCCTCCGGCGCGACCGTGACCTGCGTGCCCTCCTCGAAGGCGCGGGCGCGAAACGGCGCCTCGTCCAGCGGACGCCAATCACGGCCCTGCCTGCGCTCGAACCGGTACTCGCCGCCTCCCGCCACGACCCGGACCTGACCGCCCCGAAAAACCGCCTCGTCCCGCGCCCGAAGCAGGCTGGCGGCGAAGCGCTCGGTCTCCTGCGGCAGGCCGGGCCTACCGTCCGGCAGGGCCAGGACAACGGCGCTGGCCAGCAGGCCCATGATCACCAGCACGATCATGAGCTCGACGAGGGTGAAGCCCCCTCGCCGGCCGGCGTTGCGCGGCGTGTCAGCCCCAGTTGCCAATGTCGGCGTCCTTGCCCTCGCCGCCCTCGCGGCCATCGGCGCCGAACGAGAAGACGTCGATCGCCCCGTGCTGGCCCGGCGAGCGGTACTGGTAGTCATTGCCCCACGGATCCTTGGGCAGACGACGCACATAACCGCCCTCGCGATAGCGGTCGGGCTGGGCCAGGCTGGCCGGCGGCGTCACCAGGGCCGCAAGGCCGTCCTCGGTGCGCGGGAAGGCGAAGGTGTCGAGACGATAGCCTTCCAATGCCTGCTCCAGCACCGCCACGTCGGCGCGGGCCTTCTCCTTCATGGCCTTGTCCTGGCTGGGCAGGACGTTGATGGCCACGACGGTGGCCAGGAGACCCAGGATGACGATGACGACCATCATCTCCACGAGGGTGAAGCCGGCTTCGCGGGCGCGGCGGCGGGTCTTGTCAGGGGCGCGCATGGTCTTGGCCTCCTAGGTCATGGCCAGAGTGTTGATCTGCAGGATGGGCAGCAGGATCGAGAGGACGATGGTCGCCACCACGCCGCCCAGCACGACGATGATCGCCGGCTCCAGCAGGCTCAGAAGGGTGGCGGTGAAGGTGTCGAACTCGCGCTCGAGATACTCGGCGGCGCGGGTCAGCATGGCGTCGACACGGCCGCTGCTCTCGCCGCTGGCGGTCATGTAGACCAGCACCGGCGGGAAGACCCCGGTGCGGCGCATGGCGGTCGACAACGAACCGCCCTCGCGGATGCCGACGATCATCGCGTCCATGCCGCCGCGCAGGGCGGCGTTGCGGACGGTGCCGGCGGTGAGGATCAGGCCCTCCAGCATCGGCAGGCCGCTGGCGATCATGGTCGACAGCGTGCGAGCCAGCCGCGCGGCGTGGACGTTGCGGATCAACTGGCCGACGAACGGCAGGGCGAGGAAGAAGCTGTCGGCGCGCAGCTTGAAACCGGGATTACGCAGGGCCCGCCAGTAGGTGAAGGCCAGGCCGGCGGCCACGAGGACAAGCAGCCAGCCGAAGTGCTGAAGGAGATCGGACAGGCCGATGACGATGCGGGTCAAGAGCGGCAGGGTCTGGCCCATGCTGTCGAACTGCTCGACGACCTTGGGAATGACGAAGACCATCAGCACGGTGACGACCAGGCACGCGACCGCGGCCAGTACGGCCGGATAAACGAGCGCCGTGGTGATCTTGGCGGCGACCTTCTGCTGCTGGTCCAGCAGGTCGGCCAGGCGGTCGAGGATGGTGGGCAGCGCGCCCGAGGCCTCGCCGGCGGCGACCATGGCGCGATACAGCGGCGGAAAGGCCCCGGTCGGCCGGGCCAGCGCGTCCGACAGGCGGTAGCCCTCCAGCACCGCGGCGTGAACCTGCTCGACAACGCGCTTGAGCTTGGGCCGGTCGGCCTGAAGCGCGATGGTGCGCAGGGCCTCTTCCAGGGTCGAGACCGCGACCAGGGTGGCCAGTTGGCGCGTGAACAGCGAGCGGTCGCGCCCGCCCAGGCGGTCGCCGAACATCCCCTGCCCGCTCTTCGCCGCGACGTGGGCGTGAGGTGCGATCCTCACCGGCGCCAGGCGGCGGCGCTCCAGCTGCGCGCGGGCGTCGCCCTCATCGACGGCCTTGATGCGGCCCGATCGCGCGGCGCCGGCCAGGTCGAGGGCGACGTAGTCAAAGCACGCCATCGCGCGCTCCCGCCCCGGTGATGCGCAGCACCTCCTCGACCGTGGTCAGGCCTTCCAGCACGTAGCGGCGGGCCTCGTCCTTCAGCGCCACCTCGACGCCGGCGGCGGCGATCTCGTCCTCGGCGGCGTTCTGGCCGATCAGGCGACGCACGGCGTCGTCGACCCGCAGGGCTTCGTAGACGCCGATACGGCCCTGGAAACCGGTGTGGCCGCACTCGGGGCAGCCGACGGGGCGGCGCAGCGGCGTTCCGGCGGGCACGTCGACCAGGGTCGCGACGGCCGCATCGGCGGGCTCCTCCACCGCGCACGAGCGGCAAAGACGGCGCACCAGCCTCTGGGCGATGATAAGGCGCATGGTCGAGGCCAGCAGGAACGGCTCGACGCCCATGTCGCGCAGGCGGACCACGGCCCCGGCGGCGTCGTTGGTGTGGACGGTCGACAGCACGAGGTGACCGGTCAGGCTGGCCTGGACGGCGATCTGGGCGGTCTCGGCGTCGCGGATCTCGCCGACCATTACAACGTCCGGATCCTGGCGCAGGATGGCGCGCAGGCCAGCGGCGAAGGTCATGCCGACCTTGGTGTTGACCTGGGTCTGGCCGACGCCGTGGACCGCGTACTCGACCGGATCCTCGATGGTCAGGATGTTGCGGCTCTTGTCGTTCAGCAAGCCAAGCCCGGCATAGAGCGTGGTGGTCTTGCCCGAGCCGGTGGGACCGGTGACCAGCACGATGCCGTTCGGCTCGCGCAACGCCGTCTCCAGCGCCGCCAGCATGCGCGGCGACATGCCCAGGTCGGCCAGACCCAGGCCCGCCTGCTCCTTGTCGAGGATGCGCATCACCACCCGCTCGCCCATGCGGGCCGGCAGGGTCGAGACGCGGACGTCCAGGCTCTTGCCGCCCAGGGCCAGAGAGATGCGGCCGTCCTGGGGAATGCGCTTTTCGGCGATGTCCAGCTTGGCCATAACCTTGACCCGCGAGACCAGCATGGCGGCGATGCGCGGCGACAGGCTGAGGATCTCGCGTAGCACGCCGTCGACCCGCAGACGTACGACCAGCGCCTGCTCGTAGGGCTCGACGTGGATGTCGGACGCGCCCGAGCGCACGGCCTCGGCGATAAGGCCGTTGATCAGGCGGATGACCGGGGCGTCGTCCTGCGGGTCGAGCAGGTCGGCGGCGGTCGGCATGTCCTCCAGCAGATGACCCAGCGAACCGTCGAAGTCGTCGCCCGAAGCCGAGGCGAGGCCCGCGCCGGCATAGACCTCGGAGAACTTGCGGTCGAAGGCGGCGGTGGCCAGCGGTTGCAACTTCAGGGGGACGCCGAGCGCCCGGCGCGCCTCGATCAGTGCCAGGGGATCGAAGCCCTCGCGCAGGCCGATGGTCGCCTCGCCGTCCAGCGACAGCAGGACGAGGCCATGGCGCTTGGCGAAGCCGTAGTCGAGCACGGTCATTGCGGCTGGGCCTGAGGCGGAGCCGGCAGGGCCACGGGCGAAGTACGCTGGAAGTCACGGATCACCGCGTCCAGAGAGCTGTCGCCCTCGGGGGTGGTCAGGGCGCTCTCGCGGCGCATGCGATCCAGGCGCGGGCCGGTGACGGCGCGAGCGTCGTCGACCGTCCTGATGATCCGAGGACGGATGAAGACCATCAGGTTGGTCTTGCCGCGCTCACGGGCGGTGCTGCGGAACAGGCCCCCGATCCCCGGCAGATTGCCCAGGCCCGGCACTTTCTGCACCGACGCGGTCTCGGTCTGATCCAGGAGGCCGCCCAGCACGACGATATCGCCGTCGTCCACGAGGGCCGTGGTCTCGATCTCGCGCTTGTTGATGACCAGTTCGCTGGAGCCGACGCTGACCGGGCCGGCTACGGCCGAGACTTCCTGGCGCAGGAACAGGGTGATGCCGCCGCCGGCGTTGATCTGCGGCTTCACCTCCAGCTGCACGCCGACGTTCTGGCGCTGGATGGTGCGGAACGGGTTGGAATTGGCGTCGCCCAGCACCTCGCCGGTTGTGATCGGCACTTCCTGGCCGACGAGGATACGGGCCTCCTCGTTGTCGAGGGTCATGATCGACGGCGTCGACAGCAGGTTGGAGCCGCTGTCCTTCTTGACCGCATTGATGATCGCGCCGAACAGCACGTCGCCGCTGCGGCCGGCCACGCCGCTGGTTATGCCCGAGGCGTTGAGCAGCGAGTTGATCGCGGCCTGGCGCATGGAGTTCACCGCCTCGGAGTCGCCGTCCTTGGGGGCGCCCGCCGCGATCGCGCCGGCCAGCGGCAGCAGGCTCGGCGAGGCGTTGGTGTAGTTGGTGGCCATGAACGGGATGGTTCCGTTCGTTCCGCCCAGCAGCAGTTGCACGCCCAACTGCTTGGCGGCGTCGTCGGAGACCTCGACGACGATGGCCTCGACCAGCACCTGCTCGCGGCGCACGTCCAGCTGGCGGATCACCTCCGAGAGCGTGCGCTGCAGTTCCGGCGGGGCGTTGATGATCAGGGCGTTGGCGCCGGGATAGCGGGCCACGTTGGCCCGGGCGCTCCCAGGAGCGGCCGTGACGGCCGAGGTCGTGGCGGGGGTCGCGTTGACAGATCCCGCCGCGCCGCCGGCCGGGCGGCTGGCGCCGGTCGCGACGCCCGACGGCGCCTGGCCCACGAGCTGTTGCAACACCGGAAGCATCTGCTCGGCGTTGGCGTGGCGCAGGAAGACGACCCGCACGTCGTCGCTGGACTCGGCGCGGCGGTCCAGGTCGGCGATCAGCGGCAGCAGCTTCTGGACGGCGTCGGGATCGCCGCGCAGCAGCACCGAGTTGCTGCTCTCGACGGCCACGACGGTGACCGCCCCCCTGCCCGCCTTGCCGTCGGCGCCGGGCCCGGCGATCAGGTCGTTGATCACCTGGGCGATCTCGCGCGCCGAGCTGTTGGTCAGGGTGACGGTGTGGACGGCGGCGCGGTCCTGGTCGACCTGGGCCAGCAGGGCCCGGATCCGGCGGACGTTGTCGGCGTAATCGGCCACGACAACCGTGCCGCCCCGGGCGTTGGCCACGACCTGACCCTGAGGTCCGACCAGGGGTTTCAGCATGTCGGCCGCCGTGGCGGGGTCGAGAGTCCGCAGACGGAACACCTCGGTGGCGAACTGCCCCCCGGCCGCGCTCGGCTGGCGGGCGGCGTTCTCGGACGGCTCGATGCGGTAGACCCCGCCGCCGGCCGGGGTGGCGACCAGGTTGTTGGCCCGCAGCGTGGCCAGGAACAGCTCGAACAGCTCTCGCCGGTCCAGCGGCCCGTTGCTGGTCACCGACACCGTGCCCTTGACCCGCGGATCGATCACTAAGGTGGTGTTGGTCGTCTTGGCCACGTCCTGGATGAAGGCGCGGATGTCGGCGTCCTGGACGTTCAGCACCTGGGTCTGGGCGAGCGCGGGCGCGGCCGACGGCAGGGCCAGCGCGATCGAGGCGGCCGCGGCCAGGATGCGCAGCGTGGGGGCCTTGGTCATGGACGTTCCGGAAACGAGAGGGTCATGCGGGCGCCGGCCCGCGAGAGTTCGACATGGTCGGCGGCGACGGACGCGAGGGTGACGCCGTCGGCGATGCTCTCGCCCACGGCGTAGGACTTCTGGACGCCGTCCGGGCCGGCGATGATCGCCGAACCGCCGCCGTCGGTCTGGCGCACGCCAAACAACCGGAAGCCCTCGACGCTGGCCGCGCCCCCGACGCGCGAAGACGCCCCGGCCGAACCGAAGGCGTCGAAGGTGGCGAGGATGCTGGGATCGACCGCTCTCTGGACCGGCGCGACCTTGACAGACAACGGCGGTGGCGGCGCGGCGACGATCCAGACCAGCCGCGCGATCTGCGTCGCCAGGACGAGCAGCACCATGAGCTCGAGCGCGATGAACGCTCGCGCCCCATGGGTCCGGATTGTTTCAGTCAGCTTTGAGAGCATCGGGATCGGCTTGGTGGTTCAACGGCGACGAGCGCTCCCCGCCCGCCAGGGCGAAGAGCGCCGTCGATCGGCCGCGGTGGGTCCTTGGGAGACCTAGAACCGCGTGGAGAGCGAGACCGAGAAGGTCTGGCCCAGGTCGTAGGTGTTGGCGTCCACCCGGCCGCCGCCCAGCACCTGGTACTCCTCGAAGTCTTCGCCGAGCAGGTTGCGGGCCTTGAAGGTGAACTCCAGCTCGCGGTCCCGGACGTCGAAGGCCTTGCGGTAGGTGAAGTCGACCGTCACGCCCGGTTCCTGCACGAGGTCGGGCTGGTCGGGCCGGCCGCGGGCCGAGATCCGCTTGCTGACATAGGTGGCCAGGATGGTGGCCTGGGAGCGGTGCTCCTCGTCCTCCCAGCCGAACTGGATGTTGGCCAGGTGCTTGGAGAGGCCCTGAAGCTGGCTGCCGTCCTTGACGTAGTCGAGCGCGCGGCGGGGCGCGCCGGCCCCGGCCAGCGGGTAGACGACGTCGTCCTCGCCCACCTTCACCTGCGAGTCCGAGAAGGTGTAGTTGGCGCCGACCAGCCAGCGCTTGCTGCCGAAGAAGGCGCCTTCGAACGGGCTGTCGAACAGCTTCTTGAAGTCGAGCTCGAAGCCGTAGAGCGAGGCCTTCGGCGCATTGACGTAGGTCTGGACGATCGTCGAGCCCTGCTCGCTGACCACCGACTCCACCGGACGATCCAGGTCTTTGTAGAACAGGCCGCCCGACAGGTACTGGTTGGCGGCGAAGTACCACTCGACGCGGGCGTCCAGGTTCAGGAGCTCGGTGTCGGTCAGGTACGGGTTGCCGATGAACAGGCGGTCGGTGTCGGGATCGAAGTACTGCTGCGGCGCCAGTTCGCGGAACTGCGGGCGGGCGATGGTCTTCGAGGCGCCCAGGCGCAGCTGCATGTCCTCGGCGAAGTTGTAGGTCAGGGTCGCGGCCGGCAGGACGTAAGTCTCTTCCAGCGCGGTCGGCGTGGCCGCGGCCCCGCCGAACAGGTCGACGACCTGGACGGTCTGCTCGGCGTCCTCGACCCGCAGGCCGAAGGAGGTGCGCAGTCGCGGCAGGAACTCGGCGTCGACCTGGACGTAGCCGGCGTGGACCTTCAGGCCGGCCTCATAGGCCGCCGCGCCGTCGCCGCCGGTGATCTCGGTGAAGGTCAGGTAGCCCTGGGCCAGGTTGTAGTCCGACAGCAGGAAGTCGACCCGCTCGCGCTGGATGGCCAGCGGGATGGCGCCGCCCTGGTAGCGGAAGTCGCGGCGTTTGGCGTCGCGCTCGTTGTCCAGATAGGCGTAGCCGCCGCTGAACTTGGCGTCGCGACCGCTGCTCAGCGGCAGGGTGTAGCCGACGTCGAAGCCGGCGCTGGCCATCGTGTCGTCGAGCGTGCTGAAGCTCGTAGAGTTCTGCTCCTGCGAGGCGGAATGGTAGTAGACCCCGTTCTCCAGGCGATAGCGGATGAACTTCTCGTACGGCGCGTCGCGCTCGGACTTGGCGTAGGAGCCGCGCCAGTCGAAGTTCCAGGCGCCGAACTCATGCTTGCCCGACAACTGGGTGTCGTAGAGGTTCCGCTCGAACCACTCGGTGTAGGAGTCCAGCACTTCCTGGCCGGCGGCGTAGTCCTCGCCGGCGCGCTGGCGGGCCGACTTGGTGGTGTTGTGGACGTAGAGGTTGGTCCAGCGCACCTGATGGTCGCCCCACTCCAGGCCCAGGCCCACCAGGCCGTTCACGGTGACGTTGTTGCTGGTGTTGTTGAAGTTGTAGCTGGTGCGGGGCTCCAGCACGCCGTTCTGCTCGAGACCCTGCTGCTGGATCCCTTCGCGCGAGCGCCAGCTGTTCTCGAACCCGCCGATGGCGACCACGCCCAGGCGCGCGCCCGAGGCCAGCTCGAACGAGCGGCCGGCGCTGACGTCGGCCGAGAAGTTGCCGGGGATCTTGTTCTTGGTCTGGATCAGGTTCAGCGGCGCGTTGACCAGGCTGGAGCCGATGCGGACCAGCTGGGCGGCCGTGAAGTTGCTGGAATTGATGCGCTTGCCAGTGGCCAGCGCCTCGCGCAGCTCCGGCGGCTTCTTGCGCGTACCGTCGTCGTAGCCGAGGAAGTCGGTGTCCGAACCGTAGTAGGTCAGGCCCTTGTTCAGCGTGGTCTCGGTGTTGCCGCCGCCGCCGATCTCGACCTCGAAGAAGGCCTCGTCGGGAATGGCCACGGTCTGCAGGTCGATGACGCCGCCGCCGAACTCGCCCGGATAGTTCGGCGAGAAGCTCTTCTGCACCGTGGCGCCGGCCAGGATGGCCGCGGGGAACAGATCGAGCGGCACGACGCGCTGAAGCGGCTCGGGGCTGGGCAGCGGCGAGCCGTTCAACAGGGCCGAAGAGTAGCGCTCGCCAAGGCCGCGCACATAGACGAAGCGGCCCGACACCAGGCTGAGGCCGCTGACCCGGGTCAGGGCCTCGGCGGCGGTGCTGTCGCCGGCGCGCTTGAGGTCTTCCTGCGTCAGGAAGCTGGCGACCTCCGAGGTCGTGCGCATAGGCTCGGGGATGTTGCGACCGAGGATGAGGACTTCCTCGACCACATTGGGAGTCTCTTCGGGATCGAGCGCCGCGAACTGGCGCGGCGCGGGGGTTTCGGCTGCGCCCGGCTGCGGCTGGGCGGCGGGGGTCGTCTGCGCCATGGCGATCTGCGGCGCGACCAGCGCCGACGTCGCGAGCAGGAGGCCGCTCAGGGGCCGGAACAGCATGTTCATCACGGGAACCTTGGGATTGTCGGGCGTCGGGAAGCGGGGGCGGCGCGCGGCCGCCCCCAACCGGATCAGCAGGTCGAACCGCTGGTCAGGCCGCAGGTCCAGCCCTGCCACCAGGTGTCGTTGCCGTCCTTCACCGCCCCGATGTAGCCGGGGTTCACCAGGAAGCTGCTGAGGCTGGTGATGTTGGCGTAGGGCGTGCGGGCCGCCTCGTTGGCGCCGTTGATGAAGGTGCCCGTCAGCGTCGAGGTGTGGCTCGACGTGTTGTTGGTGCCGGCGTTGAACAGCGCCGCGACCGCCGTGGCGTCGACGTTGGTGTCGTTGGTGAACGGCGTGGCGCAGGCCAGGGCCACCGAGTGGAAGGCGACCTGGGTGGTGGCGTCGTCGATGTCTACGCAGCCGGCGGTGGCGGCGGTCATCTGCACCACCGTGTTGACCCACACGTTGTTGGTCGAGGTGTTGGCCACCAGCAGATCGTTGCCCGAGCCGCCGCGACCGATGACGGTCCAGTTGGCGAACTTGGGGTTCGAGCGCGGCGCGGTGCCGGCGCTGCTGGTTTCGAAGGCGCGGTTACCGCCGTTGGCGCGCTGGACGATGATGCCGAACTGCAGGGCGCCGTTGTAGCCCGTGTCGGTGTCGATGCTGTCGTCGTCGTTGCCGGTCAGGACCAGGTACTTGCCGTTGACGTTGCCGCCGAAGAACTCGATGCCGTCGTCGCTGCTGTTGTGCACCTGGATATGGTCGAAGGTGGTGCCCGAGCCGACGCCGGCCAGGGTGATGCCGTTCAGCTCGTTGTTGGCGACGATGACGAAGCCCGAGTGCTGGACGCGCAGGTAGCGCATGACGCCGCTGTTATCCTGCAGGCCGCTGCCGCCGTAGAAGGCGTTGGTGCCTTCGACCTGGGCCTCGCAGCCGGCCGTGCCCGGCGTGGCGCCGGCGCCCGAGCAGTTGCTGATCGGCGCACGGCCGAGAATGACGAGACCGCCCCACTGGCCGATCGAGTCGACGCCCGTCTGGCCTTCGATGCTCTGCTTGCTGGTGAAGACGATCGGGTTGGTGGCCGTGCCCTCGGCGAAGATCTGCGAGCCGCGGTTGACGACGATGTAGTCGAGACCGGCCGAGCCGAAGACCTTCACGCCGGCTTCGACGGTGATCACGCCCTTGGCGCGGCCGGCGATCGGCGCGTTGGGGTCGCCGCCCTGGTCCTGGCCGACGTCGACGCGGCCGCTGACCGAGTAGACGGTGCCGGCGCGCAGCGGCACGACGAGGTTGCCGGTGATCAGCTGCGGCAGCTGGCAGTTGCGCAGCGTGCCGTTGGCGACGGTGCCGACATTGGCGAAGCCGGTCGGGCAGTCGGCGGCCGGCGTGCCCGGAGGCGGGGTGGTCGGATTGGTCGGGTTCGTGCCGCCGCCGTTGCCGAAGCCGCCTTCGCCCGGAGACGCGACGCCGTCGGCGCCGCCGCAGCCCGCAAGCGCCAGGGAGGCGCTCAGCGCGAGCGCGATCAAGCTAACGTTTCCAACGCGGTTCATGACGGTTCTCCATTGGGCAGCCGCAAACAGGGCGGCGAAGACCCCCGGTCCCCACCAATGGAAAAAGCCTCGCCCTTCCCGCCCTGGATCGGCGGGCTACAGAGCCGCGAAGACAGTTAGCCCAAAGTTTTGTGACACATTTTCTGAGCAATAATTTGATACAAAGCCGTAATGATCAGAATCCAAAAAGTGGTCGTATGTCTAAAATAGAGCGAACCATGCACTCTTCTTCAGACATCTGCGCGAAGCGGAAATCATCGCGACGCCTGACCTTGAAGCGACAGACCGATGACGCATTTCGGCTTCCAGATACCCGATGAACTCGCCGAACAGTTCGACTCCTACGCCGCAACGCGCGGCGGGCGTTCGGCGGCCCTGCGGGCCCTCGTCTCGCAATGCCTGTCGGAGGGGGGCGGCGCGCCGCCGCGACCAACGCCCGAGCCTGTCAGTCAGGCCCAGACCAGCTCGGTGGCGGTGCTGCTGACCAGGGACGACCGGCTGCGCCTGGACGAAGAATGCCAGGTCACCGGCATGACGCGCGGCCAGTGGCTCGTGGCCTGCGCCCGCAACCGGCTGCACGGCACTCGCCACTTCGGCCAGGTCGACAGGGACCGGATCGCGCGGATCGCCCGCGAGATGCGGGAGATGAAGTCCAGCCTGCACCGCTACGCCAGCGCCATTCAGCGCGCCCCGCGCGACCTGGCGGTCGTCGAGAAGCATCAGAGCCTGATCGGCCACCTGTCGGCGCAGGTCGAGCGGGGCTTGCGCGCCATCGAAGGCGCTTTCCGGGGCAACGACCACTACTGGAGCGGCAAGCCCGCCGAGCCTCGCCCGACCGAGGAACGGCGCATCGCCCCCGCCGCGTCGGCGGCGGAGGCGTCGCTCTAGGCTATTCGGCGGCGGCCAGGGCCCCGGCGTAGCGGTTGACCGGGAAGTCCAGGCCCAGGTTCTCGCGGAAGGTCGAACCTTCGTAGTCGGTGCGATAGATCCCCCTCGCCTGCAGGATCGGCACGACCAGCTCGACGAAGGCCTCCAGCTGGCCCGGCAGGCTTTCGAACACCACGAAGCCGTCGGCGGCGCGGCCTTCGAACCAGGCCTGCAGGTTGTCGGCGACGACCTCCGGCGCGCCGACGAAGTGGCCGCGCGGCGTGGCGAAGCGCAGGGCCGTCTCGCGCAGGGTCAGGTTCTCGGCCTTCACGGCGGCGACGATGCGGTTGACCGAGCTCTGGTTGGAGTTGGCCCCGAACGCGGCGGCCTCCAGCGGGAACGGGCCGTCGGGATCGTGCTGGGAGAAGTCGTACTCGTTGAACGGCCGGGCCAGCATCGACAGGGCGTTGTCGAGCGAGACCAGCTCGGTCAGCTCCTTGTAGAGCGCCTCGGCCTCCTGCGCCGTCCTGCCGACCACCGGGCGGGCGGCGGGCAGGACCTGCAACTGATCGGGATCGCGGCCGAAGCCGGCGGCCCGGGCCTTGATGTCCTTGTAGTAGGCCTGGGCGGCGTCGAGGTCCTCGTGCGAGACGAAGATGGCGTCGGCGCGCCGGGCGGCGAAGGCCTTGCCGTCCTCCGAAGCGCCAGCCTGGAAGATCACCGGCTGGCCCTGGGGCGAGCGGCTGATGTTCAGCGGCCCCTTCACCGAGAAGAACTCGCCCTTGTGGTTCAGGGCGTGCAGCTTGGCCGGGTCGAAGAACTGGCCGCCGGCCTTGTCGAAGGTCAGGGCGTCGTCCTCCCAGCTGTCCCACAGGCCCTGGACGACGTCGAGATACTCGCCGGCCAGCCGGTAGCGCACGTCGTGGGCGTAGTGCTTTTCGCGGCTATAGTTGGCGGCGCTGCCTTCCAGCCAGGAGGTGACGACGTTCCAGCCGGCGCGGCCGCCGCTGATGTGATCCAGAGACGAGAACTGGCGGGCGACGTTGAACGGCTCGCTGTAGCTGACCGTCAGGGTGCCCACGAGGCCGATGTTGCTGGTGGCGCCGGCCAGGGCCGACAGGATGGTCAGCGGCTCGAAGCGGTTCAGGTAGTGCGGGCTCGACTTCTCGGTGATGTAGACGCTGTCGGCGACGAACAGGAAGTCGAACTTGCCGGCTTCGGCGACCTGGGCCTGACGCTTGTAGAACGAAAAGTCGGTACTGGCGCCGGGATGGGCGTCGCGATGTCGCCAGTCGCCCCAGCCGGGGCCGACCCCGTGCAGGATGAAGCCGAGCTTGAGTTGGCGGGGCTGGGACATCGGGCCGTTCCGTTGGCTGAAAATGACGGAACCTGCTTACGAAGCCCCCTGCCCGCGATCCAACGAGATGGTCTCAAGCCCCTGATCAGGCTTGGAAATAAGGCGCATCGCCCTTGATCGTCACCCGCTCGACCACGCGCTCCACCGGCCAGTAGTCGAGCACGGCGTAGTGCTGGGTGGCGCGGTTGTCCCAGAAGACGATGGCGTTCTCGCTCCAGCGGAAGCGGACCTGGTATTCCGGCGCCTTCACGCGGTCGAGCAACTCGGCCAGCAGGCTCGCGGCCTCGTCGTCTGGCAGGCCAAGGATCCGCGTCGTGAAGACCTTGTTGACGAAGAGATGCGGCTGCCCGGTCTCGGGGTGGGTGCGCACCACCGGATGGGCCTGGGGCGGATAGGCCGCCCGCAGTTCCTGCCGCTTGGCCTCGTCGATGCGGTAGCCGTAGCTCTGCAGGATGTCGTGCTCGGCGCTCAGCCCCGCCAGCCTGTCCTTCAGCGGTTGGGGCAGGTCGGCATAGATGGCGGCGGTGTCGGCGAACAGGGTGTCGCCGCCCGACGGCGGCAGGGTGCGGGCGCGTAGCACCCCGCCCATCGACGGCGCGGGACGGAAGGTGACGTCGGTGTGCCACTTGTTGGCCGCCCGCACGATCGGGACGATGGCCTCGCGCAGCTTCATGCCGTCGGCGGCCTCGATGTGCAGGATCTCCGGGAAGCCCGGCACGTGGGCGGTGACCGGATGACCCTCCAGGTCGCCGAAATAGCGGCCGAAGCGGACGTGGTCCTCGTGGCTGATGTCCTGGTCGCGGAAGAACACCACCTTGTGGCGCAGCAACGCCGCGCGGATGGCCGCGACGATCTCGGGCTCCAGGGGCCTGGTGAGATCGAGGCCGGAGATCTCGGCGCCCAGCACTGGCCCGGCGGGGGTGACCGTCAGGCCGGCGTAATCGGGCGCGTCGCCCGCTGAGATCGGGGTCAAGGCGTTCATCGCGTCCTCCCAAGGACATCGCCGCTTCTAGAACGGCGTTATCCTACTGTAGGCATGGGAATTGGATGGGCTCAAGCCGCCTTGCGGCGGCCCCCTCCGGCCCTCCGGGCAACCTCCCCCAGAGGGCGAGGATCTTTTGCCCTCACACCGCCGCAGGCGCCGGGGTCAGGGCGCGCACGGCGGCGATGATCGGGTCGGCTTCGGTGCGGGCCAGCCAGTCGGGGCTGACGTCGGCGAAGCGGACGACGCCCTTGCGGTCGATCACAACCACGGCCGGCTGCGGCAGCTCCCAGGTCCCCGTGCCGGTGACGTCGCCGATGAAACTGCCCTTGGCCCGCTGGGCGTCCTGGCTGGCCTGGTCGGCGACGTAGGTGACGCCGAACCGGCGCCCCAGTTCATTGCCGAGATCGGCGGCGACCTTGTAGCTGAGGCCGTGGCGCGCTCGGATCTCGCCCAGGCGCTCGGGAACCTGCGGGCTGACGGCTGTCAGGGTCGCGCCGATCGCCGCCAGGGCCGGCGCCAGGCGCTCTTCGTAGTAGGGCAAGGCGATATTACAGGCCGGACAGCCGGCGAAGCGGAAGAACACCAGCACCGCCGGCCCTTTGGCGGTCAGGGTCTCCAGGGTCAGGTCGCCGCCCTCGACGTCCTTCAGCACGAAGGGCGCGACCTTGTCGCCGATCTTGACCCAGGCGTCCGGATCGGCGGCTTCGACCAGGCGGGCGCGCTGGTCGATGTTGATCTTCAACGCGGCCGGCTCCCAGGTGCGGACGCGTTCGGCATGCAGAGCGGCCAGGCGCTCGCGCAGGGTGTCTTGGCTCATTTGGTCCTCCCGTCCTCGGTTCGAGCGGTCTTGGCGTCGGCGTCTTCGATCGCCATCAGGCGGGCGCGCTCGAAGATCGCCCCCATGCGCCAGTGCTGGTTGGTGTGCGTGGCGGCGTGCTCGTCCCAGCCGCTGTCGCGCCGGAAGCCGCCGACATCGCCCGTGGCCAGGGCCTGCTGCGGGGTGATCCCCGCGACACGGTCGGTCTGCGGCCAGACGAACAGGGCGTCTTCCGGACAGTAGAGTTCGCACAGGTAGCAGGTCTGGCAGTCGGCCTGGCGGGCGATCACCGCCTTGCCGTTCGGGCCGCGCGCCAGCACGTCGCTGGGGCAGACCTCGACGCAAGAGCCGCAGCCGCCGCAGCGGTCGTCGATCACGACCTCGATCATGCGACGGCCTCCAGCCTGGTGTTTCCAGGGCTGGCCGTCTCGAAGCGGGTGACGACATGGTCCAGACCCTGGGCGCGCTGGCGCGACGCCAGGCGGGGATCCAGGCCCGGCGCGTCCTCGCGGCGGTGCATGCCCCGGCTTTCGCGGCGTTGCAGGGCGCTGGCCTTGCTCCAGCGGGCGGCGGCGACCAGGGCGGCCGCCTCGCGAGCACGCAGCAGCCCCCTGCCCCAGCCGCCGGCATGGGCGGCGATCTCGCCCCAGGCCTCGTCCAGTTTCTCACCGGAGGCGGCCAGGGCCTCGCCCGTGCGGAAGATGTTGCGGTCGTAGGCGCCCATCTCGTCGCGGACGGTCTGGACGGCGGCCGGCAGGTCCACGCTCGCCAGACGGCTGGTGGGCCGCAGCCCGGCCTGGCCGATGTGATGCAGACGTCCCGAGGCGTTCCCACGCTGGCGGGCGAACGCCGCCGCGCCCTGCCCGGCCCACTGGCCCGACGACAGCGCCCAGGACGAGTTCACGGCCCCGCCGCCCGAGATCGCGCCGGTGACCAGCTCGCGGCTGGCCGCGTCGCCGGCGGCGAACAGGCCCGGCGCGGCGGTCTGACAGAACCGGCCGTCGATGCGCAGTCCGCCGATGCCGCGCACCGTGCCTTCCGAGACGAGCGACACCTCGAACCGCTCGGCATAGGCGTCGACGCCCATGCGGGCGAAGGGTCGCACAAAGTTGGGCTGCACCTGCGGCATCACCTCGCGGATGTCGCGCGGGATGCGGTCGAGCCGGCAATAGAGCCGCCCCTTCAGCAGGGCGCGGGCCAGGTGCGGGCTGACGTCGGGGCCCGCCGGAATGTCGAGTTCTTTGTCGGCCTCGTCGAACCAGCGGGCGAAGGCGAAGCTCATCGAGCGGGCCATGTTCGTGCCCGCCTGCATGGGCGTGTAGTAGTTGGTGAACTCCATCCCCGAGAGATCCGCCCCGGCCTCGACGCCCATCAGCATGCCGTCTCCGGTGTTGGTCGCCGATCCCAGCAGGCGCGAGGCGAAGGCGCAGCCGCCGGTGGCCAGCACCACCGCCCCGGCCCGGATCGTCCACGGCCGCTCGCCGCGCAGGGCGACGCCCGCAGCCCCAGTGACCACGCCGTCGGGATCCGTCAGCAGTTCCAGCGCCGGATGGTGGTCGAGAATGGTCGCGCCGGCCTCCAGGGCGAAGGCGCGCATGGCCCGCATGTATTCGGGACCGCGCAGGCCGCGATACTGGACGCGCCCCTGCTCGTCGGTCGAGAAGGCGTAGTGCTTGGCCAGTTGCGGCAGGCTGGTCCAGGTCAGGTCGAGGATCCGCGCCATCCAGTCGGGATCGCCCAGGCCCAGAGAGCGCTTCAGCCGGTCGGCGACGGCCGCCTCGCGATGCTCGGGCGGAACCCACCAGTGGCCGGGACCGGCGGTCGCCGTGACGCCGCTGGTTCCGCACCAGCCCTTGTCAGCCAGGATCACCCGCGCGCCTTCCCGCGCCGCCGCGATGGCGGCCCAGGTTCCGGCCAGCCCTCCGCCGATCACCAGCACGTCGGTTTCCCAATGGGAGGTATCGTCGTCCTGCGCCATCAGGCGATCGCCGCGTTGAACGAGGCGTCGAAGGCGCCCGCGGGATCCAGCTCCGACCTGATCGCCCCGGCCGCGCGGAAATGGTCGAGCAGTGAGCGCGCCTCGGCCACCGACGTCTCGTCGATCGGCACGGGCACGGCCTTGTAGTTGCTGACCGTCCAGCGGGCGATGTCGAGCGACAGGCCCGTCTCCTTCGACAGCACGGCGGCGAAGGCGTCGGGGTTCTGGGCAGCCCAGCGGCGGGCCTTGGCCAGGCGGCGCAGGAAGTCCTCGATCTGGGGCCGCTTGGTGAGGATCGCCTTGACGCTGGCGGCCTCGTAGCCGTTGCCGCTGAGATAGCCCTCGCCGTCGGCCAGGACCCGGGCGCTGTCGTGCAGCCGGGCCAGCGCCACGTACGAGCCCCAGGTCACCCAGGCGTCGATGGAGCCGGCGGTGAAGGCGGCCTTGGCGTCGCCGGGGCTGAGGAACACCACTTCGACATCCGTCGGCGAGAGCCCGGCCTTCTCGATCACCCGCAGTAGCAGGTAGTGGCCGATTGAGCCCCGTCCCGTGGCGATCTTCTTGCCCTTCAGGTCGGCGGGCGCGCGGATGCTCGAGTCCTTTGGCACGAGGATCGCGGTGGAACGGCCGCCGCTGCGGCCGGCCTGCACGGCCTTGATCTTCGCGCCGCTGGCATAGGCGAACAGGAACGGCGCATCGCCGGCCTCGCCGAGATCGACCGCCCCCGCGCCCAAGGCCTCGAGCAATGGCTGGGCGGCCGGGAACTCGCTCCATTCGATCTTGTACGGGACGCCTTCCAGGGCGCCCGAGGCGATCAGCACCGCCTTGGTGCCGCCGCGCTGGCTGCCGACCTTGAGCGGCGCGGCGGCCTCGCCCTTGCCGCAGGCGGAGAGCCCGGCCCCAATCCCGACAAGCGCGCCAAAACCGATGATGAGCTGACGTCGATCCATGCCGCCCTCCCCTTAGAAGCGTTGGGTCAGGCGGGCGTAATAGTAGCCGCCGGTGATGCCGAAGGGCGAGAACAGGCCGTATTGCAGCGTTCCCTGGTCGGCGTTCACGATGCCGATCTTGTCGGGATACTGGTCGAACAGATTGTTGGCCCCGATCGCGATGTTGGTGTTCGGCCGGACGTCCCAGGCGATGTCGAGGTCGGCGACCCACTTGGGGCTGTAGGTCCGGTCCAGGCTCACCGACGTGCCGGCCTCGGTGTATTCGCCGTAGCGCGTGCCTCGCAGGCTGGCGCTCACCGCGCCGCGGCTCCAGACCGCGCCCAGCACCACCTTCTCGCGCGGCGTGCCGACGGTGAGGTCGGAGATCTTCTGGCGGTCGAACAAGACGAGGTTCGGATTGACCGCCTTGAGGATGGCCGGGGTCTCGGCGACGTCGCGGACCTTGGTCTTGTTGAAGGCGTAGGCGGCGTTGAGGTTGAGGCGGCCGGCCGAACCGAGGTCGAAGCCGTACTCGGCCACGAAGTCGATCCCCGTGGTCCGGGTCGAGACGGCGTTGGTGTAGTAGGTCGCCGTCAGCCCCTGCGGGAAGCGGGCCAGCAGGCCGACCAGGGCCGGCTGCGAGGAGAGCTGGGTCACCGACAAATCGAGGTTGCTGGTGTCGACGATGCGGTCGTCGATATCGATCTGGTAGGCGTCGAGCGTCAGGCGCAGGCGCGGCAACGGCTCGGCGGTGATCCCGAAACTGTAGTTGGTCGAGGTCTCGGGCTTGAGCGGGCTGGCGCCCAGGGCCTTGGCCTCGGCGGTGTCGGTGCGCAGCACCTTGGTAGGGAAGGTCAAGTACTCGCCCGGGGTGCAGGGCGCGCCGCGGAAGGCGTTGTTCGGCGCGGCCGGGCACAGGCTGCCGGAGATGGTCGAGGTGGCGAACACCGTCTGGCCCAGCGACGGGGCGCGGAAGCCGTTGCTGACCGTGGCGCGCAGGGCGTAGCCGGGCAGGAACTCCCAGCGGGTGGTCAGCTTGCCGCTGGTGGTGTCGCCCACGTCGCCGGTGTAGCGCTCGTGGCGGACCGCCGCGCCGACGTACCAGTTTTCAGTCAGGTCGGTCCCGACATCGAGATAGGCGGCATAGGAATGGCGGGTGGCCGAGCCGGCGTCCTCCGGCGCTGTGCCGGCATAGGACGACAGGCCCGGATTGGGCCGCAGGCCAGCGAACGGCTGGCCGGCCGGGATCACGTAGTCGCCGACGATGTAGGACGCCTCGTCCCCGGCCTCGATCAGGAAGCGCTCGTAGCGGTGCTCCAGGCCCCACGACACCTGCAGCGGCCGGGGCAGCACGCCCTCGAACGAGCGGGTGACGTCGAGGTTGTTGGTCCATTGCTGGAACTGGTGGGTCGACAGGTGGAAATAGGTCGGGCTGTCGGGACCCAGGGTGGCGTTCAGGGTGTTCTGGCCGTCGAGCTGGGCGTGGTCCTGGGCGAAGGTGGTCGAGGCGTCCCAGGCCCAGCCGGCCTTCTCGCCACGCGCGCCCAGGCTGGTCTGCCAGTCGAGTTCGAAGATCCGACGCAGGGCGTTGAAGCCGTTGGGATAGACCTCGGGCAGCGAGTTGCGGTTCAAGGGGCGGCCCGCCGTGACGCCGGTCACTGGCGCCAGGTTCGGCAGGAAGCTTCCGGTCACCTTCTTGGACGAGCGGTGGCTGACCGTGCCGCTGGAATAGAGGGTCAGGTCGCGCCAGGGCAGTTCGGCGTTATAGGCCGTGGCGATGATGTCCTCCTCGCCCGGGCCGTAGCTGGCGCCCCAGAAGTAGCGATCGGCCGTGGCGTCGCGCGGATCGGGCGTCACGGTGGTCACGCCGCCTACGGTCGTGACGGTCGGCTGGTAGAGGTACTGGGCGCGCGAGGGCACGGCGCGCGAGGCGGCCTCGTTGTTCTTCCAGTTGATGGCCAGTTGCAGGAAGCCGCCGTCGTCGCCCAGGGCGCGGCCGAGGTTCAGGCTGGCGGCCCGGGTGTCGCCGTCGCCGAGGTAGTTCTGGCCGCCGGTATAGGAGAAGGCTCCGCCTTGCGTGTCCTTCTTCAGGATGATGTTGACGACGCCGGCGATGGCGTCCGAGCCGTACTGGGCCGAGGCGCCGTCGCGCAGCACCTCGATGCGTTCGATGGCCGAGGCCGGAATCAGGTCGAGGTCGACCGGCACGCCGCCGCGCCCCACCCGGGCCAGGTTGTTGATCAGCGAGGTAGTGTGGCGGCGCTTGCCGTTGACCAGGAACAGGGCCTGGTCGCCGTTGAGGCCGCGCAGGGTAATGGCCCGCACCGTCCACGAGGTGCCGCCGCCGTTGACGCCCGGCAGGTTGAACGACGGGATCAGGGTGTTGAGCACTTCCTTGAGGCCCACCTTGCCGGTGGCGGTCAACTGCTCGGACGAGATGACGTCGATCGGCGCGGGGCTGTCGGCGACGGTGCGGCGCACGCCGCGCACGCCGGTGACGACCACGCCATCCAGCGCGTCGGCCGCCGCGTCGGGCGCATCGGCGGCCGGTATCGGCTCGGCGGCCAGGGCCGCGCCCGAGGCGCAGGCCAGCAGCAGTCCGGCGAAGGCCGAGCGCTTCAGGGTCTTGGACGAGGAAACAAAGGTCAAAAGTCTATCCCCCGCGCGGGGCGCATCGGCCCGGCGTCGTTCTTGGTCTTTCAGAAGTCGGAAGGTCGGCGGCGCGACTTCGGCGGGCCGCGCCGTCCAGACGTCATGCAGGCTTGCGCTCGCGGTACGGCACGTCGTCGGAGCCGATCAGCACGCGCTCCATCACCCGCGGGAAGTCGCCGTAGTCGCGCACGGCGTAGTGCAGGCCCGCGCGGTTGTCCCACAGGGCCACGGAATTCGGCCGCCAGCGGAAGCGGGCGTGGTGCTCGGGCTTCTTCACCTCGTCATAGAGGCGAGCCAGCAACGCCTTGCTCTCGTCCGGCGCCAGGTCGACGAAGCGCGGCTTGAGGCTGTAGTTGATCCAGAAGATCTCCTGGCCCGTCTCCGGATGGGTGCGGATGGCCGGGTGGGCGGTCAGCGGATAGCGCTCGCCCGAACGGTTCAGGGCGTCCTGGTAGTCGTGGATGACGTAGAGCTCGTCGACGGCGGCCTTCAGGTCGTCGGGCAGGCCCTTCCAGATGGCGTGGCCGTCGGCCCAGATCGTGTCGCCGCCGACCTCGGGAATGTGCACGGCCTTCAGCACCGCGCCGAACGACGGGTTCACGCGCCAGCTGGTGTCGGTGTGCCAGTGGTTCTCGCGGATGTCGTACTTCTTGAAGGCCTCGGCCGAGATCGGCTGCACCGCGCGGTGCGTTTCGACGCCGCCGGTCGGATGGGCGTAGACCTCGCCGAAATTGGCGGCGAAGGCCAGCTGCTGGTCGCGGGTGATGTCCTGGTCGCGGAAGAACAGGACCTTGCGGTCGAGCAGCAGCGCCTTCAGGGCGTCGCGCTGCTCTCGGGAAAGCGTCTGGCGCAGGTCGATCCCGGCGACTTCGGCGCCGATGGTCGGGCTGACGGGCGTGACGGTCAGGCCAAGGGTCTCGCGGACCTGGTCGAGGACGGCGCTCATGGGAACCTCCTTGCAGCCGACGCGATACGGTCGGCGGAGGCGAACATGGCCAGCACGCCCAAATGGCGCGAACGAGTATTTCTCAGAAAGAATTCAGAGATTTATATATCGCGAACCGCAATAAACGGCATTGGCCGCGCGCATATTTCAGCGGCGTGAATGAGCAGGATCAGCCATCCTCGACAGCGCGCTTGCGCCCCGTCCGACGATCGCCGAATAAACTCCTATCGATTTCGTAGAGTTTTCTGAGCATGGCCTCGCCACCAACGCCCGTGATCGCCGTGGTCGGCGGAGGTTTCAGCGGCGTGATGACCGCCCTGCACCTGCTGCGGGACGGCGCGGCCGTGCGGGTCATCCTCTTGGAGCGCAACGCGCCGGTCGGGCTGGGCGCGGCCTACGCCACCCATAATCCCAGCCACCGGCTGAACGTCCGCGCCGGCAACATGAGCGCCTGGCCCGACCGTCCGGGCGACTTCGTGGCCTGGCTGCGGGGGCTGGGACTGGATGTCGGCCCCGGCGACTTCGCCACGCGCGGCGACTATGGGCGCTACCTGCAGGCCCTGCTCGCCGAGATCGTCGAAGGCCCGGAAGGCGCCGGCCGCCTGGTGATCGCGCCGGACGCCGTGGTCGGGCTGGAGCCCGGCGGCGACGGTTGGCGGCTGACCACCGCCATGGGCCGTCCCATCCTGGTCGACGCCGTGGTGCTGGCGCTCGGCAATCCCCCGCCCTGCCGCCCGCCGGGGGTGACCGAAGCCCTGGCCGCCTCGAGCGCCTATGTCGCCGATCCCTGGCGCTGGGACCCGGCTCGCCTGCCGTCCGGCCCCGTGCTGCTGCTGGGAACGGGCCTGACGATGGTGGACCTGGCCCTGAGCCTGGAAGACGCCGCGCCGGGCCGCTCGATCATCGCCCTGTCGCGACGCGGCCTCATGCCCCGGGAGCACGAGGGCGAGCCGCCGGCCCGGCCGCCCTCGCCGCCAGCGTCCGACATTCCGCCGCTAGCCGCCCTCGCCTGGCTGCGCCGCACGGCGGCCGAGCACGGCTGGCGCACCGCCGTCGACGCCCTGCGCCCGGCCACCCACGACCTCTGGCGGGGCTGGAGCGTGGCCCACAAGCAGGCCTTCCTGCGCCACGCGCGGCCCTTCTGGGACGTGCATCGTCACCGCCTGTCGCCCGAGGTCGCCTCACGGGTCGCCGGCCTGCGTCGCTCGGGCCGCCTGAAAGTCGCCGCCGGCAAGATCGTGCGCTTGGCCGAAGCCGAGGACGGCCGGGTCGAGGGCGCTTGGCGGCCGCGCGGCGAGACCGCCTCGCAGCCGTTCTCGGTCTCGGCGGTGATCAACGCCACGGGCCCGACCGGCGACGTGACCCGATCGACCGATCCTTTGCTGCTCGACCTGATCCGGCGCGGCCTGGCGCGGCCCGATCCCCTGCGCCTGGGCCTCGACGTCGACGCCGACAACCGCCTGCTCGACATGTCGGGCTGCGCCAGCCGCACCCTGTTCGCGGTCGGCCCTGTCACGCGCGGGGCCTGGTGGGAGATCAACGCAGTGCCCGACATCCGCGGCCAGGCGGCGCAGGTGGCCGCCGCCGCCCTGGCGGCGACGCGACGCGGTTAGAGCTCCAGCGCCGCGGTGTGGATCAACTCCGACAGCTTGCCGATCGACGGGTGCGGAGCCGGGCCGGTGCGACGGACATAGGCCACCTTCGGCAGGCTGGGCAGGGCCGCGTCGGGGATCGGCTGGGCGTCCGGCCGGAACAGGCTGGTGCGGCAGGTGACCGCCAGGCCCGACTGCACCGCCGCGCGCAGGGCCGAGAGGCTGGGGGTCTCCAGAGCCACCCGGTAGGGTCGCCCTTCCCGCTCCAACGCCGCAAGGGCCGCATCGCGAAAGCGGCACGGCGCCTCCAGGATCGCCAGCGGCAGGACGTCCAGCTTGGTCAGGTCCGCATCGCCGTGCCAGACCATCGGCACGGTCCGCGCCGCGGCGGGATCGTCATAGGCCCCCATGCACAGGATCACGTCCAGGCGGTCGCTGCGCAGCAGTTCCAGCAGTTCGGGCGAGCCAGCCACCCTCACCTGCAACTGGGTGTCGGGATTGAGCTGGGCGAAACGAGCCAGCACGCCCGACAGCAGGGTCTCGGCGAAGTCCTGAACCAAGCCCACCCTGGCAGGCCCGGCCAGGGCGTCGCCGGTCAACGCCACCACCGCCCGGTCGTTCAGCGCCAGGATATCCCGGGCGTGGCCCAGCAGGGTCTGGCCGGCCGGGGTCAGCGAAAGACGCCGCCCCTCACGGTGAAACAGCGGCGTCAGAACGGTCTCCTCCAGCCGCTTCATCTGCAGGCTCAGGGCCGACTGGGTGACGAAGACGCGCTCGGTGGCGCGCAGCATCGAACCGCTGTCGACGATGGCCACGAAGCTGCGGAGAAGTTCGGTCGGAAGGTTGGTCGGCATCTGGCGTCCCGTCTACCCCGTTGAGGAACTCTAATAAGACCCCTGAGGATAAGTCTATTGATCGAGTAGGAATTCAGCGTCCATCTCTGTGAAGCAACGGCGCCCCCGCCGCAACGGTCACAGCGATGGAAGCGCCCCGATGTCTTTGGCGATCGCCGATAGAATTTCTTCAGCCAGGCCCATTCGATGGCCTCGCCTCTCGCGAGCCCGCTGGCTGTCTCCGGTGCTGCTTCTGGCCTTGTGGGAATTGGGATCGCGGCTCGGCGTGATCCCCGAGCGGGTGCTGGCCGCGCCCTCGACGGTGGCCGAAACCTTCTGGGCGCTGACCATCTCCGGCGAGCTGCCCGCCAACCTGCTGGTGTCGCTGGCGCGCGCCGCCGCCGGTCTGGCGATCGCGCTGGTCGTGGCTGTGACCCTCGGACTGGTCGCCGGTCTGTCGCGCCTGGGCGAGACCGCGATCGACCCGCTGATGCAGATCAAGCGGACCATCCCGTCCCTGGCCCTGACCCCGCTGTTCATCGTCTGGTTCGGCATCGGCGAGACGCCGAAGATCGTGCTGATCGCGGTGGCGACCACCTTCCCGATCTACCTGAACCTCTTCGCCGGAGTGCGCGGCATCGACGTGCGGCTGGTCGAGGCCGCCCGCAGCTTTGGCCTGTCGGGCTGGAGCCTGGTGCGCGAGGTGATCCTGCCGGGCGCCCTGCCCTCGTTCTTCGTCGGCCTGCGCTACGCCCTGGGCGTGTCGGTGCTGGTGCTGGTGGTGGCCGAGCAGATCAACGCCCAGGCGGGCCTTGGCCACCTGATCAACAACGCCCGCGATTTCATGCGGACCGACATCATCGTCGTCTGCCTGCTCGTCTACGCCCTGCTCGGCCTCGGCGCCGACGCCCTCGTCCGCACGCTGGAGCGCCGCGCTCTGGCCTGGCGGCCCAGCCTCGTGGAGCAATGACCATGGTCCAGCCGCGCATCCGCCGCCGCGCCTTCGACACCGTATCGCCCGCGCCGGCTTCGCCGTCGATCGCCCCGCCGTCCGTCGCCCCGGCCGTGAAACTGACCGGCTTCGTCCGTCAGTTCGGCGAGAACCGGGTCATCGACGGCCTCGACCTGTCGATCGCGCCGGGCGAGTTCGTCGCTCTGCTGGGCGCCAGCGGCTCGGGCAAGACCACCCTGCTGCGCACCCTGGCCGGGCTCGATCCGATCGGCGACCAGGACGTCACGACGCCGAGCACCCGCGCCGTGGTGTTCCAGGACGCCCGCCTGCTGCCGTGGAAGAAGGTCTGGCGCAACGTCGCGCTTGGCCTGAAGGACCCAAGTTTCAAAAAGGGGGGCGTCCGGGCCAGGGCCGAGGCGGCGCTGAAGGAGGTCGGCCTCGGCCACCGCCTCGACGCGTGGCCCTCCACCCTCTCCGGCGGCGAGGCTCAGCGCACGGCCCTGGCCCGCGCCCTCGTACGCGAGCCGGGCCTGCTGCTGCTCGACGAGCCGTTCGCGGCCCTCGACGCCCTGACCCGGCTGAAGATGCACGATCTGGTCCTCAACCTCTGGCACGAACACAAGCCGGCCGTCCTGCTGGTCACCCACGACGTCGACGAGGCCATCTCGCTGGCCGACCGCGTGCTGGTGCTCAACAAGGGCAGGATCGCCGCCGAGGAGCACATCACGCTGGAGCGCCCGCGCGCGCCGGACGCGCGCTTCCAGGCCATCCGCCGTCGCCTGCTCGGCCACCTGGGCGTCGAGGCGCCCGTTTCCCTGCAAGAGGCCCCGCATGAAGGCGCCCTGATCGCCTTCCCGACCGGCGAGGCCGTGCAGTGAGCACCGCCGCCGCCCGCCGCCTGGAGCCCTCCCCGCGCCTGCCCGACCTGGACGCGGTGCTGCCGGGCCTGACGCAGGCCTTCGCCGCCACCGCCGACCGTCACGACCGCGAGGCCAGTTTTCCCTTCGCCAACTTCCAGGCCCTGCACCAGGCGGGCCTGCTGGCCCTGACCGCGCCCAAGCGCCTCGGCGGCCTGGAAAGTGATCTGCCGACCGCCCTGAAGGTGGTCTCGGCCGTCGCCCGGGGCGAACCGGCCACAGCGCTCGTCCTGGTGATGCAGTACCTGTTCCACGCCTCGGTCGAGGGGCGTTCGGGCTGGCCCGAGCACCTGAAGCAGCGGGTCATCGGCGACGCCATTGACCACGGGGCTTTGATCAATGCCCTGCGGGTCGAGCCTGATCTCGGCACGCCGGCCCGCGGCGGCCTGCCGGCCACCATCGCCCGCCGCACGCCGGAAGGCTGGCGGATCAGCGGCCGCAAGATCTACTCCACCGGCTCCAGCGCCCTGACCTGGTTCGTGGTCTGGGCCCGCAGCGACGACGCAGCCCCCCTGGTCGGCGGCTGGCTGGTCCGCGCCGACAGTCCCGGCGTGGTCATCGAGGAGACCTGGGACCACCTGGGCCTGCGCGCCAGCGCCAGCCACGACGTGGTGTTCGAGGACGTGCTGGTCCCGCTGGACCACGCCCTGGACCCGCAGCCCCCGGGCGCTCCGCCGCCCTATTCGGCCGTGTTCGGAACCTGGTCGTCGGTGCTGACGGCGGCGATCTACGACGCCGTCGCGCGCTCGGCCCGCGACTGGCTGGCCGACTTTCTGCTGGCCCGCAGGCCCGCCAACCTGGGCGCCAGCCTCTCGACCCTGCCCCGCTTCCAGGAGGCCCTGGGCGAGATCGACGGCCTGCTGCTGGCCAACCGCGTGCTGCTGGACAGCGCCGCGCGCGGCGACACGGCCGCCAGTGAAAGCGGCCTGGTCAAGCACCTGGTCACCGAGAACGCCATCACCGTGGTCGAGAAGGCCCTGAAGCTGACCGGCAATCCTGGCCTGACCCGCGCCAACCCGCTGGAGCGCCATCACCGCGACGTGCTGTGCGGCCGCGTGCACACCCCCCAGGCCGACGTGGTGCTGACCGGCGCGGGTCGCGCGGCCTTCGCCTCCCGGGAAGATATCGGTGCGGAGGCGGCGCCATGAGCCGTCTCGTCGTCGCCAGCCAGCTGCCCGAGGTGTTCAACAGCGTCTTCGCCCAGCATGCGGCCGACGCAGAGATCATCGCCGTGCCGCCGGGCCTGACCACGCCCCTGCCACCCTCGGCCAAGGTCCTGGTGGCCGCGCCGTTCCGCAAGGCCGGCGGCGTGCTGCCCAAGACGCCGCCGCCGGGCTGGCCGTTCGACGTACGCTGGGTGCAGCTGGTTTCGGTCGGCATCGACTTCTATCCGGACTGGCTGTTCGACGGCCCCGTAGTGACCTCGGCGCGCGGCTCGTCGGCCGTGGCGCTGGCCGAGTTCGCCCTGGCGGCGATCCTGGCCGACGCCAAGCGCCTGCCCGAGATCTGGATCGACAAGGCCGAGCGCTGGACGCCCCAGCCGCTGAAGCTGATCTCCGGCACCACGCTGGGTCTGGTGGGCTTCGGCGCCATCGGCGAGGCCCTGGCCCCGCGCGCCCAGGCCCTGGGCCTGAACGTCATCGCCACCCGTCGCTCGGACAAGCCGATCCCCGTGTCCGGCGTCGAGCGGGTGGCCGACCTGAAGACCCTGTTCGCCCGCAGCGACCACGTGGTGCTGGCCGCTCCGGCGACGCCGGAGACCGAGCGCCTGATCGGCCGCGAGGTCCTGGCCCACGCCAAGCCCGGCCTGCACCTGATCAACATCGCCCGCGGCGCGCTGATCGACGACGACGCCCTGCTGGCGGCGCTGGAGGACGGCCGCGTGTCGCGCGCCAGCCTGGACGTCACCTTCCCCGAGCCGCTGACCGACGGCCACCCGTTCTACGGCCATCCCAAGGTGCGCCTGTCGCCCCACACTTCGGTGCACACCCCCGACACCCGCATCAACCTGGCGACCAGCTTCGCCCAGAACCTCGCACGCTTCCGCGCCGGCGCGCCCCTGGCCGACGTCGTCGACCTGTCGCGCGGCTACTGAGAACAAGGACCCTTTCGCGATGACCGCGATCCACTCACCCCGCGGCTTCGCCGCCGCCGGCCCGCACCCCGCCAAGATCGAGACCGTGCTGCCGCCGTTCGGCGCGGGCGAGATCCCCCAGCAGCCGACGCTCGAGCTGGAGCGGCTCTATCGCAAGCAGCGCCTGGCCGCCGGCTATCGCCTGTTCGGCCGCTACGGCTTCGACATGGGAGGCGCCGGCCACATCACCGCCCGCGATCCCGAGTTGACCGACCACTTCTGGGTCAATCCGCTGGGCGTGCACTTCTCGCGCATCAAGGTCAGCGACCTGATGCTGGTCAGCCACGCGGGCGAGATCGTGCAGCCGCCGGCCAAGGCCCCAGCCCGCCTGAACCGCGCCGCCTTCGCCATCCACTCGCAGTTGCACGAGGCCCGCCCCGACGTGGTGGCCGCGGCTCACTCGCACTCGCTGTACGGCAAGGCCTGGTCGGCGCTGGGCCGGCTGCTGGATCCGCTGACCCAGGACTCGGCGGCCTTCTACGACGATCACGCCCTGTTCGAGGAATTCTCGGGCGTGGTGCTCGACACCAGCGAGGGCCAGAAGATCGCCAGGGCCCTGGGCCCGAAGAAGGCGGTGATCCTCCAGAACCACGGCATCCTGACCGTCGGCCAGTCGGTGGAGGCGGCCGTCTGGCGCTATCTCGCCCTTGAGAACGCCTGCCAGGCCCAGCTTCTCGCCGAAGCGGCGGGCCCGACCAAGCCGATGCCGCCGGAGGTCGCCAAACATACCGCGAGCCAGGTCGGCACGGAGCTGGGCGGCATCTACGCCTTCCAGCCCTACTGGGACATCGTCACCGAAGAAGAGCCGGACCTGTTCGACTGATGACCGGCCTTTCCCTTTCCCGCCGCGACCTGATGTCCGGCGGCCTTTCGATCGCGGGCCTGTCGCTGGCGGGCCTGACCACCGTGAACCTGGCGGCCTGTTCGCCCCCAGGCTCTGGCAAGGGCGACGACAAGGCCGGCTCGCTGGCCGACCTGACGCTCAGGGTCGCCACCTATCGCGGCAATCCCGAGAGCTTCTTCGGCGAGGCCGGCATCGCCGCGCCGCCCTACAAGCTGGCCCGCACCCAGTTCGCCGGCGGCAACTTGATCGCCGAGGCGATCAACGCCCGGGCGCTGGACTTCGGCGGCATGAGCGAGATCCCGCCGATCTTCGTCGCCGCCCAGCCCGGCAACCAGGTGCGCATCGTCGGTGTGCTGCAAGGCGACGTGAACAACCAGGTGGTCCTCGTGCCCAAGGGCTCGCCCATCAGGGACTTCAAGGACCTGAAGGGCAAGCGCGTCGGCTACGTGAAGGCCACGACCTCGCACTACATCCTGCTGCGGCTGCTGCAGGAGGCCGGTCTCTCCTGGGGCGACATCCAGCCGGTGGCGCTGAGCCCGCAGGACGGCCTGGCGGCCTTCCAGAGCGGTGCCCTGGACGCCTGGGTGATCTACGGCGTCATCGTCTACCAGGCCCGAGAGGCCGGGGCGCGGGTGCTGCGCACGGCGCTGGGCATACTGTCGGGCAACTACCTGATCACGGCGGCCAAGGAGGCGCTGGACGATCCCGTCCGCTTCCAGGCCATCGGCGACTATGTCAGCCGCTACAAGCGGGTGTTCGACTGGATCAACGCCGATGGCGACCGCTGGGCGCAGGCCCGCGCCAAGGCCACGGGCGTGAAGGCCGAATACTACGCGCAGGAGTTTCGCGAGAAGTCGTCGCCGAGCATCCTTGGCCCGATCAGCGAGGCGGCGATCGCTTCGGAGCAGGCGGTGGCCGACACCTTCGCCGCCGCCAAGATCATCCCTTCGCGCGTCGACGTGCGCCCGCTGTGGGATGACCGCCTCTCATCATTCCTGAAATAATGTCGAGCGCTGCAAATATATCCGATGACTTCGGACGATATGAGCAGAGCTATCCGCTCGATCATTTTATATTCGTTGAGATAAGCGGCCTCACCAAGACAAATCCCCATCGAACAAGTCGGGGATAGATCCGTGCAGACCTTCAAACTTCAGCTTCTCGCCTTCACTTCAGGCCTCGCAGTCTCCGGCGGGGCCTTGGCGGCCGAACCGGCGCCGGCCGCCAATACCGACGACAGCGGGTCGGCCGCCGTCGAGCAGGTAATCGTCACCGCCGAGCGCCGCGCCACCGACCTGCAGAAAACCGCCATCGCCATCTCGGCCTTCGGCCCGCAGGTGCTGGCCGACCGCAAGGTCGACAACATCCGCGACCTGGCCGGCCAGATCCCGAACCTGTCGATCAGCCGCGTCACCATCAGCCACACCACCCAGACCTATGCGCTGCGGGGCGTCGGCGAGGCCGATCCGATCCAGGAGCCGGTGCTGGCGGTCTATGTGGACGACGTCTACGTGCCCCGCCAGATCGGCTCGATGATCGAGTTCAACGACCTGGAGCGCATCGAGGTGCTGCGCGGCCCGCAGGGCACGCTGTATGGCCGCAACTCCAGCGCCGGCGCCCTGCGGATCATCACCCGCGATCCGGGCGACGCGTTCCGGGCCAAGGCCGAGGTTGGCCTGGGCAGCTACGGCGCCGTCGACGTCCGGGCGCTGGTCGAGGGTCCGATCGTCGAGGGCAAGCTGGCCGGCAGCCTGTCCTACATTCACCACAAGCGCGACGGGGTGACCTTCGACCCGACGCTGAACCACGACGTCAACCGCATCGACCTGGACGCCTGGCGCGCCAAGCTGCGGTGGACGCCGACCGAGAAGCTGGACGTGCTGTTCACACTGAACGCCCTGCGCGACCGCAGCGACACCCGCAGCTACATCCCGGTGAACCAGCCGGGCGGCGTGTTCGACAAGCGCCGCTCCTATTCCGAGGTCGAACCGACCCAGGACCTGGACCAGATCAGCGGCTCGATCCGCGTGCAGTACGCACTGAACGACAACCTGAAGATCAAGTCGATCACCGCCTATGGCGGCTTCAACCTCAATCCCGTCAACTACGACAACGACGGCGAGGCGGCGCTGATCCAGAAGAACCTGATCCATTACAACGACCAGTACGTCACCCAGGAAGTCCAGCTGAACGGCGACTACGGCCGCCTGACCTTCACCAGCGGCCTCTTCTACCTGCACGAACGGTTCTTCGTGGAGCGCGACGGCTACAGCCGCCGCAACGCGCAAGCGACCAATCCGGTGACCACGCCGGGCAACTACAACTTCGCCCGCGCCCACAACATCACCAACACCGACGCCTACGCCCTGTTCGGCGAGGCGACCTATGCGGTGACCGACCGCCTCAGCCTCACCGGCGGCCTGCGCTGGACCAACGAGGAGAAGGAATTCACCTTCGACAACAAGGTGCTGAACCTGGCCGGCCAGGTGATCGGCCAGTCGATCGCGGGCACGGCGAACAAGACCTGGTCGGCGATCACGCCCAAGCTGACGGCGCAGTACCAGTGGACGCCGGACGTCTCGCAGTACGTCAGTTACTCCAAGGGCTTCAAGTCGGGCGGCTTCGACAACCGCGCCACGCGCCTGGACCTGGCCACCCTGCCCTTCGCGCCCGAGGACGTGACCACCTTCGAGGCCGGCCTCAAGACCCAGGCCTTCGACCGTCGCCTGCGAGCCAACCTGGCGGCGTTCTACAACGACTACCAGGACCTGCAGGTGTCGTTCTACGACCCGGCCTATGTGGGCAGCCGCCGCGGCAACGCCGGCCAGGCCCATACCTACGGCGTCGAGCTGGAGACGCAGGCGCGGCCGACCGAACGGGTGGGCCTGAACTTCAACGTCGGCTGGCTGTTCGCGGTCTATGACGACTACAAGGGGGCCGGCGGCGCGGGCGTGAACGCTGACGGCAACCGCCTCTTGAACTCGCCGCGCTGGAACCTGTCGGGCGGCGTCACCTGGGACGTGCCGGTCGAGATCCCCGGCGCCGTCCGCGTCGGCCTCGACGCCCAGTGGCAGAGCGGCGTGGTCAGCAGCGCCACCCCGGCGGCGGGCGGCCAGAACAACATCCCGTCCCAGGGCTTCCTGAACGGCACGATCACCTGGACCGCGCCTGATCCGCACTGGGCCGTGCAGCTGTCGGCGCGCAACCTGCTCGACAGCGACAAGCCGGTGACCTCGACCTACACGCCGTCGACCGGGGTCTACTACCTGAACTTCCCCGATCCGCGGACCTGGCTGGTCACGCTGAAGTACGCGCTGTGACGTCATGAGCAGCACGCCCAACCTTCCCCGTCTGGCAAAGTTCGTGGGTGATCTCGGCGCCCTGCTCGACCGCACGGGCGACGAGGCGGAAATCCTGCGCGAGGGGGGCGGCCTGCTGGCCGCCCTGATCGCCGCCGACGACTGGCTGCCGGACGCCTACGCCGTTCCCAGCCCGGCCCGCTACCAGCAGTACCTGCTGCACTGCGACAGCCGCGAGCGGTTCAGCGTGGTCAGCTTCGTGTGGGGGCCGGGCCAGGCCACGCCGGTGCACGACCACACGGTCTGGGGCCTGGTGGGCGTGCTGCGCGGGGCCGAGCTGTCGCAGCCCTATCGCCGCGACGGCCAGGCCCTGGTTCCCGACGGTCCGGTCCACCGGCTGGAGCGCGGAGAGGTCGAGGCCGTCTCGCCGAGCGTCGGCGACGTGCACCAGGTCACCAACGCCTTCGACGACCGCCCCTCGATCAGCATCCACGTCTACGGGGCCAATATCGGCGCGGTCCGCCGCGCCACCTACGACGCCGAGGGACGCAGCAAGCCCTTCGTCTCCGGCTACTGCAACGACACCCTCCCCAACCTGTGGGACCGCTCAAAGCCGGTCCCCGCCGAGGCCGCGCCATGACCCTGCCCGTCGTCACGCCCCGCGAGGTCCGCCAGGACCTGATCGCCCGCCGCGAGATCGCCATCCTGGACCTGCGCGAAGAGGACCCCTTCGCCAAGGCCCATCCGCTGTTCGCCTCGCAGCTGCCGCTCAGCCGGCTGGAAGTCGAGATCCTCGACCGCGTGCCCCGCAAGGAGACGCGGATCGTGCTCTACGACGACGGCGAAGGCCTCGTCTCGCCGGCCGGCAAGCGGCTGGCCGCGCTCGGCTATACCGACGTCAGGGCGCTGAAGGGCGGCCTGCAGGGCTGGAAGGACGCCGGCTACGAGCTGTTCCAGGACGTCAATTCCTACAGCAAGGCGTTCGGCGAACTGGTCGAGGCCCGGCGGCACACCCCTTCCCTTCCCGCCCAGGAGGTGCAGGCCCGCATCGACGCCAAGGCCGACCAGGTGATCCTCGACGCCCGCCGGTTCGAGGAGTACGCCACCATGAGCATCCCGGGCGGGGTCAGCACGCCGGGCGCCGAACTGGTGCTACGGGCCCGCGAACTGGCGCCCGATCCCGCCACCACAATCATCGTCAACTGTGCGGGCCGCACCCGCAGTCTGATCGGCGCCCAGTCGCTGGTGAACGCCGGCGTGCCCAACCCTGTCTTCGCCCTGCGCAACGGCACCATCGGCTGGACCCTGGCGCAGCAGAGCCTGGAAACCGGCCAGAGCCGCAAGTTCCCGGACGTCACCGAGCAGACCCTGGACGAGGCCCGCGCCAAGGCCCGCGACGTGGCCTACCGCGCTGGCGTCCGCCGCATCGACGCCGAGGGGCTGGCCGACCTGGCGACCGACCGCAAGCGCACCCTCTACCGCTTCGACGTGCGTACGCCCGACGAATACGCCAAGGGCCACCCGCCGGGCTTCCGCAGCGCGCCGGGCGGCCAGCTGGTGCAGGAGACCGACGTCTTCGCCCCCGTCCGCGGCGGCCGCATCGTGCTGGCCGACGACCTGGGCCCGCGCGCCGACATGACTGCCTCGTGGCTGGCCCAGCTGGGCTGGGAGGTTTACGTGCTGGAAGGCGGGTTCGAGGGCGAACTGGCGACCGGCGCCTGGCGGGCGACCGAGCCGCCGCACCTGCCGGTGGTCGAGACCATACTGCCGCGCGCCCTGGCCGAAGCCTTGAGTGAAGAGGCCGTGGTGGTGCTGGACCTCGCGCCCAGCCCCGCCCACCGCAAGGGCCACATCCCGGGCGCCTGGTTCGCCATCCGCGCCCAACTGGCCGAGGCCCTGGAGCGGATTCCCGAGGGCAAGCCGATCGTCCTGACCTCGCCCGACGGCGTGCTGGCCCGCCTGGCCGCGCCGGAGCTGGAGGACATCGCCGACCAGCCCGTGCGGGTGCTCGACGGCGGCACGGCCGCCTGGGTCGCCGCCGGCCGGGCGCTGGAGACGGGCCTTGCCCGCGCCGCCAGCGATCCGACCGACATCTACAAGCGCCCCTACGAGGGGACCGACAACGCCGCCGAGGCCATGCAGGCCTATCTCGACTGGGAGTTCGGCCTGGTCGACCAGCTGGCCCGCGACGGGTCGCACGGCTTCTACGTGATCTGAGGCGACGCCATGACCCTGACCCTCTACATCGCCCCCGGCAGTTCCTCGCTGGCCCCACTGGTGGCCCTGGAAGAGATCGGCGTCTCCTACGAGGTGCGCCGGCTCGACCTTTCGGCCGGCGACCAGCGCAAGCCGGAGTACCTGCGGGTCAACCCCAAGGGACGCATTCCCACCCTGCTGGTCGGCGACGAGCCGGTCACCGAGGTGCTGGCGATCCTGACCTATCTGGCCCACCGCTACCCGCACAGCGAGCTGCTGCCGCTGCTGGAGCCGCTGAAGCTGGCCCATGCCTACGAGGTGATGAGCTGGTTCGCCAGCACCGTGCACGTGGCCTTCGCCCAGATCGCCCGGCCCGAACGCTATGCCGACGACGAGGCGGTGAAGGCCGCCCTGGCCACGCCCGGCGAGGCCCGCTTCGCCCGCACCCTGGCCGACATCGAGCGCCTGGCCCAGGGTCCGGGGCCATGGCTGCTGGGCGAGCATTTCAGCGCCGTCGACGCCTACGCCCTGGTGATCTGGCGCTGGGCAGAGCGCCGCCAGATCGACCTCGCCGCCTATCCCGCCTGGAGCGCCAAGGCCACTCGCGCCTTCGCCCGCCCGTCCGTCGTCCGCGCCCTGCGCAAGGAGACGGCCCAGGCGCCGACCCACGCCCACTGACCCTCTTTTATCGCACCCTCAGGAGCATCCCATGAGCGTCGAATTCATCGGTATCATCCACACCCAGAACGTCTCGGAGATCCATCCGCCGGCTGGCCCGGTCATCGACGTCGACTATGTCGAGAAGATCGCCCGCGCCCATGACGAAGGCGGCTTCGACCGCGCGCTCGTGGCCTTCCACTCGACCGGCCCGGAAAGCCAGCTGGTGGTGGCGCACGCGGCTTCGGTGACCAAGAACCTGAAGTTCATGATCGCCCACCGGCCCGGCTTCACCCAGCCGACCCTGGCGGCGCGGCAGCTGGCGACGCTGGATCATTTCACCGGCGGCCGCGTGGCGGTGCACATCATCACCGGCGGCTCGGACGAGGAACTGGCCAAGGACGGCGACCACCTGACCAAGGACGAGCGCTACGCCCGCACCAGCGAATATCTCGACATCGTCCGCGCAGAGTGGACCAGCGAAAAGCCGTTCGACTACAAGGGACAATACTATCAGGTCGATCAGGGCTTCGGCGCCGTGAAGCCGCTGCGCACGCCCCAGATCCCGGTCTATTTCGGCGGCTCGTCGGAAGCGGCGATCCCGGTCGCGGGCAAGCACGCCGACATCTTCGCCCTGTGGGGCGAGACTCAGGCGCAGGTGGCCGAGACCATCGCCCGGGTGCGCCACGCCGCCGCCAAACACGGCCGTCAGGTGAAGTTCTCGCTGTCGCTGCGCCCGATCATCGCCGACACGGAAGAGGCCGCCTGGGCCCGCGCCGACGAGATCGTCGCCAAGGCCAAGGCCCTGCGCGAGGCCGCCGGCCTGCCGACCAGCGGCCATCGCCCGCCCAACGCCGGCTCGCAGCGCCTGCTGGACGCGGCCGCCCAAGGCTCGCGCCTCGACAAGCGCCTCTGGACCGGCGTCGCCGCCGTCACTGGCGCGGCCGGTAACTCGACGGGCCTGGTCGGCACGCCGCAGCAGGTGGCCGAGGCCCTGCTCGACTACTACGACCTGGGAGTCACCACCTTCCTGATCCGCGGGTTCGATCCGGTCGAGGACGCCATCGCCTACGGTCGCGACCTGCTGCCGCTGGTGCGCAGGCTGGTGGCCGAGCGCGAGGCCCAACCCGCGGCGGCGGCGAGCTGACGCCGTGGCCCCGTACGACGCCGGCGCGCCGGCTCCACAGCCGGAGACCGACTTCAGGGAGGTGCTGGCCCACCTGGCCAGCGGCGTCGCCATCGTCGCGTGCTGGGACGGCGAGACGCCGAGAGGCCTGCTGGTCAGCTCGATCACCGGCCTCTCCGTCGCCCCGCCCCGCTTCCTGTTCTGCGTGCGCAAGGAGGCGGGGTGCCACGACGCGCTGCTGCGGCGTCCCGACCTGTCGGTGGCGCTGCTGGGCGCAGCCGACGAGGAGGAAGCCCTGCGCTTCGCCTCGGGATCGAGGGCTCACGAGCGGTTCGACCCCGGCCGCTGGCGGCTGCATCGCCCGACACCGCCGGTGTTCGGCGGCGGCGTGGCGCGGGCCGTGTGCCGGGTGGACACTGTGGTCGACGCCGGCAGCCACTCGATCTTCATCGTCGAGACCGAACACGTCGGGTTCTCGCCGGGGCCTGCGCTGGTGGCGTGGAACCGGGGGCTGACGCAGGTGGGGTGAAGGCTTCAAGATGCTCCCCCTCAAGGGGGAGCTGTCGCGGAGCGACTGAGGGGGAAGTAATTGCTGGCTTTGAGGCGCACTTACCTCCGCAGACACTTCCCCCTCCGGCCCTTCGGGCCACCTCCCCCTTCAGGGGGAGGATCTTCAGGCCGCCGCCCTGATCCTCCGCAGCGTCGCAACCGCTCCCAGGCATGCCGCGGCGGCTTCGCGGCCCTTGTTGGCGGCGTCGTCGCGGCTGCGGACGAGGGCCTGGTCGTCATCGTAGGTGGTCAGCACGCCGAAGGTGATCGGGGTCTCGGTCGCCAGGCCCGCCTGCATCAGGCCGATGCTGGCGCCCAGGCTGATGAACTCGAAATGGGCGGTGTCGCCCTTGATCACGCAGCCCAGGCAGACGACGCCGTCGTAGCGGCCGGTGCGGGCCAGGGCCTGGGCCAGCAGCGGCAGTTCGAAGGCGCCCGGCGCGTCGATGACGTCGCCCTCGGCCACGGGCGCGCCGCCTTCCTGAAGCTGCGCCAAGGCGCCACGCAGCAGGCCGCCGGTGACCTCGGGATTGAAGCCGCTGACGACGACGGCGATGCGGGTTTCGGGTTGGGTCATGAAGACATCCAGATCAGGAGGCGCGGGCCAGGCCGTGGCCCAGCTTGTCGCGCTTGGCGGCGAGATAGGCGGCGTTGTGCGGGGTGACGGGGGCCAGCAGCGGAACCTGCTCGACCACCTTGATCCCGCCGGCGCGCAAAGCGGCGGCCTTGCGCGGGTTGTTGCTGAGCAGACGGACGCTGCCCACGCCCAGCGCCTTCAGCATGGCCACGGCGGCGGCGTAGTCGCGCGGGTCGTCGGCGAAACCCAGGGCGTGGTTGGCCTCGACGGTGTCGAGCCCCCCGTCCTGCAAGGCGTAGGCGGCGATCTTGTTGGCGAGGCCAAGGCCCCTGCCCTCGTGGCCGCGCAGATAAACGAGCGCCCCGCCCTCCTCGCCGATGCGGCGCATGGAGGCCTGCAGTTGGGCGCCGCAGTCGCAGCGCTGCGAGCCCAAAGCATCGCCGGTCAGGCATTCGGAATGCACCCGCACCAGCGGCGCGCCGCCCAGCGGCCCTTTCAGCAGCACGAGGTGCTCGACGCCGCTGGTCCGATCGCGAAAGGCGCGGACCTCGAACCGGCCGCCATGGGCCGACGGCAGGTGCGACGTGGCGACCGGCTCGACCGTCTGGACGCGCAGGTGCTCGACCAGCTCGGCGATGGTCAGGATCGGCAGGTCATGACGGGCGCCGAAGACCTCCAGGTCGTCACGACGAGCCATGGTCCCGTCGTCGTTCATCACCTCGCAGATGACGGCGGCGGGGGTGAGGCCGGCCAGTCTCATCAGCTCGACGGAGGCTTCGGTGTGGCCGGCGCGGGCCAGCACGCCGCCGGGCACGGCTCGCAGGGGGAAGACGTGGCCGGGCGAGACGAGGTCGGCGGGCCCCGCGCCCGGCGCCACGGCGGCCTGGATGGTCAGGGCCCGGTCAAAGGCCGAGATGCCGGTGTCGACGCCCACGGCCGCCTCGATCGAGACGGTGAAGGCGGTGCTGCGGCGAGTGCGATTGTCGGCGACCATCGGCGGCAGGCCGAGACGGTCGACGGCGTCGGGCTCCATGGCCAGGCAGATCAGCCCGCTGGCGGCCTTGGCCATGAAGGCGATTGCCGGAGCGTCGGCGAACTGGGCGCCCAGGACGAGGTCGCCCTCGTTCTCGCGGTCCTCGTCGTCGACGAGGATGATCATGCCGCCGGCCTTCAGGCGTTCGAGGGCGTCAGATAGGCGTGACATAGCCGCTCCACGTATTTGGCCAGCACGTCGACCTCGACATTGATCGGGTCGCCGAGCGCGGCGTGCTGCAGGTTGGTGTGGGTCCAGGTGTGGGGGATGATGGTGATCCCGACCGGAAAGCGCCCCTCGGCGTCGGCGGAGCCGACGTGGTTGAGGGTCAGGCTGATCCCGTCGAGGGCGATCGAGCCCTTCTCGACGCAGAAGGCCCGCAAGGCGCCCGGCAGGCTGAGGGTCAGCCGGCGCGAGCCGCCGTCGTCGATCATCTCGGAGAGACGCGCGACGCCGTCGACATGGCCCTGGACGAGGTGGCCCGACAGGCGGGTCGACAGGGTGACCGCCCGTTCGAGGTTGAGCACCGTTCCGACGCCGGCCGCGCCCAGGCTGGTGCGGGCCAGGGTCTCGGGGCTGACGAAGAAGTCGGCCCCGCCGCCCGGGTCATGGCGCACGACGGTCAGGCAGACGCCGTTGACGGCGACGCTCTCGCCCAGGACCAGATCCGGGAATCCGGTGGCAAGCGACAGCCGCAGGGCGCCGTCCTCGGGATCGACGGCGACGACCTCGCCGAGGGTTTCGATGATGCCGGAGAACATGAGGCTCCTTCAGATGACCGCAGCGCGCAGGGTCGTCTCGACGGTGTCGGGATCGCCGGCGCGCGCGGCCTTGGTGATGACGACGCGCTCGTCCCAAAGGCCGGCGGCGAGAAAGGCGGTCGACAGGGTCGGGCCGGCCTCGACCAGGGCCTCCAGCGCGCCGCCTTCGGCCAGGTCGGCCAGCAGCGCGGGGATGTCGGCGTGGATGGAGGGAACGAGGCCGCGCTCGTGGGCGGCGGCCAGATAGGCGCACGGCACACGGCCCCGACGGTCAAGGATGGCCAGGCGACGCGGCGCGCGGCGCGGGTCGGCCACGCGGCGGACGGTCAGCAGCGGGGCGTCGGCCAGGACCGTGCCCGAACCGGTGATCACCGCGTCGGCGCGGCGGCGCAGGGCGTGGGCCAGGTCGAGGGAGGCGTCCGAGGTGAAGGTCCTTTCGCCCGGCGGCGGGATCATCGAACCGTCGGCCGCGAAGGCCTGCTTGAGGGTCAGCCAGGGCCGCCCCTGCGTGGCGCGCATGGCGAAGGGGGCGATCAGGCGGGCGGCCTCGTCGGCCAGCGGACCGGCCACGAAGGCGACGTCGAGCCCCGCGGCGGAAAGGCGCGCGGCCCCGCCGCCAGCAACAGCCGGATTGGGATCACGGGCGCCGATCCAGACGGCGCGGGCGGGGCTGGCCAGGATCGCTTCGACGCACGGTCCGGTGCGGCCGTGGTGGTTGCAGGGCTCCAGGGTGACAACGAGGGTGTGGACCTCGCCCAAGCGATCGCGGCAGGCGGCCAGGGCGGCGGACTCGGCGTGGGGAAGGCCTGCGCCTTGGTGAGCCTTGAGCGCCAGCACAGTCCCGTCGGCGGCCTGCACCGCGCAGCCCACCGGCGGGTTGGGCGCGGTGGCGCCGGCCAGGGCGGAGGCGGCATCGAGGGCCAGGCGGAAGGCCCGGGCGATGGCCGGCGGTGGAGGCGAAAGAGCCGTCATGCCAAGCAGTTAGGCCGGGCTCCTCAGCCTCGCCAAGCGTTGGTCGCTTTTCGAAACTCTTACATGTTAGAGCCCATGGGAAATGACGGCGGCGCGTTTTGCGCCTACGAGCGTGAGCATGCGCGCGCAGCCCCCGAGCCGGCCATGAAGGGCCCCCTGAACAGCGTCGAGCCCCATGGCGACTGGGCGCCGGGGCTGCAGAAGGCGCGGCTGTACGAGCTGATCCTGCAGGACATCATCCTGGGCGAGCTGCCGCCGATGCAGGTGCTGGAGGAGAAGGCCCTGGCCGCCCGCTACGCCGGCGGGGTGGCGGGGGTGCGCGAGGCGCTGGGGCGCCTGGCCATCGAGGGCCTGGTGGTGCGCCGGCCACGCGTGGGAACCATCGTCGCGCCGATGGACGTCACCGAGATCGAGCACGCCTTCGAGGTGCGGCGGATGCTGGAGGGCCGCACGGCGGCCCTGGCCGCCCGCAACCGCCGTCCGGCGGATCTCGTGGCCATCACCGCCGCCTTCGAGGGGGCGGAAGCCGCGATCGAGGCCGGCGACTTCCGTGCCATGCTGGCCATGGACCACGCCTTTCACCGCGCGGTGGCCTTCGCCGCCCAGAACCCCACCCTCGCCCGCTTCGTCATCGCCCTGCAGAACGTCGCGACGCGGTTCTGGATCTGGCAGATGGAAAAGCAGACGCCGCAGGAGCAGATGGCCGACGTGGTGCTGCACCGGGCTCTTGCTCAAGCGATCGTCGACCGCGATCCGGTCGCCGCCGAAGCCATCTGCGCCCAGTTGATCGGCGAGCCGCCCAGCGCCCAACGCGCCTGACATCACCCATGATGGGCGAAAAATGGGCCGAATGCGGGTTGCGTATTGTTACGTTATAACATAGTTGACCTTCGACTATTATTAGATGGGGTCAGCGTTCCATGCAACTTCGAAGCATCCTTCTCGCCGCCGGCAGCCTGACGGCCCTGGCCGCGCCGACCTTCGCGATGGCCGCGCAGTCGGGCCCCGGCGGGACCGACGTCGAGGGCGTGGTGGTGACCGCCGACCCGCTGGGCCGCTCGGGCAAGGAGGTGATCTCCAGCGTCGCGGTGCTGACCGGCGAGGAGTTCGTGCAGCGCCGCCAGGCGACGCTCGGCGAGACCTTGAACGGCCTTCCGGGCGTCAATTCCGACACCTTCGGCGGCGGCGCCAGCCGGCCGGTGATCCGCGGCCAGACCGCTCCGCGCGTGAAGGTGCTGAGCGAGGGCGCGGCCCTGATGGACGCCTCTGAGGTGTCGCCCGACCACGCCGTCTCTGGCGAGCCGCTGCTGCTGGAAGGCGTCGAGATCCTGCGCGGCCCCAGCGCCCTGCTCTACGGCGGCGGCGCGATCGGCGGCGCGGTCAACCTGATCGACCGCAAGATCCCGACGCAGGTTCCGCCGCTGGGCGGCGACGGCGTGGCTGAGGTGCGCTTCGGCTCGGGCGACAACGAGCGGGCCGGCGTGCTGGGCCTGACGGCGGGCGTCGGCCAGTTCGCGGTGCGGATCGAGGCCGCCGGCCGCAAGACCGACGACTACGAGGCCCCCGGCTTCGAAAGCTCGACGGTTCCAGGCACCTTCAACCGCACCTCGACGGCGACCCTGGGCCTCTCCTGGATCGGCTCGCGCGGCTATCTGGGCGCGGCCTACACCCAGCAGGACAGCAAGTACGGCCTGCCCGGCCACAGCCACGAATACGAGTCCTGCCATCCGCATGGCGCGACCCTGCACTGCGGCGGCCATGACGATCACGGCGACGAGGACGACCACGATCACGACCATGAAGGCGAGGAGCACGGCGCGCCGGTCGTCGACCTGCTGAGCAAGCGCGTAGACGTGCGCGGCGAGATCAACGACCCGTTCGCCGGCGTCGAGCGCGTCCGCCTGCGGGCCGGCTATACCGACTATCGCCACCACGAGATCGAGGACGGCGCCATCGCCACCACCTTCGGCAACAAGGGCTACGACGCCCGCGTCGAAGTGCAGCACGCGCCGATCGGCGGGGTGCGCGGCGTGGTCGGCGTGCAGGTGGGCAAGAGCGACTTCTCGGCCGTCGGCGAGGAAGCTTTCATTCCGGAAAGCCGCACCGAGACCCGGGCGCTGTTCGTGGTCGAGGAATACGTGGCCGGCGACTGGCGCTTCGAAGGCGCCCTGCGCCAGGAGTGGCAGGACGCCAGCGCACAGGGCCGGGTCGACACCGACCACAAGCCGTTCTCGGCCTCGGCGGCGGCCAGCTGGACCTTCACGCCGGGCTATGTGGCCTCGCTGTCGGTGGCCCGCTCGCAACGCGCGCCCAGCGCCCAGGAGCTGTATGCCCGCGGCGTGCACCTGGCGACCAACACCTACGAAATCGGCTCGGCCGGCCTCGACGTCGAGACCGCCGCCTCGGTCGAACTGGGCCTGCGCAAGACGCAAGGGTCGACGACCTTCTCGGCCAGCGTCTATCGCTACGCGTATGACGGCTACATCTATGCCGACACCCTGGACCGCTACGAGGACTTCCGCCTGGTGCGCTACAGCCAGGACGACGCCCGCTTCACCGGCGTCGAAGGCCAGGTGACCCAGAAGCTGAAGCCCTGGCTGTCGGTCACCGCGTTCGGCGACTACGTGCGGGCCAAGCTGAAGGACGGCGGCGGCGACCTGCCGCGCATCCCGGCCGGACGCCTGGGCCTGCGCAGCGACGCCAAGAGCGGCGCGTGGAGCGGCAATGTCGAGTACGTGCGGGTCTTCGACCAGGACCGCATCGCGGCCTTCGAAAGCGAGACGCCGGGCTACGACATGGTCAACGCCACGCTGGCCTACGACCTGCCGATGGGCCCGGTGATCGGCCAGGTATTCCTGCGCGGCACGAACCTGCTGGACGAGAAGGCGCTGAACCACGCCTCGTTCGTCAGCACCTCGGCGCCGCTGCGCGGGCGCAACGTGGTGATGGGTCTGCGGGCGCTGTTCTAGCCAGCCGCCAGCTTGGAGACGCCATCCCCTCCCCGGCGTCTCCGAAGGCTCGTCATCCCGGACGGCGTCCGGGATGACGAGCTCGCCTCAGTCCGCCTTGGCCACGACGCCGGGCGTGATCCGCACGCTGTGCACGGCCCACATCGGCTCGATGGCCTTGCTGGCGAAAGTGAAGCAGATGTCGCCCTTGCCGCGCGGCGGGGCGTCGATGACGATCTCGGTGAGGGCCGAGTTCTTGGCCGCCTGCGTCAGCGGCACGGTGGCCAGGCGCGGCCCCTTGCAGCCGAAGCGCACCTCAAGTTCGCCCTCGGGCCGCGAAGGCGGACGCACCGGCAGCGGCTCCAGCTTGTTGCCAAGCTGGAAGTTGTAGGGCAGCTGGCCGACCGTGACGGTCAGCTTGGCGCCGGCCGACAGGTCGGCGTCCTTCCAGATCCAGCACGGGTTGAGGATGTCGAGCAGGAAGGTCGCGCGCTCGCCCTTCTCATTCGCCCCATCGTCCTCGAGATTGAGGATCAGGCCCTCGGTGCAGCGGGTCAGTTGGTGCGAGCGGCGCGTCAGGGCAGTGTCGGCGGTCACGTTCCAGGCGCGCACGCGGCCCAGCGGATGCTTGCCCTGGAAAGTGCGGGCCTTCAGCTGCGAGCCGGCCGAAAGCTTCAGCGGCGCGGCATAGCGCGGCGAGGCCGCGGTCGGCTCCGAACCGTCGGTGGTGTAGCGCACCTCGCCGACCTGGAGGCCGGTGTCGAGGCTGGCGCCGATCTCGGAGCCCTTGGGCCAGTCGAACGACGCCTGCGGCTCGAACGGCACGGTGTCGTAGGCCAGCCCCAGATCGGACAGGCGGCCGAGCGTGGCCGGCAGGCGGTCCTCGAAGCCCGCCCAGCCCTGCCTGTCGCGCGGGGTCCAGGCGTTTTCGGCCAGGGCCGCCAGGCGCGGGAACAGCATGGTCACGGCCCGCTCGTCGGTGCGGATGTGCTCGCTGAACATCGTGGCCTGCATGCCCAGCACGTGCTTGTGCTGCTCGGGCGTCAGTTCCGACGGCTCGGCGTCGAAGGCGTAGACGGTCTTCAGCGTCGAGAGCTTGCCGCGGCCGGGCGGCTCGTCGGGCGAGGTGCTCTGGCGATGGTCGAAATAGAGCACCGGCCCGGGCGCCAGCACGGTGTCGTGACCCTGCCTGGCGGCGGCGACCGCGCCCTCCAGTCCGCGCCAGGACATGACCGTGGCGTTGGGCGCAAGGCCGCCTTCGAGGATCTCGTCCCAGCCGACCAGGCGACGCCCCTTGGCGTTGAGGTGCTTTTCGATGCGCTGGATGAAGTAGCTCTGCAGGGCGTGCTCGTCGGCCAGGCCCAGTTCCTTCATGCGGGCCTGGATCCTGGGGCTGGCCTCCCACTGGGCCTTCAAGGCTTCGTCGCCGCCGACATGGATGTATTCCGACGGGAAGATCGCCATCACCTCGTCGAGCACGTCCTCCAGGAAGGCGAAGGTCTCGTCGTCGACGTTGAAGATGTCGGGATAGACGCCCCAGTCGGCCATGACGCGCTCGGCGGCCGGGCGCGTGCCCAGCTTGGGATAGCTGGAGATCGCCGCCTGGGCGTGGCCGGGCATCTCGATCTCGGGCACGACGACGATGCTGCGGGCCGCCGCGTAGGCGACGATCTCGCGGGCCTGGTCCTGGGTGTAGAAGCCGCCGTAGCGGACCTCCTCGCCGGAAGCCTTGTAGCCCGCCGCCCCGGCCGGACGCCGCCAGGCGCCGTGGTCGGTGAGATTCGGGTACTTCTTGATCTCCAGCCGCCAGCCCTGGTCGTCGGTGAGGTGCCAGTGCAGCGTGTTGAGCTTCAGGCTGGCCATGCCGTCGATGATCCGCTTGATCGTCGGCAGGCTCTGGTAGTGGCGGGTGCTGTCGAGCATCAGGCCGCGCCAGGAAAAGCGCGGGGCGTCCTCGATGCGCACGGCCTGGACGCGCACCGGCGCGCCGGCCTTCTCCTGACCGGCCAGCTGCCAAAGCGACACCGCGCCGTAGAACAGGCCCGCCTTGTCCTTGGCGCGGATTTCGGCGCGCTGGGACGAGACGTCGAGGGCGTAGGCCTCGCCCGCCGGGCCGCCGCGCGACAGCACGACGCCGCCCGAGCCGGTCGGCGCGCCTTCCTTGATCGCCAGGCGTACGCCGCGCGTGGCCGCCAGGGTGTCGACCAGCCACTGGGCCGCAGTCCGCGCCTCGACGTCGCCCGGCGCGATCCAGACGGCGTCTCCGGCGCGCAGGGCCAGCGCGCCCTTGGCCGGCGCGATCTTGGCCGGGGCCGGGGTCACGGCGAAGGCCTGGGCGGCCAGGGCCGGCGCGGGCAGCACGGCGGCGAGCGCGACGGCGGCCGCGATGGTGCGAAGGGTGAAAGGCATGGTCAGCTCCCAGCGGCCTCTGCTCAGAGGCTCTTGATCGTTATGTTTGAAATACGGGCCGCAAAGCCCTTGCCGGCCGGCGAGGCGGCCATGACGCCGAGGTCCACAGCGTCCGGCATCGGCAGGTGGCCAAGGCGGGTGTCGACGAAGGCGCCCTCCCCCACGGCGTGGGCGCAGAACAGGGTCTGGCCCGAGCGCCGCAGCTTGACCCGAACGGACGGCGCGGTGGGGATCACGAGCGACGAGCCGTCCGACCAGTCGCGGGTGAAGACGGTGGCCGAGTGCAGCTCGCCGCCCAGCCGCTCGACGCCGGTCTTCATCCAGAGATCGGGGGCGAGGCGCAGCATCAGGCCGGTCTGGTCGGCGTCGGCGGCGTAGTCGCCCGCCAGGGTCGCGGTCATCTCGAAGTCGCCGGACTGGCGGCGGAACCAGAAGTGGCCGTTGTCGATCAGCGGCCCGCCGGCCGTGCGCCGCCAGAAGTCGGTTCCGGCCTTAGCCTCGCAGGCCAGGGCCCCATCCTTCCAGGCCCAGGTGTCGGGCGCGTTGAGCCAGGACCAGCCGTCGGCGGCCCGGGCCAGGGCGGGCGTGGCGACGACCGCGGCCGCGCTAGCAAGAAAGGCTCGACGGTCGAGGGCGCGATCAGACGACAAGGCTGAGCCCCAGCACGCAGACCAGGCCGACGACGCCGACGACGCTTTCCATCACCGTCCAGGACAGCAGGGTCTCCTTCAGCGACAGGCCGAAATACTCCTTAAACAGCCAGAAGCCCGGGTCGTTGACGTGCGAGAACATCAGGCTGCCGGCGCCGATGGCCAGGACCATCAGGTTGGGGTCGACGCCGGTGGTGGCCATCACGGGCTGGATCAGGCCCGCGGCGGTGAGGCCCGCGATGGTGGCCGAGCCGAGCGCGACGCGGATGACCATGGCGATCAGCCAGCCCAGCACCAGCGGGTGCAGCGGCAGCGAGCCGAGCCAGCCGCCCAGCGTGGCGCTGACGCCGTTGTCGACGAACACCTGCTTCAGGGCCCCCGCCCCGGCCAGGATCAGCAGGATCGAGGCCACGTCCTTCAGGGCGTCGCCATAGCGCTGCATCTGCACGGGGATGCCGATCCCGCGCAGCACGCCCAGGCTGAAGGTGGCGTAGATCAGGCAGAGGGTGAGGACGACGGCGGGGTGGCCGACGAAGCCGATCAGGTCGTGGGTCGGCGACGGGGTCTTGAAGGCGACCAGCAGCGCCGTGGTGGCGGCGATCAGCACCACCGGCAGCAGCGCGGTGGTGAAGCTGTTGATAGGCCCGGGCGACTTGGCGTCCGGGGCCTCGTCGGCGGCGAAGGGGGAGTCCGCGGCCGGGCCGCCCAGCGGCAGCAGATTGACGCGCTTGAGCACCAGGGTAAGCAGCGGGCCGCCGACCATCAGGGCGGCGATGCTGACGATCAGGCCGTAGCCAAGGGTCAGGCCCGTGTCGGCGCCGAACAGGGTGACGAGGGCGGCCGGCGACGGGTGCGGCGGCAGGTAGCCGTGGGCCACCGACAGGCCCGACAGCAGCGGCAGGCCCACATAGACCGGCGGCAGGTTCGCCCGCTTGGCGATCGAGAAGATCAGCGGGATCATGACCACGAAGCCGACGCTGTAGAACAGCGGGATGCCGACGATCAGGCCGCTCATGGCTATGGCCAGCAGGATGAAGCGCAGGCCCACGGCGCCGATCAGGGCGCGGGCGATGCTCTGGGCGGCGCCGCTGTCGGCGATGGCCCGGCCGAACATGGCCCCCAGGCAGATGATGGCGACCAGGCCGCCGAGCATGTCGCCGACGCCCTTCTCCAGCGACTTGGGGATCTGGGCCAGCGGCATGCCGAACAGCACCGCGCCGCCCAGCGCCACGACCAGGAAGGCCAGGAACGGCGGAACCTTGCCCCAGGCGATCAGCACGACCAGCAGCGCGATCAGCGCGACAACGGCGAGCACTATCATGGTCGGACCACCCTAAGCCCCGCGGACGACGTTTCGCTCCGCGGGTGGAAGGAAAGAGCGATTCCCCGGCGCCGTGGGGTTCGACGTGGCGCCGGGGAATCTAAAGCCGGACAAGGCAGGGGATCCGCCTTGGGGCTGAGGCCCGGCCGCTTACCGGGGAGGGAGTGGCTTCGCGGCCGGTGGTGGGCGCGCTCGCAGAAGCGCGCCCGAGCACGGCGATCAGAACCGCAGGCGCACGCCCGCGCGGTACATCCGACCGATGGTGTCGTAGAGGTAGGGATTGACGCCCGGGCTGACGTTGGTGGTCGGCGCGGCGACCGGATCCTCGTCGAACAGGTTGTCGACCTTGAAGTAGGCGGTGACGTTGTCGTTGACGTCGTAGGTGCCGCCGAGGTCGACGTAGGTCGCCCCCTCCATGTGGTTGTTGTCGATGGTGCGGCGCTGCACGGTCGAGACCGGGCAGTTGGTCTGGCACTCGATGTATTCGTTGTTGTAGACGCCGTCGCTGATCCAGCGCTGGTAGAGGGTCAGGCTGAGGCGATCGAGCGCCCAGGTCTGGCTGAAGGTGGCCTTCCAGTCGGGCGTGTTGGACAGGTTCACGCCGGCGCTCTCGACCGGGATCGTGCCCAGCACGCCCGAGGTGGTCTTGAAGCTCATGACGTGGGTGGCCAGCGCGCGGATCGACAGCGTGCCCGGCAGGCCCCAGTCTTCCAGGTTCTTGCGGTAGATCGCCTCGAGGTCGACGCCCTTGGTGCGCATGGTGGCCACGTTGAAGGCCTGCACCCGCACGAAGTTGGTGTTGGGCTGGGTGCTGGTCAGCAGCATCGCCCCGCAGATCTCCTGGTTGCCGGCCACGCACAGGTCGACCAGGTCCTGGGCGGCCAGCGAGTTGATGGCGCCGTCGACCTTGATGTCGAAATAGTCGGCCGAGAAGCTGAAGCCCGGCAGCCAGGCCGGCTCGGCCAGGACGACGCCGACCTCGGTGTTGCGGGCGATTTCAGGACGCAGGTTGCTGTTGCCGACGATCTCCTGGAGGACGTTCACCGCCGTGCCGCGATAGAGGACGGTGGCGTTGGTCACCACCGGCGGCGCGAACAGTTCCCCCAGGTTCGGGGCGCGGATGTCGCGCGAGGTCACCGCCCGCAGGCGCAGGCCCTGGACCGGAGTCTTCCAGACGCCGCCCAGCTTCCACGTCGTGACGTTGCCCGAGGTGCTGTACCGCGTCTGGCGGACCGCGCCGTTGATGTTGGCCTCGCCGAGGGTCTGCGACTGAAGGATCGGCACGTTGGCTTCGAGATAGCCTTCGGTCACGCTGTAGGAGCCGTGGCCGCCGTGGTAGTTGCCGGCGTACCAGTTGTTGCCCGCCAGGCGCAGCAGCGGATCGGCCTTGTAGTCGTCGGTGTAGCCGTTGTCGGCCGTCGCGCCGTCGCCATAGGGGTCGCCGATGGTCCGGTACTTCTCTTCGCGCCATTCCAGGCCCGCGGCGATGGCCACCGGGCCGGCCCAAGACTGGAAGGGCTCGCCGGTGACGTTGAACGCGGCGACGGACTCGTTCTGCTTGGAGCGTTGGCGCGGTCCGTTCTTGGGCATCACATAGGCCAGGGCGGCCGGGTCCTGCGTCACGTTGCCGATGATGTTCAACGGCACGCAGCCGGCTGCGCGGGCGATCGGATCGCGGCAGATCACCGTGCCGTTCGGGCCGGCGATGGCGTCGATGGCGGCGTTGTAGCGGGGCGTCAGGGTGATGTTGTCGACATCGATGCTGATGCGGTTGACGCCATAGGCATAGTAGGCGTCATAGCTCCACGACGTGCCGAACACCTCGCGGCTGCCCGTCGCGCCCAGCACGAAGCGTTCCTGCTCGCGCTTGACGTTGACGTCGATGGGTCCGAAGGCGCCGTTGCTGGTGCCCATCTGGAAGCTGGTGATGTTGTTGCTGACGCAAGCCGAACGGATGGCGGCCGGCACGAACGGGTTCTCGCACTGGATGGTCAGGCCCGTGCGTTCGGCGCCGACATTGGGCTGGTTGAGCGAGTTCACCTGGGCGAAGTTGGTGGTCAGGTAGATCTCGTCGTCGTCGCCCCACTTGTAGCTGACGCGGCCGTAGGCGACCTTGCGCTTGAGGCGCGCGGCCAGGGTCGGCGAAGCGCCGATGCCGCCCGACAGGTCGCCGCCGACGCAGAACGGGGCGAAGCAGCCGGTGACGCCGCCGGCGCCGTTGGGCGTACCGCCCGAGCCGTACTGGAACTGGTAGGGCGCGCCGCCCGGACCGAAGGCGATGCCTTGCAGCGGGCCGTTCGTGATCAGGCCGTACTGGGCGTACTGGATCTGCTGGGCGCCCTTGATGACGCGATACTGCGGCCGGCCGTCGGTGGTCGAGGCCAGCGGACGCACCTGGATGGCGGGCGTCTCGTACCAGTCACGGCCGCCGGCCTGCTGTTCGCCGAAACCGCCGGCCAGGACGCCTGCCTCGCGGCTGTACTCGACGCTGCCGATGACGCGCAGGCGGTCATCCAGGAAGGCGTCGCCGAACGCGGCCTGCGCCACGAAGGTGTCGTTGTCGCGGTACTTGCTCTCGCCGCCTTCGAGGCGGGCCTTGAAGCCCTCGAAGGTCTTGTCGGTGACGAAGTTGACCACGCCGCCGATGGCGTCCGAGCCGTACGAGGCCGAGGCGCCGCCGGTGACCACGTCGACCTGCTTGATCAGCAGCTGCGGGAACTGGCTGACATCGGAGACGCCGTTGATGTTGGCGGGGGTGACGCGCTGGCCGTCCAGCAGGGTCAGGGTGCGGATGGGCCCCAGGCCGCGCAGGCTGAACGAGCTCAGGCCCTGCATGCCACTGCTGGTGCTGTTGACGAAGACCGTCTTGCCGGTGCTGCCCTGCAGGGCCGGCATCTGGACGATGGCCTGGAAGACGTTGGGCTGCGAGGCCTTTTCCAGGTCCTCGGCGGTGACGGTGGTGGTCGGCGTCGGCTGGGTGAAGCCGCGCGAGGCGATGCGCGAACCGGTGACGACGACTTCGGAAACCGTGGCGTCGGCCTCGGCGGCTTGCGCCTCGGGCTGGCCTCCGGCGTGCGCGACAGCCCCCCAGGACAGCAGCGCCAGAGCCGAGACCGTGCCGGCATAGGTTCGGCGATTCAATTTCAACAACTTCCAGCCCCCTTGCTCGAGGAGTCCACGTCCGGGCGCACTGACGGCGCTCACTGAACCTGGCTCCAGGTGAGTGTTATTACTTCCCCACGAACGCAGGGATTCTCTTTATATTTTTGAATGTCGGACAATCAGGCCCGGATACTGTTGCGAACCGGGCCACCGCCTTCAATTCCCGCCCTCTTGAGGACGCAGGAAGGATTGTCACAGGCCCCATATAACGTCAATCACAAAACATTCATTTATGTAGCAATCATAAAAAGATTGCCTAAGGAGGACGCTGGAGATCGGCAAAATCTCTTATTTTTCAGCGCACAATGCGGCGCCCACAAATGCGGCGCCGACGAAGGATGCGCTATCAAAGCGACGCGAGCAGCCACATCCACACACGCGGAGCGCATGAGACCGCTATCAAGAAAAGATCGAATTCCGAGCGAAGGAATAGGCGATATGCCGCCTCACGCAAGCATATGACGCCCCGGAGGCCAGAAGAGCCGCTCCAGCGACCGCTCGACCAGCGAAGGATCAGTCGCCGATGGGCTGCTGGGGCGCAATTCCGTGCAGCCAGGCGACACTGCCGCGAGCCCGACGCAGCATCTGGTGCGCCCGCTCGCCCAGCGACACGGCCACGGCGTAGGCCAGCCGGTCGATGACAAACAGCTGGGCGAAGCGCATCGGGTTAGGCTGGAACTCCTCGACGCCCGACGGCGACAGCCCCACGTGCAGGCAGACGTCGGCGTCACGTCCCAATGGTGAATCCGCGTCGGTGATGGCGATGCAGGTGGCCTTGTAGTGCTTGGCCAACTCCATGCTCTCCTGCAGCTCGCGCGGGCGGCCGGTGGACGACAGAAACAGCGCCACGTCGCCGGGCGACAGGATGGCGGCCGACATGCGCTGGGCGTAGCCGTCGGTGAACACCATGGCCGGCACGTCGAGGCGGAACAGGCGGTTGTGGATCTCGCTGGCCAGGGCGGCCGAGCTGCCGCCGATGCCGTAGATCACCACGCGCGCGGCCTTGGCGATGGCCAGGGCGGCGACCTGCAAGTCCTTCTCGTTCAAGGTCTCGCGCGTGCGCCCGAGAGCGTCGATGATGGTGTCGAACAGGCGGTCGGCGACCGCGGCGTCGGCGCCCAGAGGCGCCTGAGGCTCCACCCTGGCTGGCGCCGGACGGGCCGCCCGCTCACGCTGGTCGGTGACGGCCTGGGCGTGGGCCAGCTCCTGGATCAGGCGGAACTTCAGGTCCTTGAAGCCCTCGCAGCCCACCGTGCGGCAAAAGCGCAGGACCGTCGGCTCACTGACTCCCAAATCGGTGGCGACCGACTTGACGCTGGCGCGAACGAACTCGTGCGGCGACTTCAGGATCAGCTTGGCGATCTTGAGATCCGAGCGCGTCATCGCCTCCATCATCGCCTCGATGCGCGGAAGGATGTCGCCGTCGTCGACGGCGTTTTCAGACTGACTCATCCTCCGGTCCCTTCACCAAACGGCGCGCGCCCGACGACAGATACCGACAACGATGTCGCGCCGCAATCAAGGTGGCCGCCTCACCAGCATCAAGAATGATAGTTTTGCTACATTTTCGTTGACACCGCCACATCCAGCATGGCTCCTGAGCATCGGAACTCGACCTTGAGTCAGGAGAATTTCGTGTCCATCCAACGCATCGGCGCGGCCACCACGGGCACCGGCGGCAACGCCCTGCCCTTCTGCCAGGCCACGATCGCCAACGGCTTCGTCTTCGTCTCTGGCCAGGTTCCGATGGACGAGAACGGCGTGCTGGTCGACGGCGGCGTCGTGCCCCAGACCCACAAGGTCATCGAGAACATCGTCGGCATCCTGGCCAAGGCCGGCTGCACCCTCAAGGACGTGGTCAAGGCCAATGTCTGGCTGGACGACGCCCGCGACTTCCACGCCTTCAACCGCGTCTACAACAGCTATTTCGGCGACGCCCTGCCGGCCCGCGCCTGCGTGCAGTCGCCGATGATGGTCGACTGCAAGGTCGAGATCGAAGTCATCGCCCTGGTTCCGCAGGCCTGACGCCGATGATGTCGCCCGCCGATCTCGACACGCTGGTCCTCGCGCCCGGAACCAAGGCCGTCCCGCTGGACGGCTCGGTGCGCACGCTCGGAGACTTCTCCGGACGGGGCCTCTCGCTGCTCGGCGGCGACATCCCGATGCCGGCCGCGGTGCTGAAGCGCGCCGCGATCGACAACAATCTGTCGGTCATGCAGGCCTATGTCGACGCGGCGGGCGCCAGGCTCGCCCCACACGCCAAGACGACCATGTGCCCGCAGCTTCTGGCCCGCCAGATCCAGGGCGGCGCCTGGGGCCTGACGGCGGCGACCATGACCCAGCTGAAGCTGTGCCACGAGATCGGCGCGCCGCGCCTGATCCTGGCCAACCAGCTGGTCGGCCGCGCCGAGATCGAATGCCTTCGCGACCTGACGACCAAGGCGCCCGACCGCCCGGTCTATGTGCTGGTCGACGGCGAGGCCGGCGTGCGCGCCATCTCCGAAATCTTCGCCGCCGCGCCCGAGGCACCGCCCGCAAGACTGCTGATCGAACTAGGCATGGCGAACGGCCGCTGCGGCGTGCGCTCGGCCGACGAAGGCCTGGCGCTGGGGCGCCTGGTCCACGCCCTGCCGGGCGTCGAACTGCACGGCGTCGAGGGTTACGAGGGCCTGGTCTTCAGCGACCACGCCGTACAGGACGCGACAGAGGTCGACGCCTATCTCGACGGCCTGATCGGCCTGCACCACGCCCTGCGCGCCGAAGGGCTCTACGCCTCCGACGAGGTGGTGCTGACCGCCGGCGGCTCGGCCTATTACGACCTGGTGGCGCGCGCCCTGGCCGGCGAGGCGCCGGGCGCCGTGATCGTGCTGCGCAGCGGCTGCTACGCCACCCACGACAGCGGCTTCTATCGCGAACTGCTGAGCCGCATGGACGCCCGCGAGGCCGTCGGCGCCCCGCCCCGGCTGCGCCCCGCGCTGGAGGTCTGGACCCGGGTGATCTCGCGCCCGCAGCCGGACATGGCCATCGTCATGATGGGCAAGCGCGACGTCTCGTTCGACATCCACCTGCCGACGGCCCGCCGCTGGTTCCGCCCCGGCCTGCACGAGCAGGCGCAAGGCGTCGACGGGATCGTCACCGCCAAGCTGGCCGACCAGCACGGCTTCCTCACCATCGCCCCCGACGCCGACCTGGCCGTCGGCGACCTGCTCGGCTTCGAGATCTCCCACCCGTGCACGACCTTCGACAAGTGGTCGGTGCTGCTGGAGGTCGATGAGGCCTACGGCGTGCTGGGCGGCCTGAAGACCTTTTTCTAAAGTGAGCGTTCGTTGAGCAGTCCGACCATGGCAAGCCCCCTCCCCGCCGCCGACATCGTCCTCAAGGGCGGCACGGTCATCGACGGAAGCGGCGGCGCGGCCTTCGTCGCCGACGTCGCCCTGGCCGGCGACACCATCGTCGCCGTGGGCGCCTCGCTGCCGACGGGCATGGCGCAGGTGATCGACGTCTCGGGCCTGGTGGTGGCGCCGGGCTTCATCGACGTGCACACCCACGACGACCTCATCTGCATCACCCAGCCCGACATGCTGCCCAAGATCAGCCAGGGCGTGACGACGGTAGTGGCCGGCAACTGCGGTATCTCGGCCCCGATGCTGCGCTTCGACGAGGCGGTGGCCGAGCCGTTCAACCTGCTGGGCGCCCGCGAGGACTTCGCCTACGCCGCTTTTGCCGACTATCGCCGCGCCATCGAGGCGGCCAGCCCGCGCGTCAACGTGGCGGCCCTGGTCGGCCACTCGACTTTGCGCGTGCTGTGCATGGACGATCTGGAGCGCCCCGCCACGGCGGCCGAGCGCGAGGCGATGGACGCCCTGCTGCGCGACGCCCTGTCCGAAGGCGCCCTGGGCATGAGCTCGGGCGTGTTCTACGCCCCGGCCTGGGCCGCCGACATGGAGGAGCTTCAGGCGCTGGCGCGAACAGTCGCCCAGGCCGGCGGCGTCTACACCGCCCACATCCGCGACGAGCGCGAGGGCATCATCGAGGCCTTGAAGGAGGCCTTCGCCGTGGCCGCGCCCAGCGGCGCGCCGCTGATCCTGTCGCACCACAAGTGCGCCGGCGTGCGCAACTGGGGCCGGGCGGCCGAGACCCTGGGCCTGATCGACCAGACCCGCCAGAGCCAGCCGGTGCACCTGGACTGCTATCCCTACACCGCCGGCTCGACGATCATCCGACCCGACCTGGCAGACGGCGAGGTCGAGATCCTGGTCAACTGGTCAGAGCCGCATCCGGAGATGGCCGGCCGCACCCTGGCGGCGATCGCCGCCGACTGGGGCCTGTCGCAGCCGGAGGCCGCCGAGCGGCTGATGCCCGGCGGCGCCAGCTACTTCCAGATGGCCGAGGCCGACATGCGCTCGATCCTGGCCCATCCCTGCTGCATGGTCGGCTCCGACGGCCTGCCGCACGACAAGCGCCCGCATCCGCGCCTTTGGGGCGCATTCCCCCGCGTGCTGGGCCACTACGCCCGCGACCAGAAGCTGATCAGCCTGGAGGCGGCCGTGCACAAGATGACCGGCCTGGCCGCCGACACCTTCCGCCTGGCCGGACGCGGCCGCGTGGCCGCGGGCATGAAGGCCGACCTGACGGTGTTCGACGCCGAGGCGATCATCGACCAGGCCACTTACGAGGCGCCCACGCGTCCGGCCAAGGGCGTCGAGCACGTCTTCGTCAACGGCGCCCTGGCGTTCAGCGGCGGCGGCGTGGTCGGCGAGCGTTCAGGTCGCTTCCTAAGCTCGGCCGCCTGACGCGGGAGCCGGCATCCTGAAGGTGTCACCCGACGCTGGCGAAAGCGGAGATTGCGCAGCCGAACCCAGCCCCTAAGGTTTCGCCAGTCTTAGATTCTGGGGGCTTTCCATATGTCTACTCAAGAACCCGTCGGCGAGGCCTTCGACTTCGGGCGGGTGATCCAGCGCACCTTCCAGGTCATCGGCGCCAACGGTGTGCTGTTCGCCGTCGGCGCCCTGGCGCTGGTGAGCCTGCCGCTGCTGGTCGGCACGCTGATCGGCCTAAAATGGGCGGGCAATCCGATTTTCGGGCTCTGGATCGCCGTCGGCTCGCTGCTTTCGGCCCTTGGCAGCGTTGTCCTGCAGGGCACGGTCGTCCGCGCCGCTGTCGGCGGGATGAACGGCGCGCCTGTCGCGCCTCGCGAAGCGGTTTCGACAGGCGTTCGCTTCCTGCTGCCGCTGATCGGCCTGGCCATCGTCTCGGCGCTCGGCATCTGGCTGGGCCTGATCCTGCTGATCGTGCCGGGCGTCATCGCCAGCCTGATGTGGTCGGTGGCCGCACCGGTGCTGGTGGTCGAGAAACTCGGCGTCTTCGGCAGCCTGAAGCGCAGCCGCGACCTGACCCGCGGGCGCCGTTGGGCGATCCTTGGCCTGTTCGTGCTCTACATGATCGTCAGCTTCATCCTCGGCGTCGTCATCCAGGCCGTCGGCCTGCCGCTCGGCGTATCATCCAGCGGCCTGTTCGGCCTGAACGACGCGACCATGTCGGTTGGCCTGATCGTCTTCGTGTTCGCATCGTCGCTGGTGAACGGCCTGCAGGGCGTGATCGTCGCCGCCGGCGTCGCCTCGCTGTACTACGAACTGCGCACGTCCAAGGAAGGCGCCGCGCCCGAGGACACGGCGTCGGTCTTCGACTGACGCTTCGACCTAGCGCGCGGTGTCGTGCTTGTCGCGACGCCGCACGCCCATCAGCAGGCGCGCCTCCAGCCGCTTGCGCAGGGCCGCGTAGTAGGCGCTGAGGAAGTCGTAGTCGTCTTCCTCCGCCAGGCGCGTCCAGCCGACCTTGCCGGCGATGCGGTCGGCCACGGCGCGCATCGTCTTGCGATCGCGCTCGCGCAGCACGTCCTCGAGCACGTGAAGCTCCTTGGCGCCGTAGGCGTCGATCTGCTCCTGGGTGAAGGCGTAGCGGCGCAGGCGCTCGGCCCCCTCGTCGGCCATGTCGCGCATCAGCTTGCGCTTGGGCGCACGCACGACCCAGGTGCCGCCGATCAAATCGCCGGCCCGCAGGCGGTCCTTGTTGAACAGCGGAAACAGCACGAACACGCCCGCCCAGGTGATGCCCAGCAGGTACATCCAGCCCTCGACGCCGCCGCCCTCGACGCCGGCCGGGGCGAACAGCATGCTGATCGGAATGAAGATCTCCAGCTCGCGCATGGCGTTGCGGGCGAAGATCGCGCCGGGCCGCAGGCGGCCGCCGTCACGGGCGGCGACGCGGATACCCATGGCCCGCTTGCCCGGCGTGGCGGCCGCGGCGCTGAGCTCGAAGCCCACGAAGTAGAAGTTGCGCAGCAGGAAGAAGCCGAGCAGCCACAGCACGGCGATCACCTCCGCCCCCTTGAGGCCGGCGGCCGCCAGGGCGCCGACGCCGATCAGGCCGATCAGGATCGAGGCGACGATGAGCACGCCCACCATGATCGCCGCGTCCACCAGGAAGGCGCCGGCGCGCTGGCTGGCGTCGGCCAGCTGCAGGCGCAGGTCGACGCCCTCGGGCGTGACGAAGGCCCGCGTCAGCTTGAGCGTGGAGGCTTCGCTCACGCGCTTGCCCTCCGGCGCGGAGCGTAGAAGTAGAGACCCCAGATCAGGGCCGTGAGCGCCGCCACGCCATAGCGGGCCGGCGTCCAGACGATCAGCTGGCGGCCGAAGCCCTCCAGCAGCCCGGCGAAGAACAGCATGACCACAACGCCGCCCATGACGGTGGCGGCGTGCCGTCCGGCCGCGGCGGCCGCGTCCAGGCGACTGCGCTCGCCCGGGAAGGCCACGGTCCAGCCGATCTTCAGGCCCGCGGCGCCCGCAAGGCAGACGGCGAAGATCTCGGTCACGCCGTGGATCGCCAGCCAGCCCCCCGCCTCGACGCCGAGGCCCCGGCTGGCGAACAGCGCGAAGAACACGCCCAGCATCACGCCGTTGTAGGTCACCAGCATCGCGGTGGGCACGCACAGCGCGAAGCCCAGGGCGAAGGCCAGCAGCGCCACCTGGGCGTTGTGGGTGAACAGGAAGGTGGCGAACATCGAAAGGCCGCTGCCCGACTTGGCGCCGTCCAGGGTGGAGCGGAGCATCTCGGTGGTCGCGGCCGGGTCACGCCCGCCGGTCATCTCCCGGGGCATGAAGGCGTAGTACCACTCGGCGTCCTGGCCGAAGAGCCAGGCCCCGACCAGGGCGCCGATCACCATCAGCCCGACGCTGACCAGGGTCTCGCGCCACAGGCCGCGCACCGCCGCCGGCCAGCCGCCGGCGAAGAAGGCGCCAAGCTGGCTGCGCAGGGTCTCGCGCGAGCCGTAGACGAAGAAGTAGGCTCGGGCGCAGAGCATCTCCAGATAGTCGATCATGCCGCGGTCGAGCGAGGTGGCGCGAGCCACCGACAGCGACGACAGCGCCGAACGGTAGAGCACCGGCGCGGCCAGGATCTCCTCTTCGGAGAGGCTGGCCATCGAGCCCTTCTCGACCTTCTCCATCAGCCGCTCGAGGCGCTTCCAGTCGGCCTCGCGTTCCTGCCGGAAACGCTGGCTCTTCAGGCGGCCGTCGACCTTGACGTTAATCACAGGAGGTCCCTCCGCTTGAGGTCGACATAGGTGTTGATCAGGGCCGGGCCGATGCGGGCGGCCGGAGCCTCGACAATGTGCGCGCCCATGCGGCGCAGCCGGGCGACCACGGCCTCGCGCTCGCGCAGCAGGCCGGCCGAGACGACGGCGCGGGAGATGTCGGCGGGCTCGAACGGCTCGGCGTCGACCATGGCCTCCAGCTCCTCGTCCTGCATGACCACGAACAGCACCAGGTGGCGGCGCAGCAGATGGGCGCTGGCGTCGATCATCAGCTCGGCGGCGGTGGGATCGGTGAAGTCGGTGAACACCACCACCAGCGAACGCCGACCCAGCTTGGCCGCCAGGGTGTTGAGCGCCAGGGTGTAGTTGGTCTCCTCGGCGGAGTAGTCGATGCGGCCAGCCGCGTGCTGCAGCTGGCGGAAGGCGTCCAGCCCGCTGACCACGCCGGTCAGCAGGCGCGGCGCGGAATCGAACGAATAGAACCCCGCCCGGTCGCCGGCGCGCAGGCAGGCATAGGCCAGCAGCAGGCCGGCGTTGATGGCCCGATCAACCTTGGGCGCGCCGCCGACCGGCTCGCACATGGCCCGACCGCCGTCGATGGCCATGACGATGTGATGGTTGCGCTCCGTGCGGAATTCCTTGGCCAGCAGGTGCAGGTGCCGCGCCGACTGCTTCCAGTCGATGGCGCGCGGGTCCATGCCGGTCTGGAACTCCTTCAGCGCCTCGAACTCGGAGCCCTCGCCGCGGTCGACCTGGGTCTTGCTGCCGATCAGGGCGTCGCGGGCCAGCATCCGCACGGCCTCCTCGCGCACGCCCTGAAGGTCGGTGCCGGCCGGCGCCTTGATGTCGAGCACGAAGGTCTGCTGCTTCCAGACGAGGCCCAGCGGGCCGGTCCAACGCACCCACAGGCGGTGCAGGCGCCCCTCCCCGCGCCGCTCGGGCGTCAGGGAGAAGTCGAAGGTCGCCACACGGCCCTCGACCGCGCTGCGGGCGAAGCGCGGTTGCAGGCCCAGGCGGTCGTCCGCGTCCAGCGCGGCCTCGGCGCGGCCGGGAACCGGACCCTTGCCGAAGCGCGTGGTGAAGGCGATGGGAGCCGTGCGGGCGACCGACAGGAACGGCCGCTGGGGTTCGTCCAAGGCCAGGCGCGAGCGCGAGCCGCCCGACAGCGCATCGGCGGCCATGGCCAGCAGCATGACCCCGATCCAGATCGGTCCGGCCAGCCAGCCGGCCGGCGCGAGCACGCCGACGACCAGCGCCGCCGGGATCCCGGCGGCGACGGCGACGACGGCGCGGCGCGTGGGGTAGATCACCGGGGAGCCGCCACCCGCTCGACCAGGCCCGAGAGCACGTGGTCGACCTTGCGGCCCTCGATCTCGGCGGCGGCCGAGAGGATCAGGCGGTGGCGCAGGGCCGGCGCGGCCAAGGACTTCACATCGTCGGGGATCACGTAGTCGCGGCCGTCGAGCACGGCGCGGGCCCGCGCGGCCACGGCCAGCATGGCGCCGGCGCGCGGGCTGGCGCCCGTCTCGATGTCGGTGGACTCGCGGGTGGCCCGCACCAGATCGACGATGTAGCCGACGACCTCGTCGGTCAGGCGCACCTTGGCCACGGTCTCGATGGCCGCGTCGATCGCCGCGCGCTCGGCCACGGCCTCGACCCCGAAGCTCTTGGGATCCATCTGGCCGGTGCGTGAGCCGTGGCCGACGATGATCGCCCGCTCCTGCTGGGCGCTGGGATAGTCCAGCACGTGCTTGAACAGGAAGCGGTCGAGCTGGGCTTCGGGCAGCGGATAGGTGCCCTGCTGCTCGATCGGGTTCTGGGTGGCGACCACGGTGAAGCGCGGGCTGAGCGGGTGCGACTTGCCGTCGATGGTGACCTGGCGCTCCTGCATGGCTTCCAGCAGCGCGGCCTGGGTCTTGGGCGGGGTGCGGTTGATCTCGTCGGCCAGCAGCAGTTCGCAGAACACCGGACCGCGCGTCAGGCTGAAGGTCGAGGTCTGGAAGTTGAACAGGTTGGCGCCGATGACGTCGCCCGGCATCAGGTCGGGCGTGAACTGGATGCGGCCGTAGTCGAGCGCGACGGTGCGAGCGAAGCTCTGGGCCAAAAGCGTCTTGGCCGTGCCGGGCGGGCCCTCCAGCAGCACGTGGCCGCCGGCGAACAGCGCCGTCAGCAGCAGGTTGACGGCGTCGTCCTGGCCCACGACGGCCTTGCCGATCTCCGAGCGGATCCGCGCGGCGAGCGCCCCGACTTCACTGACGTCCACGGATGAGCTCCTGCTTCCAGATATGGAGATCGCGCGCCACGGCCATCAGGTCGGACGGCGAGGCCGTCAGCGCCCGATCGGCCAGCGCCGAATAGGTGTGGGTCGCGCCGACGGTGCGGCTGACGCGATCGAGAAAGTCGACGAGATCCTGGCCGTCGAGGCCGCGCGGCGCGCCGATGGCGCGGGCGGCCGACGCCTGGATGAGCCGGGCATAGAGCTTGGCCATGCGGTGCTCGCGACGCGCCAGGCGCACCAGGCCGGCGGTGTTGTCGGCCAGCGCCGTCTTGCCCAGGGCCACCGCCCGGCGCGAGCGCAACGGCGGGCCGAAGCGCGCGAAGGCCTGGGCCCCCGCCAGCAGGGCCAGGGCCACGGCCACCAGGGTCGCTCCCAGCAGCGGCGGCTCGACGACCAGGCGCATAAGGCTGCGCGTGCGCTTGAAGCCGTGCAGCGTTACGTCGAACACCACGGGCGAGCCGTCGTCGCGGATCAGGTTCAGCATGGCCACGGCGGTGCGCGCGCCGTCGGCGGTCTTCAGACCCTGGGTGTTGAGATAGTCGGGATCGGCCAGGACATAGGTCCAGCTGTCGTCGCGCATGGCCATCACCACGCCGCCGTCCTGGTCGAGCAGCACCGGCGTCCAGCCCGGTCCCGCCAACGTGCGCGAACCGTAGATGGTCACCGGCGCGCCGAACGCCTCACCGGACGGTCGGCGCAGGCGCACCGTGCGCTTGCCCTTGGCCGCGCTCAGCTTGAGGTCCTTGCGCAGCTTGGGCGGCAGCAGCGTCAGCGCTTCGGCGGGATTGTTGGCGCCGAAGGTGGTGACCCAGCCGCGATGCTTGGCGTCGGGCCGCGCGTCCCATTTGGGCAGCACCACCAAGGTCGGGCCAATATGGTCGTTGCGCTCGAGCGGCACGGGCGACATGCCCGCCGACGGCGTCAGGACCAGCAGCCCTTCCTCGGCCGAGAGCGGCAGGTCGCCGCGGCTGGTCAGCACCGGCTCGCCCATCAGGCTGAGCAGGCGCGAAATGCCGCCGAACCCGACCGACGAGCGCGACAGGGCGTGGCCGCCGCCGTCGTCGCCCTTGCGCAGTTCGGGCGCGTAGGCCGACAGCACGGCCAGGCCGCTGAACGAGACCACGCCGACCAGGACCAGCACCAGCATGGTCATCGGCGAGAACATGCCGGCGGACTTGCCCGAGGATTGGGACGCGCTCATCCGCGCCACCCGTCCGGCAGGGCGAAGGCTTCGTAGGCCGCTCGGCACTCGGCGAAGTCCTGGGCGCCGACCGGTCGGCCGCCGAACAGACCCCGCTCGACGAGCCGGGCGATGCCGACGAAGGCCCCTCGGGCGGCGTCGGGAATGGCGGGCAGAGCGGCGATCTCGCGCGCGGTCAGCGAGATCTTCACCGACCGGGGACGGCGCTTTTCGATGTCCTGAACGCTGCGCAGCAGGATCAGGTGGGCGGCCTCGACGAACAGCCCCCTGGCGGCCAGCTCGTCGGCGGCGGCCAGCAGGTCGCGCGCATCGGCCGCGTCGGGACGCCAGCCGGCCTCCGCGACCACCAGCGGCTTGATCGCCCGCGGCGCCGGCGCCCAGATCCGCAGGAGTTCGCGGACGATGGCGTAGAGGATCAGCACGACCAGCACGGCCAGGCCGATCCAGAACACCCACTTCAGATAGGGCGCGATGAATTCGAAGGCCTTCCCCACGTAGCGCAGCCACTCGGGGATCTTGGGCGGGACGAAGACCGCCTGGTCGAACTGGAACCCGGCGTCCTTCGCCAGCCGTGCGTGCGCCGCGACGACCGCGTCGTCCGACGCCCCTCTCGAAACTGTCACGCGCCGGAAACCCGCATTCGCCCCCTTCGCCGCCAGGACCAGGCCCGGCCGCGAACACTCGACTCAACTCTACAGCGTGGGGCGGTCTTGGCTAGCCGTAACCGGTGACAATCGACCGCTTCGGCCGCCCTGCCCTCGCCGTCAGCCGACGAAGAATTCCACGGGCACGAGCACCTCGACCGGATCGCCCGCCACGTCGTCGGGCGGCGGCGGCATGGGCGAAGCGCGGCGGACCGTGGACAGGGCCTCCTCGTCGAGCAGCGGGTAGCCCGAGCCCTTGGCGACCCTGGCGCTCAGCACCCTGCCCGTCCGGTCGACCATGAAGGCGACATGGACCACCCCCTCCTGCCCCGCGCTCTGGGCCCGGCGCGGGTAACGCTTGTAGGCCTTCAGCCGCCCCAGGATCAGGCCGCGCCAGCTGACCGCCGCGTCGCGGGCGGCGGCGGCAGAGGTGCGCGGCGCGGCCATGACCGGCGCGGGGGGCGCCGGCACGGCGGGCGGCGCCGAAGCCTCGCGGGGCGTCGAGGCCCGCGTCGAGGCGTCCGCCTCCACCGCCTGGGCGGCGGACCGCTGCTGGGGCGGCAGGACGCCGCGCGGATCGGGCGGCCGGTCGATGGCCTTGGGCGGCGCCGGCGCGGCGACGGCGGCAGGACTGGGCTTGGCCTCAGGGCCGGGCGGGCGCTCGTCCTTGGGACGTGGCGGCGCGACGGGCTCGACGGCGAACTCCACGGCGATGGCCTCGATCGGCGCGGCCATCGGCATCTCGGGCCGGGCGAGCTTCAGATAGGCGGCCAGCAGCAAGGCCACGTGCAGCACCACCGCCCCGGACAGCGCCAGGCTCCAGCGGCGCTTTCGGCCGGTGGCCGCGAGCGGCTCGTACGGGATTTCCAGCACCGTCATGGGCAGCGCCTGCAACATCAGAACACCCGCTCCAGCTTCAGGCTGGCGGCCGTCTTCTCGTAGGAGAACAGCCAGTCGATGCTGCTGGCCACCTTGGCGTACTGCACGGTCAGGCTGGGCGTGAAGCCGCCGGGGGTCTTCCAGCGCGGCGCGCGCAGGATGGCGGTGAAGCTCTGCTCGTCGTCGCGGCGGCGCGCCTCCAGCGTCTCGTTTACGGCATCCCAGCGCTTGCGCCGGGCCGAGGCGAACAGAGTCCCGTTGAAGCCCTTCATCGTCGGCGTCGCGGCCCCCAGCCGCAGGCCGGCCTGGCGATAGGCGTTGACCGCGCGATCGGCGTCCTTGTCGAGCAGGTCCATGCCGCCAAACACCGTCCAGCCGCCGGAAAGGCCGCGCCAGGCGGTCAGGAACAGCGAGACCTGGTCGCCGTCGAGCGACGCGAATGCGGCCCGGCTGTAGCGCATGGCCTTGTAGTCGCCTTCCAGCTTGACCAGGGTCGAGGCGCCGAGCGCGCGGCTGACCTCGGCGTGCAGGCCGGGCGCCTCGTACAGCCGCTCGGCGCCCATGGTCCCGACATCCAGCGACGGCGCGACGCCGAAGGCCAGCCGCGCGGTCCGGTAGTCGAGCCCGGCCTGGGCGACGAAGGTGGCCTGGTTGTAGCGCCCCTCCTCCGGATAGAGCTCGCCATAGGCCATGCCGCGGAAGGTCAGGCCGCCGGAGCCCCGTAGCGGCAGGCGGCGATTGAGCACGGTCTCGAAGCTGACCGTCGCCGCGCCCAGCGGGTCGGGCGTCTTGCGGTCGAAGAAGCAGATCCCCTCCGGTCCCGGCAGCAGGCAGGCATAGCTGCCCGAGGCCTGGTTGATGTTGGAGTTCCAGCCCGGGCCCAGCGCGAACTGGCCGGTCCAGGACCGGCGGCGCTTCAGGGCCGCCAGGAAGCTCTCGACGGTGCGGCGCACGCCGACGGCCCGGGCGTCGTCATTGGGCATGTCGGCCAGGACGGCGCGGAAGGCCGCCTCGGCCTCGCGGTCGCGCTGGTCCTCGAACAGCACGCGCGCCAGCTCGATACGCCCCGGCATGAAGCCGGGCTGCAGGACGAGAAGCTGGCGGTAGCTGCGCTCGGCCGCGCGCAGGTCGCCGTCCTGCCGCGCCAGCTGGCCCTGGGCATAGTGGACCAGCATCGGGTCGCGCTCGGGCAAGGCCAGATAGGCCTTCAGGAAGCGGCGGGCGTCGGCCCACTGCCGGCGGGCAAGGGACAGGTAGAGGGCCTTGCCGACGTCGTCGGCGCCCGGCCCCACCGTGTAGGCCTGGCCGTCGATGACCAGCATGTCTGGGGCGGTCTCCTGCCGTGTCCTGGCCTCACGCTCGGCGGCGCGGCGCGACAGGTCCTGGTCGAGGCGCAGGCGGGTGTCGTCGTCGACCTGGGCGTGGGCGGCGCCGGCAAGGGCCAGAACGACGAAAGCCGCGCAGCCGGCGGCGGCGCGGAACGGAAAACGCTTGGGAACGGACGACCTGCTCATCGCAAGGGCTTGGGGCGAAGGCCAGCCGGCCCCCGCCCCTCGCATCCTCAGTTCTTCGTGCCGCCGAAGGCGGTGTCGTAGACGCTGTTGCCGCCGAAGGTGACCAGACCGGCCAGGGCCGCGGCGTTGGCGCCGAAGAACTTGCCGCTGACTTCGCCGCCCGAGGCCAGGGTGGAGGCCCCTTGCGTGGCCGTGGCGTTGGCCGTGGTGCTGGCGATGTTCAGGCCCGAGATGCCCACCGAGCCGATGTCGACCTTGTAGCCGGTCGAGGCGCTCTGGACGTAACCGCCCAGCGTGCCGGCGGTGAAGTCGGCGTTGAAGGTCCCTTCCAGGATGCCGTTGGTGGCGTAGTCGCTGAGACCCTTCACCGTGTAGCTGGCCGTGCCCGAGCCGGCGGTCGCGCCGGTGTCGTCGCCGACGTAGTAGACGGTGTGGGTGCCGTCATTGGCGTTGGCGGTGTCGGACCACTCGCCGAACCAGAAGTCGCCGGTGCTGACCTTGGCGAAGTTGAACACGCCCATGCCGTTGTGGCTGCCAGGCGCGGTCGACGGGTTGTTGATCGTGCTGACGCCGCCCGACGGCGGGGCCGAGGCCGCAAGGCCCTGGAAGTCGACATAGGCCGACAGACCGATCGAGGCGACGGCCACGCCGGCCTTGCCGGCGGTGTGCGGACCCGCGTTGATCACGCTGGCGCCCACCTTCAGGTGGGTTTCGTCGGTGGACTCGCCGACGATGCCGGCATGGGCGACGCCGGTCAGGGCGGCGGCGGTGATGGAGGCCAGGATCAGCGTCTTGAAGGTCGAACGGGACATCTCGTCTTCTCCGATGCTTTGTTTGATGGACCTCTTTTGAGGCCCGGGCTCATCCAGCGGCGTCCGCCGCGTCGGTAGGGAGCCGACGCGCCGAAAGCCGTGAATTGGGGGTCAGTAGCGGGCGGTCATGCTGAGCTTCAGCGTGCGCCCGGGGGCCGGCTGGGCCGTGCGGGTCAGGGGATCGGTGTAGTAGCGGTCGTTGAGATTGGTCCCGACCAGCTCGAACCGGACCTTCTCGTTGAGCTTGAAGTTGGCGTAGGCGTCGACCGTGACGATGTCGTCCCACAGGTAGGGCGTGTTCAGCGCCCAGCCGTCGACGCGGGTGGCGGTGGCGCCGCCGATGAAGCGATCGAGCTCGGGATTGTCGTAGCCGCTGTAGTAGACGCCGCGCACGCCCACCTCGAGCCGGCGCTGCAGGAAGCGGGCGCCGAGGTTGAGGTTGGCCGAGGTCTCGGGCGTGGCCTGGGTCAGCAGGTAGCCACCGACGAAGCCGAAGTTCACGCAGTCGGGCACGATGCCGGTGTTGGGCGCCTTCAGGATCGCCTGCTGGCGGTCGCAGACCTTGTTCTTGAAGTTGTGGGCGGCGGAAAAGTCGGCGAACAGGCGGCCGTTGTCGTAGCGGGCCTGAAGCTCGATCCCCTCGATGATCTGCTTTTCCATGTTGGAAAGCTGCAGCTGCGTGCCGCGCTCGATGACGTTGCTGGTGCGGTTGCGGAACCAAGTCAGCCTGACGTCGGCGCGCTGGCCTTCCGGCAGCGATAGCAGCGCCGACAGGTCGTGGATGTAGGCGACTTCCCAGGTGCGGGCGTGCTCGGGCTTCAGCGGCCGGGTCGGATCGATGGCGGCCGAGAAGCCGACCGTGCTCTCGAACAGACTGGGGAAGCGGTAGGCCTCGGCGTAGCGGGCATAGGCCCGGGCGTTGGGCGTGAAGTTGAAGGTGGCCGACACCGCCGGCGTCCAGCCGTCGCCCCGCTGGGTGCGGCTGACGGCGGTGACCGGCGCCTGGTTCAGCGAGGCCACGCAGTAGCCCGTGGCGTTGGCCACGCTATTGAGGAAGCCGTTGACGCAGGGCTTGGTGGCGCGCGTGAATTTGCCGGTGCTGTCGCGCTCCCAGGCGATGCGGTTGTTGACCGTGCGGCCGTTGACCAGGGTGCGGTAGAGCACCGAGCCGTCGGTGAAGACATAGTTGGTGAACACCACGCCCTTGGCCAGTTGCTCGGCCAGGAAGTCGTCGAACGCCCAGTAGTGCGAATAACGCGCGCCGGCGGTCAGGGTCAGCTCGCTGACCGGCCGCCATTCCAGGTTGGCGTGGACGTTGTATTCCTCGCGCCGGCCGGCCCGGGGGTACTGGCGCCAGCCGTCGAACGTGCCGCCCCAGACATCGGGCGAGGTCAGCTTCTCGTGCTGCCAGTCGCCGGCGACCACCAGGTCGAGAGTCGGGGCCAGGCGCATCTTGTTGCTGGCCGACAGGCCGTAGCGGTCGTTCTTGGCGTTGGCGAGCGCGGTGTTCTTGATGATCGGGTTGGCGGCGTTCTGGGCCCAGTTGGGGAAGCCGCCGGCGCTGTAGGTGTGGCTGTTGGTGCGGGTCAGCCAAACGGATGTCTTCAGGTCGACCCAACGGCCGCCGGGCTTGAGCCGGTAGTCGACGTTCCAGGCGGTGGCGTGGACCTCGCTGAGCGGCCACTGCACCTTGCCCATGCCGTTGTTGCCGACCGAGATGATCCGCGAGGGCATCACCTCGCCGTAGGTCGAAACCGTGTCGCGCACGCCGAACTTCAGCTGCTGCGCATCGCTGATCTTCCAGACCAGCTTGCCCAGCCACGAACTCATCTCGCTGGAGGTGTTGGGGACCTCGTTGCCGGGCTGATAGTTGAAGGCCAGGCGCTTGATCAGGTCCTGCGGGCCGGACGGCGTGGGCAGGCTGGTCTGCCTATAGTAGTCGGCCTCGCTCTCGCCGGCGAAGTAGTTGCCGCGTTCGCGCCAGGCATAGGCGGCCAGCCATTCGAAGTCGTCGCTTCGGCCGGCGATGGCCAGGCGCGCGGCGCGGTCGCCCAGCGACAGGGTGTCGTTGTCGCCCGAGGTGCGCGGCGTCACCTGCACGTAGGGATCGTTGTAGGGACTGTTGGGAAAGCCCGTGGTTCCGGTCGAGCCGGGAAAGCCCGGCACGTTGCGGTAATCCTGGCCGGTCAGCAGGGTCGGCAGGCGCGGCTTGGTGGAGTTGTTGCCGCCTTCGATGCGCACCTCGGCGCCGTAGGCCTCGCCCTCGCGCAGGATGTCGCGCGGCGAGAGGGTGTCGATGACCACCGCCCCGCCAACGGAGGTATGGACGCCCGCCGTCAGGGACGGGCCCTTCAGCACCTGCACCCCGCCGACCAGGCTGGGATCGATGTAGCTTCTGTTGTTGGCGCCGTTGTAGCCGCGCCAGACGGTCAGGGCCTGTTCGCCGCCGTCGATGATCACCGGCACGCGGCCAGGGCCCTCGACGCCGCGAACGCTGGGGTCGAGCGCGCCACTGTTGCGAGCGTCGCCGCTGAACACCCCGACCATGCCCTTGAGCACGTCGGCCGGGCTGACGCCCTTGTAGCGCTCGACCTCGCTTTTGCCGGCATAGGTGGAAGCGCCGTCGAGGTCGTAGACGCCGTCATAGCCCAGGGCGTCGCGGGCGCTCAGCGCTTCGCCGCCGCCGGCCGCGCCCTCGACCCGCAGGGCGTCGGTGACGACCGCCCCCTTGGCGCTGGGGGCGGCTTCCAGGGTGACGACGCCGGGGCGCACCTCGCGCCAGGTGACGCCGCTGCCGGCCAGCAGGCGCGACAGGATCTCGCCCTGGCTGAAGCGGCCGCGCACGGCGGGGGCGCGGCGACCGTAAGGGGCCTCGACGGCGTAGACGATCTGGACCTTGGTCTGCAGCGAGAACTGGCTCAGCGCCTGGGGCAGCGGCTGGGCCGGGATGTCGACCGTGTAGGCGAAGGCTTCCTGGGCGGCGGCGGGCGGCGCGCCCAGGGCCAGCGGGCTGGCCGAGGCCAGGACCAGGCACAACGACAGCCGGCGGATACGGGGAAGCAGGCCGGAACGGATAGCAGGCGTCGTCATGTCTTCGGTCGGTCTCGTCTCGGGGGCCGCCCATTATTGCGAGCGACACTCAATTGCATCTTATGATGGAGAGACGAAACCCAGCGACGAGATCCCCTAGCGACCTCGTCGATTTTTTTGCGGAGCCGTTACGAACTGGTCAGTAGAGCAGGACGAAACCGCCCAGGCGCGCGGTGCGCATGTCCAGCGAGGCGGCCAGGGCGTCGATGGCGGCGTCGGGTCGGGCGACGTCGAACACCCCCGATACCGGCCGGGCGGCCAGAGCCTGCCCGCGCACGAACACCTTGCCCCGCTTGTAGCGAACGATCTCGTCGACCACCTCGGCCAACGGGCGGTGATAGACAACGAGGCGCCCCTGACGCCAGGCGTCGACCGCGGCCGGATCCTCCAGCGCCAGGGCCTTGGGCGCCGCGCCGTCGAGCCAGGCCCCCTGCCCGGCCCGCAGCACGGCTGCACCCTGCCCGCTCGCCGGCTCGACCCGCACCGCGCCGCGCAGGACGCTGACCCTGGCCTTGTCGCCCGCCAGGCGCACGTCGAAGGCCGTGCCCAGCACGCGGGCGCTGCCGGCCCGGCTCTCGACCACGAACGGCCGCGAGGGATCGTGGACCACGTCGAAGAACGCCTCGCCCTTGACCAGCCGCACGCGGCGGCCTTCGGGTCCGTAGCGGACGTCGAGCACCGCGCCGGTGTTCAGCGTCACGGCGCTGCCGTCGGCCAGCACCTGCCGGCGCACTTCGCCGATCTGGGCGACCAGACGGTTCGGATCGGCGGGCGCCAGGGTCTCGAGCGCGACGCCCGTTCCGAGCGCCAGCACCAGGCAGGCCGCGACGGCCGCCGGGATCTTCCACGTCCGGCGACGCGGAGCGGCGACAGCGGACGCGCCTCGCCGTCGTCGCGGCTGGAACGTCGTGTTGACTTCAGGCGCCGTGGCCGCGCCGATGAGCGAGAGAATGTGGTCGGCCTCGGCCGCGGCTTCGGTCCGGCCCGGCCCTGCGGCCAGCCAGGCGGCGTGCTCGGCAGCGTCGGCGCCATCGCGCAGGCGCAGCGTCCGGCGCGCCGCCGCGTCGAACAGCGCCTCGTCCCCGCCCGTGCTTTTGTCCTTGTCGCTCATGTGGGCTTTTGGTCCTCCCGATGGACAGGACGAACCGGCGCCCGCGCTTCCCCTAGTCTCATCCATCGCCGCGCGCTTCCTTCAGCCGGCGGCGACAGTGGCTCATGGCCTTGGCCAGATGGTTCTCGACCGTGCGCGGCGAGATCCCCAGCCGGTCGGCCACCTGCTGCATGGTCAGGTCGTGGCCGCGATAGAGCAGGATCACCTGCCGGCACTTGTCGGGCAGCTCGGCGATGGCGGCCTGGACGATGGCGATCTCCTGGCGGCCGGCCAGCACCTGAAAGGCCGAGGGCGCGTCGCTGCCGGCGTCCAGCGGCAGCTCGCCCGGCGAGATCCGCCTGGCCTGGGCGGCCGCCTGCCGCTGGCGGTCGACCACGAGGTTGGCGATGATCCGGCGCAAGTAGCTGAGCGGATTGCGCACCGCCGCGCCGTCGAAGCCCGGCGCGCGGGTCAGGTCCGACAGCTTGAGCCAGGCGTCCTGCATGACGTCGTCAGCCAGGCTGGCCGAGCGGGCCTTGCGAGCGGCGAAGCGGCGGAGGTCCTCGTAATGAGCCTCCAGCAAGCTGGTCAGGTCGGAAGCCGTTCCCCTCTGGCCAGATCGCATCACGCCACCCCGAATGAGAACGATTCTCATTACCGCGCCATGATCTAGCGATCTCGCCGCCGCCCGTCAAAGGCGACCGCACGGTCTAGGGCAGCGGGACGCCCCGGCTGGCGGTCAGGATCGCGTACCACTGTGCGCGGGTCATGTGGACGTGCAGGGCGTCGGCGGCGGCCCTGATGCGCTCGGGCGTCTGGGAGCCGACGATGGGGATCGGCCGCGACGGATGAGCCATGATCCAGGCCAGGGCCACGGCGGCGCGGTCGACGTGCTGCGGACGGGCCACAGCGTCGAGGGCGTCGATCACCGCCCGCCCTCGATCGTCGATGCCCTCGCCCGTCAGGCGCCCGCCGCCCAGAGGCGACCAGGCCAGCACGGCCATGTCGCGCTCCAGCGCCTGGTCGAGCACGCCGTCCGATAGCGGCTCAATGGCCAGCGGCGAGAACTCTGGCTGGATGCTGGCCAGCGGGAACGGCAGGTGCGCCTGCAGGGCCGCGACCTGGCTGGGCAGATAGTTGGAGACGCCCACGGCGTCGACCTTGCCCTGCTCGTGCAGCTTGACCAGCGCTCCGGCCACCTCGGCCGGATGGGCCAGCACGTCGGGGCGGTGGATCTGGTAGAGGTCGATCTTCTCGACGCCCAGGCGCTGCAGCGAGGCCTCGCAGGCGGCGACCAGATAGTCGGCGCTGGAGTTGTAGGGCACGCCCAGGACGATGCCGCCCTTGGAGGCCAGGACGAACTTCTCGCGCAGGTGCGGGGCGTCGTGCAGCACCTTGCCCAGCAGCACCTCGGCCGAGCCGAAGCCGTAGGGCGTGTCGGCGCCGTAGATGTCGGCGGTGTCGAGCAGGGTGATGCCGCTCTCCAGCGCCGTCTCGACCAGGTGACGGGCGTCGGCGACGGACTCGCCCTTGAAGCGCCACATGCCCCAGGCCAGCGGCGACACGGAAAGGCCGCTCTTGCCCAGCGGACGGTTTTCGTGGGGCTTGCGGTCGTCGAGCATGGAAAGCGCACTCTCGGTTCGGAAAGGACGCCGAGATGACCGGTGAGCGGCCTCGAGCGCAAGCTTTACCGACGGCAATATCCAGCATGAGAACACCGCGTTGGTCGGCGCGGCCCCGCGGCGGCTAGCGTCGAGCCGCCTTCACGAACGCGCCGAGGGGCCCGGCGCGCGGCGAGGCGCCCTCCCCGACCAACGACAAGAAAGACGACGCCATGCTTCGCCCCATCCTCCTGGCCACGGCCGCGGCCCTGGCCCTGACCAGCGCCGCTCCGGCCCTCGCCGCCGATCTCGACGCCGCCGCCGTCCACGCCCGCACGCTCGTGCTCGACAGCCACGTGGACGTGCCGGCCGACCTGGGCGTCGGCGCGCACGAGGCCGCCGTCGACGGCGACAGCCAGGTCGACCTGCCCAAGCTGGAGCGCGGCGGTGTCGATGCGGCCGTGCTGGCCGTGTTCGTCGCGCAAGGGCCGCGCACCCCGGAAGGCTACGCCCAGGCCCGCAAGGAGGCCGACGCCAAGCTGGCCGCAATCCGCGGCGTCGCCGAGCGCCATCCCGACCGCGCCGCGCTAGCCCTGAAGGCCGACGACGTCGAGGCCGCCGCCAAGGCCGGCAGGCGGGCGATCGTGATCGGTTTCCTCAACGCCTATCCGTTCGGCGAGGACCTTAAGCCGCTCGACGCCTATTACGCCGCCGGCGTGCGCAGCTTCGGCTTCGTCCATGCAGGCGCCAACGCCTTCGCCGACTCCTCGCGGCCCAGCGGCGGGGCCAAGGCCGAATGGGGCGGCCTGTCTCCCCTGGGCAAGCAGGCGGTGGGCCGGCTCAACGACCTGGGCGTGATCATCGACGTCTCGCAGCTGACGCCCGACGGCGTGAAGCAGGTGCTGGCGATCAGCCGCGCGCCGGTAGTGGCCAGCCACTCGGGGGTGCAGGGAATCGTCGACAACCCGCGCAACCTGTCGGACGCCGAGCTCGACGCCATCGCCGCCAAGGGCGGGGTCGTGCAGATCGTCGCTTTCGGACCCTATCTGGTGCGGCTGACCGACGAGCTCCGGCCCAAGGTGGCGGCGCTGCGCGTCCAGTACGGCCTGCCGGCCGCCTTCAGCCGCGCCGCCGACGGGAGCGAGGCGCTGTCGCCCGACAAGCGCAAGGACTACAGCCACGCCGTCACCGCCCTGCTGCCCAAGGCGACGGTCAAGGACCTGGTCGACTCCGTCGACTACGCGGTGGGGCGCGTGGGGGTCGAGCACGTGGGGCTGTCGTCGGACTTCAACCACGGCGGCGGGGTGGTCGGCTGGGCCAACGAGGGCGAGGCCGGCAACGTCACCGCCGAGCTGGTGGCGCGCGGCTATTCCGAGGCCGACATCGGCAAGCTGTGGGGCGGCAACTATCTGCGCGTCTTCCGCGCCGTGGAGCAGAACTCAAAGCACTGACCAGCATGAAGAAAGCCCGCCAGACCTCTGACCTGGCGGGCTTTTTGTCATTCAGCCGCGACGCGCAGGCCTTCCGAGGCGGCCAGGGCCTGGTCGAGGTCGGCCAGGATGTCGTCGATGTGCTCCAGGCCGATGGAAAGGCGCACATAGCCTTCGGAGACGCCCGTGGCGGCCTGGTCCTCGGCGCTGAGCTGGGAGTGGGTGGTCGAGGCCGGGTGGATGGCCAGGCTGCGCGCGTCGCCGATATTGGCCACGTGGTAGAACAGCTGGAGCGCGTCGATGAACCGCTTGCCAGCCTCGCGCCCGCCGGCCAGCTCGAAGCCGACCAGACCGCCATAGCCGCCCGACAGGTAGCGGTCGGCCCGTTCGCGGCGCAGGCCGTCCTGGGCGGTGGGGTAGATCACCTGGATCACCTCCGGGCGCTTGGCCAGGAAGTCGACCACGCCTTGCGCGTTCTGCGAATGGCGGGCGATGCGCAGCGGCAGGGTCTCCAGACCTTGCAGGATCTGGAAGGCGTTGAACGGCGACAGGGCCGCGCCCAGGTCGCGCAGCAGCACCGTGCGGGCCCGCAGGATGTAGGCGATGGGGCCCAAGGGCTTGGCCGCCTGCGCCCAGACCGCGCCGTGATAGCTGGGGTCGGGCGTATTGAGCAGCGGCTGGCGCTCGGGATGGGCCTCCCAGTCGAAATTGCCGCCGTCGATGATGACGCCGCCAATCGAGGTGCCGTGGCCGCCGATATACTTGGTGGTCGAATAGACGACGATCGCCGCGCCGTGCTCCAGCGGCCGCGCCAGCAGGGGCGCGGCGGTGTTGTCGACGATCAGTGGGATGCCATGCGCGCGGCCGATGGCGGCGACCTCAGCGATCGGGAAGACCGTCAGCTTCGGATTGGGCAGGGTCTCGGCGTAGTAGGCGCGCGTGCGCTCGTCGGTGGCCCGGGCGAAGGCCTGGGGGTCCTCGGGATCGACGAAGCGGACCTCGATCCCCTGGTCGCGCAGGGTGTTGGCGAACAGGTTCCAGGTGCCGCCGTAGAGGTCGGTGGAGCTGACGATGTTGTCGCCGGCCCGGGCCAGGTTCTGGATCGCGAAGGCCGAAGCCGCCTGCCCCGACGCCACCGCCAGGGCGGCCGCCCCGCCCTCGAGCGCGGCCAGGCGCTGCTCCAGGATGTCGATCGTGGGGTTGCCGATGCGGGTGTAGATGTTGCCCAGCTGTCGCAGGGCGAAGAGATCGGCCGCGTGCTCGGCGCTTTGGAACTGATAGGACGTGGTCTGGTAGATCGGCGGCGCCACTGCGCCCGTTGTCGGATCGGCCCGCCAGCCGGCGTGCAGGGCCAGGGTCTCGGGATGGAGCTTGCGGTCGGACATCGGCTTCTCCTGAAGCTTTTTACGTCGATGTCGAAAACCTGACCCGGACCGCCCTCCTCCGCACGACCGATATTCTCGCCGCGCGGGCAGAAAAACTCACCCCAGGATTGCGCGGCCGAGCTCGGGCGAGCCCGGCCGCCTTCAGTCCTAGTTCTGGCGCTCGACCTGGGAGACGTCGCGCACCGCGCCGCGGGCGGCGTTGGTGGTCATCGCCGCGTAGGCGCGCAGGGCCGGCGAGACCTCGCGCTTGCGCTCCTTGGGCTTCCAGGCGTCCTTGCCGCGGGCCAGCTGGGCGGCGTGGCGCTCCGCCAGCACCGCGTCGGAAACCTCCAGCTGAATGCCGCGGTTGGGGATGTCGATCAGGATGCTGTCGCCGGTCTCGACCAGGGCGATCAGGCCGCCCTCGCCGGCTTCCGGCGAGACGTGGCCGATCGACAGGCCCGAGGTGCCGCCCGAGAAGCGACCGTCGGTGATCAGGGCGCAGGCAGCCCCCAGCCCCTTCGATTTCAGGTAGGTGGTCGGGTACAGCATCTCCTGCATGCCCGGGCCGCCCTTGGGGCCTTCGTAGCGGATGACGACGACCTCGCCAGCCGTGACCTTGCCGCCCAGGATGCCGCTGACGGCGTCTTCCTGGCTCTCGAACACGCGGGCCGTGCCGCGGAAGGTCAGGATCGACTCGTCGACCCCGGCGGTCTTCACGATGCAGCCTTCCGGCGCCAGGTTGCCGAACAGGACGGCGAGGCCCCCATCCTTGGAGAACGGGTGCTCGACCGAGCGGATGACGCCCTTCTCGCGATCGAGGTCCAGCTCTTCCCAGCGCGCCGCCTGGCTGAAGGCCACCTGAGTGGGCTTGCCGCCCGGGGCGGCGCGGAAGAACTCCTGGGCCGTGCCGCTGTTGGTGCGGCCGATGTCCCAGCGCGCCAGGGACTCGGCCATGGTGGCGGCGTGGACTGTGGGCTGGCTGGCGTCGATCAGGCCGCCCTTCTCCAGCTCGCCCAGGATGGCGGGCACGCCGCCGGCGCGGTGGACGTCTTCCATGTGCACGTCGGCCTTGGCGGGCGCGACCTTCGACAGGCAGGGCACGCGGCGCGACAGGCGGTCGATGTCGGCCATCGAGAACTCGACGCCGCCCTCGCTGGCGGCGGCCAGGAGGTGCAGCACGGTGTTGGTCGAACCGCCCATGGCGATGTCGAGGCTCATGGCGTTCTCGAACGCCTCACGCGTGGCGATGCCGCGCGGCAGGGCCGTGACGTCTTCCTGCTCGTACCAGCGCTGGCACAGATCGACGATCAGACGGCCGGCTTCCTTGAAAAGGGCCTCGCGATCGGCGTGGGTGGCCAGGACCGAGCCGTTGCCGGGCAGCGACAGGCCCAGCGCCTCGGTCAGGCAGTTCATCGAGTTGGCGGTGAACATGCCCGAGCACGAGCCGCAGGTCGGGCACGCAGCCTTCTCGATCGCCTCGACTTCCTCGTCGGTATATTTGTCGTCGGCGGCGACGACCATGGCGTCGACCAGATCCAGCGAGCGGATCGCGCCCTTGATCTGCACCTTGCCGGCCTCCATCGGACCACCCGAGACGAAGACGACGGGGATGTTGAGGCGCATGGCGGCCATCAGCATGCCGGGCGTGATCTTGTCGCAGTTGGAGATGCAGACGATCGCGTCGGCGCAGTGGGCGTTGACCATGTACTCGACCGCGTCGGCGATCAGTTCGCGGCTGGGCAGCGAATACAGCATGCCGCCGTGGCCCATGGCGATGCCGTCGTCCACGGCGATGGTGTTGAATTCCTTGGCCACGCCCCCGGCGGCCTCGATCTCGCGGGCGACCAGCTGGCCCAGGTCCTTCAGGTGCACGTGGCCCGGGACGAACTGGGTGAAGCTGTTGGCCACGGCGATGATCGGCTTGCCGAAGTCGCTGTCCTTCATGCCGGTGGCGCGCCACAGGCCGCGGGCGCCGGCCATGTTGCGACCGTGGGTGGAGGTGCGTGAGCGATAGGGAGGCATGGGAAAATCTCAGTGTCGGCTGTGGGGTTATTACCGCCGCTGACCGCGCGAGCAAAATATATTAAAAGGCGATCATTAGGTCGCACGAGATATCAAATGGACGTCCGGCAGTTCCGCCATTTCGCCGCCGTGGCCGAGACCCTGCACTTTGGCCGGGCGGCCGAGCGGCTGCGCATGACCCAGCCGCCGCTCAGCCAGTCGATCATGGCGCTGGAGAAGGAACTGGGCGCGGCGCTGTTCGTGCGCACCAAGCGCAACGTGCGGCTGACGGCGCTGGGCGAGCAGTGGCTGCCGCAGGTGCAGGAGGCGCTGGCGGCGCTGGACGCCCTGCCCGCCGCGGCGCGGCGCATGCGGGACGGCCAGAGCGGGTATCTGGCGCTGTCGTTCGTCAGCACCGCCGACTACAGCGTCCTGCCCTCGCTGGTGCGGCGCTACTCCCAGGCCTATCCGGAGGTGGAGATCCGGCTGTTCGAGGCGACCAGCGACGTGCAGTTGCCTGCGCTGGTCGAAGGCGAGCGGCACGCGGGGATCATCATCCCGCCGACCGATCAGCCCCTGCCCCCTGCCCTCGCCTATCGCCGGCTGCTGCGCGAGCCGCTGGTGGCGGCCGTGCCCAGCGCCTGGCTCGACGAGGGACGCATCGCCAGCGACGCGGTGCTGTCGGCGGAGGAACTGCTGGCCTCGCCGCTGATCCTGTTCCCCAAGCATGTGGCGCCCAACTTCCACGACCTGGTCACCGGCCACTACCGCGCTCTGGGCGGCGAGGCGCGCATCGCCCAGGAAGCCATCCAGATGCAGACGATCATCAGCCTGGTGTCGAGCGGCCTTGGCGTCGCGCTCGTTCCCGCCTCGCTGCGCAACCTGGCGCGCACGGGCGTCACCTATGTGCCGCTGGCCGGGACCGCCCCCGAGCTGGAGACGGGCCTGGCCTGGCGGAAAGGCGAGATCAGCCCGACCCTGGCCAACTTCCTGAAGCTGACCGAGCCAGGCTGATCGCTGGCAGTCCTTAGAACTTCGCGCGGACGCCGAAGAAGTAGCGCGAGCCGAAGGTCTCGTTGCCGATCTGGCGAGCGTCGGCATTGTATTCCTGACGCACTTCGTCGGTCAGGTTCACGCCCTCGACGAACACGGTGATGTTGTCGTTGACGTTGTAGCTGGCCGAGACGTCGAGCGTGCCGAAAGCCTTGTTGAACTCCGGCAGGTTGCCGCGCCCCGTCGGGGTGATCAGCCAGTCGCCACGCCAGTTGTAGGAGGCGCGGGCGCTGAACTTGTCGTCCTCGTAGTAGAGCGAGACGTTGTAGCTCTTACGCGACAGCCCCGGGAACGGCAGGAGCTCGTTGGTCAGGCGGTTCGTGCCCTTGAAGCCCTTGTCCTTCTGGTAGGTGAAGTTGGCCAGGACGCCCAGGCCGTTGAACGGACCGGGCAGGAAGTCGAAGGCGTACTGACCGCCGACTTCCAGGCCGTCGATCGTCACCTCGTCGGTGCCGTTGATCGGACGGTTGATGGCGTAGGTCTGGCCGTCGATCACCTCGGGCGTCGTCTGGTTGATGATGAACGACGAGATCTCCTTGCGGAAATAGGTCGCCGACACGAAGCTCTCGCGGTTGAAGTACCATTCCAGGCCCGCGTCGTAGGCGGTGGCCTCGAACGGCTGCAGGTCGGGATTGCCGCGCGATCCGGTGAAGCCGATCTGGTCGATGCTGCGGCGCAGGGCCAACTGGGCCGGCGCGGCGCGGGCCATTACCTTGCTGACCGCGGCCCGGCCGACCAGCTTGCCGGGAATGAACTCGGCGCGCAGGTTCAGCGACGGCAGGGTCTTGGTGTAGCCGCCCTCCTGCTCGCCCGGCACGAAGTTGACGATCGGGTTGGCCGTCGTCCCGGTCTGGACGCGGTTGTAGCCAGTCGACAGCGTCTCGGTGTCAACCACGCGCACGCCCAGCGTGCCGCTGATCGGCACGCGCAGTTCGTGGAACTCGAAGTTCGCCTGCACATAGGCGCTGCGGGTCTTTTCCTCGACCGACCAGGTATCGAGGAAGGCCTGGTAGGTGCCGGGATCACCGTAGCGTGCGGCCGTGTTGGCGTTGGGGTTGACGGCGTAGACGTCGTCGTTGCGGCCGGCCACGGCAAGGGTCGCCGCATAGGTGGCCATGGTGTTGTCGTTCCATTGGCGGATGCCGCCGGAATAGCCCAGGTCGCCGGTCTTGAAGAACGGCACGCTTTGGACCGTCGAATTGATGTTGATGATGTCCTCGAGCGTCGCGCACGAGGTGGCCACCGCACCAATGGCGCCGGAGCTGCTGTCTCCCTGACAGTTCAGACGCGTCGTGCGCTGATAGAGGATCTGGTCGGTCTCGAACTGACGCGCCTGAACGCCGGCCTTGATCGAGGTCAGCCACGAACCTTCCGGCTTGTAGGTGATGTTGAACTGCTGGGCCGTCTCTTCGGAGGTGTTGTTGCGCGGGTTGAACAGCGCGTCGATCCTCTTGACGCCCTGGCCGGTGGTGACGTCCAGCCCCGGGAACGACATGTTGGGCGCGCCCTTGCCGCCCTTGTAGTCGATAACCGCGCGCGGCACGCCAAAGATCGTCGCCGTCGAGTTGATCTCGTTGTTCTGGACCTCGGCGTTCGAGTAGTCGAAGCGGGCGTCGAACACCCACTTGTCGAGTTTCCATTCGCCGCCGACGGCCGTGGTGTACTGGGTCCGCTCGAGGTTGCCGAGGATGTTGCGATAGGCCAGGTCGATCGGCAGGCCGGCCGCGCTGACCAGTTCGATGTGGTTGACCGTGTTGTCGGCGCCCAGGGTGGTCTTGCTGTAGTCGATGGCGCCGCTGCTGCCCGACAGTTGCAGGAACGAGCTGTTCACCTGCTCGGTGGCCGTTGCGTAGGTGGCGTCGAAATAGGCCTTGAAATTGTCGGTAGGACGCCACTCGACCACGGTGCTCAGCGCCTTGCGCTCGGTCTCCCGACGGTCGACGATGTAGCGCGGGATGTCCGGGATGAAGTCCAGCTTGCCGTCGCCATTGACGTCGGAGCTGCGGCCCGGAAGGGAGTTGACGCCGGTCGGCGTCGGCGCCCGGTCGAGCCAGCCGGTGGTGCGGGCGTTGTTGCTGTTGAGGTGACGGTTCTCCCAGGTGCCCGACAGCAGGACGCCCAGGGTGTCGTTGAAGAAGGTGCGGCTGCCGATCAGGGCGAACTTGGGATCGTATTCCTTGGCGAGGTTCGAATAGACGCCCTGCACCGAGCCGGCGACGAAGGGCTTCTTGCTGTCGAACGGACGACGGGTGATGACCCGCACAGTGCCGCCGATGCCGCCTTCGGCCATGTCGGCCGTCGGCGACTTGACCACGTCCAGGCGCGAGACGAACTCGACAGGAATGTCGCGGAAATCGACGGCGCGGTCGCCGCCGCCCACGGTCAGCGACAGGGCCGACGAGCCGTTGATCTCGACGCGGTTGAGGCTGGGATCGGCGCCGCGGATGCTGACGCCGCGGCCTTCGCCGTCCTGGCGGCTGATCTGCACGCCCGTCACCCGTTGCAGGGCTTCGGAGAGGTTCTTGTCGGGGAAATCGCCGATGTCCTCGGCCGAGATGCTGTCGACCACCTGCAGCGAGTTGCGCTTGACGTCCATGGCGCTGCGCAGCGAGGCGCGGATGCCGGTGACGACGACTTCCTCGACCGCGTCGGGCTCGACGGTCTGGCCGGTGGCGGGCGCGGCCTGGGCGTGGGCGATGGCGGGGGCCGAAAGCAGGACGGCCGCGACGGCGAGGCGCGAGGCGCTGGAGCGCAGGTGCGCGCTGATGGTGGTCTTCATGTTTCCTCTCCAGTTGCGACTTGTCGTTGCTCAGGGCCATCGGATGACGCCAAGGTCGACAAATTTCATATTATGGGATTAATTCCCTATAGTCGGGACGATAACCGCGAAATCATGCGCATGTCGAGCGCCACACAGTGTTTCACGGAAGAAATGCCCACCACCGTGTCCTTGCAGCGACGCTCGGCCCGGTTCGTTGACAAAGCCGCGCCCCATCGCGATGATCCCACTAATTAGAAAATCATTCTGATATATGGGAGTTGACGCCAATGAATCCGCTTTTGGGCGTTTTCTTCCACTGGCTGGGCGGCCTGGCCTCAGCCAGCTTCTACGTGCCCTTCCGCGGCGTGCGGCGCTGGTCGTGGGAGATCTACTGGCTGACCGGGGGCGTGTTCTCCTGGCTCTTGGCGCCCTGGTTCTTCGCTTCCCTCCAGACCCGCGACCTGCTGGGCGTGATGGGCCAGGTCCCTCCGCACATCGCCGGCCTCTGCGTCCTGTTCGGTGTACTGTGGGGCTTCGGCGGCCTGACCTACGGCCTGACCATGCGGTATCTGGGCCTGTCGCTGGGCATGGCCGTGGTGCTGGGCCTGTGCACCGTGTTCGGCACCCTTATTCCGCCGCTGGTGCGCGGGACCTTCGCCGACGCCCTGCTGAGCTCGACCTCCGGGCGGATCATCCTGCTGGGCCTCCTGATGACGGTGGCCGGCATCGTCGTGGTGGCCTGGGCCGGCGCCAAGAAGGACGGCGACCTGTCGCCCGAGGAAAAGCGCGCGGCCGTCGCCGAGTTCGATTTCCGCAAGGGTCTGGCCGTGGCGATCTTCTCCGGGATCATGTCGGCCTGCTTCGCCTTCGGCCTGGCGGCGGGCGAACCGATCAAGGCGATCTCGGCCGCCGCCGGCACCGGCCCGCTGTGGACCGGCCTGCCGGTGCTGTGCCTGGTGATGTTCGGCGGCCTGATCACCAACGGCGTCTGGTGCGCCTTCCTGATCGCCAAGAACCGCAGCGCCGGACAGTGGATCGGCCGCGCCTCCAGCGGCAAGGAATCGGCCGACAAGCCGCCGCTGCTGGCCAACTACCTGCTCAGCGCCCTGGCGGGCGTGGCCTGGTACTTCCAGTTCTTCTTCTACACCATGGGCGAGAGCCAGATGGGCAAGTTCGGCTTCTCCAGCTGGACCCTGCACATGGCCAGCATCATCATCTTCGGCACCCTGTGGGGCTTCGCCTTCAAGGAGTGGAAGGACGCCCGCCCCGCTGTGCGCAACATGGTCTGGACCGGCGTGGCCCTGCTGGTCGGCGCTACCGTTGTGATCGGCTACGGCAACATGGTGGGGGCGTAAGGCCCCCTTCCCTCACGGCTCGATTGGCCCTCACGTCTCGATGGGCAGGAACGGCTTGGTGTTGGGATAGATCAGCTCGACCGGCGGCTCGCCCTCGCCCGGCTTCTTCATGCCGTAGCCGTTCACCGGCTGCGAGCGGTTGATCCAGGCGGTGTAGTAGAGGTGGTCCGAGCGGGGGTCGTCCGTATTCGGATGCAGCAGGATCGTCAGGCCCAGGCTGTTGAGCTGCAGCCACGGCAGGATCACGTGCAGCAGGTCGTTGGTGAAGCCGAAGTAGAAAGACGGCGTCACGTGCGGTCCGCGCGGGGTCAGGTTCCAGTCGCCCAGCTCGACGACGAAGCGCTCGGACACCCAGCGGCGCAGCAGGGCGGCCTTCTGCGAGGTGTCCTCGTCGAAATAGACGTGGGCGTGATAGCTCTTGATGTCGGTATAGGCGCGCGGATGCTCGGGCAACGGCGCCTCGCCGGGCCGGATCGAGACCGGCTGGGGCGTGGCCTGCTTCCAGGTGTCGTAGCCCCAGGGGCTCTTGCCGCCGGCCGGCGCGCGCGGCTGGCGCGCGGGCGGCGGAACCTGCGAGGACTCCTGCGCCTTGCCGGCGCCGGGCGCGGCCAGCCCCGCCGCGGCGACCGCGACGCCCCCAGCCAGCAGCAGGTTTCGGCGCTGGATCTCGGGCTCGTCGTGCGTGGCGGCGCGGGCGGAGGGGGTCGGGTCGGTCATCGGGAAACTCGTACGGACGAAGCTTGGCTTGCGGCCCATCAGGCCTCTCCCCGACCATCGTCACAATTCAGATCAATTTAATAGGAATTCAGAAAAGCTGACGGTTGCTTGACCCGACTTGCCGTTACGCACGAGTTTGCGCCCGCCCGTTCGACCGCCTTCTCCAGGACCGCCCGTGCCAGTAAGCTTCCCCTTCCCTGCTACGACCCCGACGACTTTCCCTCGGGAGACGGGTGCGTGACGAGGCTGAGGCGTCGCGGCCTGGCCTCGATCAATTCCGAGGTCCGCGACGGCATCCTGCCCGCCGCCGACGGCGTGACTCGCGCGCCCGGCCCGCCCGAGCAGGATCTCGCCAAACGGCCGCCCTATCGCCTGGTCGCCGTCATCATCGCCTGCGCGCTGTTCATGGAGCAGATGGACGCGACGGTGCTGGCCACGGCCCTGCCGACCATGGCCCGCGACTTCGGCGTGCCGGCCACCAGCCTGAGCTCGGCCCTCACCGCCTACCTGCTGGCCCTGGCGATCTTCATTCCCGCCAGCGGACGCCTGGCCGACCGCTTCGGCTCCAAGACCGTGTTCCGCCTGGCCATCGCCGTCTTCGTCGGCGGATCGGTGCTGTGCGGACAGGCGACCAGCCTGCCGTTCCTGATCTTCGCCCGTTTCCTGCAAGGCGTGGGCGGGGCGATGATGATCCCGATCGGTCGGCTGGTGCTGCTGCGCTCGGTGGCCAAGCAGGACATGGTCTCGGCGATGTCGTGGCTGATCATCCCGGCGCTGATCGGCCCGATCCTGGGCCCGCCGATCGGCGGCTTCATCGTCACCTACCTGGACTGGCGCTGGATCTTCTATCTCAACATCCCGATCGGGGTGCTGGGGATCGTGCTGGTCACCCTGTTCATCGACGAGGTGCGCGGCGAGACGCCGGTGCGGGCCGATCCCGTCGGCTTCCTGCTGTCGGGCGTGTCGCTGGGCTGCCTGCTGTTCGGCTTCGAGATGACCAGCCGCGACGGCGAGCTGCCCATGGCCCTGGCGCTGATCGCCGTCGGCCTGGTCGCGGGCGGCCTCTACCTGCGTCATGCAAAGCGCCGCGCCGACCCGATCCTGGACCTGTCGCTGATGGCCGTGCCGTCCTTCAGATTATCGGTGATCGGCGGCTCGCTGACCCGCATTACCCAGGGCGCCCAGCCGTTCCTTCTGCCGCTGATGCTGCAACTGGGGTTCGGCATGACCGCGGCGGCCAGCGGCACGATCACCATCGCCGGCGCCATCGGTTCATTGGCGATGAAGAGCCTGGCCCCGCGCATCCTGCGCCGGTTCGGCTTTCGCAACAGCATGATCGTCGGGGGCCTGGCGGCCAGCGCCGGCTACGCGGTCTGCGGCCTGTTCAGGCCCGGTTGGCCGACCTGGCTGATCTTCCTGACCCTGATGATCAGCGGGTTCTGCATGTCGTTCCAGTTCACGGCCTACAACACCATCGCCTATGACGAGATCCCGCCCGAGCGGATGAGCGCGGCGACCAGCTTCTACGCCACCTTCCAGCAGCTGATGCTGTCGCTGGGAGTGTGCGCCGGCGCCCTGGCGCTTCATGTCGGCATGCTGGCGGGCGGCCATTCGGGGCCGAGGCTGGCGGACTTCACCCTGGCCTTCCTGATCGTCACGGCGATCTCGGCCTCGGCGACGATCTGGAACCGAAGATTCGCGGCGGACGCCGGCGCCGACCTGTCGGGCCGGCGCCGGGACCAGGACTAGCCGCAGGCCTGGCAGGCGGTCTCGGGCTGCCGGCGAGCCTCGCCGCGACGCACGGCCAGCACCAGTATCACCCCGGCCAGGGCGGCGGTGACGGCGTAGCCCGGGGCGCTGAGCGGGCCCAGGCGATCGACCAGCAGGCCGCCCAGCACCGCGCCCAGAGCGATGGCCACCTGGAAGGTCGAGGTCAGGAGGCCGCCGGCCAGTTCGGCCTGGTCGGTCGCCGCCGAGGTCGCCCAGGCCTGAAAGCCAACGGGCAGCATGGCGAAGGCGAAGCCCCACAGGGTCAGCGCCAGGGCCGCGACCCAGCCGATGCTCCCCAGGGCGACGATCGCCGTGGCGGCGACGGCGATCAGGCCAGCGCCGCCCAGGATCGACAGGCGCGGGTCTCGGCCGACCAGCGCCCCTCCGGCCAGGTTGCCGAAGAAGCCGGCGACGCCGAAGGCCAGCAGACTGAGCGAGATCGCCGCGACGTCGAGGCCGGAGACCTGCTCCAACACCGGGCGCACATAGGTGAAGCCGGCGAAGTGGCCCGAGATCACCAGCAGCACGCCGACCAGGGCGGCGGCCACCGCAGGACGTCGCGCCACCTCGACCAGGCCTCCCAGGCGCGGAACGGAGGTCGGGGTCAGGCGCGGCAGGGTCAAGGCTTGCGCGGCCAGCGCCGCCAGGCCGACGATCCCGGCGATGACGAACGCCGCCCGCCAGCCCAGGGTGTCGCTGACATAGGCCCCGACCGGCGCGGCCGAGACCGTGGCGATCGACACGCCGGTGAAGATCAGCGACATCGCCTTGGGGATCGCCGCCTTGGGCACCAGCCGCATGCCCAGGGCCGCGGCCATCGACCAGAACCCGCCCAGGGCCGCGCCCAGCAGCACCCGGGCGACCAGCAACACCGGCAGGTTGGCGGCGAAGATGGTCAGCAGGTTCGATACCGCCAGCACCACCATCAGGCCCAGCATCACCAGGCGCCGGTCGAACCGGCCGGTCAGCACCGGCGTCAGGGGCGCGGCGAAGGCGCCGACCACGGCCGTGGCCGTCACCGCCTGTCCCGCCGCTCCGACGCTGACCCCGAGGTCGGCGGCAAGGGGCGTCAGCACGCTGGCGGGCAGGAACTCCGACGTCACCAGGGCGAACACCCCCATCGTCAGGGCGATGACGCCGGACCACAGGGCGGGCGGCTCGGCCTCCGTCGCCACGTCCACGTCGTCGACGCGCTCGGCCAATACTGAACTCTGCATGCTACCCTCCACCGCGACAGGCGGGCGCGACCCGGCCTGGACTGGTCGGATAGGTAAGGCTGCAACCTGACCTTTGCTGCTCCACGGCCGGCCAGAAATTCAGGGCGGAGGCGCAGAACTTCTCAGGCGCCCTCGGCGGCTCGGGCAGAGGGGCGAAAAATTCCGCCATTCCAGCGCCTTGGCAGCGACTTGAGGGATACCGATAAGACCGTTGAGCCTTACTCGCTTGGCCGGGGCCTGGAATTCGACGTCGCCCTCTGGACGGCGAACCGCGACGGGCGTTGAATCCTCCGCGCTCGCCATGCGTTGAATGTCCGGAGGAAACGCCATGTTCGAGACCCGCACCTTCCGAGTCCACGCCCTGCACGACGGCTGCGACCACGCCCACGGCGTGGACGCGGAAACCTTCGAGGAGGCGGCCGTGGCCTTCATGGAGGCATGGCATCCCGAGGTGGACTCCTACGGCCAGGCCTCCGTCGTGGTCCGCGACGTCGAGACCGGCGTCGAGCACTGCTTCCGCGTGGACTTCGAGAGCGGCGAGACCTCGGCCTGCCAGTAGATTTCGGCGGACCCGCGCCATGGGCCCGTGCGTTGGTCGATCATGCACATGCTCATGACCGATCCGATCGCGCCGCCGCAACCCGATCCCACGCCCGGCCGTCCGCCGCCCGAGATCCCGCCGGACGGCCCGCCGCCGGAGATCGACGATCCGGTCGTCCCGTTCGAGGATCCGCCGAGGTCGCCACCTGTCGATCCCGACGAGCAGCGCCCCTACGACACGCCGTTGCAATAGGCGGTCAGTCGGTCTCGTCCTTGGCGTCGGGGGCCGCGCTCCAGTCGTAGCCTTGGCCAAGCACGCGCTTGCTGAACCAGTCCATCTGCACGTTCACCTGGAACAGGCGGTGGCGCAGTTCGCGGAAGTTATGCGGCTCGCGCGGGGCCAGATAGAGCTCGGTCTCGACGCCAAGCGCCTTCAGCGCCCGGTGCAGCATCACCGACTGGGTCCAGGGCACCCGCTCGTCCTCAGCCCCGGCCAGGATCAGGGTCGGGGTCCTGACCTTGTCGAGCTGGCTGAGCGGGGAGTTGTCGACATAGAGGTCGCGTCGGGCCGCCGAACCGTAGGGCGGGGTCACGAACCATTCGCTGCGCTGCCAGCGGGTGTCGGACGTCAGGTACATCGACGGCCAGTCGACCGCGCCGGCGCCCGAGGACGCGGCCTTGAAGCGGTCGGTGACGGTGATCAGGCGGTTGGTCATGTGACCGCCGGCGCTCCAGCCCATCACGCCCAGCCTGTCGGGATCGACCAGGCCCTTGGCGATCAGGTTGTCGACGCCCGACAGCACGTCCTTGTCGGCATGGCGGAAGTAGCCGGCGTTCATGCCCTGCAGGAATTCGTCGCCGTAGCCCGTGCCGCCCCGATAGTTGACGCTGAGCGTCATCACGCCCTTGGCCGCCAGCAGCGGATTGAAGCGGCCGTAGGCGAAGATGTTGAACACGTCAGACGAGCGCGGCCCGCCGTGGCTCTGGACGATCAGCGGGTAGCGACGGCCCGGTTGGTAGTCGAGCGGATAGGTGACGAGGCCCTCCAGGGCCTGGCCGTCGGCCGCGGTCCACTGGATCGCCTCCTGGCGCGGCAGGCGGAAACGGGTCGCGATGTCGTCGTTGAGGTGGGTCACCTGCACGGGCGCGGGGCGCGCCGGATCGATCCGGAACACCTCGCCCGGCGAGGTCGCCGAGGCCTTGAAGAACACCGCGGTCTTGCCGTCGCGGGTCAGGGTGACGTCGCCGGCCGCGTGGTCGCCTCGCGCCAGCGGCCGCACCGCCTCGCTCTTGACGTCGATCGCGAACAGTTCGCGGCGAACGCCGGTGGTGGCGGTGATGTAGATCTCGCGGCCGTCGGCCGACCAGACCGCGTCCTCGATCTCGTAGGGCAGGCCGTGGGCCAGTTCACGCGGCGCGCCGCCGGCGGCCCGCAGCACGAAGAGGTTCGGATTGACCGTGCCGTAGCGGCCGTTCTCGGCGGTGGCCAGGAACAGGACCGAGCGGCCGTCGGGCGACAGGCGCGGCGTGCTTTCCTGGAAGTCGTTGTCGGTCAGGCGGCGATCGGCCCCCTTCCCTTCCTTGAGCCACAGCTCGGACTTGGGATTGTCATCCAGCAGGTCGGACGGCGCGCGGCGATAAAGGATGGCCTTTCCGTCGGCCGACAGGTCGAAGGCCTCGACCTCGAACTCGCCTTCGATCACCGGCTCGGCCTTGCCGTCGGCCAGGGTGATGCGCCACAGGCGGCCGCGCCCCTGCGGGGTCTCGAACGACAGCATGTCGTCCTTCTCGCGCTTGCGCTTGGCCAGGGCCTTGCCGTCGGGCGCGGCGGCCAGGAAGTAGATCGCCGAGCCATCCGGCGACCAGCGCAGCGAAGACGGGCTGGTGCGGATCTTGCCCAGGCGCTTGGGCTCGCCGCCGTCGATCGGCGAGACATAGATCTGGCGCGTGGCGTCGCCGTCGCGCTTGGCGACGAAGGCGAAGCGCTGACCGTCAGGCGCCCAGGCCGCGCCCGACGCGGGCCCCTCGACCATGCGACGGGGATCCGAGCCATCGAGGCCGACGCGCCACAGGTCGTCCTGCACGGCATTGGCCTTCCAGTCGACGCGGCCCACCGAATAGAGGACGAACCGACCGTCGGGCGAAACCTTGGGATCGGAAAGCTTCTCCAACCCGACCAGATCCACGGCCGTCATGGCGCGCGGCGCGATTTGGGCGCTGGGGGCGGACCAGGCCGACGGCGCGGAAAGCGCGAGCAAGCCTCCGGCGGCGAGGGCCGCCAGGCGGGACAGGGTCATGGGAAGCTCCGGAGAAGGGGTTCGCCGGCGCCCGAAGGCGCCGGCGAGATGCGTCAGAACGCCAGTTGCAGACCCAGGGTGAAGGTCCGACCGGTGACGCCGTAGACGGCGCTGTAGTTGTAGTCGTTGCCCGACTCCGTGCCGCTGGGCAGGAACGGACCTTCGTTGTCGAACACGTTTCGCACCGTGCCGAAGACGCGCAGGTCCTTGTTCTTCGGATCGGGCGAGAACCGCACCGACAGGTCGTGGCGCCAGAAGGCGGCGACGTTGGAGAACAGCGGCGTGCCCAGGCCGGCTTCGGCATAGGCGGCGGCCAGGTCGTTGTCGTCCACGGCCTTGCCGATGTAGGTGGCCGACCACTGCAGGTTCCAGTAGCTGTTGCGCCAGGCGATGCTGGCCCTGCCCTCGTGCTTGGACGAGCCGACCTCGCCCAGGTCGTCGTTGAGGATCGTGCCGTCGATGCCCTGATAGCGGGTCTCCAGCTTCAGGCGACGGCCATAGTTGGCCCGGAAGGTGAAGTCGCCCGGCACATTCCAGCGGTCGAGGTCGAAGCGGTAGCGCACGGCCACGTCGACGCCGCTGGCGCGCAGGTCGTCCAGGTTCTCCTCGAGGTTCAGGATCCGGGTGATCTGGCCCTCGGCGTCACGGGTGATGACGTTGCAGAACCTGTTGTCCGTGCCGCCGGCCGAGCCGTAGCACTCGGCCATCAGCTGGGCGTTCGACAGCGACGAGATCGCATCCGAGATCTTGATGTCGTAGTAGTCGAGGCTGAGGTTGAAGCCGCGCAGGAAGGTCGGCTGCAACACGAAGCCGACCGTCAGGGTGTCGGCGGTCTCTTCCTTCAGGTCGACATTGCCGCCGTTGGGCGCGTTGACGCTGGTCACTTCCGAGACGAACGAACCATTGGTCGCGATCGCCGCGGCGATGCCCGGGTTGGCGCGGCAGTTCTGCGCGATCGTGCCCGACGAGCTGGCCGTCACGCCCGAGCAGATGTCGACGATCGAGTCGAAATCGTCGCGCGGCGGCGAGTAGAGCTCGGTGGTGTCGGGCGCGCGCTGGGCCCGGCTCCAGGCCGTGCGGAAGCGCAGGCTCTTGACCGGCGCCCATTGCAGGCCAGCGCGATAGCTGAGCGTGGTGCCGACGTTTTGCAGGTTGTAGTCGGCGACGCGCACGGCGCCGTCGATTTCCAGGCGATAGACGAACGGCAGGTCCTTCACCAGCGGCGCGGAGGCCTCGATGAAGGCTTCCTTGGTCTTCACCACCCCGCTGTACTCGGGGATGTAGGCGAAGTTGGTCAGGCCGTTCTGGGTCAGCTCGTCGGTGGTGGTGCGGGTCTTGTCACGACGCAGCTCGAAGCCGAACGCCGTCTGGATCGGGCCGGCCGGCAGCTGGAACAGCTCGCCGGTCATGTGACCCTCGACGGTGTCCTGGCGATTTTGCGGCCGATACCAGACGTTGGCCCGGATGTAGTCGGCCATCTCCGGCGTGATCGAACCGATGCCGAACAGGTTCAGGGGCACGCAGCCGGCGGCGCGGGCCGCCGCGTCACGGCACTGGACCACGCCGGCCGAGGTGCGCTCGGCGTTCAGCGCGTTCTTGACGTTGGCCATGTTCAGGCCGTTGCGGCGGACCTGATAGCCGTCGTACTCGCCGTAGCCGTAGGTCAGGCCCCAGTCCCAGTCGCCGAAGGCCTTGCCCTCGGCGCCGGCCCAGCCGCGCAGGGTGGTGCGGCGGTTGTAGATCTCGAGCTCGCCGACCTCGGTCATCCGGCGGCGGAAGTTGATCGTGGTGGTCGCCGCCGAATAGATCGCGGTCGGGACGTACGGATTGGTCCGCGAAATGTTGCCGATCGTGAACTCGTCGTTCACGCCGTAGGTCGTCGAGTTGTAGAGGCCGTAGGGCTCGCGCACCGAGTTGGTGGTCACGCGCGAGGCCTGGAACTGGGCCCAGATCTTCAGGTCGGGCGTCACGTCGTAGGCGATCTTCAGCGCGCCGGACGAGCGCTTGGCCGGCGTGATCAGGGTGCCGTTGGTGCGGGTCTCGTAACCGTTCACCGCGGTGACGAAGTTCTGCTTCAGGCCGCCCTCGTCATAGTAGAAGGCGTTGGTGCGGAAGCGGCCGCCCGGCGTGTAGGTCGACAGGTCGGGACCCGAGACCGTGTTGGTGTCGGGATCATAGACCACCGACTGGAGCGCCCACTTGCGGTCGGTCGCGTTGAGGGCGTCCTGCTTCTCGAAGGTGCCGCCCGCCATGACGAACAGCTTGTCGTTCAGGAAGCGCTTGCCGGCCGCGATCGAGTATTCGGTGCTGCTGCCGCCGCCGTCGTCGGTGGCGCCGGCCACGACGCGGGCCTTCACGCCATCCATCTTGGAGGTCGTGATGATGTTGACGACGCCCGAGATGGCGTCCGAGCCGTAGACGGCCGAAGCGCCGCCGGTGCTGACCTCGATGCGATCGACGAAGAACTGCGGGATGGAGCTGAGGCTCACCGCGTTCATGTTGCCGGCGTTGGATACCGTGCGGTGGCCGTCGATCAGGGTCAGGGTGCGGTTCTGGCCGAGGCCCCGCAGGCTGACGGTGGACAGGCCGTTGTCCTGCACGGCCGACTGGCTGGTCGACAGGTTCACGCCGATGTCGACGCCCGGCATGTCGGTCAGGGCTTCGGCGATGTCGACATAGCCGCTTTCTAGCAGGTCCTCGCGCTCAATCTCGACGACCGGCGACGGGCTGTCGAAGGTGGTGCGACGCAGGCGCGAGCCGGTCACCACGACTTCTTCAACCTCGACAGAAGGGCTTTGATCTACGGTCTGGAAAGAGGCCGGCTGCAGCGTGGCGGCGGGCGCGGCGCCCGGCGCGCGGACGATCAGGGCGCCAGCGCCGTCCTCGACCACTTCCAGGCCGGCCGAACCGGCCATGCGGCGAGCGGCTTCCAGCGGGGTGTACTTGCCGACCACGGCGGCCGAGCGGCGGCCCGAGACGGTCTTGGGCGAGAACAGGATGTTGGTCCCCGTTTCCTTGCCCAGTTCGCGCAGCGCCTTGTCCAGCGATTGCGCCTGCACGTCCACGGTCACGGCCTGGCCGAAGGCCGCCCCGGCCGTCAGCAGAACGCCCACGGCGGCCGATCCGGCCAGCATGCGGCGCAGACGGCCGTCTTTCCCCATCGTCATGAAATTCTAGTCCCCTCTCGGCCCGACGTTTTCGGGCTTAAGAGGCCTGACGACGGAGGTCGATTTTTCCTCAGCAACTTTTTTCGAGCGGTCGTGGCGACCGGTTCATGCCCCGCCGCGGGGCTCGATCAGCAGGCCGCCGCCATTGGCGCGGACGTCGAGATCGAGCAGCGTCGCCACCGAGCGGGCGAAGGCCTCGTTGTCGCCGGCCTTGTAGACACCGCTGATCCTCAAGCTCTCCAGCGCGGGATCCGCAAGCTCGATGCGCCGGCGGCTGTAGCGGTTCATCTCGGCCAGGGCCTCGGCCAGGGTCTGGTCGTCGAACACCGCCTGGCCGAACCGCCAGGCCGTGGCCGACTGCACGTCGGCGGCCTCGCGGCGCGCGGGCCCCTGCCCCGTCGCGATCACCCGCTGGCCGGCCGAGGCGGTGATGCGCCCCGACGGCTGGCCCGGCGTCATCACCAGCACCTGCCCCTCGACCGCCACCACAGACACCGTCCGCGACAGCACCGAGACCCCGAAGGCGTCGCCGCCGTCGCCGACGATCTCGCGCCCCTCGGCGGCCACCACGAACGGCCGGGCCGGGTCGCGCGCGGCGCGGAAGAAGGCCCTGCCCTTGTCGAGCCCGGCCCGGCGCTGGCGGCCGTCGATGCGCACGCTGAGCCGGCTGTCGGCGTCGAGCAGCACGGACGAGCCGTCGTCCAGGTGCAGGGTGCGCGTCTCGCCCACGCCGGTGGCGTAGACCTCGGGCGCGAAGGCCAGCCAGCCCAGGCCGACCGCCGAAACGCCGGCCCCGGCCAGCACCGCCCGGCGGGCCAGCCGCGCAGGCCTGCGCGGCGGCGCGGCGGCGATCTCGGGATCGTGGCGCAGGGCCCCGGCCAATTCCCAGGTCGAAGTCAGGGCGTCGAAGGTGGTGCGATGGTCCTCGGAACGATCCAGCCACGCCTTGAAGCCGGCCTCGTCGCCCTGGGTGCGCGAGTCGCTTCTGAGGCGCGCCAGCCAGTCGGCCGCTTCGCGGCGAACGGCTTCCAGATCGCGCTGCGGCTTCACCACGTCTCGGTCCATTTCGTCAGGAACAGGGCCGCCTTGGCCACGTGCTTTTCGACCGCGCTGACCGTGATGCCCAGCCGTTCGGCGATCTCCCGATACTTCAGCCCTTCCAGCCGGTGAAGCAAAAAGACTTCGCGTGTCCGAGGACTAAGGCGCGCCAACCCCAGCTTGAGCCGCGCCAGGCGCTCCCGCGCCCGCAGGACCTCGTCCTGCAGCGGACCGGCGTCGGCCAGGGCGTCCTCGACGAAATCCAGGTTCTCCTCGGGGCGACGGGCGCGCTGGCGGCGTTCGTCGATCGCCAGGTTGACCGCCGCGCGAGCGACGAAGCCTTCCGGATTGCTGAGCGTATTGGCGCGCCGGTATTCCAGCATGCGCACCATCGCTGACTGCACGACGTCCTCGGCGCCCGAAGGATCACGCGTGATCCGCGTGATCCGGCGCACGAGCCCGCGCCACCCCTCGTCCTTCAAAGCCGCTCGCCTCTGCCCGCCCTCGGTGGCGCGCTTCTTCTGATCCGGCGCGCCGTGCCGTCAACGCCCTAGCTCTGCAAGCGGACGACCGGCGCGTCAACTGCCCGACATGCAGGCGCCGAAATAGCCGAGCAAAGACAAGGCGCAGGACCGGCGCAACCACAGATGAAGGTCATTTTGCGTTGCAACGACAGCGCGCCAAGGCCAACCTCGCCACGCCCAGCCAGTGAGGAGTTCGTCGATGACCCACCCCGTCCGCTCGATCCTGGTGGCCACCGACCTCACCGCCCGCAGCGACCGGGCCGTCGACCGGGCGCTGGAACTGGGCCGCGAATGGAACGCCGACGTCCATGTGGTGCACGCCATCGCGCGGGATGCGCCGACCACGGCGCTGGACGTGCGGCGGGTGCTGCCCGACCCCGGCGCCAAGGCCAGCGTCAGCCTGCCCTACGGCCCCGCGCCCAAGGCCATCACCGACACCGCCCGCGAAAGGGACAGCGACCTCGTCGTCACCGGCGTCGCCCGCTACAACGACCTTGGCGACTACCTGCTGGGCACGGCGGTGGACCACGTGGTGCGCAACGCGCCCTGCCCGGTGCTGGTGGTCAAGCAGAGGGCGCACGGTCCCTACCAGCGGCTGCTGGTCGCCACCGACTTCTCAAAGGGGGCCAAGGCCGCGCTGCTCGGCGCGGCGGCGCTGTTTCCGGAGGCGAGGCTGCACCTCGTCCACGCCTATCACGTGCCGTTCGAAAGCCGGATCAAGTCGGAGGACGTGCGCGAGATCGCCCGCTCGGAGGCCCAGCAAAAGCTCGACGCCCTGCTGGCGGACCTGTCCGAGAGCGTGCGCGTCCGTGTCGAGCCTCATCTGGCGGCGGGCGAGCCCGGCGCCGTGCTCGACCAGGTCGCCCGCGAGGTCTGGCCCGATCTGGTGGTGATCGGCGCGCGCGGCGTCAGCGGCTTCGTGCAGGCGGCGCTCGGCAGCGTCGCCTCGACGCTGCTGCAACGCATCCCGGTCGACACCCTGGTGGTCAAGGAAGGCTAGGCGTCGTCCGAGGCGTCGTCGCGCGCGAACTCGGTCCGGTCACGGAACAGCGCCGCCCGCCCCAGCAGGATCAGGGTCACCGGCGTGGTCACCGTCAAGAAGACGCCGATCAGCAGTTCCCGGGGCATGAACCGTCCCTCGACCAGGGTGAAGAACAGGATCGAGGCGGCGACGATCAACGCCATCCCCAGCGTCGCGCCCAGGGTCGGGGCGTGCACCCGCTCGTAGAAGGTCTTGAAGCTGCAAAGGCCGACGGCGCCGAGGAAGGACAGAGCCGCCCCCGCGACGGCCAGCAGGCCAACCGTCACGCAGGCCCAGGCGGGAAGGTCCGCGACGCTCATTCGATCACCTCGCCGCGCATCAGGAACTTGGCCAGGGCGACCGTGGCGGCGAAGCCGAGCATGCCGATGATCAGCGCCGCGTAGAAGTAGATCGCGCCGCCCGTGCGCACTCCGAACACCAGCAGCAGAAGCATGCCGTTGAGATAGAAGGTGTCGAGCCCCAGCACCCGGTCCTGGGCGCGGGGGCCGTGCGCGGCGCGCCAGGCGGCCATCGCCATGGCCGCGACCAGCAGGCCCTGGGCGAGGGTCAGGCACCAGAACAGGATCGCCTGGCTCATTCGAAGATCTCCATCAGGCGGCGCTCGTAGCGGTCCTTGATGAGGTGGATCCACTCGTCCTCCTCGACCAGGTCCAGCACGTGCAGCAGCAGGCGGCCGGTGGCGCTGTCGTACTCGACCCACAGGGTGCCGGGGGTGGCTGTCAGGATCACAGCCAGCACCGCCAGGGCGTAGCGGTCCTTCAGGTCGAGCGGCACGTGGATGAAGCCCGACCGGCGCTCGTGGCGACGTCGGCCCAGGATGATCGCCGACACCGCCCAGTTGGAGCGCAGCACGTCGATCACCACGCAGCCGGCCAGGGCGACGATGGCCCCTGGCGAGCGGATGCGGATGGTCTGGGCGTCGAGCGCCCGCATGACCTGGGGCGTGAGCAGCGCCAGCAAGGCCGCCAGGGCGATCGACGGCGGCTCGACCGAACCGCTCATCAGCAGCGAGGTTGCGAACAGGCCCAGCGCCAGGAGCGGATGGGGAAACAGCGCGCGCATCATGGCGTGGTCCCCAGCACGGCGCGGATATAGGCGTCGGGACGGCCCAGCCACTCGGCGGTGTGCTCGGCGAAACCGAGCCCCGCGCCGCCGAAGATCGCCAGCAGCACGCAGGCCGCCAGAAGCCCCCCCATCCCGGCCAGTTCGGCCGCGCCGACCACCAGCTCGGGCGCGTCCTCGTCACGGGCCCAGAGCGCGCCGACGCCCAGGCGGGTCAGGCCGATCAGGCCGCCCAGGCTGGACAGCGACAGGCCGATGATCACCGCGATGCTGGCCGGTCCGACCGACCGCGCCAGGGCGTCCAGCATGGCCAGCTTGCCGACGAAGCCCGACAGCGGCGGCAGGCCGGCGATCATCAGGGTGCAGATCAGGAACGCGCCGCCCAGCGCCGCGACGGCGGCGGGGATAACGAGGCCGGGCTCGTTGCGCTCGTCGTCGTCGAACGGGTCGCGGTACTCGTCGTCGAACACCGCCCGCTCGCGCTGGCCGCCGGAGTCGACGCCCCGTTGCAGCACCTCGGCCAGCAGGAACATCGCCCCGCAGGCCAGGGTCGAGCCGATCAGGTAGAATAGCGCCCCGCCCAGCACGGCCTGGTCGCCCACGCCGGCCACGGCGAGGATGGTGCCGGACGAGACCATGACGGCGTAGGCTCCAGCGCGCGACAGGTCGCGGGCGGCGACCAGGCCCAGGGTGCCGAAGGCCAGGGTCGCAAGGCCCATGACCAGCAGCCACGACTGGCCGAAATGGGCCGAGGCTCCCGCCCCGTCGCCGAAGGCCAGCAGGCTGAGCCGCAGCACCACATAGACCCCGACCTTGGACAGGATGGCGAAGGCCGCGGCCGACGGCGCGCTGGCGGCGGTGTAGGTCGGGGCCAGCCAGAAGCCCAGCGGCCAGGCCGCGCACTTGATCAGGAAGGCCGTGCCCAGTATCGCCGCGCCGACATGCAGCAGGCCGCGGTCGTCGGGCGCGATAGTCCGCACCTTCAGGGCGAACTCGGCCATGTTCAGCGTGCCGGTCACCCCATAGAGCAGCGACACGCCGATCAGGAACAGCAGCGAGGCCGTCAGGTTGATGGCGATGTAGGTCAGGCCCGCCCGGATCCGCGCGTCGCCCGAGCCGTGCAGGGCCAGGCCGTACGATGCCGCCAGCATGATCTCGAAGAACACGAACAGATTGAACAGGTCGCCGGTCAGGAAGGCGCCGTTGACGCCCATGATCAGGAACAGGAACAGGGCGTGGAAACGCGGCCCCGCCCGGTCCCAACGGGCCAAAGCGAAGGCCAGGACGCCGGCGCCGAGCACGCTGGTCAGGGCCACCATCATCGCCGACAGCCTGTCGGCCACCAGCACGATGCCGAACGGCGCCGACCAGCCGCCCAGGCTGTAGACGCGGGCGGTGTCGCCGCCGTCGGCCGCGCCGGTCATGCTTTCGCGCAACAGGGCCAGGGCGACCAGCAGGATCGCGGCCATGGCGGTCAAGCTGATGACGCTCTTCAGCCGCCGACGGCGCTCGTCGAACAGCAGCATGGCCGAGGCCATGACCATCGGCAGCAGGATCGGCAGCAGGATCAGGTGATGGTCCCAGAGGCTCATTCGGCCGGCTCCCGTCCATCGACGTGGTCGCTGCCGGTGGCGCCGCGCGAGGCCAGCAAGACCACCAGGAACAGGGCCGTCAAAGCAAAGCTGATGACGATCGCCGTCAGCACCAGGGCCTGGGGAGTCGGGTCGGCGTAGAGCTCCGGACGCGCGGCGCCCTTGGCCGTGATCGGCGGCATGCCCGAGCGCAGGCGGCCCATCGAGAAGATGAAGAGGTTCACCGCGTAGGACAGCAGCGACAGCCCCATGATCACCTGGAAGGTGCGGGGCCGCAGCAGGAGCCAGGTCCCGGCGGCGGACAGGACGCCGATGGCGGCCGCGAGCACGAACTCGGTCATGCGCCCTCCTCCGCTTGCTCGGTCTCGGCCTCGTCCTTGGCCCGGCGCAGCGACTGGTGGGCCAGGGCGACCAGCATCAGCACCGTGGCGCCGACCACCAGCAGCACGACGCCGAGGTCGAACACCACCGCGCTGGCCAGCGGCACGCGGCCCAGCAACGGCAGCTGCACGTACTGGAAGGCCGAGGTCAGGAACGGCCGGTTGAAGCCGATCGCCACCAGGCCGCAGCCCGCCGCGATCGTCAGGCCCCAGCCGATCCAGAGGATCGGGCGCAGCAGCAGCCGCTCCTCCACCCAGCGCGCGCCGTTGGCCATGTATTGCAGCAGCACCGCGATCGACAACGCCACACCGGCCGCGAAGCCGCCGCCCGGCTGGTCGTGGCCGCGCAGGAAGAGGTGCACGGCCAGAACGATGACGAACGGGAACATCCAGCGCATGACAACGCGCGGGATCAGCATCGTGTCCCGCAAGGCGGTCGACCGCCTTGCGGCCTTCGGCGACGGGGCCGGTGCGCTCGCGCGCCTGCTTCTGGTTGGGCGCGGGCAGGCTGTCGCTGGCCGGGCGGAAGCGGCGCAGCAAGGCAAGGACGGTCAGGCCGACGATGCCCAGGACGGTGATCTCGCCGAAGGTGTCGAAGGCGCGGAAGTCGACCAGGATGACGTTGACGACGTTGCGCCCGCCGCCCTCGCTGTAGGCCCGCTCGACGAAGAAGCGCGATATGCCCTCGACCATCGGCCGGGTCATGACCGCGTAGGAGACGAAGGCCAGGGCCAGGCCGACCACCGCGGCGATCACGAGATCCACCCGCCGGCGACGTCGCGAGCGGATCAGCTCGGCCCGCGAGGCCTGGATGTCCTCACGCCGCTTGGGGAGCCAGCGCAGGCCCAGGAGCAGAAGCACGGTGGTGACCACCTCGACCAGCAGCTGGGTCAAGGCCAGGTCCGGGGCCGACAGCCAGACGAAGGTGATACAGCTGACTAGGCCCGCCCCGCCCATCAGCACCACCGCCGCCAGGCGGTGATACTTGGCCTGCCAGGCGGCCGCGATGGCGCAGGCGCCGCCGGTCAGCCACAGGCCCGCGAACACGAACTCGGCGGCGCCGGGCGTCGACCACGAAGGCCGGATCGCCACGCCGCCCGCGAAGGCGGCTGCCGCGCCGGCCGCCAGGGCGGCCAGGACGACGAGGCGCAACTGCGGCTGCATCCGCTCGGTTCCCAGGCGGCTCTCGACCCAGCGCGCGCCCTTGACGATGCCCGTCATGGCCTTCTCGAAGAGATAGCCGCCGTTCAGGCGCTTGAGCCCCCAGGGGCCGCCGCGCGGATTGTTGTTCAGCTTCTGGCCGAAGACCGCGTAGGCGGCCACGCCGCCGGCCAGGGCCAGCACGCTGAGCAGCAGCGGCATGTTGAAGCCGTGCCAGAGCGCCAGGCTGTAGTAGGGCAGATCATCGAAGCCCAGCACGGCGACGGCGGCGCTGCGCAGGAACGGACCCACGGTCAGGGCTGGCAGCACGCCGACCAGCAGGCACAGCGCGACCAGGATCTCGACCGGGCGACGCATCCAGGCCGGCGGCTCGTGCGGGACCTTGTCCAGGGCCGTGGGCGGCGGGCCGAAGAAGGTCGCCAGGATGAAGCGCAGCGAATAGAGCACGCCGAAGGCGCTGGCTAAGGTGGCCAGCACCGGCAGGGCGGCGTTCAGGGCGTGGCCGTCGCTGCCGGCCACCACCTCGGCCAGGAACATCTCCTTGGAGAGGAACCCGTTCAGCAGCGGCACCCCGGCCATGGCGGCGGCGGCGACAATGGCCAGCGTGCCGGTGATCGGCATGAATCTGTAGAGGCCGCTCAGCTTGCGCATGTCGCGCGTGCCGGCCTCGTGGTCGATGATCCCAGCGGCCATGAACAGCGACGCCTTGAAGGTCGCGTGGTTGACCGTGTGGAAGATCGCCGCGATCGCGCCGAGCGGCGAGCCCAGGCCCAGCAGCAGGACGATCAGGCCAAGGTGGCTGATGGTCGAATAGGCCAAGAGGCCCTTGAGGTCGTGCTGGAAGATGGCGCACCAGGCGCCGATCAGCAGCGTCGCCACCCCTGCCCCGGCGACGACGAAGTACCAGAGCTCCGTCTGGCCGAAGATCGGCCACATGCGCAGCAGCAGGAAGATCCCCGCCTTCACCATCGTCGCCGAGTGAAGATAGGCGCTGACCGGGGTCGGCGCGGCCATGGCGCGCGGCAGCCAGAAGTGGAACGGGAATTGGGCGCTCTTGGTCAGGGCGCCCATCAGCACCAACGCGAGGGCCACCACGGACCGGGGATCGGCGAGGATGACGCTCTTGGCGGCCAGCACGTCGTCGAGGTCGTAGCTGCCGGCGATCGACCCGATCAGGATCATGCCCACAAGCAGGCACAGCCCGCCCAGCGCAGTGACCGTCAGGGCCATGCGCGCGCCTTCACGGGCCGAGGGGTTCTGGTGCCAGTAACCGATCAGCAGGAAGGAAAAGAGGCTGGTCAGCTCCCAGAAGACCGCCAGCTGGATCAGGTTGCCAGACAGCACCACGCCCTGCATCGCGCCCATGAAGGCCAGCAGGAACGAAAAGAACCGGGGCACCGGGTCCTTGGGCGACATGTAGTAGCGGGCGTAGAGCACCACCAAGGCGCCGATCCCCAGGATAAGGGCGGCGAAGATCCACGACAGCCCGTCCAGCCTCAGGATCAGGCTGACGCCCAGCGACGGCAGCCAGAGAATCGCCAGCCGCAGCACCTCTCCATCCGCGAACCTCGGCCAGAGCGCGGCCAGGCTCACCAGGCAGACCAGCGACACCAGCCACGAGAGAATCGCCGCCGCCGTGCGCGCATGTCGCGGAAGGCCGGCCGCCACGGCCGCGCCGAGGAACGGCGCCGCCAGGATAACGAGAAGGAGCAGGTTGGAAGACAAAACGGTTGGGGGCCTCCTGCCACGGAACGGGTCTAGCCGGGGTCCGACGCCTAACAGGCCTCGAGGACCACCATAGGAAGACCGTTCCCATGCGTCAAAGCGACGGTTCCGAAAGTCATGCTTCGTCACACATGTTGACGTTATTGATATCGATACCACAATGACCCATGCTGCCCCATCCTTGGGAGGAAACATGAGCCGACAGAAGAACCCGGCCCGCCGCGCCGCCACCGCGCTCGCCGCCATGCTGCTGACAGGCGCGGCCGGTCCAGCGCTGGCCGACACGCTGCTGACCTACCCCGTGCCGCCGCAGCTGATGTACACGGCGCACAACGACGACTTCACCGTGCGGGTGCGCACGCCAGGCGGCGAATGGCGCGCCCTCTACGAGTACCGGGTGCAGGTCGACACCGACACCAAGCAGAACGCCTCGCTGGTCTATTTCGACTTCGACGGGACGGTCGAGCTGGAGGTGATGAAGAACAACGGCCGCTTCGCCGAGGTCTCGGTCGCGCCGCTGTCGAGCGCGGTGAAGCCCCGGCGCGAAGGCTCGATCCTGCGCATGACGCTGAGCAAGCCCGAGCGCTTCTCGTTGCAGTTCGACGACGACCGCCTGCGCAACCTGCACATAGTGGCCGGCGCCCCGCCCCCTGCCCGTCCGACCGGCGCCGACGTCGTCTATTTCGGACCAGGGTTCCATGTCCCGCCCGCGGGCCTCGACCATTTCCCGGTCAAGTCGGGCCAGCGCGTCCACATGGACGGCGGCGCGGTGCTGAAGGGCGCCTTCGACCTCTCCGGTATCCGTGACGTGAAGATCTCCGGACGCGGCCTGCTGTGGGATCCCGGCCGGGCGATCGACCTGGAGAAGGCCCGCGATGTCGAGATCTCGGACCTGATCATCGTCAACAGCGACCGCAAAGACGCCGCGCGGGTGATGAATATCCGCAATTCCGAGAACGTCACGGTAAGCCAGATGACCGGCTTCACCTCGGGCAAGTGGTCGGACGGGATCAACATCTCGACCTCGCGCCACGTGAAGGTGCGCGACGGCTATCTGCGGGTCTCGGACGACGCCGTGGTGGTCTATGCGGTGGCCGACTGCCCTATCTGCCGCCAGAAGGCCGCCCAGACCGGGATCCCCGATCCGAACCCGCCGGGCGACACCTTCGACATCCAGATCTCGAACATGCGCCTGTGGGTCGATGTCGCCCACGCCCTCTATATCGGCCATTTCGGCGACAACGCCGATCCGCGCACCATCCGCGACGTGACCTTCGACAACATCGACGTCGCCAATCTGGACGAGGACGATCCGGACTGGGAGGGCGTGATCGCCGCCTATTCCGGCGACAGCACGCTGATCCGCGACATCACCTTCAGCAACGTGCGGGTCGACCGCATCGAGGAAGGCAAGCTGATCAACATCGTGGCCGGGAACAACCCACGCTACAACAAGGCGCCCGGCCGCGGGATCGACGGCCTGACGATCCGCAACGTCGCCTACACGGGCCAGGGCATGCCCAGCCAGTCGATCATCCGGGGCCTGTCTCCCCAGACGGCGGTGAAGAACGTGACGATCGAGAACCTGACCATCGGCGGCAAGCCGGTGAAGTCGGCCAAGGACGGCGACATCGCCGTCAGCGGAGAGATCTCGGGTCTCTCCTTCCGCTGAGCGCAAAAAGAAGGGCGCCGTCGTCGACGGCGCCCCGAGGCGGGACTTGATGCGACGGCGATCAGCCGCCGAACTTGTAGCGCAGGCTGATCCCGTAGACCCGGCCGTTCATGAAGTACTGGCGCAGAATGTCGGTGCCGTAGCCGCCGTCCGGCTCGCCGACGTAGCGGATCGGCGCCTTGTTGGTCAGGTTCGAGGCTGTCAGCGACAGGGTCAGGTCGTCGCGCAGGTTCAGGTTCACCGAGGCGTCGAGCAGGCCGTAGCCCTTCAGGTAACGGCCATCGATGGGATTGGGCGAAATCCCGAACAGCACGTAGTCCGAGCGGTAGGTGTAGACGAGGCGCGCCGAGACCGTCTTGTTCTCGTAGAGGCCGGCCAGGCTCCAGTTCTGGTCGGACTGGAACGGCTGACGCACTTTCATCGCCCCGAGCGGGAGCTCGGTCTTGACCCAGGTGTACGAGCCCTGGACGCCGAAATCGTGCAGAGCCCGCGGCAGGAAGTCGTAGTCGAAGAAGGTCTGGGCGGCGAGTTCGACGCCCTTGGCATAGCCCGGGTCGGCGTTCTGGGTCTGGGTGATGCGGAACTGGCCGGCCGGGCAGTTGTTGGGCGTCACGCCGCTGTACGGCTGCGAGGTGGCCACCGTCTGGCAGCTCTCGATCCCGATCGGGAAGCCGTCGACCTTCTTGTAGAACGCCGCGGCCGAGACGTAGCTGGTCGGTCCAAAATACTTCTCCAGCGACAGGTCGTAGCTGTAGGCGCGCAGCGGCTGCAGGTTGGCGTTGCCCTGGCTGCCCGTGCCGCTGGTCAGGTTGACCGTCACGGTCGGGTTGATGTCGCCGACGCTGGGTCGGGTCATGCCCTTGCCGAAACCGAAGCGCAGCAGCAGGTCGTCCTGGATGTAGCCGGTGAGGTTCAGGGTCGGCAGCACGTCGGTGTAGCTGTTGCCCTGGCTGCGCGGCACGATCACCGCCGTTCCACCGCTGGTGTCGGTGACCTGGGCCTCGGCGTCGAGATTGGTGCGCACCACCCGCACGCCGGCGTTGCCGCGGATGCGGTCGTTCAGGAAGGCGAAATCGACAACGCCGTAGCCGGCCAGGGTCTCTTCCACCGCCTTGCGGCGCGACAGCAGCACCTCGGGCAGCGAGTCCTCGGCGGGGATGCCGGCCAGGGCGAAGCGATTGCGGACGTTGTCGCCTAGCAGGGCGTCGGGCGAGAAGGTCAGGAAGCCGCCCGAATATCCCGCCTCCCCGTCGAACCAGTTGGTGTGCGAGCCAGCGACGAGGTCCTGCACCGTGGAGGCGAGGATACCGTTCGACTGGCTGGCCGTCAGGGCCAGGCCGTCGGTGGTCAGGTTCTTGCCGCTGAAGGAGTAGTTGTAGAACTTCGACTTCTTTCGGTAGTAGCGCGCGCCGAACTTCACGGCCTTGATGAAGCTGTCGTTGACGCGCAGCTTGCCGTCGAACTGGGCGGCCAGGCCGGCGTCGTCATAGACGTTGTTGGTGCCGTTGGCGTAGTTCAGCAGCACCCAGTTGGCGGGGTTCGACAGGTCGGGCCCGCTGATCGACAGGGCCTGGGGCGTTCCGATCGAACGGGTCACGTTCCAGCCCAGGCCCGCGCGGGGGGTCATGGTCACGGACCGGTTGTCCTGGTGCTGGTCGGCCTTGACGTAGGACAGGTCGGCCTTGAGATCGAGGTCGTCGGTCGGCGACCACTTGGCGCCGCCAGCCAGGATCCAGGTCTTGTAGATGCGGTGCTCGTCGCCGCCGATCGACGAGAAGCTCGAGCCCAGGAATGTGCCGCTTCCGAAGCGCTGGCCGGCCAGCACCGCGTCCTCGCCGCCATTGGCGTTGCGGTTGGCCAGGCCCTCGGTGGTGCTGAACGGGGTGGTCGCCAGGCCCTGGACGTAGCGGCTGTCGGCGCCGTTCAGGAAGCGATAGCCCTGGTGGTAGAGGTAGGAGTTGTAGTTGCCGTCGACATAGAACTCGAGGCCCGGACGGACCTTCCACTGGAAGGCGCCGGCGAAGCCCTTGCGGGTGCGCTGGATGTCCTCCTCGTTCACGTTGATCTGCACGCCGGCCATGTTGACCAGGTTGGCGCGCTCGGCCGAGGTCAGGGCCAGGGGGTTGGCCACGTCGGCCAGGAAGGCGACGTCGCTACGGCCGGCATAGGCCTGGTTGTAGGCGCTGTTGCCGATGTACTCGGCGCTGTCGGCGCGCACCACGCGGCGCAGGTTGGTTCCGCCGGGGCCGGGCGCGTTGTCGGAACGGTTCCAGCTCTTCTGGTAGTTGGCGCCCAGCAGCAGGCCCATCTCGCCGTCGCCAACGTCCCACTTGTGCGAGACGAGGCCGAAGTATTCCGGCTGCATCTGCTTAACCATGTCGTTGTAGCGGCCCGAGATCGCCACGCTGCCCGACATCTTCGGCAGGTCGAGCGGACGGCGGGTCTTGATGTCGACGAGGCCGCCGATGCCGCCCTCGATGTGCTCGGCCGAGGGGTTCTTGTAGACGTCCAGGCCCGCGATCATGCCGGGGATGGCGGCCTCGATATTGAACTCGCTACCGCCGGCGGTGAAGTACGAGCGGCCGTCGACCTGCGAGGCGGTCTGGCCCGACAGGCCCCGGATCGTCAGGCCCGAGCCGGCGCCGACCGGCGAGGCCCCCTCCCCGCCGTAGCGATAGCCCTGCACGCCCGGAATGCGGGTCAAGGTCTCGGCGACATTGGGGTCGGGCAGCTTGCCGATGTCCTCGGCGCGGATGGAGTCGACGACCTCCATGGTGTTCTTCTTGACCTGCACGGCCGACTGCAGACTCTGGCGGATGCCGGTGACGACCACCTCCTCGACGGCCTCCTCGGTCGCCGGGGTCGGCGTTGTCTGGGCGTGGGCGGCGCCGAACGCGCCCAGCGCGACGGCCAGCGTCGATGCTGTCAGGAACAGACGCGATTGAACTTCGGACTTCATGGCTTCCCCTCGGAGCCTGCGCCCGATAAGCCGGCGCGGCCCGTCAGATCCCGCGCGAAGCGGGCTTTCCCTGTTGGCTCGGGCGCTTGACGCGCCCTCTCTGTTTCACTCCCGGGTCGGGGGCGTCGCCTGCACGGCGATCTTCTCCAACCACATAATCTTGTTATCGATATCATAAATCGCTGACAAGAGATTTTGTCAGACAAATGCGATGATTGCGGTTCAGTTGGGCGGCGACGATCGACGCGCCAGAGCCACGTCGCCAGAGCAAGCCTTGGCGGCGCCGTCGACCTTGATCGAGCGCGCGCCGTCGCAGGCCAGGCGGATGGCGTAGGTCGGCTGGCCCTGAACGCTGGCTTCGACGCCCTGCCCCGCCCTGTCCTTGACCACGAAGGCCTTGGACAGGCTGTCGAGCTCGACGCGCCCGTCGCGGCGCAGATAACTGCCGTCGGCCACGAACCACCGACGCGGCTTGGCCGCGCTGCCCCCTTCCGGATAGGTCAGCGCGAGAATGTAGGCGTCGGTCTGCCAACCGCCGAGGTCGGCGTTGGCGTTGCGGTGGCGGATGCGACCGTCAGCCAGCAGGTTGAAATAGACCTCGGTGACCTCGCCCTTCTGGGTGATCCGCACCATCAGCCAGTCCTTGGTCTCGACCTTCTCGATCCTGGGCGCGGGATGGGGTCCGTTCGGCGTCAGGGCGACCACGAACTTGGTCCGATCGGTCACGCCCGGCGCCTGCAGGCGCAGATAAGGCTGAGCCTCGTCGGGGGCGTGGTCCTTCAGGCCCTTGCCCTCGGCCATCCGCATCAGCTCGGGATAGTCGGTGAACAGGCCCGCGTCCGGCAGGGTCTCGGGGAACAGCGGCCGCACCGCGACCTCGGCCTCGCCGTTCCTGACGGTGATCACCTGCCCCTGGCGCCTGGCCTCGCCCTCGTAGTGCATCAGCCACTCGAACTGGCCTGGCGCCCAGCCCTTCAGGTCGTCGATGACCAGGATCACGTCGCCGATCCACATGAAGCTGCGATACTTGCGCTCGAAGGTCCGGGCGTTGGGGCCGGTGGCGTCGGCCCACACGAAGCGCAGATCGCCGGCGTCGACCAGATGGTCCACCCGCCCCACGAAGTGCGAGCCGTTGTAGGTGTTGCTTTCCGGCTCGGCCTTGCCGTCCAGGGTGACGACGTTGTGGGCCACGCTCTGGCGGTAATAGCCGTCGTACTCGGGCCGGGCGTAGCTGCTGTTGCCGGAGTCGATCAGCAGTTGCTTGCCCTTGTGCCAGAGGATGAAGCTTCCGGCGTCGGCATGGTTGTGGTTCCAGGTGAAGCCCGAGCGCAGCGCCAGGAAGGTGGCGTCCGGGACCCAGGACGAACGCAGGGTCGCCGCGCCGAGATCGCTGTCGATCCAGCTGGTCGGCAGGCCCGGACCTTTGCTAGCCGAGGCCCGGGCCTTGACCGAGGGCCACTGCACCATGTTCTCGGGCTCGGCGAACACGTCCTGCTTGGGATCGGGACGCACGGTGTTCAGGTACCAGAGATAGCGCGACTGCTGGTCGCCCGTGGCCCACAGGTTGGCGATGGCGCTGGCGCCGCTGGAAGTAGGATTGCCGTCGCCGAAGTTGGTCGACAGGAAGCCGCCCGTGGTCGGGTAGAGGTTCTGGATGAAGTAGTCGCCCAGCCCCTCGAGGCGCGGCGTCGCCGCCGGCTGCTCCTTGAAGGCGTCCAGCCAGGCGCGCTTGAAGCGCAGATAGCCTTCGGCGGCGAAGTCGGCGTAGTTGATGCTCTCGACGAAGGCCCCGTTTGACGCGAAGTGCGCCGGCTTGGTCTCGATGGCGCTGCCGTCGTAGTTGGCCCACTCCTGCGCCGCCTCGTCGATGCGGCGGATCCAGGCCTCGGCCTGGGGCTCCTCGGTCTTGATGGCGATCGCCGCGACGCCGGCCCCGAAGACGATATGGCTGAACCAGTTGTGGCCCATGGTGTCGAGGCTGTGGATCCGCTCCTTGCCGTCGATCCAGTCGTTCAGGGTCGGGCGGATAGCGCCCTTGACCAGAGCCTTAGCTAGGCGGTCGCGCTCGGCGGGGCTGAGGACGTCATGTATGGCGTCGAACGTCAGGCCGAAGGTATAGGCGCTGGTTCCCATGCCGAGGTCAGAATTCCAGACCGGGTTACGGGCCAGGAGCGGCTTGTCGGTCACCCAGTTGGCGCGGTTCGCATAGACGTCGAGCAGGACCTTGGCGCGATCGGCGTACTTGCGCTCGCCGGTCATGCGGTAGGTCAGCGACAGGCCCATCAGGGCGGCGTTCAGCTCACGGTCGTTGGCCGGCTTGCGGGTCAGGGCCGTGTCGGCGTCGGCGCGGGCCTTGGCCCAGGCGGCCTTGGCGTCGGGATCCTCGGCCACGCGGGCCTTGAACTGCGAGACGTGGACGTCGCTGAAGGTCAGGTACGGATGGCCAGACTTCAGGGTCTGGGCGCCGGCCGCCCCGGCCAGGAGACAGCTTGCCAGGGCCAGGCCCGACACCATCCGCTTTGCTCGGCTCTTCACGCGCTTCTCCCCGTACGCTTCTTGTGACTTCAGATTATGATATCGATATCATTCATGGGCGCAAGCGGCTCCGCTCCCGCCTCTCAGGCCAGGGCAAGATTGATCGCCATCGACCGCCGCACGCCCGGACTGCGGAACGGGTAGACGCAGTGCAGCATCCACGAGGGCCACAGGTAGAAGTCGCCGACCACCGGCTTGACCGTGAAGAGGTTCTTGACACCCACGGCGCTGCGACTGTCGATGAACTGAAGGCAGCCGGCCGTGTTCTGGCGAGCCTTGTCGGCCGCGAACTCGGCCTCGTAGGCCGGCGGGACCCGCAGGAAGCCGACGCTGGAATAGAGGCAGCCCTGATGGAAATGGGCCGGATTGTAGTCGCCGGCGACCATGTCGTTGATCCAACCCTCCTTGATCTCGATGCGCAGCTTGCGGGCCTCGAGCTCCTCGGTGCGCTCGTAGTCGCTGTAGTGCATCAGGGCGTTCTCGCACCGGTAGGTGTAGGTGCGGGCCACGTCGTACAGGAAGTCGGTCAGTTCGACCGTCTCGCGGATCACGTCGGTGAAGCGGATCTCGGTGCTGACAGCGCCGGCCAGGTGCGCAGACCAGTCGCGGGCGACCAACTCGTCCTGCCGCGCCACGATCTCGTCGATGCGGGCGTTCAGGCGCTCGACCACGCCCGGCGGCATGATCGCCTTGATGATCGTCGGGCTGAACGGCGCGACCAGCCGCAGGTCGTGATCGTGGCTCATGGCCGCCCTCCCCTGACTATCGCGAAGGCGCGTGGATCACCGCCGTCTGGCCCGGCGCCAAGGTCAGGCTCGCGGCGGCCTGCGCCAACTTGCGCCGGGTGACCAGATCGGTCCGCTCGCCCGCCGCCTTCGGCAGATCGACGACCACCGGCTTGCTCCCGGCGTTCATGGCGATCAGGTACGGGCCGTAAGTCGCCTCGTAATAGTAGCCGCGGCCCGCATAGGGGTTGTCCTGGTCCTTATAGCGGGCCTCGGGCGGTCCCTTGGCCACCGGCAGGACATCGCCCTCCAGCGCCGCCGGCGCCTCGCCCGGATAGGCGACGATCGGGATCGAGCCGGCCGAGATGTGCGGCGTCGACCGGCGCACGCAGGTCTTGCCGCTGGGCTCGAAGTCTACCCGCGCGGCGATCGTGGCGATGCGGTCCACGCTTGGGGTCTGGTAGTGGAACCGCGCCAGGCGGTTCACCCCGCAATTGGCCCGCCAGTAGAGCGAGGCGTAGAGCACCTCGTCGCCGTTCTTGATCGCCACAACCCCGTCCTCGGGGTCGGCGAAGACGAAGTCGGGCTGGCCCGGCGTCATCGGCAGCTTCACGTCCGATTTCGGCCAGGCCTTCACGGCCAGCCAGTCGTCATAGGCGTCGAGCAAGCCGATGGTCGTGCGCTGGCCCTTGTCCTTCAGGCGGTCGCGCAGCACGGCGTAATATTGGCCGTCGTCCAGGGCCTGGCGGGCGATCGCCATCAGCTGCGGGTCGCGCGTGGCGACCGCGACGTTGAAGGGCGTATTATCCCAGCCGGACTTCTGCACGTAGGTGGTCGCGCCCGGATAGACCGGATCTCGCCAGCCGATCGGCGCCTCCAGCAGCATGGCGCGGGCGCCCTCGGCGTCGATCCCCGGATAGCGGAAGGCCATCCGCGCCCTGGCCATCTTCAGCAGTTGATCGCGCAGGACCGGATCGCCCTGACCGCCCGGCGTCGCCGCCGTCGCCTGGTAGATGCTGGTCGCCCAGTCGAGGATCTCGCCGTAGCTGCCGACGAAGCCGAGTTCCTTGGAAAGGCCGGCCTTGGTGAAGAGCCTGTAGTCGTCGGCCGAGCGGAAACTTCCGGTATCGGCGGCGGCGCTGGAATAGGTCGGCTTGCCGGCCTCGTCGAGGCTGCCGGTCCAGGGCGCAAGGCCCATGGACTCGTAGAAGAACCGCCGCATGGCCGGCTCGGGCCGGGCCAGCGGGCTGCCCAGCGAGCGCAGGCCCTCGTTGCTCCAGTAGATCCCCAGGTCCACGATCATCGACTGGTTGGTGTAGAGCCGGCGATGGGTCTGGATGTAGCCGAGCCCGGCGTCGAGCATGCGGGCATAGGCCTCGCGACGCGTCGGAGCCCCCTGCCCGCCCGCGACCGGTGCGTCGAGATAGGGCGCGAGATCGGCCTGCAGCAGGCGCAGCGTCTTGCCGAACGGACCCATGGCGTCCCAGTCGGCGTTGGTGCGGCTGGCGTCGACATAGACGCTCTTCGGATCGGCCAGGAAGCGGGCGTAGAAGGCGTCGCCGCTCTCGATCACCTTGCGGGCCACGGCCGGATTGCCGTGGGCCTTGGTCCAGGACAGGGCGGCGGCGCGAGCCAGGAACTGCACCTCCAGCACGTTCAGCGGGCCAGGCTGGGCCAGCTTGCGGTCGATCTCGCGGTTCACCCGCGCCTTGAGGTCGTCGAGCACCTCGGGACCGGCCGAGGGCGCGGTCGCGAACGGCGGCGCGGCGCCAGCCGGGTCGCCGCTGTCCAGGAACGGATCGGCGTGGACGTAGAGCGCGTAGATCGGCCGCGAGGCCTGGGCCATCGGCTTCTGGAAGCTCTCGAACTGCTGGGTGTAGACGGCGTAGGGCCCGCTGGCGCGGATGGCGCAGTCCAGCGCCTTTCTCCCCTTGGTCAGGGTGATCGGCAGCGGGAAGGTGCGGTAGGTGAAGCGCCCGGCGAAGGGCGGCGCCTGGGTTCCGATGTCGAGGATCTCGATGTCGCCCAGGTGACGATAACCGACCTGCCTGCCCTCGCAGAACAGGGTCAGCTTGCCGTCATTGACGTCGCCGCCCCACAGCCGGATCGAGGCGTAGTTCTGGATCGCCGGATCGACGGCCAACCGGAACTTCAGGTCGCCGCTGAACCGCGCGCCGGGCTCGCTTGGCGGCAGGCGCCGCGCGGCGACCCGCAGGCCGCCCTCGACGCGCTCGGAAGCCGAGGCGTCCACCAAGTGCGCGGCCTCGGACGCCGCGTCGCCGAACACCACCTTGTCGATGAGCGGCGTGGCCGCGCTGGCCTGCGTCGCCAGAAGGCCGAGCAGAGCGCTCGCGCCGAGGATCAGCCGATGGCGGGTCATGCGCCCCTCGCTCGTGATGCTTGATATCGGGGCCGGCGAGCGAGGATACGACACCCTCGCCCGCCGGGCCGTCGTGGTTCCGGCCGGGGCCTAGAACTCCTTGCGGACGGTCAGCCACACCGACCGCGGCGCGTTGCGCTTCACCAGATAGCCGGACTCCGGCAGTTGCTCGACGACGTCGTAGACCTGGACCCCGGACGGGAGGTTGCTGCTGATCATCGGGTCGTAGGCCGAGATGTAGGCCTTATCGAGCACGTTGCGGACGTCGAGCGTGACCATCGTCTTCTTCAAGCCGCTGTACTGCACCGAGACGTCGAGATTGTCCTGCGCGGGCAGGAAGCGGTGGTCGAGCGAGTTGGTGTTCAGCTTGCGCTCGTCCATCCAGCGATGACGGACGTTGAAGCGGAAGTCCTTGTAGCGATACGAAACCGTGTTGCTCAGCGTCCATTTCGGCGAGCGCGCCAGGAGGCCCGCGTCGATGCGCAGCACGTCGTCGGCCGCGCCGTTGCCGTTGGCGCCGGTGTTCAGCCAGACATAGGCCTCTGTGGTCTTGCCGTTCAGGAAGGTCACCGAAGGATTCCACTCGAGGTCCTTGGTGATCCGCCACTTGGCCCAGGTTTCGATGCCGCGCGTGAAGTACTTGTTGAAGTTGTCCGGCAGCAGATAGGTCGAAACGTTGTCGGTATCGATGCCGGTCGGATAGTCGTTCACCGCGAAGTTCTGGTAGAAGTAGGTGACCTGGCCGTTGAAGCGGCGATCGCCGAACGTATAGGCGAACTCGTGGCCCTTGATGTAGGCCGTGGGCCCAAGCGGACGCACCAGGGTGGCGGCGGTCGAATAGCGGTTGATCACGCCCGACGACGGCTGCTTGGCGTCGGTATAGCGATAATAGATCTTGTGCTTGTCGTTGAAGTTGTAGCCCAGGGCCACGCTGTAATCGACCAGGCTAAGGTCCTTGTCGGCGCCGATCATCTTGGCCGGCGTTCTGGTCATGTAGACGTTGTCGTAGACCGTCAGCGGATCGCCATCGAGGCCGCCGTTTGTGAGCAGGGCGGCGCCGGAATTGCGGGTGTCCCACGTCTCCGAATAGGTCCGGGCGTGGAAGTACTGGTACTTGATGCTGGCGTTGAAGTCCCAGTGCTTGGTGGGCGACCAGGCAAAGCCCGCATACGGCGACAGCTCCATGATCCGCGCGCGCTGCGAGACGGTGGTGAACAGGCCGCTGCCATATGCCCCCCAGCCGCCAGCGTCGGTCAGCTGGTAGCTCGTACCGCCGTTGGTGACGTACTTGACGTTCAGGTTCTGCACCTGGCCGTCGGCCCAGGCCGAGACGCCCAGGCCGTTGGCCCAGTTGTCGTTCACCTGCTCGGAGCGAGACAGGTAGAGGCCGCCGTTCACGCTCCAGGTTTCACCGCGATAGGTGGCGGTGAAGTTGCCCATATAGTCGACGGATTCACGGTAGTTGTCCTCAGCGCGGGTCAGCAGGACGAGATCCTGCGTGGCGCTTTCCGCCGGCAGCGTGACGCCGTTGACCACGCCGCCGCGCATGTCGATATCGCGGTTGGGCAGGGTGTTGCCGACGATGCAGAGGCTGCTGGCCTGCCAGGTGGCGGCCGTCACCCGCGGACAGGCCGCGCCGGTGCGGTAGTTGGTCCCCAGCTGCGAGCCGGCGACGTTGTTGGCGACGCGCGCCACTTCCTGGCCGGCGGCGTTGGTGAAGACGTAGTAGCCGGGCGTACGGTCGAGGTTGTTGATGTTGAGGCCAAAGCGCTCGCGCGTCGCCGCCGCCGAGGCGAGAGAGGCCAGTTGCTGAGGCTTGTAGGACTGGCCGCGATAGGTCGACTTCTGGATCCGCGCCGAGCCGGTGAAGGTCAGGCGCTCGCCGATATCGTGGTTCCAGCGCAGCGACAGGGCGTCCTGCTTGTAGCGATAGCCGTCCGACGGATCGAGCGTGTGGCTGCCCGGCTTGAAGTAGTTCGGAACGGTCTGCTTGCCCCCGTTCATGAACAGGTTCACGTCGCGTCCGAAGCCCGGGATCTCCTCGGGATTCTGGTAGCCGTAGGTCGGCTGCTGGAACGTCGTCAGCTCGGCGTTGGTATCGTCCAGATGCTTGTAGACGAGGTTGAACGAGCCGCCGCCGTTGCCGGTGTTGTAGTCCTTGTAGAGGTTCACCCGGAACTGGCCGCCGTGGTTCAGGTCGAAGCCCGGATCCACCTGGCCGCTGGACCGACGATAGAAGCCGCTGACGCCGACACCCAGGTCGCCGGCCTCGTTGACCCAGCCATAGGCGCCGTCGACCTGCTTCCACGACAGGTGCAGGTCCTCGCCCTCGAAGCCCACGCGGGTCTGGATCATCGCGCCCGGCTTCACCTTGCCGGTGATGTAGTTGAAGGTCGCGCCCACCGAGGTGGTGACGCCCGTGGCCGACGAGCCGCCGCGCACCGACTCCACCCGGCTGGTCGAGATGTCGGCGCGGTAGAAGTAGCCGTCCTGGAAGCCGCTGAACTTGAACGGCACGACCGGCAGGCCGTCCTCCAGGATCGTGGTCCAGAAATAGCCCGAGGTGTTGGCCCCGGTGCCGATGGTCATGCCGCGGGTGAAGACCTCGTTGCGGGCCACGCCGTCATTGGACTCGACCACCACGCCGGGCATGTCGCGCAGCATGTCGTCGGCGCTGATCGGCGTGAACTTGCTCATGTCGTCCTCGTTCAGCACCGAGAACGAGACGTTGGCCTTCTTGGCGGCGGTGCCGACCATCACCCCGGTGACGATCACCTCGTCGACGGCCGTGGTCTCGACCGTGACCGGCTTGTCAGCGGCCTGAGCCGTGGACTGAGCCTGCGCGGTCGTCGCCGACAGCGCGCCGGCGCCCGCGGCAAGCGCCAGGACCATGTGAGAAACTTGCAGCGCGCGGTTGCGACCGCGCCGAGGGTTGAGACCACCCATCCTATCCTCCCCTTCGGACTTTAGTCCGACGTCGCTCTGCGCCGAGGCCGACACCCCGACCGCGCGCCGTTTTCGGAGGCGTCGCGACGACGGCTCCGACCGGCTTGTTGTTATCGATACCAGTGCATTTCAAGAACTGTCAACGAGATTCGATACGTTGTTTTCTCATAGCATTCGCATCGGCATTACTGACGTACGCCCGCCCATCCACGAAGAGCGAAACAACTGTCGCCACATCGACGTGAACTGACGTTGGATCCGACACAGATCGACCGATCCCGATTATCCTGGGATGCATTCCGTGGTCGCTACACCATTGCGATCCGCACCATCGATTACATGGGCAGAGCCGAATTCACACCCCGGCAGGCCCCGTCACGAACCACCGTGCCATGTCGTCGCCGGCGCGAGATCAAGTCGTCGGCCGCCAGCAGGTCCAGGGCCGCCCGGACGGTGATCCGCGCCACGGTGAAGCCGCTGGCCAGTTCGCGCTCGGTCGGCAGGCGACGCTCGCCGTCGAGGATGGCCGTGCGCAGCCGGTCGGCTATCTGGCGGTAGAGCGCCACTCGCCCCTTGCGCTGCAACGGCGCCCAGCAGACGCCTCGGCCAGACGGATGAACCACCCCAAACGCCCTCCCCGGCTACTTGAAGCTCACGCCTTCGACATTCGGCCCCACCTCGATCACCGCAGGATCGGCCGCCTTCAAGCGCTTGCCCGCGATGGTCACGTTCTCGAAGCCGATGTTGCGGACGGGACGATCGGCGCCGAAGCCCGAGATCGTCGACGGGCTGGGCCAGCCGGCGCCGGAAAAGCGGATGTTCCGGAACCGCACGCCGTCGACCAGCAGGCCCGGGCTCGTGCCGTACTTGGCGTTGAACACGGTGCGGACGTTGAACAGCTTGCCCTCCTCGATCTGCTCGACGCGGATGTCGTCGAACAGAACGTCGCGGACGGTGTTGTCGTCGCCGGCGCTGATCGCCAGCGCGCCCTGGTACTCGGGATCGTCCTCGTCGAGACCCAGGATGTCGATGTTCTCGAAGCGCAGGTCCTCAAGCACGTTGCGCGCCTTGGTGTCGCCGTGCAGGCCGATGAACACCGCGTGCGCCACGTCGGGCCAGAAGATCGAGTCTCGCACCCTCACCCGCCGGGTGTCGCCGACGCCTAACTTGCGGGTGGCGTAGACCGCGACGCTGTCGTCGGAGGTGCGGATGAAGGCCCGCTCGACGGTGACGTCGCTGCAGGCGAAGACGTTGACGCCGTCCGACCACGAGCCGTTGCTCAAGGTCTTGATATCCTTGAAGGTCACGTTGCTTGACGAGGCGCAGGCGATGGTGCCGTGCTTGGGCGTCAGGAAGGTCAGCCCTTCGACGGTGACGTTCTTCGAATCCTGCACGACCAGTTGGTCGGCGGGCCGGTCGATGATGCCCCGGCCGATGATGCGGACGTTCTCGACCTTCTCGGGCTTGAAGGTCCCCTGCAGGATCGCGCCGCCGGCGACATAGATCGTCTGGCCCGACTTCACCGGGAACACCCCGCCGGGCGGCGCGTGCAGGCCCGGCTCGTAGAAGACCACGTCCGGGCCGGGCGCGGGCCTGGCGATCGGAGCGCCGGCGAAGATGTGCAGGTTGTGCAGCCGGTCGCCGTCGAACTCGACCGACAGGTTCTGCGGCCTGTCGATAGCGAACAGTACGACGCCGTTCTCGACCTTGTGCCGGATCGCCTTGCTGGCGGGGCGCACCTCGACACGCTTGAAGTCGCCGTTGTTCTTGCGCACCCCGATCTCGACCTCGCCCGTAAAGTCGAACTGCACGACCGAGACGTCGCTGGGTCCGTCGGAGTCGACCTTGGCGGTGTATTCATAGAGGTCGCGCCACGGCCCGCCCGGCTTGCGCACCCGCACCGTGAACGTGTCGTTGTGCATGCTGTAGAACAGGCCGCCCGGCGGCAGCGGATAGACGTACAGCCCCGACGCGTCGGCTTGGTCGGCCGCCGAGGCGGATCCCGCCGCGAGCCCCAGAACGGCCGCGCCGGCGCATCCCAGCCAGGATGATTTTCGAGCCGTGAACCCCATCGCGAACTCCTCCCAGGCGACGCTCTGCCCGCTCGACGGCGTCATTGTTTTCAGCGCCGAGCGCCACGATCGACGCTAGGCGTCGAAAAGCCTTGCGGATCGCTCGAACACGAATATTGATATCGATATCATATCGCTCGCGCAAGCCCCGGCCCAGCGAGCGAGAACGACGCTAAAATCACTTGGTATCGTTATCAGATCAGTCTATGACCCAAGGGTCGGACCAGTCGCGCCACGAAGCGCGGCCGGCGCGGGAGGGTGTCGCATGGCCATCAGGAAGAACTACGCGCTGCTGAGCGCCTTCCTCTTCTTCTACTTCTTCGCCCAGGCCATGAGCATCTCGCTGCTGGCCCTGTGGCTGAAGCGGACCCTGGGCCTTTCCGGCGCCGAGACCGGCGTGGTGTTCGCCGCCAACTTCATCTTCGCGATGATATCCCAACCCCTGTATGGCTTCGTTTCCGACAAGGTGGGCCTGCGCAAGACCGTCCTGTGGCTGATCAGCGGACTGGTCGTGCTTTCGGGGGCCTTCTTCGCCTTCGTCTACGGCCCGCTGCTGAAGACCAACCTGCTGCTGGGCGCTATCGCCGGCGGCGCCTATCTGGGCGTCACCTTCATCGCCGGCAGCTACGCCCTGGAGTCGTTCGTCGACCGGGTGGGCCGCAAGTACGGCTTCGAGTACAGCCGCGCGCGCCTGTGGGGCTCGCTGGGCTTCGCGGCCGCCGCCTTCTTCTCGGGCCGGCTTTTCAACCTCGACCCGCTCTACAACTTCGCCCTGGCCTCGTGCGCGGGCCTGATCCTGCTGCCGCTGCTGGCCTTCGCCAAGATCGAGCCCAGCGCCGACGAGCGCGAAAGCTCCAGCGCCCTGAAGCCCGCCGACGCCATGGCGATCTTCAAGCTGCCCAAGTTCTGGGGCTTCATGGTGCTGATCCTGGGCGTGACGAACCTCTATCTCGTCTACGACCAGCAGTTCCCGGCCTTCTACGCCTCGCACTTCGCCGACCCCAAGCAGGGCGCGGCCATGTTCGGCTACCTGAACTCCGCCCAGATCTTCCTCGAAGCCGGCATGCTGTTCGTCGCCCCGTTCGTCGTGAACAAGATCGGCGCCAAGAACGGCCTCTTGCTGGCCGCGGCGATCATGATCGTCCGCATCGCGGGCTCGGGCCTGGTGCACGGCCCCGTGCCGATCTCGGCGATGAAGATGCTACACTCGCTGGAACTGCCGATCCTGGTGGTGTCGATCTTCCGCTACATCGCCTTCCACTTCGAAAGCCGCCTGGCCTCTACACTCTACCTGGTGGGCGTCAGCTTCGGCCACTCGCTGGGCCTGGCCGTGCTGTCGCCGATCGTCGGCAAGAGCTACGACCTGATCGGCTTCCCCAGCACCTACCTGCTGATCGCCCTGTTCGCCGCCGCGTTCTGGGTCGCCTCGGTATTCGCCCTCTCCCCCACCC